>Ga0209541_10000244_pt1 | contig 105225 bp, 123 predicted proteins | sample RifCSPlowO2_01_FD_184027 | JGI IMG/M metagenome (GOLD analysis project Ga0209541, IMG submission 184027) | Groundwater microbial communities from Rifle, Colorado - Rifle CSP2_plank lowO2_0.1 (SPAdes) (version 2) | ecosystem: Environmental > Aquatic > Deep subsurface > Groundwater | place... | reverse complement strand
AAATTAAAGAATTAACAAAAAAAGATAATGAAAAAACTAGAGAAGAAATTGAAAAGCTGTGCCATAGAATTTTAAATGAAGAATTCTATGAATATATGGTTCAAGACTGTGCGGTACAAGATGTGATAGATGAACTTAGTGTTATGGATGAAATCGAAGGAAGAAAAGAACCCAAAATTTTGCACATGCCACTTGAAGAAGTAAAAAAAATTTTTGATGACTTAAAAAAAGCCGTCGAATAATACTTCTCGCCTTTTGGGCTCAACCCCCTACCCAACCACCCAAGACAAAAAGATATTTAAATTAGTCATAAGTCTATTAGTTTATGGAAAAGAGGTTATTTATACTGTTAATATTATCAAGTTTGTTTATTCTGTATGGTTTTAGCGTTACAATCGACAGCCCTGGCTCAAATGCAGTCTTAACAGGAACTAACAATATCGAAATTACATTAAGCTTCAGCTCTGATATCAATGGAAATGCATCAGCTGTTTATTTTTATTACAAAAATCTCTCAGAAGAATCATTCTTATTATATGCAAATACTTCAACGAACTTTACAAAATACACTTTTTCATTCAATGCATCAAATTTCGAGGATACATTAGACGGCTACTTAAACGTAACAGTAAGCAATTATACCCCTTCATATCAAAATGTCTCTGCGATCATTCCAGTAAAATTAAACAACAATGCACCAGTATATACAATAATTCCAAATTTGACATGGCCAGAGGATACAACCAACAACACATTAAACATAAGCATGTATTTTAGTGATACAGAAAAAAGAAACAAGTTTACCTATACATCTTCTTCAGCAGATAGCATGGAAATATCAATAAACAGTTATACTGGTATTGTTACAATAAAACCAGATAAAAATTTCAGCGGCGTTTCTTCAGTTAGGTTTACAGCCTCAGATGGAACATTAAGCAATACAAGCAATGAGGTTTTGTTGAATGTAACAAATATCAATGATCCCCCAACATTTAATGGCCCAATAACAAACAGAACATGGATAAGAAATGCAAATATGATTATAAAATTAAACGAGCATTTTGAAGACATTGACAAAGATAAATTAACCTATGCATATCAGTCCGCATTAGGCCATGTAACTGTTTCCATGGACCCAGATGGTATAGCCACATTAATACCAGAAAAAGATTTTATCGGAAAAGATAACATTATTTTCACAGCATCAGATGGCACTCTCTCGACCTCAAGCAATAATGTAGATTTAGAACTTATAACAGATACAAACAATCAGGCTCCAGAAATAACATCATCAACTCCTACTGAAAATAGCATAAGCATTAACAAAGGAGAAAGTACAACATTTTCAATAACAATATTCGATCCAAATAAAGATACATTAACAATCAACTGGTACGTAAATGATGTATTAACAACAAGCAATACTGATTCATATACATTTGCTCCTCAAGATCTTGGAAGCTATGTAATTAAAGTTGAAGCTTCTGATGGAGTTTTAACAGCTTCTGATTCATGGAATGTTGATGTTCTAGGTGCAACAGAGCAGCCAGCAGCAGAAAGCCTATGTGGCAATGGAATGGTTGATTCAAATGAAGACTGTGAAAATTGCAATCTTGATGTCATATGCAAAGAAGATGAAAGCTGTGTAAATAAAGTCTGCACAGCAATAAAAAAAGAATCTAATTTTCCATTGATAATCGGCTTGTTAACCTTAATACTTATAATAACAGTTGTAATTGTAGTTTTGTACCAGAGAAGGAAGAAGAAAGAGATATTCGGCCAGCAAAAAGAGCTTATAGTAACTTCTGATAAAAAAACAAATATGGCTGGAAAGACAGAAAAATTTTCAGAAAAGCCGCCTGCTGACATTATCGATTTCTATTTTACAAAAAAAGAAGAGAAGGTAGATTATTTAAAAGGAAATAACAAAGGATTTACAAAAACAGATTTAGTTTTGTTGAGAAACTATATAAAAATGGCCTTGGATAAAAACATGCCTCATGAAAAAATAAAAAGGAATTTAATCTCCAAAGGCTGGAACGCTGAGCAAGTTGAGATGGTATTAAAAGAGACAAGATAAACATAATGAAAAAAACATCTATTAAAAAAATCTCAAGTATGCTTGAAAGAGCAGAGAACCCTTTATATCTGTATGATGATGATGCTGACGGCTTATGCTCGTATTTGTTATTAAAAAGAAAATTCAAGAAAGGTACTGGAATTCCTGTAAAACGAGCCCCAAAAATAGATGTTGATTTTGTCAAGATATTAAACCATTATACTTATGACTTGCTTGTTATACTCGACAAACCTTTGACAGACCAAGAATTCATAGACAAAATAAAGACACCGATTGTATACCTGGACCATCACCAAATACAGGAGCTTAAGGGCGTTTACTACTACAATTCAAGGTTTAACAAAAATGATGACTCGCCAACAACAAAAATCTGCCATGACATTGTTAAGCAAGATGATTGGATTGCTGCAGTTGGCATTGTTGCAGACTGGCACTTGCCAAGCTTTCTAAAAAAACTAACAAAAGCTTATCCCGACTTGATTAAAAATACAAAAAAACCAGAAAAAATATTATTTGAAATGGAGATGGGTAAGCTTGCAAAAATCTTTTCATTCATATTGAAAGGGGATAATAAGGTGCTTAAGGAATGTGTATCTGTCTTGGAAAAAGCAACCAGCCCTTATGAAATATTGGAAAACAAGAATAGCATAATAATGCAAAGATTCGAAGAGGTAAATAAAATCTATGAAGAATTGCTTAATAGTGCAATTAAAGAAAGAAGCAGGGATAAACTTCTTGTATTTACATATTTATCTGGCAAGGTAAGCTCTACTGGAGAGCTGGCAAATGAATTGTTCTACAAATTTCCAAAGAAGATGGTTGTTATTGCAAGGGAAAAAGACAATGAAATGAGGATGAGCATACGTGGAAAAAATGCATTAAAGCACCTGGCAAAAGCCCTTGTTGGAATTAATGGATATGGTGGCGGCCATGAAAATGCATGCGGCGGCTCTGTGGCAAAAGAGGATTTTATAAAATTTTTAAACAACTTAAGGGCTTTAATCTGAAATAATTCTAATATCTGCTGCTGCAACATCATTCTCCAAAACAAACAATGGATTTACATCAATTTCTTTAACGTCTTTGTTTTTTTCAATAATCTTTGCTAGTTTTAATATTACATCTACAACATTATTCAAGTTTATTTTTTTATTCCTATAACCTTTTAATGCATCATAAATCTTTGTTTCAGCTAGCATTTCAAAAGCGTCTTTTTTTGTTATTGGGCAGATTCTCATGCTTATATCCTTTAATATTTCAGTATAAATTCCACCAGAACCAGCAATAACAACGTCTCCAAAAGTATCATCCCTTTTAGCTCCAAGAATTAAAGCTATATCAGATAATACCATTTTCTGGATTAATATTCCTTGAATCTTCGCTTTTTTATTGTATTTCTTGGCATTCTTTACAGCTAAATCATATCTTTTTAAAAGCTCTTCCTTGGAGTTTATGTTTGTAAAAATAACATTGGCGTCAGTTTTATGAGAAATGTCTTTTGATATCAGCTTCAACACCAAGGGATATCCAATTTTCTCCACATATCCAGCAGCCTCTTCTTTGCTTTTTACAAGTTTCCCTTTAGGTATTTTTATTTTATATTTCTTAAATAATTCAACACCCTTTTTGTAATCAAGCAGCTTTTGCATATTACTTTAAGGTTGTCAAAAATATATAAAACTTGGCTTTTTATATAATCTATTTAGAAAACTTTAACCCCGTTGCCAAGAAGCCTGTATCCTGAACTTTTTTAGGGTATAGATGGATTGGCTTATTGGGAGTAATATATATAAAGAAGAAAAATAATAGGAAAGTCTTGAAAATAATGGTTGACATTAAAAAAATAATCCTGCTGCTCTTGTTAGTGCCTGCAGTTTATGCCAATATGGACAATTATAATAACTATAATTCCATTCTGATAGATCTCAATGTTTCTTCAACTGCAGACTCAGATGTAACCGGCAGCAATCCGAGGCTTGATTTGGTAAACATATCAGTGTTGTTTTTTCCAAGGGATAATTATATGCAAAAAATTATTTCCGAAAAATTCTACTCTGATCCAAGCACTAATGCCAAAAAAAGCGAAGATTCAATAGCTTTTATATGGAAAAACCCAGAAATTAAAAAATATTCTTTTTCAACAGTTTATGGCATTAATACATTTAACAGCATTATCAAAGTAAACAATAAGATAAAATTTCCTTTAACCAACTTGGAAAAAGAATTAGCAAAGTATACTGTTCCAACAGAATATATAGATGTAAATGATGCAATTAAAAGGCAGGCAGCTGAAATTGCAGAAGGAGAAGACGATTACTATAAGGTTGTTTTTAAGCTAGCTGACTGGGTCAATAAAAATATAAACTATTCATTAAACACATTGACAGAAGAGGTTGTAGAGAAATCAAGCTGGGTTCTTGAAAATAAATATGGCGTTTGCGATGAACTTACTAATCTATTCATATCAATGGCTAGGTCTCTTGGAATACCAGCAAGGTTCGTAACAGGAACAGTTTATACAAACCTCGGATATGCATTCCAGAATCATGGCTGGGCTGAGGTTTACTTTCCTGGCTATGGCTGGATTCCATTTGATGTGACATTTGCAGAGTACGGCTGGCTGGATCCTAGTCATGTAAAACTTTCTGATTCCTTTGATTCAGGAAGCCCATCAATAAGCTATATGTGGAAGTCTTATAATGTTAATCTCAATACGAATGATTTGTTAATAGAGGCAAAAGTGGCAAATGCAACAGGATCAGCAGAAAAAATTGTTGATTTCAGGGTAAAGCCTATTTTTGAAGAAGTTAATTTTGGCAGCCTTGTCCCTGTTGAATTAAATGTCAAAAATTTAAAGCCATATTATGTAGCAATGACTTTTAAAATAAAGAAAGCGCCAGGCATTTATAATGGCACAACTTCAAAAAGCATTGTTTTGGCGCCGAATGAAGAAAAGCCTCTTTATTGGATCTTTTACGCCCCGGTAATGGAAGACAAGAATTATATCTACATCTCTGAAATTGAGGTCATAGATAATTTCAATTACGCCGAGGAAAGTAAGGTAAAATACGCCTCAATATACGATTCTTATGACTTGAATTCTGTTACGAGCTTGATAAATTCATTGGCGCCAGAGCAGAAAAAGGAATTGCTTTCTGATGTTTCTATAACATGCAATGCATCAAAGGAATACTTCTACTCTGATGAAATGGCTTTGGTTTACTGCAAGATTGAAAGCACAGGCAATAAAATCTTAAAAGACATCAACATTTGTTTGTTGGCAGAATGCAAGAAAATAGACCTTTCAATAGCAGAATCAAGAAACATTATATTTTCATACACATTTAAAACCAGCGGCAATTATATGGCTATTGCTAAGCATGAAGACCTTGAAAAATACTCAAAATTCTACATCAAAGTTATAAAAAAACCCATTGTAATATTAAAAATACAGAATATAAGCGAAATCAATTACAATGAAATAAAAAACATGACATTGGAGATTGTAACAAATGCAAAGATAAACAATTTGACATTGAAGCTAAGCAAACATGATGCAGCTTCGATTGATGAACTGGAAGGCCGTTATGTACTAACCCTTCAGCTAAAAGGAAAAAACCTTCTTAAAGAAATGCCAATAGATTTAAAATACAAGGACGAAGTTGGAAAATATTATTTCTTAAGCAATAGCATTGACATTAAAGTAATAAACATCCCATGGTACAGAAGATTTTTTATGCTAGAGTGAAGCTCACAATCGCAGCAAGCTGAGGGGCATCTGTCATGTTGTCATGCAAGATTTTCGGATTTATTGGAAGATTTCCAGAATAGCATGCAGACATTTCAAAAAGTAATTTCATTAGGACTATCATAGCAAGCTATGGGGTATTCACCCAAACTGGAATAAAAATAATAATGAAAAAAATTAAGCCTCTTTAACCAGCTTGATGCTAGTCATTAATGCCCATACCCATGCAACAATTATTGTTACAAAGCCAACAAATACCATCATGAGTGGATAGCTAATCAAGTACAATACCAACTGCATTACGCCTATTCTTGTTTCTCCACCAATAACGCTGCCTAACCCTGGAATGAATAAATTAATAATTAAGGCAACTATTGAAAGATTTTTATTTTTATTAGCACTGCTTGATTTTGCAGCAACAACTGGTTTTTTAGCAACAACCTTTTTAGCCATTTTTAATCGCCTCCTTTGTTATAATTAATATGCTAATTCCAATCTATTTAATAGTTTATATAGTTTTCTTTGCATCATTTAACGGCCTTTGCAGCCCTTAATTTGCTTACAATCCTTTGAAAAGTCCTAAATGACTTGTTTTCACCTGCCTTGTACAGTTCATAAATGTCTTTTAAGTTTTTTTCAGGATTCTCTTTTAATAATCTAAGAACTTTCTTCTCTTCGCCCTCTAAGATCTTCTCATCATCAAAATCATCAATCTTTTTTGTTGCTATTTCAGCATGCTTTAACAATATCTTCCTTGAGGATTCTTCTTCTGCTATGTTTCCTGATTCTTCCAGCAAAAACAATCCTTTCCTTATGTCTTTTAATTCAAATGTTTTCTTAGCAATTAATTCAAAAGCATCATTCTCAAAAACATTTTTAACAAACGCATAATCTTTTCTCATCCTTAATATTTCTTTAACCTCATCAGGATTGTAAGGCTTAAATTCAAGCTTATCTAAATTTAACCTGGACATAATTCTTGGCTCTATTCTTCTAACGGAGCCGGCATCATTTGTAACCATTAATATGCATTTCCTGTAAATCTTTTCTAATAAGGCATATAGAATGCTGTAATCCTGCATCTTGTCAAATTCATCAAATATGATGACAGCAGATTTCTTGTTTATGATGTTTGTTATCTCATCAATAAGGTCTTTTGTATTCTTGTCAGCTATCCATTTATATCCAATCTGGTTGCATATGTCTAATGTTATCTTGTAAGATGTTTCATCAATCCAGCAGTTTATGTATATCACAAGAATATCATCAGTCTGATCTTGCAGTTCATTAAGGACATGCTTGCAGCAAACAGTCTTGCCAATGCCCTGAGCTCCATATATCAGTAAATTCTTGCCGTCTCTCCTGTTAAACAATGGCTTTATGCAGTTTGCAATGTAAAACTGCTGGTTTTCCCTGAAAGGAATGAGCTTTGGCCGATATCCATAGTCTAAATGCTCCGGGTTCAAGAACAAGGATTCATTGCCTCCAAGAATATTGTCAAATAATCCCCCCATTTTAAATTTTTAATAACTTCCAACTTTAAAAGATTTATGTATCTCTAGCAAATAGGATGGTTTACATTATAAAAACAGTTGTATATCCCAGCTTAAAATTTAATCTGCCATTTGCTGAATCTATTATCTGCAGGCTTCCTTCTTCATTTCCACGTTTTACAGGCACTTCGGTTATCTTTGCTGATTTTTTGTTCCATGGCACTGAAATTTCAATGCTAGGAGTCTCTTTGTCTAAACCATAAAATTTGCCATCATCATACCATGCAACAATTATCTTCTCGCCACTCTTTGTAAATTCATAAACATAAGCATTACCTATCAAATCAATTTTTCTAACGCTGTCAAAACCCTCAAGATATTTTATTGACATTTTAACAGCATAAAATCCGGGCCTTTTTTCTTTTGGCTGCCTAATCTTGTCAAGCATGCTTGCAGTATCAATCAGGCCCATATTCGGCGATACTCCAGCTCCAAATGGTATAAACCAGTCCTCCATATTTCCTATGTTAATTCCCTTTAATCCTTCATAAGCAGAAACAGCAAACTTCCTGGGTATGTTTACTGCAATATTCCTTTCCAGCCATTCATTTGCCTTTTTATGATTAGGGTCATTCTTTTTGCGGACAGCTCCAATAATTTCAACAGCCTCGCATCTGGTTTTTGAGTCTACAGGATATATTTCTTTTCCGCTTAAAGGACCTATATTGCAGGTTTCAAATCCTATAAACAAGGGGGACATTGGAAAAACATCCCCGCCATATATTTCCTTGCTAACATCTCTTTTTTTAAGCTCTCCTTTTATCCATCTTACTGTTGCAGGTATTTCAGAATAGTCTGATAATAAGTGCAAGTCTACAGTATCATAATAATCAACAGCGTCTAATATGATTCTTATATCATTAACAGTCTTTGGATTGCCCAATATTTTTTCTTCTTTTAATCTTCTTTCAACTTCTTTCTCATCTGGGTTTCCAACAAACATGCTGCTCATGAATAATGCATTCAGCATGACTTTGGCATTTGGATTTGCTTCTTTTATAGCAGGATACGCTAATTTTAGCACTTCAACATATTCATTTCCATTGCCAGGAAAGAAACCGCTGAATTCTCGTTCAACCCCCCACTCATTTATCGGATATTTCAAGCCAGGCATGTCATCAATGCCATCTTTGTCATACCTTTCAACAGCAGCTTTAACAAATTTGACATAATCATCTTCATATTCTTGTTTTGGCCTTGTGTCTTTTACTTTTAAGCTGCCAGCATCCCTGGAAGCCCATGGTGATTCAGCAGTTATCAGTAGCTGCATCTTGTCAAATCCTGCATCTTGATATTCCTTGACGATTGCATCAAGATTAACCCAGTTGTATGCAGATGAAGCAGAGCTTTGTATATTTTTCCATATTACAGCTTCAGGATATGGCTTTGCAACATGTACTCTTGTTTCAGAATATACTTCTGCCAAGCCTAATGGTCCGTATTCAATGCCAAAGTCAAATCCATGAATTTGTTTTTCAGTTTCTTCAGTTCGTTCTTTTACAGATTTTTCCTCATTTTCAACGATTTTAACATTATTGCTTCCTGGAATTTCTTTTTTAATGGGCTGTTTTACGCAGCCAACTAATAGAAAAACAATCAAAACCAATAAAAAAATAAATAATCTCTTTTCCATTTTACGCGTTTATTCTTAATCCGCCATAAGCCATTGAAGAGCCAATTCCCCTGCCAGCATAAAAAAATGCATTGTTTAATAGCTTTGACAAAATATCAATCACACTTTTCTTTTCAGTTGCTTCAATAATCTTGGCTTCTTTGATTTTCGCTAATTCCTTGGCTTTGTTAACAGCATCATCTTTATTTCCAAGCTTATCAACCAAACCAATGTCATAAGCTTCTCTGCCAAGATAAAATATGCCATTTGCAAACTTGTCCAGCTTTTCAACAGTTATGTTCCTGTTTGAAGCAACATCTTCTATGAACATTTGATGTATTAAATCAAGCTTTTTCTGCAGCAATTCTTTTTCATTCTTGCTTAGTTTTTTGTAAGGCGTTCCAACATCTTTGTAATCCCCTGAAACTAGCCTCTCATAGCCGACACCATATTTTTCAAATAGCTTTGAAAATTCCAGGTATGAACTTGTAACACCAATAGAGCCGGTGACAGATAATTCATCAGCGACAATGTAATCAGAAGCAGACGCAACCCAATAAGCGCCAGAAGCTCCAGATTCCCTTATCCATGATACGCTTGGTTTTTTTAATTTATTAACCCTGTTTGCTATTTCCTTGCTTGCAACAACAGTTCCTCCAGGGCTGTCTATTTCAAATATTATTGCTTTTATTCTTTGATCCTTCTCAGCATTGTCTAGTTTTTTTATTAAATTATCAGAACTTGTTGTTTCTTCTCCAAATAAAAACATATCGGTTTCATCAGGCACAATAACCCCTTTTATCGGAATTATTACTATTTTATTCTCTATGCTATTGCTTTTTTCCAAAATCTTGACAGTTCCAAAGCTAACAAGCCATATTGCAATTAATGCAGTTAAAATAACAGTTATCTTATTCATGCTTCAACAACCTCTGTTTTGCTTAAAACCTCAGTCAGCCTTTGATTGTTTTTATTGAAGAACATATATATGACATCAATTAATAATAATATAGATAATGATGTTGTAAATGTGGCCTTTGTTATATTTCTAACTAAGACCTGCCATATTTTCAACTCTCCAGTCTGCGAGCTTATTGCAATCTTCATTAAAATCTTTCCAATGCTCTGCCTTAATAAATACTCCAGAACACTCCAGTAAAATAATGCAGATAATGACATAATTACGGCAACAAGGGCTATCAAGCTGCTTGATTCTTCAAACTTATCTCCTCCTTCAGAAAATAATTCTTTTAATGTATTAATATCAAATTTATCCCCTATTCCAATCTCTTTGGCTAAAAATGTTTGCAATGGCAAAGTCGCAATATAAATTATCATCAAGTCAATTACAAAAGCAAGTATTCTTTTCCATAAACTAACCCTTCTTGGCATTAATAAGCTAAACTCTTTTTTTGTTCTTTTCATTGTATTTGCTAATCTTCTCCCTATATATAAATCTTTTTTTATCATCGTAAGCAAGAAGACCGTGATAATTGACTCAATTAGAATTTATTTTTTTCTTGAAGCGAACCCTTTCAATTTTTTCAGAAGCATGGATTAATAGTCTGGTGCTCATTTTACATGCCTTTACAGTTGTATTAAAATCATTGAACTTTAACGCTTCATTGCTGAATCCTAGGAGATGTGATATTAGTCTTGAATACACGCTTGTATAATAATCTTTTTTTTCTTTCTCTTTGGCACCCATAAATTCGTTATTGGCATCTAATAGTGCATTTTCCATGCCTTTCAAGTAATCTTCAATGCTTCTGATATCAATTACACCCTTTAATTCATAAGTATTCGGTGGTATGTATATTCTCCTGTCTATTGCTGTTTGTTCATATCCTCTGAATTTAAAGCAGCTCGTACCTTTAAATTCCCTTGGCAGTTTCTTTTTTACAAGTCCACATTCATCATGGACATATTCATATTTGGCGCCTAATACTGAAATTCTCTTGGCTAGATTATTGCCTTCTGTTAGAAAATATTCATGCTTTGCACCCATGCACCAAAATCCTTCAATGAATATGGCCTTTTCTTCCAGGCATCCTATTTTTAAAGCAGCTTTATCTTTCTTCATTAATTCTTCAAAATCCTCCTTTTTCATGCTGTCAATCCTGTCTTTAAGTGTTAATTCATGATATGTTAATTTGCCGTGCCTTGCACTCTCAGCTAGCCTTAAACATTCTTTCATGTAACCCTTTCTGTCTCCTGTTGTTTGCTGCATTAGTCTTAACATTACCATTTTATAATGTATAAAACAAAAATTATAAAAAGGTTTAGGTAGCTTATTGCACGTTAATTAATAGGCAATTAAGGGGCAATTCTTATAAATCTCATCAATATTAATGTCAGTATGAAAGGATCTTACAAGGAATTTTATGAAGAATTGAACAGCAATTTAAAAAATATAAAGAACCTAAAGGAATTTTTATTGCTAAAAAATGAGTTGATTAAAAAATATCAATTAAAACAAACCCCTTCTTACATACAGATATTAACAAACATAAACAATTCTTTGTTCAAAAAATTAGAATTCCTTCAAACAAAACCAACAAGGACAATTTCAGGCGTTGCTCCAATAGCAATAATGACAAGGCCTTATGGCTGCCCTCATGGCAAATGTATATATTGCCCTGGCGGCATTAAAAGCTATTTTGGCAATGTCCCTCAAAGTTATACTGGCCATGAACCAGCAGCAATGAGGGCCAAAAGAAATTTCTACGACCCTTACCTGCAGGTTTTTAACAGGCTTGAGCAGTATGCTTTGCTTAACCAAAATTTCAATAAGGTTGAATTAATAGTCATGGGTGGAACTTTTCTTTCAACACCCGAAACTTACCAAAAAGATTTTGTAACGTACTCATTTAAGGCTATGAACGACTTTTCAAAAATGTTCATTAAAAACAGTAATTTTAATTTTGAAAAATTCAAGAAATTCTTTGAGCTGCCAGCAGACGTTCATGATAAATACAAGACAAAGAGGCTGCAGAATAAGATCTTAAAATTAAAGCAAGATTCAAATTTAAAAAAAGAGCACATAAAAAATGAAAGCTCCTATGTAAGATGTGTTACGCTTGCATTGGAAACAAGGCCGGATGTCTGCAGTATCTCCCATATAAACAATGCTTTGTCCTACGGTTCAACAAGAATGGAGTTAGGCGTACAATCCCTGCAGGATAAAATATTAAAAAAAGCAAACAGGGGCCATAATGTCAGAGATATAATAAATGCAACGCAGCTATTAAAAGATTCGTTCTTTAAAACAGGCTATCATATTATGCCTGGGTTGCCAGGTTCAACAAAGGCCTCTGACATAGGGACATTCAAGGAATTGTTTTCAAATCCAGATTTCAAGCCAGATGCATTAAAAATATATCCATGCATGGTAATGCCGGGTACTAAGTTATACGAACATTATAAGAAAAAAAGATTCAGACCTTTGACAGCAGAAAAAGCAGCAGAAATAATTGCAGAATCAAAAAGATACATCCCTAAATATTGCAGGATAATGAGAATTCAAAGAGACATACCAAGCAAATTAGTGGCAGCAGGAGTTGATGCAACTAATCTAAGGCAGCATATTCATGAGTTATTAAAGCAAAAGGGCATAAAATGCAATTGCATAAGGTGTCATGAGCCAAAAGACCAGCAGGTTTCATTTGGTGATGTTAAATTTTTAAAAACAGAATATCTTGCATCAGGGGGCACTGAAATTTTTCTCTCAGCAGAAGATGTTAAAAATAATTTTTTGCTTGGCTTTTTAAGGTTAAGAATTCCATGCAGGCCATTCAGAAGAGAAATAACAGCTAACTCAGCAGGCATTAGAGAACTGCATGTTTATGGAACCCCTGTGCCTCTTGGAAAAAAAAGCAGCAAAATCCAGCACAGAGGTTACGGCCATATTTTGATTGAAGAATCAGAAAAAATAGCAAAAGAGCAGTTTGGCATAAAAAAGCTGCTTGTTATTAGTGGCATTGGTGTCAAGCCATATTTCTGCAGCTTAGGCTATAAAAAAGACAGCGTTTATATGTCTAAAAAACTATAGAAAAGTATTTAACATTGCAATGCAATATTATACATTAAATATAGGGAAGCCATCATGATAGAACTCGGCGGCAATATTAAACTTGTAGGATTTAATGAGCTTGAACCAGCAAAGCTTATTGTTGTTAAAAAAATGGTTGGCAATTACGCCAGGAAAATCCATGACAAAGTAAGCCCTTTTGAAGAACTAAGCCTGCATCTGAAAGAAGTTCATTCTACAGAAAACATAAAAAATAAAAGATATGAAATCAAGGGTAAATTGGTCATAAATACAAACCCCTATAATGCTGAGATATTAGATTATAACTTGTTCTTTGCAATAGACAAAGTTCTTGCAGCAATTACAGACAAGCAGTTTAGCAATATGCATAAACACCAGCAGTATGCAAGGTTAAATCCAGAGCAGCCAGAGCAGCCAGAACAGCAACAAAAAGCTTTATAAATTTAACAATACCAATTTTTGATATGAAACGTGTAGGCGGATTTAGAAGGAAAACCAGAAGCAAGTTAAGGAAAAATGTCCATGATAAAGGCAAGATTTACATTTCAAGATTCTTGCAGCAATTCAAGATAAATGATAAAGTAGCGCTTACAGCAGATTCATCATATCAAAAAGGAATGTATCATCCAAGGTTTCATGGTAAAACAGGAACAGTTATAGGAAAACAAGGCAACTGCTATTATGTTTCGATAAAAGACGGTGCAAAGAAAAAAAAGATAATTATACATCCAATACACTTGAGGGGTGCATAAAATGCCTATTATAAAGGTAATAAATGAGAAGCCAATAGCATTAGTAGAGCTAAAACAAAGGCTTGAAGAAGTAAATAAGAGGGACAGCGAATTGAACCACAGGTCTAAAAGGGTAAAAGAATACTTAGATCAATTTGTTCAGATAAAGCCGTCAGAAGCAGAGAAGATAAAAGAAAAATTAAACAAGCTTGAAATATCAAAGCTTAAGGAAAAACATATAACTAAAATAATTGATCTTAATCCAAGGGACATGGACAACCTAAAATCAATATTGACAGGTGAAAGTTTAACATTAAAACCAGAAGAACTTACAAAGATATTTGGAGCGATCAAAGAGTCATAAGATGTATTTTTTGCAAAATGTCACAAGAATCAGTACGCGAGGAATCAGCAATTATTTTGGATTTCCTTCCAAATGGATATCCATTCGATACAAGGCCCTCTCACAAAAAGGCCCCAATAGTGCAAGCCATAGGTAAAAAGTATTTTATTCTTCTTGAACTAATACCAAAAAAAGGAATAACTCTCCAGCTTGGAGAAGAGGTTTACATTGGCGAGGGCAAGAGAGACCAAATACACCATATTCTTGGCAAGATGCCAATGGACAAGCTTACTGAGACAGCAAAGGCTGAATTAGACCTAGTGTTAAGAGCCCTTGTAGAAAAAAACGAAGGAAAATTTGTTGCATTCTTTAACAAGTCAATGCCGATAAATGCCCGCAGGCATCAAATAGAGCTGTTGCCAGGTATAGGCAAAAAGCATATGTGGGAAATCCTGGAAAAGAGAAAAGAAAGGGAGTTTTCTAGCTTTGATGACATAAAAGAACGCGTTAATCTTTTGCCAGATCCAGAAAAGATAGTTATAAAAAGAATCTTAATGGAATTGAACAACGAAGACAAATACAGGTTTTTTGTTGGCATGCATTCTTTGTAATTTATTTATATCTTTTTTATTGCCCTTTGAGATATTTTTGCGATTAAAAACAGAAAGGTTTAAATAAAGAAGCTCGTATAATTTTTACTATGCAATCGTTATATGAAGCTAAATTGCAAGTAAGTGGTGGTTGTGTTCATTTTAAGTAGCCTTAAGTATACTCTTAATAAATTCTATCAAAATTATCTTTATTCTTTAGCTGGATGCATGTATGGCGGCAGTAGTTTAACGGTAAAATTGGGGTCTGTGGAACCTCAGTCGTGGGTCCGACTCCCACTTGCCGCCCTTTTGAATAGAGGAGCTAAAAATGAGATTTGAATTGCCTAAAGGAACAAGGGATTTTTTGCCAGAAGAAAAGATACTAAGGGATTGCATAATCAATACCCTGAAAGAAACATTTGAATTATACGGCTATAATCCGTTGGAAACGCCTGCTTTGGAAATGTATGAAACATTGTCAAGCAAGTATGCAGGAGGCTCTGAGATATTGAAAGAAATTTATACATTGACAGATAATGCAAAAAGAAAATTAGCCTTAAGATATGACTTAACAGTGCCCTTGGCAAGGGTGATTGCATCAAATCCAGCATTAAAAAAACCATTCAAACGCTACCAGATAGACAGGGTATGGCGCGATGGCCCGATCAAATTGGGGAGGTACAGGGAATTTTGGCAGTGTGACGCAGATGTTATTGGCATAAAATCAATGCTTGCAGATGCTGAATTATTGGCTTTAGCAAATTCTTTTTTCAAGAAAATAAATTTAGACGTAACAATCTGCGTAAACAACAGGAAGCTGCTTAATTCAATCTTAGATATTTATAACATACAAAAAGAAAAGCAGGAAAGCATTATAATAACATTGGACAAAATAAAAAAAATAGGCATTAAAGGCGTTGCTGCAGAGCTTAAAAAAAAGAATATTTCAGATAAAGCCATAAAAGCCCTTCTTGAATTGTTCAACGCAAAAAATAAGGACGATTACAAATTGATTGATAAGCTTGATAAACTGCTAAAAGAAAAAGAAGGCATTAACGAAATAAAAGAGTTGTTATATTATTGCAAGGAATTTAATTTGGATAATGTAAAGCTGGAAATAAGCATGGCAAGAGGGCTTTCTTATTATACTGGCACTGTATTCGAAATCTTCATAAACAATGGCAGCCTGTCATGTTCATTGGCTGCAGGCGGAAGATTTGACAGTATGATATCTAATTTCATGAATTCAAGGGAGGAGGTTCCAGCTGTAGGCATAAGTTTTGGATTGGATACATTAATGGATGCAGTAACATTAAATAAAAAAATACAGCTAAAAAAATCAACAACTTTGGTTTACATAATACCAATAGATGCAAAAAAAGAATGCATAAAAATAGCTAAATCTTTAAGGGATCAGGGCATAAAATGCGACATGGACCTGGTTGGAAGGTCAATAACAAAAAACTTGGAATATGTAAACAAACTTAATATACCATATGCTTTAATCATCGGCTCTGATGAGCTGAAGCAGAAGAAACTAAAGCTCAAGGACATGGCTAGTGGTAAAGAGAAGCTTCTGAATATTGAAGTGATATTCAAAGAGCTGAAAAAACAAAATTCTGATTAAAAATACAGCCTGTTTTTAAGGCCAGAACGTAATCTTTTTAAACCCATCTTTTATAAAAAGACCCATGGAAGATAATCTAGGAATAATGCTCATAAGGCTTGGAGACGTTGATTTAATTGGCAGCAAGCAAACCTTTGTAGCATTAAGAAAGATAAAGGGAGTAAGCTATTCTTTTGCAAATGCCGTATGCATAATAGCAGACATTTCAAAGCACAAAAAAATAGGCGCATTAACAGAGGCTGAGCTTAAGAAAATTGATGATATCATAAGAAATCCATCAAGATACAACATCAAGCCATTCTTGTTCAACAGGCAAAAAGACATAGAAACAGGAGAAAATAGGCATCTAATCTCATCAGAATTAAAATTGACAGCAGAATTTGACATAAAAAGAATGAAAATGATTAAATCATACAAAGGCATAAGGCATTCATTAGGCCAGCCAGTAAGGGGTCAAAGAACAAAAGCGCATTTCAGGAAAGGATCCGCCCTTGGAGTTAAGAAAAAACCAGGCGTTAAAAAGGGCAAGGTATAAAAGATGGGTTCTATAAAAAAACAAAGGAAGAAATTCATACCGCCGACACATCCATGGAAACGCTTGCGTTTGGAAGAAGAAAGTAAAATAAAAAAAGAATATGGCTTTAAGACAAAAGAAGAGATCTGGAAATCAGAATACAAGCTTAAAAAATTCAAAAGGCAGGCAAAAAAATTAATTGCAGCAGAAACAAAGCAGGCAGTTATTGAAAAATCTCAGCTAATCAATAAGCTTATGAAATACGGCTTGGCAAATGAATCAACAAAGATTGAGGATGTGCTGAATTTAAATTCAAATAATCTAATGGATAGAAGGTTGCAAACAATGGTCTTTAGAAATAATCTTTCTCGTTCAATAAAACAAGCTCGCCAGTTTATATCGCACGGCCATATTATGATAGGAAATAAAAAAATAACATCTCCGAGTTACCTTGTGCTGAAATCTGAAGAAGACAAGATAGCATTTTCAGCATTATCATCTTTGGCAAGCCCTGAACATCCAGAGAGATTTAAGCAGGAAGCAAAAGATGAATTAAAAAAAGAACCAAAGAAAGAAAAAGTCAGGGAAGAAAGGCCAAAAAGAAAACCAGTTAAACTAAGGAAAAGATGAGAAGAGAACAAGAAACAATAAGATGGGGAATAGCCTATATATATGCTAGTTACAACAATACAATAATCCATATTACAGATATAACTGGTTCTGAAACCATTGCAAAATGCTCAGGCGGCATGGTAGTTAAATCCCACAGGCTTGAAAGTTCTCCAACAGCAGCAATGATGGCAGCAAAAACAGTTGCAGAACACGCACTGGAAAAAGGAATTAATGCTATTCATATAAAAGTCAAAGCTCCTGGCGGCCATTCAGGAATTAATATGCCTGGTCCGGGTGCACAGGCAGCTATAAGGGCTTTGGCAAGAAATGGACTGAGGATAGGAATTATAGAAGACATAACAGCTACCCCTTCTGATGGCTGCAGGAAAGCTCACTTCAGAAGAGGCAGAAGAGTATAAAATGGAAATTAAAACATTAGAAAAGAACAAGGAGAAAATTTCTTTGTTAGCAAAAGGCATAGATGCATCTTATGCTAATACAATTCGCCGTTTAATAATAGACGAAGTTCCAACAATGGCAATAAAATTTGTTACCTTTGACAAGAATACATCTGCTTTGTACGATGAAATGATTGCTCACAGGTTCGGATTAGTTGTTCTGAAGACAGACTTAGAATCTTACAACTTGCAGGAGAAATGCAAATGCAATGGCAAGGGTTGCTCAAGATGCCAGGCTGAATTCTCTCTCAAAGCAGTGGGCCCTTGTAATGTTTACGCAGAAGAAATAAAATTCAAAGACCAAAAAATAAAGGCAGTTTATCCAAAAACATTGATTTTAAAATTAGCAAAAGGCCAGCTTTTAAGCACAGAAGGCATTGCAACATTAGGCAAGGGCAAGCACCATACAAAATATGCCCCTGCTTTAGTTTATTATCGCAGTTATCCAATAATAAAAATTAATCAAAATGAAGATACATCTGCTGCAGTTAAAGTCTGCCCAACTCATGTATTCAGGCTTACTGGAAAAAAAGCAAATGTTGTTGAGCCATTAAAATGCATATTGTGCATGGCCTGTGTTGATGCCTGCAACAATGCTATAACAGTTGAAGGAAGCAAAACAGATTTTTTAATGTTCATTGAATCATATGGCCAGCTTAAGCACAAGGAGATTGTTGAAACAGCAATTTCAGTCATGAATGAAAAGCTGGATGATTTTGGAAAAGCTTTAAAAGCAGTTAAGTGACTGATGATTCATTTGCGGGGATGTCAGAGTGGCCAAATGAGCTACCTTGAGGAAGCATTTTAAAAGGGTAGTGGCTTAGTGCCTTCGCAGGTTCGAACATAAGAAGAACTAGGGTTTATCAAAGCCCGGAGCTTATAAGAAAGTCCTGCTTCCCGCAAGACTAAAACAACAGTGGAGCTGTAACAGGGAGGAAAAATGGTAAGTTTGACAAACATTGAACAAACATATAAACAACATGAAGAGGAAATAGAAAGGGTGATTATTGAAGCATTAAGAATATCACATGGTGGTTATGCAACGATTGCAGAAATAGCAGCTCATGCAAGGCAAAGTGATTTGATTGATAGATTTGACGGCTGTCCAGTGCAGTGTGAAATTTATATTGGAAAATGCCTTTCAGATTTGCTTAAGAGCAATGAAATCGAAGAATTAAGAGGTAAAGGAAACAATGGAGTTAAGGGCGATAAGTCATATATGATGAAGAAATAAAATGGCAAAGCGCACAGGTACCACCAATATTCATTTGCAGGCTTTAATAAATGATTTAAAGCGTCTGGCAAGCAAGGAAAATATTCCATTATGGAAAAGGCTTGCTTATGAATTGGAAAGGCCATCAAAAAATAGAAGAGAAGTAAGCATAGGCAAGATAAACAGATATGTCCGAGAAAATGAAATAGCATTAATTCCAGGAAAAGTCTTGTCTAACGGGGATCTTACAAAGAAGCTGACAGTTGCTGCTTTCAACTTTTCTGAAAAGGCAAAAGAAAAAATAAACAAAATGGGCAAGGCAATAACAATAAAAGAATTAATAAAAACAAGCCCGAAAGGAAAAAGAATAAGGATGATTTGCTAAGATGATAATAAATGCCAATAATTTAATCTTGGGAAGGCTGGCAAGCTTTGCTGCAAAACAGGCTTTGCTTGGTGAGAAGATAGAGATTGTAAACTCAGAAGAAACCGTTATAATCGGTAGCAAGAAGGTCATATATGCAAAATATGATGAAAAAATAAAAAAAGGCAATCCTCATCACGGTCCGTTTTTCCCAGAAAGGCCTGATAGAATATTAAAAAGAACAATAAAAAACATGCTTCCCTACAAGCAATACAAGGGAAAAAGAGCATTTAAAAACATAACGTGCTATCTCGGCATCCCAGAGAATATTAAAGAAAATAATGCTATAACAGTAGAAAGTGCAAAATTAAAGGAGACAGCTATTAAGTATATAAAATTGAAAGAGCTTATTCGTTTGTTAAAGCAAAAATAAAATGAAAATAATTAACACATCTGGAAAGAGAAAGAGAGCAATAGCACGAGCTACATTAAAGGAAGGCAAGGGCATAGTAAGGATAAACTCTCAGCTTCTTGATATATACCAACCAGAATTGGCTAAAATGCGGATTATGGAGCCGTTGGTCTTAAGCGGCAATGATTTTATTTCAAAATTTGATATTAATGTAAATGTTTATGGTGGTGGCTGGCAAGCTCAATCAGAAGCATCAAGGTTGGCTATAGCAAGGGCATTGGCACAGGCAAATCCTAATCTAAAAAAGGTGTTTCTTGAGTATGATAGGCAGCTTATAATTGCCGATGTTAGGCGTAACGAGCCCCATAAACCCAATGATTCTAAGCCAAGGGCAAAAAGGCAGAAGAGCTATCGTTGAGATCATTTTTTTTAAATATCTGTACTTTTTCTTTATTTTAAAAGAGCCAAAATAGAAATTAACTTGCTTTTAAGTCCTATAAACAATATTCTAGTTATGTATTTTATAATCTATATTTTGCCAACTAAATCCAATCCTGGCTTTAATGTCTTGCTTCCAGGGCTCCAGCTTGCAGGGCATACTTCTCCTTTATGCTCCTTTACAAATTTAGCTGCCTGCAATTTTCTTAATAATTCCCTTGTACTTCTCCCTATGCTGTTATCGTGCATTTCAAAAGCTTTCAATATTCCATCTGGATCTATGATAAAACTTCCTCTTAAAGAAAGCCCTTCTTCATCAATATAAGTTCCAAATTCCCTGCACAGCTTTCCAGTAGGATCAGCAACCATTGGGAATTCAATCCTTTTAATCGCATTTGAATTGTCATGCCATGCCTTATGGACAAAAACAGTATCAGTGCTTATGCTCAAGATTTCAGCATTTAACTTTTGAAACTCTGAATAATAATCTGCAGCTTCTTCTAATTCAGTAGGGCATATGAATGTAAAATCAGCAGGATAAAATATTAGTATCAGCCATTTTCCTTTGTAGCCTGACAGCTTTATCTTTTTTATTTTCTCTTTATGAAACGCTTCAACTTCAAAGTCTATAATTTTTTGTCCAATTTTTATCATTTTGCTCTCTTTCTAAATGTAGAAAAATAAATGACTCTATTTAAATATTTTTATTCTACAAAATATCACTCAAAAACCAATTCAGAAAGCTTTAAAAACCTAATTTTGGTGAAAAGTCTTATGATAATTCCAATTCGTTGCATGAGCTGCGGAAAGCCAGTAGCACATCTTTGGGAGGAATTCCAGGAGAAGATAAAGGCCGAGGACAAAAAGAAAGTTCTTGATGAATTAGGCTTGGAAAGGTACTGCTGCAGGGCATTGTTCATGGGCCATATAGACCTGATTGACACAATAATGCAGTTCAAAAAAGCCTGATTATTTCATTCCAATTATAAACTCTTTTTACTTTGCCTGCTTCTTTATACTCTCTATTCCAAGGGCAGTCCATTAGCAGGGTTTCAATGCCTTCTTTAGCACATTCATCAGCATATTCTGCTCTGTCTTCTATCATTGCATCTAATCTTAGCATCCTGCATATATCTGATTTTTTAAGGCTTTTTCCAGCAATAACATTGTCATCTGTAAACTCAATTCCTTTAAAGTGTTTTGAGAAATAACGATCTAACCACTTTATTGTATCAACCCTAACAACATTTTCCCTTGATGTAACTATGTACAAATCACCCCTGCCTTTTAGATATTCAACGCCATCAATGCTTCCGTCTATTGGCTTGATATTCTTGAAAAAACTGCTCTTGTAAAAACCATATACAAGATTAATCATAAAATTTCTTTCAACACCAAATACTTTCCACAAGTCATAATGCCTTATATTCTCCCTTTTATAGTCAGTTTTAAACCCTAGATTGTAATATTTTAGAAACTGTTCAATAAACCCAGCTAAAACTTCATCTAAATCAAATCCTATTTTCATCCCAACAACAGAATCCGCAACATATAAAAACATTATCAAATTATAGAACATACATGAGAGACGATAACTTATTGGCAACAAGGCTTAACCAAATATGGCAGATGCTTTTTCCAGAGGTAGAAAGAAAAAACAACATTATAATCAGGTTTAAAGGCAGGTGGAAGAACAAATTCGGCCACATAAAACTGCTGAGAAGCAAGGAGACAGAGATAGCAGTAAACTCTCATTTTAAAAATGAAGCCATACCAGAATATCTAATTGATATAACAATAGCCCATGAACTGGTTCATTACATGCATGGTTTTAATTCCCCATTGGAGAGAAGATTCAAGCACCCCCATAAAGGCAATATCGTTAACCGTGAACTTATAGCAAGAGGCTTTGGCAGTATGTTAAAAAAAGAAAAAGAATTCATAAAGAATGAATGGCATGGATTCATAAAAAACAACCATAAAGAAAAAAATTTCAGCAGGAATCCTTTTACAATTCGAAAGTTTTTTAAATCTCTAATGCAAAATTAATTTTATGAAAAAGCATGATGTTTATGAATTTATAATCTCTATATCAAAAGAAATCTCAAAAAAAAGAGAAGGCGCTTTGTTTGTAATAGCAAATACTAAGAGATTAAATAACAAATACAGCCTGCTATTTCCACAGATACAGAAAAAATTTTATATATCAGAAAAAGGCTCAGAAAAAATAATTGAAAAATTAGCAACATTAGACGGCGCTGTTTTAATCTCAGATTCTGGCATGCTTCTTGCTTACGGTGCTAAATTAAAAAGATCTATTCCGGTAAGGGGTCATGGCACAAAACATGCAGCAGCTGCAGGCACAACAAGTAGCATAAAAGAGGCAACTGCAATTCTAGTTAGCGAGGAAGACAGCTTAATCAAGATTTTTCAGCACGGCAAAATAATACTTGAAATGGACTCTTACGAAAACCCAAAATCTCTTGAAGACAAAATAATAGCTTTCATTTCAGAGGGTGATACAGCATTATTGACAGCAGCAGGGGTTTCAACAGTTTTTCTTGGAAGCGCAGCTATAGCACCCTTGGCAATTGTTGGCGGTACTTATTTAGCTATAAGAACAGCTGGTGGCATAATAAAAAGGAACTGGGAATCATTGGTTAAGAAAAAGCATTAGCATTGTTTCTTTTTCCAAAATGGTATTCTTGTATACTTCTTGCAATTAAAACAGTAGGTTAGCACAATTTTTTTGTTTATTCTTGTCTGGCAGTTAACACCATGCTTTAAGTAGCTATAGCAGTGTTTGCAGTATTTTCTTTTGAATTTTCTAGGCATCCTTAGCTTTATTTTCATTGCTATCTTTCTTGCTAGTTCAACATACCTGTTTGCCAGCTTTGGATTTTTCTTAAATATTTCATCAGCTTCACTAAAAAGAATTTCTATCCTTTCATTTGCTATCCTTGTTTGTTTTGCTTTGTTTTCCATAAAGATAAAGAATTAATGTGATTTTAAAAACCTTTGTCTGGAAAAATAAAGTGGACAGCTAACCAATCTTCCCACATAAAATGCAGTACCAATTGGAACGTGTACCTGTTTAACTGCTGTGTTCGAGATGGGAACAGGTGGAACCAGGTAGCTATGGCCGTCCTATTGAAATTCATTAAGATTCTATTTATAAGCCTTTTGTTGAAGTCAGTTGTTCACGAAGTACAAAAGTGGGAACCGAATCATCTAAACTGGCTTCTAGATAAGCCTCATTTCCAGAACCTTTTGCTCCATCGCACATATCTTTTTCAAAAATTCTGGCGGAGTATTTTCTCTAAAAAGTTTTGAATCTATTGGCTCAAAAAACAATTTACGCCTTTTCATCAGGTGCTCATACAAACTGTCCCTGTCGCTATTGTAACCATCTAGTTTTGCAGGATTATTGTAACCATCTAGTTTTGCAGGATCAGAAACAAGCGGTTGTTTGCCAGAAATGCATTTAATAATGCTCTTCACATATTCAATTTTCCTAAAAATTATTGGATTATGCACATAATGCTCCTTAAGCTTTGGACCAAATTCCAAAACCAGCGCCATGGTTTCTGAAAAACTTTCTTCCGGGTGTATTGGTTTTTGCATATATTCATAGAGTGTGACTAGATTATTTTCGTATATTTCTCTTTCTGGTCCTTTTATATCATTGAAAGCTTTAAGAAAAACAGAGTCACCACCAAATTTTATGCCATCGTCATCGTTCACCGGCAGGTCATAGTCGCCAAATGCAATATAAAAGTCCTCTCTTTTATATAGTTCAAAGCCATTCATCACCCAATGCCCATACTCATGTGGCAGGATTTTGCCTTCTTCATTTGGTTCTGGCTGAAAGATACTTTTAAGCATATACAACAATTCATTTCTTTTAGAAAAATGTGTTTCTATTTCTGTGCAATCGCATTGGTTTAATGAGGAGTACACAATATTTGGTTTAGGCAGACCATATTTTTCTAATAATCCGAAAAAGCTGGTTTTAGCATTAGTTACAAAATCAGGAGGATTTTCTTCTAGTTCATCAATGTCATAAACCTTCTTTGATAAGGTCTGCTCTATTGTCCTATAACCATTTGGTGATATTATTTGCATTTGTCGTTAGACTGGATTTTTTAAAAAGGCTCAATTTATAAATTTTATCCTGTATGCAAATAATGAACAACAACATAAAAGCTTATATAAACAAAGAAAAAAATATAATACAATGGCATGTTATTCCCATTCAAGAATTGAAACATTCAAGCAATGCAAGTACAAGTACAAGCTCCAGTACATAGACAAGGTAAAAGTTGAGACCCCTACAACAATAGAGATGTTCATGGGAAATATTGTGCATAAAACACTTGAAAAGTTATACCTTGATATGCAATATGGAAAGTCAGCAGAGCTAAAAGAGTTGCTTGATTTCTTCAGAAGAACATGGGAAAATGAATATTCTGAAGACATATTGATAGCAAAAAAGGAAAATTCTGCTGAAAACTACAAAAATATTGGGGAAATGTACATGACAAATTACTACAGCCATTACAAGCCATTCAACCAGATGACAATAATAGGCCTGGAGACAAAAGACAGGATGCTTCTGCCAGATGGGAACCATTACAGCATCAGAATTGACAAGCTGGCATGCCAAGATGATATATATTATGTTTGTGATTATAAAACAAACTTAAGGCTAAAAAACCAGGAAGAAGCTGACACAGACAGGCAGCTTGCAATGTACTCAATATGGGTAAAGAATAAATTTCAAGATGCAAGAAAGGTTGTCTTGCTGTGGCACATGCTTGCTTTCAACAAGGAAATTAAATCTGAAAGGACAGATGAACAGCTTAAAATATTGCAGGAAGAGACAACAAGGCTGATAAAAAACATTGAAGAAGAGAATTTATTTCCAACAACTGTCACGAAGCTATGCAATTACTGCATTTACAAGGGCTTATGCCCCTCTTTCAAGCATGAATTTGAGATTGAGCAGAAAACATTAATGGATTTCAAGGAAGATTCAGGCGTAAAGATAGTTGATAATTTTGCAGAGCTGCAGATGCACAAAAAAGAGATTGAAGACAAGCTTGATGAATTAAGGTCATTGATAATTATGTTTGCAGAGCAGAAAGGAATCAATGTTGTATACGGCTCCAACAAGAAGGCATCAATAAAAGAATATGATGCAATAAAAATTCCTTTAAAGCATACAATGGAAAGGGAGAAATTAAACAATCTCCTTAAGGAATTAGGCAAATTAGAGGAAGTCCTGGACATTGACATCTATGCATTGCAAAAAACAATAAAAGAAAAGAGATGGAATCAGGAAACACTTGACAGACTGAACAATTTTGTAAGAATTGAAAGGGCAAAAAGATTGAGCTTGAGCGACAAGAAATTCTAGCAATTTGCAAAACTTTATATAGTTTCTAGCTGATTAGAATAATATGTCAAAAAGGAAAGAGGTAAATATCTTAATTGACAGCAGGGCATATAATTTCCTGAAGACAAGAGCGCAGAAGAATTTCATAACTGTTTCTGAATTGATATCTGAAATACTAAGAAGAAGCATAGTGTCATACAAGAAGAACAAGCAAACTTCATCAGGAAAATCAGATGACAAGTTCATAGAATATTTCAGCAGGAGGAGATAAAATGGATGCATTATTGTTAGCAGGGTTGCTTGGTGCTGTTGGCGGATTGACAAGGGGATTAATAGGATTGCTAAAGGCACTTGCATTGAAGAGAAGAATAATCTGGCAGTACTGGCTTATTACTGTGTCAATAGCATTAATCATAGGATTGTTCGTAGGCATAATATTTGATTTTGATTACAGGTTAAGCCTATTGGCGGGCTATGCAGGCACTGACATCTTGGAAGGCATTTACAAAAGCTTCAAGGTACAGAAATTGTATATTGCACCAAGAAGATGAACAAGCTTGAAACTTTCTTTTTTATTTTGCTGTTGTTTCTTGCTGTTGGTTGCTCTGAGAATAAAATAGAAGATGGCTGCAAGTATGCTTCTAAAATTATTGATGGCGATACTTTTGTTATTTCTACAGGAGAGCATGTAAGGCTTATTGGAATAAATGCCCCTGAAAAAGGAAAGCAATATTCTAAATTAGCAGCAGAAGAGCTTACAAATCTTGTTTCATCCAAATGCCTTATATTTGAAAAAGATATTTCAGACAAAGATGCTTATGGCAGGCTGTTAAGGTATGTGTATGCTGACAATGAATCTATAAATGAAATTTTGATTAGAAAAGGGTTAGCAAAACAATTCCCATATAAGCCAGATATAAAATATGCTGATAAATTCAATGAATCAGAAGCTTATGCAAAAACTAATAATCTTGGAATGTGGGCGAGATAATTCTTATGGCAAATCATCTGGGCAAGAAACTACATCACCCTCTTCATTGATGTCTACATAACCTTCATAAAGTTGCTTGTTTCTAAAATAATCCTTAATATAATTTAGATGCCTTGCCCCTGCTTTTTGAGTGCCGGAGGTTTGCACCTGCTGTTCATATCTTTTAATCCTTCTTTGTACTGAAAGGTAATTGTTTAAAAATGCAGAGCCTATTCTGACCTGCTCTGATTGTTCTAATTCCCTGCAACTGTCTAAAGTCTTTTCAAGATCAAGCCTTTCTTTGCCTATTTTTTTGAGGTTTTTAGTGCCGTGCTTAACAAGCAGTTCTGCTTTACCTGTTATATCAGAAAAACAATCGTAAATCCTTATGCCAGATTCATCTATGTCATGTACAAATCTTACTGCTTTCTCATAATCAATGTTTTCTACTCTTTTTGCCATACTAACAGGCTATTTTTATTATTTATAAACCTTTCTATTTTATTTACTAATAAGTAACAAATTAAAGCAGTTTTAAGCCCTTTGTAATCTTGTCTACCTTTTCATCATCATCAGGCCCAACAGCCATGCATGTAACAGTTGGTTTTTTAAAAACAGTCAAGCCAGCATCAGTTATCAATGCTGTTACTAATCCAACATCTTCAGCCATCTTCTTGAATTTAATCAGTTCTCTTTTATCCTCAACTTTTAATGCGATCTTCTTCATGCCTTCATTATGCCATTCTTCAACAATATTTTTATCAGATTTTAAAACAGATTCAACAGAGGCATGAGCACACTGAATTGATAGTTTTCCCTTTTCCATCTTTAAGTCCTTTCTAACTAAAATGCATTGTTTCACTAGATTAAGCTATTGATAACTTTTATAAATAGTTATTGTTATCAAAAAACTACCGGGGCTGTGGTGCAACTTGGCTAACATACGAGGTTTGGGACCTTGTGATCTCGGAGAAACTTAGTTCTTGCTATGTTTCGAGAAATTCAAATCCGGGCAGCCCCATTTACAATTTAGAAATATTTAAAAACACTGTTTTTCAATCAATGAAATGGCAACGAAAAGAATGTCTTTTACCGGTGGTTTTGGAGCAAGATATGGGGCTAAAATAAGGCAGAGATTAATCAATGCCACAAAGAAGCAAAAGACTTGGCAAAAATGCCCTTATTGCACAAAATTAAGAGTAAAAAGAATCTCATACGGCATCTGGAAATGTCGTGCATGCAATATTAAATTTGCATCAAGAGCGTACGAATCATGAAGCCTTACAAATGTTTTAACTGCAGCAACAGCATAAAGATGGAGTATCTTAGAAAGAAAATCCGCTGTCCATATTGTGGCAGCAAAATATTATACAAGGTAAGGTCGATCACAACAACATCTGAAGCAGTTTAAAAAATGAAGAATCAAAAAGAATTCGAGCAAAAAATAAAGCAGTTGCAGATTCTAGAGTATAATCTTCAGAATTTTCTTATGCAAAAGCAAAACTTACAGGTGCAATTGCTTGAAATAGAGAATGCATTAAAAGAACTCGAAACTGTTAAAGAAGAGCCTTATAAAATTGTAGGCAATATAATGGTTAAATCAGATAAGGCAAAACTTATTAAAGAGCTAAATTCAAAAGAGGAAGTCATAGAATTAAGATTGAAAGCCATAGACAAGCAAGAAGCAGAGCTTAGAAACAAGGCATCAGAGTTGCAACAAACTGTTTTAAAAGATATGGATTAAAAAGAATTAAAAAAAGGAGGTAAGAATGCAGAATACAGTGAATACTGTAGATACTATAGTTGGCATGCTTTCTCAGATACAAGAAGATTTTTCAGTTCCAAAAAGCATTCGTGATAAAATAAAGTCAACAATTTCTATTTTAGCCGATAGCGGTGCAGATGCTACGATAAAATGCGACCGTTCTCTTCAAGAGCTTGATGACATAGCAAGCGATCCTGCAATACCTGTTTATATTAGAACTCAAATTTGGAATATTCTAAGCATCCTTGAGAGCGATAAATAGGCAGTTATTGCAATAGATATGATTAATAGCTTACAGAAATATTTATATATATCTTATAACATTGTTTATTAAAAATAAGAGGTCAAATGAAAGAGGCATTAAACAAGATTAAGGAAAAGATTTCTGGTTCAAGAGATTATGATTATGAGGACTATGCAGGCGATTATCTCGAAGTAGAGCCTGAAAAAAAGGAATTTTCTATGGCAAAAGCAGTCATTAGGCCTTTTGTTATAACTGATTTCACTGATATTAAACCAGTATTGGATGCGTTGAGAGAAGGCAGTACTATAGTTTTGCTTAACATCGCTCCTTTGAGAGACAAGGATATTGTAGAGTTAAAAAGGGCTGTTAACAAATTAAAAAAAACTTGCGATGCTTTGGAAGGAGATATAGCTGGTTTTGGCGAGGACTGGATTGTTGCCACTCCAAATTTTGCATATGTCCATCGCGACAGGCATGTAGAAGAAATTTCTGATACCAGCGAAGAGTAAAGCCCCGATCACCCAAACTGGAATAAAAATTCTAGAGAAGAATACAGGCAAATTAAAAGATTAACCCATTTTGATGACTTCATGCTTTGTGATGTAAGAATTTGGTATATGCACAACATCCTTGTTTTTTGTCATAACCCTTATTTCTAATAAATCAACATGAATCACTCTTCCTTCAATGTTTTTTACCCTTATCAAATCCCCTTTCTTTATCATGCTTTTCTGGTATATTAAAAACCCTGCAACAGCATTTGGTATGAAATCCTTGAATGCCAGTATTATGAATATTATAATTACCGTTAAAATAGCCCCAAGGATGATCTGCAAGGTTGTGGTTGTTAATCCAAGCTGGTTTAATGCCATTATTATAGCAACTAGGTATATTATAAATTTTAAGCCAGCGCTTAAGAACTCCTCGACAGGCAGCTTTACATTAGCTTGTTCCCTTAGAATCTTGTTTGTTTCCAGTTCCCTTAAAACCTTCTTTAGCAGCTTGCTTAATACCCCGGCAAGTATGAACCCTGCTATAAGGATAATAACAGCAGCAATAAGGTTTATTAATAGATTCGATGATGATATATTAAATAGGTCATTAAAAGCCATGAAATAATTAATATAGGGGGTTTTAAAAATCTTTTGAAAAATGCCAATAAACGCAGGTCCGGAATATGGTGCAGCAGAACGCAAGTATCATGAGGCAAAAACACCAGAGGAAAAGTTAAAAGCGCTTGAAAATCTGCTTCGCCATGCGCCCAGCCACAAAGGTTCTGAAGTTCTTAGGGCAGATATAAAATTAAAAATTTCCAAATTAAAGCTTTTAATGGCAAAACAAAAGCAAATAGCAAAGAAATCTTCCCATAGTTTCACAATAAAAAAAGAGGGTGTAGCCCAGGTTGTTATATGCGGTCTGACAAATTCAGGCAAGTCATATTTATTGTCAAAATTAACAAATGCAAAAGTAGCAATAGCAGACTACGAGTTTACAACAAAAATGCCTGAGCTTGGAATCTTGGATTACCTTGGCATTAAACTCCAGCTTATAGAAATTCCAGCAATAACCAAAGATTTTATGTACAAGGACAAAGGCCCCATGTTTTTTTCAATAATCAGGAACTCAAGCCTTGTAGTATTCTTGATCAAACAAGCTTCTGAAATAAATTTCTTAAAAGAAGAATTTGAAAAAGCAAACATAAGGCTGGATAAAAAAAGCCCGAATGTGATTATAAAAAAACAAGCTTCAGGCGGAATAAATGTCATTGGAAATACAAACATCCCATATGCTGCCATAGTTGAGAAATGCAAAAATTATTCAATATATAACGCCATAATAGAGTTTCATGAAAATATCTCATTGGCTGATTTTGATAGCTTATTAAATCCTTCAACAGTTTTTCTGCCTTTGCTTATTATAAAAAACGATTTTAAAAATTTTAATCTTGAAGATATAAAAAATAATATCTGGAACAAGCTTGGCCTGATTAAGGTTTATACCAAAACACCAGGCAAAGAGAAAGATCATCCGCCAATTGCAATGAAGCAAAATTCTACAATAAAAGATTTGGCTGTTTTTATTCATAAAGATTTCTTGAAAAATTTTAGGTTTGCCCGAATTTGGGGATCTTCAAGGTTTCCTGGCCAGGTGCTGGGGCTTGATTATGTTCTAAAAGATAATGATGTTGCTGAAATACATTTGAAATAGTTACCTGAATATTCTTCCAGTTTCTATGCTCCAGAATAATAAATCTAGTTCGTCCATGGGTATTTTTGCTATTTTAGAGAATAATGCAAATCTCCTTTCAATGTCCAAATAAATTTTTTTGTTTAAATGTTTCGGCAAGATTTCTATGACATTATGTTTATGCAGATTTTTCAATATATGCCTGTCTAGGATTGCAAGATTTCTATAGCCTGTATTTCTTAGGTAATGGCTGGTTTCTTTGTAACTAATGCCCTTTACATTCTTCACAAGGTCTTCTCTGGCTTCAAAACCAGTCTTATCCAAATATTTCCTTATTTCGCTGAAATTATTCTTGGCTAATGCCAGGTATTTTGCCTTGTTTTTATAAAATCTGGTTCTTGTTCTTAATACAGGCTTTACATCAAAATCCTTGTTCAAGAAATCTTTCTCCTTCAGAATCCTAACAGCTTCATAGCATTTCTTGGCATTGCTTTGCGGCGTTAATATGCAAAAACACAGCTCATAAAAAATATCTTTGTTTTTCTTGAATTCATTTAATCTTTTTTTTATTAAGCTCTTTCTTTTAAAATATTCTTTCCTTAGCTCTTTAACACCTTTAACAACCATGTTATTTTTTAGCTTTGATTACCCTTAATTTTGCTATTTCTTCAGCAGCATTTCTTGGCGGCATATTCTCATTTTTAGCATTGTTAAGGACAAGCTCTGTGTTTTTCTTTATTTTTTCTTCAATCATCTTGAACATCTGTGCTTTTGTTCCACCAATGTATTCAATATAGGAGCTTATTACCCCTCCGGCATTTGCAACGAAATCAGGAACAACTAAAATTCCCTTTTTGGCAAGCAATTTTTCAACATCAGCACTCATCGGTATATTAGAACCCTCTACTATGAGCTTGAAATTCATGCTGCTGACATCATTTTCTTTTACCAAATCAGGTATTGCCGCTGTTATCAGCACATCAGCTTTTGCTTTTAAAATCTCTCTTCCCTCCATGGAATTTCCGGGTTTGTAATTAATTACACTTCCTGTTTTCTTCTTAACATCTTCAAGTTTCTTGAAATCAATTCCATCCTTACTGTAAATAAAACCCTTTGAATCAGAAACACCAACCAGCCTTGCGCCATAATCTGTTAAAAACTTTGCAGCAAACCATCCAACATTACCAAAACCCTCAACAACAAAGCTGGTCTTTTTTATATTCATATTCAAATGTTTTATGGCAACAATAGCGCTCTGAGCAACGCCAAATCCAGTGCTGCCTAGTTCATGCGGCAACCCGCCCATTTTTGCAGGTTTTCCAGTGCAGGATTTTAATGAGCCATTGGCATTTGCAAATATTTCCATTTCATGCTCTGCCGTGTTCATGTCAGGAGCAGCAATATATATCTCAGGAGAAACAATTTTTAATGCCTTAGAAAAATTTGCGACAATTGCGTCTTTTTGTTTCTGGCTTAAAGTTTTAGCATCAGCAACTATGCCTGATTTCGCCCCTCCAAAAGGCAAGTCAGCCATTGCTGTTTTCCATGTCATCACTCTTGCCAGCCTAAATACTTCATCAGCTGTAATATCTGGCGTCATTCTTACTCCTCCCTTTCCAGGCCCACGATTAGTATTATCAATAATAACAAAGCCATGCATTTTTGTTTCTGCATCATAAACTTCAAGAATCTTTTCAGGTCCAATATCATCAAACTTAATCATTTAAACCACCTCTGACAATTAAAATAAATGGACTGTTTTTATACTTTTCGTGAAACCCTTTAAAACGAATATTTTGCTTCTTACAATATATATTTTGCAGCATAATAATCATTTAAAAACTTAAAGAATCAATGTGAATGAAATGGCTGATGTGTTGGATAAGTGTGGTGTAGCAGCAATTTACCTTAAAAAATCAAAAAAAGGCAATTATGATTTAGAGGTAGTGCCACAGCTTCTTTATGTTATGCTGTCAAACTTGCAACACAGGGGCCAATTAAGCACTGGAATATCAACATACAACCCATTTAACGAAGATAATGAAATAAGATTAAAACTTCTTAAAGATGTTGGCGATGTCGATGCTGTATATAAAGTTACAAAAAAGGGTCCCAGTTTGGACATCATCAAGTATTGCAAAGGAATCTCTGGCATAGGCCATGTTAGGTATGCAACCTCTGGTAGTGGGGAAGATTACTTAACATTAAGAAGAGAAGCACAGCCAATGTTGAGGCACCATGGAAGGGCATCAAAAAGATTTTGCATAGGCTTTAACGGCAATATAGCAAACTACGATGCTTTGGCAAAACAAATAATGGATGAAGGTTACATCTTAGATACCAAGCTGGATACAGAAGCCATTATGCATCTTATTTCATTAAGCCTTAAAAGGAGAATTAAAAGAAATAAAGAAGGGTACAATAAACCAAATCTTCTCAGGATAAGCGAGGATTTGATGGGAAGACTTGATGGTGCATACAATATTACAGCACAATTTGCTGATGGCAATTTGCTTGTTATAAGAGACCCTCTTGGTTTTAAGCCGTTTGTATGGGGCGAGAATGAAGATTTCTATGCAGCGGCATCTGAAAGTGTTGCCTTGGAAAGCATCGGTATAAGCAATTTCAAGATAATTGAACCTGGCTCATGCTTGATACTAAACACAAAAAAACCAGCCATCAAGAAATTAGTCGAAATCCATAAGCGGTCATACTGCCATTTCGAATATGTTTATTTTGCTGATGTTAATTCAATTTTAGATTGTGGTTCTGTAAACAAGATCAGGGAAAATCTCGGTTTTAAACTTGCAAGCATCGAGCCATTAAAAGACAAGTTCAAGAACACTCCAAGTGATTATGTTGTAGTTCCAGTGCCAAATACAGCAATACCTGCGGCAGAGGTTTATGCATGGACTCTTGGAATACCATCAAGATCAGCTATTGTCAAAACCAAAGGAAGCAGGGGTTTTATCAACAAGTTAGATGAAAGAGAGCAGATAATGTACAGGGAATACAAAATAATAAAAGAGAGAATAAAAGGGAGAAAAGTTATTCTAATAGATGACAGCATTGTAAGAGGAGAAACAAGCAAGCTCATTGTAGGCTTAGTAAAAAATGCTGGTGCAACAGAGGTTCATCTGCGTTCAACAGAACCGCCTTTAATAAGCCCTTGTTTTTATGGCATTGACTTTCCAACTTACAGAGAGCTTATTGCTGCAAGGTATCCATCTGATAAATTAGAAGAGCAGGTTGCTAATTACATTGGTGCTGATTCTGTAAAGTACCAAACATTGGACGGTTTAGTCGATGCAATTGGAACAAAGAGTGAGAATCTCTGTTCAGCTTGCATTACAGGTCAATATCCGACAGAAGCAGGCAAGCATCAAGCAAGTGAATCTCTCAGTCGCAGCAAGCTATGAGGCATTCACCCAAACTGGAATAAATATAAGTAAATTCGATATTAAGAATCTATTATCAATTTATTATTTTCTGGGCATATAGTCCACTGTGAAGTTCTTGAAGATATGATGAACATTAAAAATGCTAGAACGATTTTAAAAAGGAGAACGGTCCAAGTAATCCATGATAGCACATACAGATCCGATAATCAAAAGATTTATATACTCCTTTATGTTAATATGTACATATGTCACTAAGATTAGAATTAGACCTTGAAATGGAGTTTAGGGAGGTTGCTATGCACAAGTATGGTTATTCAAAAGGGGCATTAAAAAAAGCAAGTTTTGAAGCCTTTAGGAGATGGATTAATGAGCAAAAAGGAATTGCTGTAGTTGAAGAACCATTTAGATTAATAGAAGGCATATTAAAAAAAACAAAAAGCGGTTCTGTAGAATTGCAGCATTCAGCAAAAAAATTATGGGTGAAATAGGTGTTTATAGATTCTAACATTTTCTTAGAAATAGCGCTTAAAAATGCAAATTACACAAAATGTGAAGAGTTTCTTAAGAATTTATTAGTTAAGAATACACCATTTTATACCTCTGATTTTGTTATTTATTCTTGTTTGCTTATAATAAATAGCAAGCTAAATTTCCCTGTTTATATGAAAAACTTTCTTATTTTCATCAGTAGCATAAAAGTTAGCATATTAAGACCAAGCTTAAAAGAAATTTATTCTGCAACTAATTTTATGGAAAAATATAAATTAGATTTTGATGATGCACTTATTCTTAGTTGTATGGTAGAAAATAAAATTAAATATTTAGTTTCATATGATAAGCATTTTGACAAGGTAAAAGAAGTAAATGTTATTAAACCATGAACATCTGCTGTAATTATACTAACTAAGGAGGCTACTTAGTCCTATACAAACACCCAAGCACCATAAACTTAATAAATAAGAAAATATAACTTGCTTTCATGGGGAAATTCACGTGCAATCGCTGCAGGTATAAGTTTACAATGAAATTAAAGGATAAGCCGCCATTAACCTGTCCGAATTGCGGCAAGCAGGGTACTGTCTCACCACTACCTGATGCAGATAAAATAATAAAAGATTCAGACCTTTACTAAGCTTTTTAAATCCCTTTTCTTTTGTTACAGCTATGGAAATACTAAAAAAACATAAGGATAATAGACCTAGCTGGCAAGGTTAAGAATTTAGAGAAGATTTGATCATTTCCATGACTTTTTTTCCCTCTATTTTTCCCCGATATTTTGCCATCACTATACCCATTATTGCATTTGCACTTAAATTTTTATTATCTTTTATTATTTTTTCTATGCTTTTTACAATTATATTTTCATCAGCAGGCTTATAATCTTCAATATTGACAAATTTTCCTTTAGCCCTATCTTCAAGTATTTTCATCATGGCTTCCTTTGTTGCTCTCTCCTTGTCCAAGAATCCAAGAAGCTCCTCAATTTCTTTATTGCTGGCATTATAACTAAACCTTGTTTTTATTTCCTTTGGCACTTCTACTATAGATATAGCTATTAAACTTGGCAGTATATTCTTAAAACGTTCAACTAGTAATCTAAAGTAAGTTTCATCTTCAGCAATTTCTAATGCCAGCTGCGGGCTTATTGCGAATTCCTTTTCCAGTTTTATTGCTTTATTTGTTAATAATTCAGGCAATTTTATTTCTTTAAGCAATTCATTTGTTATGGGTATTGTTACAATGTCGGTTTCCGGATACATTCTAGAAGCGCTAGGCATTGGCCTTTGGAAGGATGTTGTTAAATTTGGCTCTGCTTTTCTTACCTCTGCTTTTAACATTTCTCCCTTCTTTAATAGCTCTTCTTGCCTGCTTATTTCATATTCAATTATTTTTGGTATGCTCCTCATGTCTTGAAAACCTTTTATTTCAACCCTTGGATTTCCTTTTATGCTTAGATTAATATCCTGCCTTATTGTTCCAAGCCCCCTTTTTACCTTGCCGCTTGACCTTAAAATCATTCCCAATATAGAAGCTGTTTCTTTTGCATGTTCTGGATCTTTTATGCTTGCATCTGTTGCAATTTCTATTAATGGAACTCCTAATCTGTCCAGCCTGTAATTAACTGATTTTTCATTTTCATTAATCTTTTTTGCAGCCTCTTCTTCCAAGCATATTGATAATATACCCACTCTTCCTTTTGATGTTTCTATAAATCCATTGCTTGCAATTAATGCAGTCCTTTGAAATCCAGATGTATTGCTGCCGTCCAAAACAATTTTCCTCATGAATTGCACAACATCAACTGGTTTTGCATTTACCAATAAAGCAATCTCCAATGCTGTTTTTAATGCATCAATATTTGCATTATGGGGAGGTTCATCATCAGCTTCTATTAAACAGCTTGAACCTGAACAGCCTTCATAGTAAAATGTTTTTCCTTTTTTTATTTCATACATTGCAGCAGCATCCATTGTTCCCATTTCACCTGAAGAAATATGCAGTTTTCTTTCAAAAAATACATCTGCTGGATTTGGATCATTAACTAAGCTCGGGCATTTGCAGAATAATTTGTGCATTTCTAACTGCTGGTGTATTTCTATGCCGATTTTCAATCCAAAATTTTCAGGCCTCATTTCTTCTTTCCCAAATCAATTTATTGTTTTTTCTAACTTCTCTAATTCGATGCAAAGGCAATTCAATATTTTTGTTGCCTGTTTCAAGTGTTAAAAAATTTCCAAATTCTTTTATGTCATCAAATCTAAAGCTCATTTTCTTTTTTAAAATCCTGTCAGCATAAAAAAATTCATAATCATCCTTCTTTAAGTTCTTGTCAAACCTGATCTTGTCAATCAGTTCCTTTATTGAAATCATATTTGCTTAAATATTCATCAGGCAGTATTCTTTCTTTGATTTCCCCTCTTATATCTTTTTTAATAAGCTCTTTAACAATGTCTTTCTTGTAATTGCCCAATAACCAGGCTAATTTTATATATGCAGTTTCTGTCAGCATATCTTCTCCAGAAATAATTCCAATATCCAAAAGATTTCTTCCGGGGCTGTAGACATTCATATTGACGCTGCCAAAAATGCATTGTGATGTCATTACAACTATGCAGCCGGATTTGACAAGCTTTTTTAATTCATTGAATATTTTTTTATTTTCACCCTGGCTTATTGGCATATGCCCCATGCCAGTTCCTTCTATTATTAATCCCTTATATCCCTTGTAGCATTTTATTATATTTGCATTAATATTAGGATATGTTTTTAATATCCCGACTTTTTCTTCAAACTTTATTTTCAAAACATTTTTCTTAGGTTTTTCTTTTTCAATCTTTTTAAGAATTTCAACAGTTCTTGTTTTGTAATTTACCCTTGCTATGGCATTGTCATTTATTGGCTTGAAAGCGTCCCTCCTTGATGTATGCATCTTTCTTGTTTTGACAGCCGGCAGGATTATACAATTATCATCAGATTCTGATTCATGCATGCATATAGCTACTTGATGAAACTCTGTCTTGTTTATGAATTCTATAGCGCCAACCAGATTCATTGCAGCATCGCTTGAACCCCGATCAGAGCTTCTTTGAGCCCCAACAATTAGGATGGGAACATTCAAGTGTTCAAACATAAAGCTTAATGCAGCGGCTGTGTAGTGCATAGTATCAGTTCCATGCCCGATTATTATTCCCTTAACACCAGAATTTATTTCTTTTAAAACAGCCTTTGCAATTTTAGCATAATTCTCAAATCTCATCTCTTCAGAAAACATGTTGCTTATGAAAACGCTCTTTATGTTTGCAATTTCTCTGATTTCAGGAAATAGATCTAATAATTCTTCTGGCTTGAATCTGGAAATAACCCCGCCAGTTTCATAATCGACCTTGCTTGCAAGAGTGCCGCCTGTATGCAATATAGCTATCTTCGGCAGACCTTTTTTTTGTTCTACCGCTGTCTTTTTAGTTTTTATATTGTTTTTTTTAACTTCCTTTGCAAGCTTAATGCTCTTTATGCTGTTTCTGTTTATACCCACATTATAGCCGCTCTCCAGCTTTAGAAATATAACATCTTTGCTTGAATTAGGCATTATCCTGCCTTTATAATTTGAACCATCAGCAGCAATATCAACGAAATCACCTATTTTTACAGACATGAAAAATTAATAACAAAATGCCTTTAAATAATTATCTATATACTACAAAATATATTTTCTAATTAAATAATATTTATATATATGTTCTTCTATCATATAATTTTACTATAATATTTTAGAAAAAGAGAATCATTCATCCTTGATGTTTGGTTTAATTGGGTATTAAACCATGGGCAAATTCAAGATGAACTTGTATTGGGCACGTTTCTTAGTTACTTGCATAACCAAGATAAATAGTCAGAGTTTAATAGTTGGGTACAATTAAAACTCGTTCTTAAGAGGTAAGTATGCTGAACTTATTTATAAATATTATGGTATTGCAGTATATACACCTCAATAATAAAAAAATAAAAAAAAGGGGGACAAAATGGAATTTATCGTACAAAATGCCTTAAAAACAGCCAGTGAATCTGGTAGTTTAAGTCAAATGACCACAATAGGTCAAGCAAATATAAAGGTTGTTGGTTGTGGTGGTGCAGGTTCTAATGCTACAACATGGTTATATAAAAAAGGAATACAGGGTGCAGAAGTTATAGCATTGAATACTGATAAGCAGCATCTTGATTTGATGAATGCTGATCATAAAATATTAATTGGCAAAGACTTAACAAGAGGTCTTGGCTGTGGCGGTTATCCGGAAAAAGGAAGAGACTGCGCCAAAGAATCAATACATGATATCAAAGAAGTTCTAAAAGACACAGATATGGTCTTTATATGTGCTGGAATGGGTGGAGGTACAGGTACTGGTTCAGCCCCAATTGTTGCCCAGATAGCAAAGGAAGCTGGAGCTATTGTAATTGGTACAGTAACAATGCCATTTGAAATTGAAAGAGCTAGAATTGATAAAGCAGAATTCGGCTTGCAGCAATTAAGGGACACATCTGATACAGTAATTGTTATTGATAACAACAGGCTGGTTCAAATTGCAGGCAACTTGCCAATAGAGCAGGCATTTGCAGTAGCAAACGAGTTGATTGCAACAATGATTAAAGGCATAGTTGAGATAATAGCAGTTCCATCTTTAGTCAATTTGGATTATGCAGATGTTAAAGCAATAATGGCCAATGGAGAAGTCTCTGTTATAGGCATTGGTGAGTCTGATTCAGAACACCGTGTTGAAGAAGCTGTTAGAAGAGCACTAGCAAATCCTTTATTGGATGTTAGTTATGAGGGTGCAACAGGCGCTTTGATACATGTAACAGGCGGCCAAGACATGACATTGGATGAAGTTTCAAAGATAAATGAGATGGTAACAGAAACTCTTGACGTAGACGCTAATGTAATATGGGGCGCAAGAATTAGCAACGAGCTAAAAGGGCGTGTTAGAGTAATGACAATAATAACAGGCGTAAACAGCCCATACATACTTGGTAAGGTGGACAAGAAAAAACAAGCTTCAAGATCCATGAGAATGAGTGAAGAGCTAGGCATAGATTTGGTGCGATAGATCATACGATAGATCATACTTTAGGGCATCCATCTGAAAAGATGGTAACTCCCCCTAAACCCCTACTTTAGTCTTTTGCTGATGCTCTCCCCGGAGCATTGGCATTTTTTTCTTTTTTTTCAATCAAATTAGATAAAAAAAGATTTTATAAGAAACATTTAAATAATTTTTGCTATTGTTTTCTTTGCATGTCAATAGACAACAAGATGTCAGAGGATTATGTAATAGATAAGAAAAAGGCATTAGTGCAATGCGCCATACTGGGTTATCTAATCGGGTTTGGAGCTAAAATGCTTTTTAACAACGAAAGCCCGCATGGCAATGTCATTATACCTGGTTTGATGACAGCCAACAATTTCCAGCTTGAAGCCAGAGGTTATGCAAAGAACATCATTGTTTATAACATCTGTTCTTTTGTTGGATTTGCAACTTACAATGCCCTAGAGATTTTAGTTATGTGATTTTTAACTATTACAATATGGTTTAAGATATTACTTTCTTAATCAATCCAGTTCCAATCAATGCCAGATATTTTGAATAAGTCCCATATGGCCTTGCAATTCCAATTCCAGTGCCGCCAAGAAGTATAAAACCGCCAGATGTTGCCTTGCTCGCCATATCATTGTAAGCTAGCTGTTTTAATCCAACAACATGATTACATTCATTATCAATTGCCTGCTGTGCCATGTCCTCCAGGCATTTTTGGACAACATCTGTTTCAAAGTTATGTATATCTGCTTGTGTTTTTGTCGAATATAATGTTATAGCCATGTAATCTAATTTATTGTAATGTGGAACAAAGTCCTCTGGAGAAAGATGTGTTATATTGTTTCTTATATAATCTTGCAATGGCCCTTTTCTTGTTTCTTCTTGTTTTCTTAGCTCTTCTTTCAGCCTTTCTTCAAGCTCTATTTCTTCCTTGCTTTTTATAGTAATATGCCGCCTAAAGAGTTTTATAATTTTCATTTTACTTTTAAGTGGTAAAAAGATTTATAAAGGTTATGCTTGGCATTTGTTTTTTTCAAGGCAGGTCTTTCAGGTACGGCCAGAGAGTTTTGAAGAAAAAGACATCAATCGAAAGGTTTAAATATTAGTATACTTTAAAGTAACTTACTCTAGATTAATAAAATGGCATTCATCAACAGAAAAGAGGAATTGAAACTTTTGAAAGATAGGATTGCTTCTAATAAAGCAGAATTTATAATAATCTACGGTAGAAGAAGAGTCGGAAAAAGCGAAATAATAAATGAGATCTTAAAGCAGAATTATGGCCTAAAACTCCTCGCTAGAGAAGAATCTGAAGAGCTCCAATTAAGAAAGTTCTCTGAAAGCCTGTCTACGTTTTTAAAAGATGAAACTCTGGCAAAAAACCATTTTAAAAATTGGGATGCATTTTTTACATATATCAATGAACGTTCAAAGAAAAGAATTATTATAGCACTTGATGAATTTCCATATTTGGTTGCTGAAAATAAATCAATAACCTCCATATTGCAAGACTATTGGGACAATAAATTGAAAAATAGCAAGATATGCTTAATTCTTTGTGGCTCAAGCATTTCTATGATGGAAAGATTATTGGGGCATAAAAGCCCGATATATGGCAGAAGAACGTCACAACTCTTGATAACGCCATTTAGCCTTAAGCAGGCATTAGACTATCTAAATATGACTTTTGAAGATGCAGTAAAAGCCTATTCTGTTTTTGGCGGTACGCCTGCCTACGTATTAGAATATAACATTAAAAAGGATTTACGATGGAACTTGATAGAAAAAGTATTAAAGAAAGACTCTTTTTTATGCAGAGATGTAGAATTCGTTCTCAAAGAAGAGCTTAGGGAGCCAAGGTATTATTATTCCATAATATCCTCTGTTGCAAAGGGCAATACAAAAATATCTGAAATTATTAATGATACTGGTCTGGACAAAGGAATAGTAGGAAAATATCTGTCAATTCTAACAGAACTAATGCTGATCAAAAGGGAAGTCCCAGTAACAGAAAATCCTCTTAAAAGCAGAAAGGGTATTTATATAATAAGCGATAATTTCTTTAAATTTTGGTTTAGATTTATTTATCCGAATAAAGAGGCTATTGAAAATGAAAATTATAATGTAGTTATTGAGAATATATTTAAATATTTAAATGATTATATTGGCCATACATTTGAAGATGTATGCAAGGCAGCATTAGAAGAAATGAACAGATCGAATAAAATTAATTTTTCTAAAATCAACAGGTGGTGGTACAAGGATAAAGAAATAGACATAGTTGCCTTAAATGAAGATACAAAAGAAATAATGTTCTGCGAATGCAAATGGCAGGATAATGTAGATGCAGGTAAAATTTTAAATGAACTAAAAGAAAAGGCAAAATTTGTAGACTGGCACAATGGAAATAGAAAGGAACGATATGCAATATTTGCAAAGAGCTTCAAAAAGGCAATAAAAGAAAAGGATTTGCAGATGTTTGATTTAAAAGATATTGAAAGAGAACTAAAAAAATAAATGGTTAAAAAATGTCAAATTTATTGCTTTACAGAATAGCTGCTTAGAAATAAATCTCGATTTTCAAGGCAAGTCTTTCAGGTAAAGCTACAAAATAATAATATGAAAACCAGGATAGCAACATATTTAAAACTTAGATATTTATGAAGTTCATGAAAAAAAGAGGGCAATTAACAGCTTTTGTTTTGGTCGGATTTGTTATTCTTATAGCAATTGTTCTGCTGACGGTATTATATATGTCATTGGCAAGAGTTTCTGTAAGCAACAAGCAGTTTGTCAATGATAAGATTGAAGAAGTAAATGCATATGTAAAAGATTGCTTGGAAAATGGCCTTGTTAAAGGGTTAAGATTGGTTGGCACAGATGGCATAGAAGAATATATGAAATCAATTAACTGTCTAGGTGTATTGGGCAGTGTTTCTGGCATCGAAATCTATTCTACAGATGATGATATTAATGCAAGTTTAAATAATGATAAAATTGATGCAAAGTATTTTGCTGATATTTCGATAAACAAAGGCAGCACAACATCTAGTTTAAACAGACTCGACTTTTCTTACAACCTTTACCAAGAATTTAATGTTGATAAAGATAAAGATGGAAAAGCAGATACTGATTTAAGCCTAGGTTCTTTTGCAGGTGTTGGTGTTTTGACCATGCCAAGAGATATAGGCATAGAACAGGGTAAGATAGTTGTTGGGATTAAGCCAAGGGAAAATGAGAACATGCTTAGTGATATAATTTATATTAACCCTGAGAATGATTTTAATCCTTTTGCTGCATTGAACATAGTTTATAGTAACTGCATTGATGGCAATACGGCGATAATCAATAGGCAGACATTAGAATCATTTCAAACAAGTTGTCTGCAGCTAAATGAGAATGTTTATGCCATATCTGAAATAAAAGAATCCTCTGAATACTTTGTTGGCTCTTGCAGTAATTTCAGATGCTGCTGGAACGGGAACTGCAATGCAAATACTGGAGAAAGCTGCTCTAACTGCGCCAGAGATTGCGGTGAATGTCCTGCAAGCTCGCCTAGGAGTGGTGATGGCCAGGGTAGTAATAATTGCATACCTTCAATTTATAATCCATGTCCATAATGATTAATATAATCTAGCAATTCTAACTAAAACATCCATGTTTTGATCGGGTATGTCTTTAATAATGGGGTTCTCTCCATCATAACGATGGGCTATTGTTCTATTATTAATTCCCTCAAAATCTATAGAATTTATGATGTTTACGATGTTTTTAAAACCCTCTTTAGATTCATTAGGACTAAAATAAATACAAGTACCATCACCTTGTACATTACACCCTCTAGACACATTATTTGCAAAATCATCTATATCTAAAATTCCGTTCCTATCTCTGTCTTCATTATTGAAAGCTAAATCTTCTAGTCCATTATGGTAAACCGTTATATCACATTCCCCATTAGCGCAAGGATCAACAGTGCATTCTCTTTCAATTTCTGGCTTGTCATAAGTTGTTCCGCATTCATTAAGATCCCGGCAGACTCTGTACTGATTTCCATCTCTCTGGCAAGAGCCCCAGTCATTGCAAACCCAGTCTTCTATGCAGCCATTTCCACCATCGCCATTATCTGAACTTCCAGAAGAAGAGCCGCAAGAAACAAGATAAGACAAGCTTGCTACTGCTATTGCTGTTCTTAGGAATTTGCTGTTTCTAATATTATCTGTTAATGACATGCCTTTTTATAGGAAAGAAAGGCTTAAAAGGGTTTTGCTGGCATTGAAACATCTTGCTTAAGTTTAGATAATGATATTTATGCCATATCTGAAATAAAAGAATCCTCTGAATATTTTGTTGGCTCTTGTGATAATTTTAGGTGCTGCTGGAATGATAAATGCGAGGATAAAACTGGAGAAAATTGTAATAATTGCGCCAGAGATTGCGGTGAATGTCCTGTTATAGCAAGTGATTCAGGTGGATCCGGGTCGCAAGAACCAGCTAATCCTCAGCAACCACCAGAAAATCAACCAGTTGAGCCGGATAATTCACCTGGTTGGAACCCTTAATTTCTATTATAAGATAATGTGTGAGATATAGAAACAGAATTACCATAATCATCTGTGCCGTTATATGTTACCATAAATCTTTCAGAAGAACAGTTGCTATCCCATTCATCAGGTATGTTTATCGAACTTTTTGGCTGTATTGATTTAAGTATATTTTCTCTTACCTCTCCACCACCACATGTACTACCAACTATTCTAGATGTTAATGTAACGCCGGTTCCATTAAGTTCTGTTATATTATCTGAATAATAATGCGTTATGAATCCTGCTGGTGGATCTCTTGCTGGACCGCCGCAAACTGCTTGATCAGTAGGACCGCAAACCAATTCAACCTTTAATCTTGCAGGCAAATTATTTCCACCATCGCCATTATCTGAACTTCCAGAAGAAGAGCCGCAAGCTATAGCATAAGCTAAGATGCTGGTTGCTGCAACTGTTCTTAGGAATTTGCTGTTTCTAATCTTATCTGTTAATGACATGCCTTTTTATAGGAAAGAAAGGCTTAAAAGAGTTTTGCTGAGTTTCGGCAATTCTGAAAATACCATTGTTTTTAACCCACAAACCATATTTCTTGCAATAATTCCGGAAATTTTGCGAAATAAATATATACAATATATAAAATATATACCATACATTTATATAGATGTTACTTCTATCTCGTGGTATTAATAAAAGAATGGTGGAATTATGTATGTTGGGGGTAAAATGGGATTATTTGAATATGTAAAAAACTTGTTTAACAGCAAGAAAAGAGTCATCAAAAAAGAAAAGAAAAAGACAAGTGAAGACATAATGGCTATTGTTCGCATGATGAATGGCATGACAAGGGATTTAACAAAGAATATGAGGCTATATGTAAATGACCTAAACTACCGAAGCATGAATAGCTTGGTTGAACAATATAAAAATATGATGGAGCCTATGATGGATCAGTTATGCTACAATATTGATAGGTACAAGAAATATGCTACATTAGAAGAGATACTAGTTAATGCATAAATTGAATTAAAATTATATATAACAAATAATTTAAATATAAGAAAAACATAATAAAATATAGGGGGGCAATATGGATCTTGTACAAACTATAGGTAACATAGAAAAGGAAAATTTAGAACATAACGAAAAACCTGGAGCCACACCAAGTAAAATTACAAAAGTGTATTCACAAAAACTAGGTCGATATATACCAGTAACTTTTGGAGACACAAAAGGAGAGATACAAAAATATAATATAGGTATGGGACCAGGAAGTTGGTACTAATTTAAAAAATGGAGCCTTTTGTATCTTAAAAGATTATATATTTGGGCTCCAACCAATTTTTTTGATAGATTCGCTCAGAAAATGTTTGCCTTTATTATTCACAAAATTTCGGAGTAAAATGAGAAAGATATTTTTGGTGCTAAACTACGATTGTAATAATGCCTGTATATCATGCGCAAGAAAATCTGATGAAAAAGGATATTTAAGTTTAGAACAGACTATTAATAAAATTGATGAAATTAAACCATCTAAAACAGATTATATCGAGCTAAGCGGAGGCGAACCAACATTAAGGAAAGACCTATTAGATATCTGTAAATATATTAAATCAAAGTATGGTGCAAATATAACAATACTCTCTAATGGGCGTAAATTTAAAGATAAATCTCTTTGTAAAAGCATTAAAGAAGTTGGTGTTGATAGAGTTATGACGGTATTTTATAGCCATGATGAAGAAAAGCATGATTCTATCACACAAAAAGATGGAAGTTTTAAAGATACAATTATGGGATTAAAAAATCTAGAAGACGTTAGTTTGCCAATTTCAGTTAAAACGATTATACTCAAACAGACTTACCAAGAATTGCCAGATTTTGTAAAATTTGCATATGATACATTTCCAACAGCATGGGTATCAATACATGGTTTAATTATGCGAGGACGAGCGCAAGATAATAACGAAAAAATAGCTGTAAGGTATAAAGATATCAAACCACACATAGAAATTGCAATAGACCAAGCAATAAAAAGAGATAAAAATTTAGGGATATTCATAATTCCTACTTGTATAATTGATCCATATTATTGGCCATATCTAAGTGTAAATTGGAAACAAATGACTAAAGAGATGATTTATATCTCTCCACAAGAAAGTGTATTCGGAAATCTAGATGTAGCACAACCAGAATATTGTTCCACTTGTTTGATTGATGAACACTGTTCATGGTCGTGGGAGTCCGCATGGAAGGAATATATTGCATTATTCGGAATCGAAGAATTAAATAAGATTACAATGGATACATCGGGGTAAAATAATGAAACTAACTGCAATCAAAAGAAACCATTCAAAAGGGATATCCAAATTAATGATTAATGACTTGAAAAACCCGAGTAACAAATTTCCGCAATATATGATTTCTAAATTCAGAGAGCATGCAAAAGAAGAGAACATTGACAAGGAATTTGATAATCCTGATTTAATTGGGCTTATGGCTATAGAAAATAAAGATGTTCTTGGATTTATTGTTGGATATAAGGATAACTCAAGTATAATGCTACATTATGTTGCGGGGAAAAATATAACTATAAAAAAGAAGTTGCTTGACAGATTAATTAAATTGTGTAAGATAAAAAATATATCTTCCTTAAAAACAGATACATTCGAATTTATGGAAAACAACCAACTTTTTAAGTCAAGTGGGTTTAAATTAACAAAAAAAGAAAAATTAACTAAAAATCTTGAAGTTTTATGGTACGAATTAAACCTACATAAAATCTTGTAAAAATTTTCTTTATTTTAAAGAGGTTAAATGGATTAAATCTCTACTAAATCCATTCAAGGCAAGTCTTTCAGGTACTGCCAGAGGGTTTTGAACATAATTTCAGCAACTTTTTTGTTTCCTAGGTCGTTAAAGTGCATGAACTCGCCAGTTATACCATCATCAGCTACAAAATAGCGTTTTTTATTTGAATCTTCATTAATATGCTTCTCTAAATCTATTAAGATTAAATTTTGCTTTAAAGCTAGATTTCTTACAGCAGGGTTCAGAGAGTTTCTATTGTAACGATACCAATCATTTTTTTCTATAAATATCAAACATTCTGGTGGTATACTAGGCAAATCAAAATCTTCAAAATCGTCTGGTGTTGTTGTTAAAGTAATTTTAATATTATTTTCTTTGCCCTTATTTATGATTTTAACTAGATTATCTAAGGTTGTAGTAGGATTATAATCATCCATATGTGATTGTTTACCTACCTGAACTGTGCCGTCAAATTTTATTTTTAGTTCATTACGTGCGCGTTTAAGCAAATAGACCCTTGTGGCTAAAGCGTCAGCAGTTCGTAGTCCTAAACGTCTAAAGTTTTTCTTATAGGTTTCAAATATCTTGATGTGGTTTTCATACCAGGGACCTAATGATCTTAGTGCTTCAGAGTCGGCTAATCCCAAAAAGAAATTTTTAAGTGTCCCACGTTCTTTATCGCTTAATAAAGCGCAACTACCAACATCATTCCATTCTGGGCCATAAATAACTAAATCAGGTCTTAAAGTTACTATATCATAAACGAACCTCTTTAAGATCAATGAGCTATTATATCCTACTATAGCACCATTAATAACTTCAAATTTTATCGTTTTATTATTCGCTTTACCTTTTTTATTTAATTTATCCTCTAAATATTCAGGATAATTTCCAAAAGATGTTGAACCACCTAAAACAACAATTCTATATACATTTTCTGGCTTCATCCTTGAAAATTCATCTCCTTTAAAGCCCATGGAGTTTATTTCAAAATCCTCAGTTCTATAATTTTTAACTAAGCACCATGGGACATCATAATCACATTTTTTTGTATACATAAGAGCCTCATTACTTGCCATATAATATTTATTAAGGTAACATAAGCCATAAAAGAACATAAAGCTCGTGACCAATGAATAAATTAATTTCTTCTTTATGCTTAACCCCTTTATGTTGTTGTCTTTTCCAATTTTATTAGTATTTTTCATAATACTACCTAAATTGATTAACCTACTTTTTCTTGTGCTTATCACATTATTATTTTTGTCTAATATTTCTTCCAGCATTTAATTTAAATAACAATAAACAAATATAAACCTTTTTATTGTTTTCAAGGCAAGTCTTTCAGGTACGGCCAGAGTGTTTTGAAAGCTGAATCTACCATAATATTCATTCCTGCAGGAGTATAATGCATCATATCTGTAAAAAATGGACTTTTGTCTGTAAACCTATTAAAAGTGCGATCAAAATCCAAAAGTGTAATGCCATAATCATTTGTTAATTTTCTTATCATAGGATTCAACTGCTTTCTATTATACGCACAATTGTCATTAGACCCAAAGATAATATTACATAATCCATTAAAATCTTTAGATATTTCATAAACTTCAAAGGCATCTGGTGTTGTGCTTAAAACTATATGTCTAATATCATTTTTTCTAGCAGTTTCTATAAAAGATACCATGTTACCTTCAGTATATGCTGGAGAAAAATCATCCATATGTGATATATATCCAAAGTCACTTCTTTCCAGGTCTTTGCGTGGAATGCTATTTTGTGGGTTATTGCTAGAATGTACAAAAATACTTTTTGCTGCACTTATTAAATACAATTTTTTCATTACTTCATTATTAATTTTTCTAAATTCATATTCTACAGTTTTTCTTTTTTCAAATTCTCCCTTGAATACATCAAGATGTTTTTCATACCAATTACCTAAAGATATTAATGCGTCTTCCCCAATATTGCCTTCAAAATACCATTTAAGAGTTTCTCTCTCTCTCATATTAAGCAGGTCGCACATCCAGAGGTCATTCCATTCTGGGCCATAAATGATCATATCTAGTTTTAAGTATGTTAAATTGTTTAAATCATCTAATATTTGTCTGCTACTTTTGCCAGGAACGGCAGTATTGATAATATGGACATTTGTTCTTTTATTTAGACTATGAAGTTTATTATTTAATATTATTTCGAGTTGATTTGGATAGGCCATAGATGTAGAACCTCCAAACCATGCAGCATAGAACATACCTTTTTCTTTTTCTTGTGGTTTTTCGTATACATATGAATTTGTTTGTTGTTTTTGACAATGCCTATAATATATTTCTGAAGAAAAAATAGTTGTAAATAATATTAAAGAGGTTAATGCCGAATAAGCTAATTTTTTCTTAACAGTTAATTTATGAAACCCTTCATTATCACCCCTCAAAGACTTTATTTTGTATATTATGCTTGCTAGATTGATTAATTCTCCTTTTCTTGTGCTTATCACATTATTATTTTTGTCTAATATTTCTTCCAGCATTTAATTTAAATAACAATAAACAAATATAAACCTTTCTATGATTTACTACTCAATAATTATAAACATAATTTATAAATAAGTATATTAATATTAAATAATATACAATTAATATTAATCATAAAATAAGTATAAAATGGAATTGAAAAGAAAGATCTACAAAAGGGGAAGTTCTTATGAAACAACAATCCCACAGCCATTACTATTCAAGCTAGATATTGACAAGAAGAAATATCAAATAATCTTTAAGTTCGACAATCAGGCAGATAAATGGTACATTGAATTTGAAAATATAAAGAAAGTTAAAAAAGAGGATGAAAAGAAGAGATAATAAAGTAAAAAAGAAAGTAAAGAAAAACATCAAAATCTTTGTAATACTAGTCAGTATTATCTTGGCTTTGTTAATAATTAAAATTATAAATATTCAAGAGATTACCGGATTTGCCGTTTTGACAACAATAACCCAGGCTAATTTCAATGCGGGAACCTATAACGAAACATTTTATAATACAACAACGCTGGCTGTGCAGTTAAATTTAACTGATGACAGAGCAATTTTGTCTGGTAATTATACAAGCCAGGTATTTGATGCTGTTATTGCTACAAATTGGAGGAATTTATCATGGACAGAGAATATAACAAATAGATCTGGAAATGTTTCATTTAGAGTAAGAAGCTGTTTTACTTCTAATTGCGCTGAGCAAAGGCCTTTTGTCGGCCCCGATAATACAACAATTACATACTTCTGGCAGAGTAATCTTAGTTTGTTAAATAATACCCTAACACCAGATTCAAGATATTTCCAGTACATGGCTTTCTTTGCTGCATTGGACAATGATTCAAATGCTGATGGGCCAATATTGCACAATGTAAGCGTTGATTATGGTGATTGTGTTGAACCAATAAATGATATGTATATCAATGAAAATACAACTTTATGCTTTGGAACTTTTTATGTTAATGATACTGATGGTGACAGTAATGTAATAACAATAAGCAATGATTCTGTTTTTGTAACCTGCAATAAAACTAATCTGGTTGGAAATCTATCTGGAAACGGATTTTATTTAAACTCTAAGTCTTATGTGACAATTAGTGGTTGTTGGATGGTTAATTATACAACTGCTATAAGATTAATTACATCCAATTTTACAACTATCACTGAGAATAACATAACAAATATAACAGTTAGTGGTATAAGAATTAGTGATTATTCCAATAGCAATATTATAGATAATAATTCAATTATGTTTGCAAATGGTAGCAGTACAGCAGCTATTTTCTTACAAAGTAACAGCTTAAACAACACTGTCAAAAAAAATTTGATAAAACATAATGGCAATAAAGGACTTGATATTAATGCAGGTAACACTACAATAATAAATAATACCATTATTAATAATACCTATGGGATAAGTGTTGGTTCTGTATTAAATATAACAATAGCTAACAATACCATAGCGTATAATGATCTGGATGGTATAAATGGAGCGGGCAATGGTGGTTGGAATAGCAGCCTTATTTATGACAATTTTATAATTGGTAATCTTGGTAGTGGTGGATGCGCAGGTAGTTTTGGTATTAATATTATTCTTTCATACAATAACTACTTTTACAATAATATTCTTAATAATAGTGGATGTGATGTATATGATAATGGTCAAAACTTCTGGAACACTAGCAATTATTCAGGAACGAATATTATAGGGGGGCCTATGATTGGAGGCAATTACTATTCTGATTATGGATTTTATGATTATTATTCTGATGGAGATGGAATTGGAGAGCTAAGCTACAGGAATGGCCTAATTAATAGCTATGATGCACTGCCTTTAACAAACAGCAGATGCCTAGTACCAAATAATATTCCAAGAATAGAAAGAAGTGTTGTTTTATGTCCTGGCATATATAGTGTTGTAGATAATAGCGATAATGGTGCAATGAACATTACAAATTCATCTGTAATAATAGAATGCAACCAAACAAGAATAATCGGTACTAGAAATCAAGAAAGAATAATAAATACCAATCCTGGTAGCGGCCAATTGACAAATATAACAGTAAAAAACTGCTATTTTGAACCACGAGGAGCAGCTATACAAATGATCAATACAAGCTCCAGTTACATTTATGACAATGTAATCAATATGTCTGCAAATGTCATAACTACAATATACCTTTACAATGTCAATAACAGCTTAATTGCAAATAACACTTTTGCAAATACATCTAATGAAGCAATAGAGATGAATGACGTAAGCAATAGCATATTTGAAAACAACACTATATGGAAAATTTCTGGTCATGGCATGGAGTTTGAGAGCAAGCTGCCATCAACAAATGTAACCATAAGAAACAACTTGATAAACTATACCGTCAGTAACGGCATAACAAGCAATGTAGGCACTGCAATTTATATAAACAACTCAAAATTTTACAATAACACTTTTGCAAATATTGGCGCAACTGGTGATGGCAGTGTTGAAGCTTGCATTGTTATAGCTGGTTTTGGAAATGAATTCATTGGCAATAAACTCTTAAATTGTACAGGCATTGGAATAAGCTCTGGTTTAGGCGTTACAGGTGCCATAGTAAATTCAGGCGATAGTTACTTCATAAAATCCAATACAGTAAATGGAACAGCAAACAATAATAATCCTGTATTTAACATCCAGGGTTCAAATATAACAATAATAAACAACACAATTGAGCGCAGAGGGACTGGAACAGCCATAGCAATGTCATTGAAGGATATAAATAATTCTTACATAGTCAATAATACAATAATGAATATTTCATACGGCATAGTTATTTCAGATGGCGATGTAAATCCCTCGGGCAGCTTAAACAGCAAAAACATAACAATAACTGGAAATGTATTTTTGAACATAACTAATAATGCAATGATTCTGGCAGGCGACAACTTTACGATTTACAATAATACTCTGGTCTCATACACACCAAGCTCTATAACAGCCCCAGGAATTTATGGCATAAGCTTAAACAACTCCAAGGTATACAACAACACAATTTATAGGTATGCAGAAGGCATAGCAATATTCAACAGCGAGAATACAAGCATAACAAACAATTCCTTGTACGAAAACATATTATTCGGCATAAACATAACCTCTTCCAAAAATATGTCAATAACCAACAACGCAATAAACAACAATACACAGCAGGGCATCCTAATATTAAAATCATCCAACATAACAGTAGAAAAAAACATAATATTCAACAACTCTAAAGACGGCATATCAGTAAACTTCTCAAATTACACAATAATTATAAACAACACAATAAGAAACAATGTCATCTCAGGCATCTCCATATTCGGCTCTAATAGCACAAAGATATTAAACAATTCAATATTCAACAGCAAGAGGGATGGAATCTACATTGAAGACTCAGAAGGCATATCAATCTTAGAGAATATAATATTAAATAACTCGCAAAGTGGGATTTACGACCCATCATCTTTTAACATAACAATAAGCAACAATATAATATCAAACAACTCTGATGCAGGAATATTTTTATTAAAAACAATAAACTCAACAATATCAAACAACTTGGTTTATAACAACAGCGAGGCAGGAATAAGATTAAATTCAAGCAATTACAGCATCATAGAAAATAACAATCTGAGCTACAATGGAATAATCTCTTATGTTACAGAATTTTACATGAGCGCCGCTGTATATAGAAATGATGCTTTGGGTGCCGTATACAATTTCACTGCTACTGCTGGAGCGTCAGGCAGTGAATTTTTCTATATCCTCAATCTTGGGGAATCAATAAGCGTTGTAACAAACAATACAAACGTAAGCCTTCTTGTGAATGGAACAGCCAATGTACACCTTGCCTTGGTGAAAATAAATTCTTCTGATATCGGCTGGGGGCATAGCAATCTGACAACATTCTTTGATAATAGCGTTGCCTCGAGCTGCTTGGGCATAGCACAATATATATCTAATACAGTTCTGCCCAACTCTGCAGATGAAACAAACTGCACGTACTTCCAGGCCAATATCTTCACTGCAAATGGCAATAACAATTATACTTATAATGGATTGACAAATGCAACAATAACTCAAGACTCAAGAACTTTAACCCCATCATTATCAGCAGTTTCAACAGTAAACATTGCTAACTTAATCCTATCAGAATCATCAGATAATAATATAACAAACAACACCATAACATTAAGTTCTGGCTATGGTGTCTTGTTAGATACAGTGAATAATAGCATATTTACAAACAACACAATTTTAAGGAATATACAGCCAGCTGTCAGGGCATTAGGAGATTCAAGCTTGATAAACAAAATAATAAACAGCACAAATGTAACAACAAGTGTTGCATCCAGCATACTGAAAGTCTACTGGTTCTTAATGGTTTATGCTCACGATGGAAATACAGCATTTGAAAACGTAAATGTTTCATTCTACAATAAAACAGGAATCTACATAACATCAGCTTTAACCTTAAGTCTTGGCTATACCCCTGAATTAACATTGCTTGAATACCAGCATGACGGTAATACAAGAACATATTATACGAATTATACAACAAATGCAACAAGGCCAGGTACATTGGATAAGGCCTCAATATCCTATAACTTTACAAGCTCCAGTTTAGTTGATTTAAGCATGCCAGCTGATCAATCAGGAGGCGGCGGTGGCGGAGGCGGCGGTGGCGACAATCCACCAGGTGGCTGTACAGACGAATGTTCATCAGGCCAGAGAACTTGCTCAGGCTTATCTGCTTACAAAGAATGCGGCAATTATGATGATGATGTTTGCTTGGAATTTGGTTCTGGAAGAGCATGCAGTAATGACTTGAAATGTTACAGTGGAAATTGTATTCTAGAATGCGCTCCAGACTGGCAGTGTTCTTCCTGGAGCTCTTGCATTAACGAAAAGCAAACAAGAACCTGCATAGACAAAAACATCTGCAATTCTCAAAAGCCAATGGAAGAGATAAAATGCTCAGAATTAATTAAAATAAAAGAAGCAGCACCAGAATATAATGTAACATGCTTTGAAGCTAAAGGCCTTTCAGAAGAAGAAATAATTGTATATAGTGATTTGCTGAAAATAACTTCCTGCAAGGATGAAAGAGAAAAATTGGTAAATATAGATACGAGATTCAGGTGCAATGGCATTGAAATAAGCATAAATGATGCCTCATTAAATATTGTTTACAAGGAAAAGCCTAGCTTCTTCCTTAACATGAATCAAAATGACCAGCATAAAAAATACTGCCCATGGTGCTTCAATAATAAAAAAGACTATGATGAAACAGGCATTGACTGCGGAGGCTCTTGCATGCCTTGCAATGAAAAATCAAGGCTAGAATTTCCATTAAAGCCAGCAAAGCCGGATTACAGGCTAGCAATTTTCATTGGAAGCTCAATGGTTGCAATATCTATTGGTTATTTGTTTTTATTCAGAAGAAAAAGAAATAGGAAAATAAAAAAATGGAATTGAAAAGAAAGATCTACAAAAGGGGAAGTTCTTATGAAACAACAATCCCACAGACTTTACTATTCAAATTAGATATTGACAAGAAGAAACATCAAATAATCTTTAAGTTCGACAATCAGGCAGATAAATGGTACATTGAATTTGAAGAATTGCAACATTCATAGCTGTTGGCTTGAGCTATCTTATTCTGTTCAGGAGAAGGTAGAACTACCTTAATATTTGGCGAAAGGCTTAAATACCAATGTAACATAATTGTTACACATGGAACAAAAAAGTTACAAATTGGAAATTGTAAATGAGCTTTTGAATAACAGCAACCATGTAAGGGGACTGGCAAAAGAACTAAACATAAATCACATGAATATATCAAGGAAAATAAAAGAGCTTGCAAAAGAAAATGTTGTGGATTACAAGGAAGAAGGTAAAAATAAGACATATTTTTTAAAGAAAAGTATAGAAGCAAGAAACTATGCATTTCTAGCTGAAAACTATAAGTTAAACAGGTTTTTAGGAAGCTACCCTAATTTAAGGAGGGTAATTGAGAATATTCAAAAAGACAGGCGAATCAGACTGGCAATTTTGTATGGATCTTATGCTAAGGGCATTGCTAAACCTAATAGCGATATCGATATTTATATCGACACAGACAACAAAATGATAAAGGAAGACCTTAGTTTATTTGATACAAAATTAAGCATAAAGACAGGTAGTTACAACAAATCCAACTTGTTGATTAAAGAAATTGAAAAGAACCATATTATACTAAAAGGTGTTGAACAATATTATGAAAAGAACAAATTTTTTGATTAAGTTAAATAAAAAAGGTATAATTGATATTGTAAAACCCAGCGACGAAATATCTCAGTCATATATTATGAAGTCTGAAAGCAATCTTATTTCTGCAAAAATTCTGTTGGCAAATGAGAGACTAGAAGAATCTGTTGGCCTTGCGTATTATAGTATGTATCACTCCCTAACAGCACTTTTATTTAAAATAGGTATAAAATCAGAAAATCATAATGCTTCAATAATCTTGCTAAAAGAATTAGTTGGTTTGTCTAATAATGATATTCTCAATGCCAAAAAGGAAAGAGTGGACAAACAATACTATGTTAATTTTATGATAACAAAAGAGGCAGTTAATGACACTATAAAACAAGCTGAAAGATTCAATAGTCATATAGTGGATTTTATTTCAAAAATTAATAATGAAGATATTAATACTTATAGGAAAAAGTTTATCAAGTTAATTAAAGAGTAATGCTATATCAGAATTAGATATAAGTCTTGCGACATAAAACTGAAAGATCCCAATAAAGCTAGCAAAGCAGGATTACAGACCAGTTATTTTTGCTATTGCTGCATTCATAGCTGTTGGCATCTGGTATGCTCTCTTGTTTAAAAAAAAGATAAACAGACTATTTTTTTAGTCTTTTCAGAACGTCCTTAACAATATTTTTGTCAGGCAGTTTAGAATTTCCAAATTCATTAACAAAAGTCAAGATCTCAAGTCCATATTTTTTTTCATGCTCGTCTTCATCAGCGTAGCCCAAGGTTATTACAGCTTCAACATCAATATCGTCCGGTATTCTTAATATTCTTTTTATTGCAAAATCATCAAATGCAGCAACAAAGCAGCTTCCAAGCCTGTGCTCTAAGGCAGCAAGCATGATATTCTGGCTTACAATAGCACAGTTCTGCACAGCATATTTTTTCCCGCGGTCTTCATATTCATCAATAACTTCATGCGGATCATTGCATACAACAACATGAACAGGAGCTTCCAGCATCCACATCTGCCTTAAGCATGCGACAGAAATTTCTTTTCTTTTTTCTTCATCAGTAACTATTACAAATCTCCAGTTCTGCAGGTTTCCAGATGAAGGTGCTTCCTTTGCAGCATCCAATATTTCAAGAACATCTGTTATCTTTACACTCTTGTCCTTGTACTTTCTGACAGAGCATCTTTCTTTTATGGCTTCAAGTAATTGCATGATAAAACATTTAAACTGAATCTTTTTATAGTTTTCTATGGATTATGGCTTATTGGTAGATTGTTATGAATCTTTAAATAAAACAACAAAAAGGCTTGAAAAAACCTACATAATCTCAAAATTGCTAAAAAAAATACAAAAAGAAGACATTCAACAGGTAATCTATCTTCTTCAAGGCCTTGTCTTTCCTCCTTGGGACGAGCATAAACTAGGCATGAGTTCTTTGCTCATAGTCAAAGCCCTATCATCTATAACTGGAAATTCAAAAGAAAAAGTCGAAAAGCTATGGAAAAAAGAAGGAGACCTAGGCTTGGTTTCAGAGCTGTTAATCAAAGACATAAAGCAAAAAACATTAATGCAGAAAAAACTTACAACGAGCTTGATTTTTAACAACTTAAGAAAGCTCGCAGAATTAACAGGGAAAGGGGCAATAAACAGAAAAATCCAGCTTCTTTCAGAATTGCTTGCAAACTCCAGGCCATTGGAATCGAAGTATATAGTAAAAACAGTCCTGAATAATTTAAGGATAGGCATAGCAGAAGGCATTATAAGGGATGCAATTGTCTGGGCATTTTTCGAGCATGAAATAAAATTCAGCTATAATGAGAAAGAAAACATATTTGATGTTAATAGGGAAGATTACAACAAGTACATTGATGCAATTCAGTCAGCATATGATGTTACAAATGATTACGGTGAAATAGCTTTGATAGCATTGGCAAGAGGATTGCAGGGATTAAAAGAGACCCAGATAGACATAAGCAAGCCAATAAATCCAATGCTGGCCATAAGGGTAGAATCAGTAGATGATGCGCTAGAAGCATTGGGCACTCCTGTTTTATGCGATTTAAAATTAGATGGCTTCAGGTTATTGATTCATAGAAAAGAAAACAAGTTCTGGTTTTACACTAGAAGATTGGAAAATGTTACAAAACAGTTTGCAGAGTTAATGCCAATACTGAATGATTGCATCAAAGGCTCTTCTTATATCATAGATTCAGAAGTTGTTGGTTATGATCCAAAAACAAAAAAATATCTTCCTTTTCAGGCAATCTCTCAAAGGATAAAAAGAAAGTATAATATAGAAAAAATAGCAAAGGAGGTTCCAGTTGAGATAAATATATTTGATATAGTGTATTACAATGGCAAGCCTTTGCTTGAGCATCCGCAAATGGAAAGGCGCGAGCTGCTTGAAAAGATAGTTAAAGAAATTCCTAATAAAGTAATGCTCACAAAAAAAATAATAAGTTCAGATCCAAGAGAAATACAAGGGTTCTTTGATAATGCAATACGCCTTGGCCTTGAAGGAGTCATGGTAAAAAATATAAATACCAAGTATGTATCTGGAAGAAAAGTAGGCGGCTGGATTAAGCTAAAGGCAATTCCTGAAACATTAGACCTGGTTATAACAGAGTCTGATTATGGCGAAGGAAAAAGAGCAAAGACCTTGAGCAGTTATACAGTTTCATGTTCATCCAAGAACAAGCTGCTTGTTGTTGGCAAGGTCTCAACAGGTGTAAAAGAAAAAGAAGGGGAATTTACCTATTCAGAAATTACAAAATTATTAAAGCCGTTAATTATGATGGAGGAGGGAAAGCATGTCATCTTGAAGCCATGGCTTGTAATAGAAGTTGCTTATGAAGAAATACAAAGATCTCCAAAATACGAATCAGGTTTTGCATTAAGATTTCCAAAAGTATTAAGAATCCGCTTGGATAAGGGTGTAAAAGACATTTCTGCATTGGCAGATATAGAAAGAATCTACAAAAAACAGAAAGGAAAAAGATAATCTTCAATATATATAATGAAACCTTCACTCATTCATTATTGTTTGATAGCACAAAATAATTTATAAATAAAATAAAATAACTACTTTAGAATAGAAACTCATTATTTTTCTTAATTTAATAATTAAAAAATAATAATCTTTAAATACCAGCGTATTACTATTAAACCTAAGTTTATATTGAGACAAAGTAAATAACACTAATTAATATTGACAAGTGGTTAATAACAATTACACAAAAACAAAATTAAAAAAGGGGTTTTACCTGGGAGGGTAGTGCAGAATGATTGTAAAAGAAGACTTTTTAAACAAGTTAAGACGTTCATTTAACCTTAATCTTTATGAAGTAAGGATTTGGACAGCATTGTTGTCAAGGGGCGTTTCAACCGCAGGAGAGTTGTCAGACATTGGTAATGTTCCTAGATCAAGAGCTTATGATGTTCTCGAGTCTTTAGAAAAAAAGGGTTTTGTTGTTCTCAAGCTTGGTAAGCCTATAAAATATATTGCAGTTGAACCAAAAGAAGTTGTTGAAAGGGTTAAGAAGAATATCAGGGAAGAATCAGACAACTCTGTCAAAAGATTAGAAGACTTAAGGGGAACAGATGTTCTTAAGGAGCTTGATACATTGCACAGTGAAGGCATTGAGTTTGTTGAATCATCTGATCTGTCTGGTGCAATAAGAGGCAGGCATAATATCTATACACATTTGGAGCTTATGGTAAAGAACGCCCAGAAAAGTGTCAACATAATGACAACATCAAAGGGCTTAATAAGAAAAGTCGAGGCTTTGAAGCCAGAGCTTGAAAAATTAAGCAAAAAGAATGTTAAAATAAGAATTGCAGCCCCATTAAACAAGGAATGCTCAGCAGCTGCAAAAGACCTGTTGAAAGTAGCTGATATAAAGTCCATTGATAAGATAGCAGCCAGGTTCTGCATAATTGATGGCAAGGAGCTAATGTTTATGATAATGGATGATGCTGATGTCCATCCAACTTATGATGTTGGAATATGGATAACAACACCTTTCTTTGCAAATGCATTGAATGGATTGTTCGAAATTGCATGGAAGGACATGGATCCGGCAGACAAGATTCTTTCTAAAATCTAACCATTATTTTTCATTTTCTTTAATTTTTTAAATCCATTTGTTAGAATTCTCGTTCTTTCTTTTACAATGTGGGTTGAAAGCTGCCTTAATCTTGCACTTGTTGTTCCTGGCCTTGGGCTGTATTTTGATATATTAAGAACATCAGGCTTTATTTCTTCTATTAAGGAGACTGTTTTTGAAAAATCATCCTCTGATTCAGAAGGATACCCTGCTATCACATCAGTGATTATATCTATTTTATGAAACTCTTTTCTAAATCTCTTGACAATCTCCTTGAAATCCTTAATGCTATAGTTCCTGTTCATTTCCTTAAGCACCTTATCGCTTCCTGATTGCACTGGGACATGCAGGAATTTTATTATTTTTTTATCTTTGTAGGCGTCAATAAGCCCGTCTAAAAATTTTTTAACATGCTCTGGATTCATCATCCCAACTCTTAATGAGAACCTGCCATTAACAGCAGCAAGTTTTTTAAGCAGCCTTGGCAGGTTAGTGTTTAAATCAAGCCCATAGCATCCATTGTCAGTTGATGTTATGTTTATCTTTTTATGGCCTAATTTCAAGTATCTTTTCAATTCTTTTGCAATTTCCTCTTCTGAATATGACTTAACATAACCCTTTGCTAGCTTAGTTTCGCAAAAATTGCACGCTGAAGTGCAGCCTTGCGCTATCTGCAGGCTTATCTTATTTTCATTAAACAACTTGGGCAGGCCTAAAATATTCTCTTTCCTCTTTCCAATATAAAAATCCACCCTGTTATTCATCAAGCCATTAACAGCATCATTTATTTTTGTTATATGGAACGTATTGACCAGCGATGCTTTTGGCGCAATTCTTTTCAGCAGTTTCTGTTCTGATTCTGCCATGCACCCTGTAATTATCAGTTTTTTATTCCTGAATTTTTCAACAGCAGATTTGACTTTGTTTGCAGTTACTCCCTTGACAACGCAGGAATTTATTATGACAACATCAGCACTTTCAGCATTTTGGATTATATAGTGTTTATTCTCATTTAATATTCCTTTGATTATGTCAGAATTATCCTGGTTTGCAGTGCAGCCATAGGTTACTAGGCATACATTAGCCATTTTTCTAATTCGTCCCTGGTATATCCTATTAAGGGCCTGAATACAGTCAGCTTAAAACCCCTTTTTTTAATATAATCTATATTATCATTTACAACAATGGCTTTTATATTGTCTGGCATTTTTTTATATTCTTTTAGCTCAAAACCATAGCAAAATTTTTTTAGCAGCCCATAATCAACATCTTTCTTTTTTATAAGCGATAATGAACATCCCCTTTTTAGCATCAATATTCCTGCTATTAATGAGTCCTTATCTTCCAGCAGCAATCCAACATTTCCTTCTATGCCCACAGGCAAGCCGCCAAGTCCATTAATCCTTTCATTAAACAAGTATGCCCTTTTGTTGAATAACTCTATGCCTATATTCACATCAGGATTCTCAAGTTCCACCCTTGCCTTTTTTTTCTTTACAACATGTGCTCCAACTATCTTGTTTATCTCGCTGGAATTATATTTAAAATCCTTTTCCACCCTTTGCGCCGAGATTCTAAAGCTGCCCTTCTTGTAAAGCCCTGATGCAATCTTCTTCATGCCTTCAATGTCCTGCCCAATTTCAATAGATCTGCTGAATGAGCTGATTCCAAAGACATTTTTCAAGCAGCTGCAATCTTCTTCGCTGTAAACAAGAACCCTGTTCCTGAATAATTTCACATTTTCAAATTTCACATTGTTTTTTTTCAGGCAGTCTCTGATATTGCGAATAAGATTATTCTCGAACATGAACTTGTTTTTTCCCTTGAGGAATATCTCCCCATGCCTGATTATCCATGAAAACATGCATATTATAAAAAAAGATAATTTTATAAATAATTGCTTCACATAATTTAAAGAAAAATATAAAAAAAATGACGCATAAGATTAATCCTGTAGGCAATCATATTTACTCTATGCTTTATGGTGTGCATTCTAAGATAATAAACAACCATAAATTAATAAACAGAATACTTAATGGGGCAATAAATCTTGAAAAATTCAGTCTTTTAAAAACAGTTTCTTATAAATTTAAGCCGCAAGGCCTTACGCTGGCAAAAATCATATCAGAATCAAGCATAGTCTTGCATACTTATCCAGAACATTCTTCAGTGGAGCTGGAAATATCAACCTGCAGAAGCGCTGATTCAGGAGAAGCCGCATTTAATTATATAGTGTCTAAAATGTCTCCTTTAAAATACAAGAAAAAATCAACAAGATCTTTTAAGACGCCAAGACAAATTAGCGAAGGAAGCAACGGCCTTGAAAATATCCGCATAGGCAATAGAATTCCAAAGAGTTTTTTCATAACATCTGGCACAGGAGAGAGCAATATTACTGCAAATGCTGGCTCTTATCATATTGCCTTAAAAGAAGCAGGCATAGAAATGTGCAACATAATGCATTATTCTTCTATCTTGCCAAAGGGCGCAATAGAAGTTGTAAAACCAAAGTTAATTACTCATGGCGGCGTTATGGAAACAATAGAAGCAAGAGCTGATGCAATGTCTGGCGAGAGGGCAACAGCAGGCATTGGTTATGGTTGGCTTTATGACAAACATAACAATAAGCATGGCGGCATAGTTGCTGAATATAATGGCAATCTACCAATGGAACAAGCAAGAAAGAAATTAGCCCTAAGCCTTGAAGAAATAGCATCAGGATTTGAAGGCAGGCAATTAAAGAATGTTAATTTCAGGCTGGAAATAACAAACCCAAAAAAGAAATACGGAACAGCCTTGGTTTCATTATGCTTTGTTGATTACATAATTCCAATAAAAGGCATTGAAAGCTCTTTGTAAAATGAAAACTATTGTTAAACATATCAGCATAAACAAAGGAATGACTGTTAATGAGCTAGTTAACCAGATGTCCAATAGCGGTGTTTTTGGCGCAGGCAGGATTTCAAAAGCAGTTGATATTTTTGAATCAATGGCTAAAGACAAGAACTGTATGGTTTTTCTTGGCCAGGCTGGAGCAATGGTCCCTGGAGGCATGAAAAATATTCTTATAGACATGCTGAAAAACAAGTACATTGATGTATTTGTAACAACAGGCGCTACATTGACTCACGACATGGCAGAATCTATCGGCTACAAGCATTTTAGAGGGCTTTCTGACATTGATGATTCAAAATTGAACAAAAAAAAGATAGTCAGGATTTACGATTCTTTTATGCCGAATGAAGTTTACATTGGCATGGAAAACTTTTTCAAGGAGCATTTTGACGAATTATCAAAAGCAAAAACAACAAAAGAATTCTTATGGCTGGTTGGAAAATTGCTCCCGAATAATCAATCTTCCATTCTGAAAACAGCTTACCAGAACAAAATACCAATATTCTGCCCTGCTTTGTCAGATTCTGGCATTGGTTTAATGATATGGGGCCAATCATTAAGAAAAAAAGGCCTTAATTTAAACATATTTGATGACTTAAATGAGATAATAAACTTATCATGGTCAAGCAAAAAAACAGGCGTTATTTATATTGGCGGCGGCGTTCCAAAAAATTATATACAGCAGGCAATGCAGTTTTCAAAATCAGCTGATTATGCCATACAAATTTCAACAGACATTCCATTTTTCGGCGGTTCTTCTGGTGCTGATTTGAGAGAAGGCATTTCATGGGGCAAGCTTAACAAGAACGCAGAATATGCTAATGTCATATGTGATGCAACAATAGCACTGCCATTAATCTATGCAGCGTTAAAAGAAAGAATTTGATTATCTTTTTCCTCTATCTCTCTTCTATCTCTCTTCTATCTCTCTTCTATCTTAATGGCATCTACCGGGCAGACATCTATTGCATCCTTATTGCAGCCAATATCAGCAACCACTGTCTTTTTTGCCTTTGCTTTGAATGAATCATTCTTTTCAACCAAATCAAAATTATCACAAACAGAAATGCATGCACCGCAGCCTATGCATAATTCTTCATCCACAGAAACATTGTATTTTGCCATATATCGGTCCATAAAACAGCCATTTATAAATTTTTTTAATTTTGGTGAGTCTTTCGCAATTGAACAATCGATAATATTAAATATCTCTGCATGCCTAAAAAACAATAAATATGGCAGAGAAAAGAGGGTTTTTTTCAGCATTGATACCCAGCGTAAGCACTTTTCGAAAAGAAGAAAAGAAAGAAGAAAAGAAAGATAGATTTATAGAAGATGTACAGGAAGCAATTGGCAGCAAAGAAGGCCATGAAAAAATACCTTATTTAGTCAGCTTGATTAAAATAGAAGAAGATGCTGAAAATAAAAAAAATCTTAAGAAACTGCTTGCCTCAACTTTTAATGAATCGCCAGATGTAGCATACACCCTGATTTATGATTCTTTCTCAGAAGGCCTTGAGCCAATTTATTTCTGGGTGCTTGATTTTATGTCAACAAGCCCGATAAGCTTTAAGGTTGAAAAAACAAAAGAAGACTTTACAGCATCTGTTGGCAGTGCATTTTTTGGCGAGATCGGCGGAAGGGCAACAAAAATGCAGGAGCAGGCAATGAAAATGCTCGGGACAATTAATACAGTCATAAGAAGCGTAATCAATTTAATTTATGATCTAAAAGAATTTGAAATAAGGCTTGAGACCTATGAAAAGGTAAGATCAGAAAAACCAGAGGAGAAAGAAGCAGCTGAACTTGGATTAAAGCAGTTGTGGATGGACCAAGTTGATCTTAAAAAAGGCATGGGTTCAATAAACCAGATGGCTCAGCAGCTGCAGTTTGTTACATTAAGGGATGCCTACATGAAAGCAGCGAGCTTGGAAGAAGCAGAAAAAATGGATTTAAATGATCGAGTTAAAAGAATACTGCTTAACAAGCTGCAGGAATATTTCAAGTGGAAAGAGATCAGTGAAAAAGAGCTTAGAAACCGTTACGAAATTGAAAAAGCATATTTAAAATCCCAGATAGCTTCTTTGAAATTATATGCAGAATGGACAAAGCCTTACTTGATTGCAGCAAAGAAATTGGAGATGAACATATCCAATCTGTCTTCAGCAAACATAGTTTCTGTTTTTAACAATATGGAAATTGAGCTTGAATTGTCTGGGAGCAAAGAAATCAAACTTCAAAGCCTTGTTGACGATAAAGACTTGCCTGAAGAAGCAAAAATTAACGATAAATACTACCAGTACATTGTTGCCAAGTTCAGCTTTAGGTCTGTTCCTCATTCAGTTCAAACCCCACAAGGCTATCAATACAGGCAGGGAGGCAAGGTTACAATAACATTTAGATCTTACGGCCTTTCTGAAACAGAGCTTAATGAGATTAAAAAAGGCAAGGAAGAAGAAACATACCAGCTGATAGATGAAATGGTTGGAACAAGCTTGCAATCAATAAGCGATGACTTGGAAAGGTTTTCAGCCATTGAAAAAGACAAGAAAAAAAAAGAAGAGCCGTATGAAGCCGGCCCATTGTCAGTGATATTTTCTGGTTTTAAAGATATGTTGCATCCATTGAAGGGTGTAAAGCTTGGCAATGAATCTTATTTTGATAATGTTGTAAAGGAAAAAGCAAGGGAAAAAGCAAAAGGCTCTGCATTTGTAATATATGATGTTTATAAAAAAGCCCATGACATGATGTCTTTCTGAGCAAGAACATCTTCAAAAGCTATTTAAGTTTTGCTGTATTATTATATTCATGAAAATCCTTAAACTTTTAGCATCCATGTTTTTAGTAATTATTCTGCTAGCATCAAGTGTAACTGCTTATGACATCAGCTATGATAAAAAAGCAGAAACAATACGTTATAGTTATTACTATGGCGATGTTCATAAGCTAGTTGTCTATAACAGAAATAATAATTACAGGGCTAGCTATAATAAGGCTTATGTAAATGGCTACAATAATGGTTTTGACAGCGGCTACAGAATAGGCAGTAGAAACAGCTATTACACTAGGGATTTTGGGTATAATAGTTATAAATATGGCAGCTCTTACAAATACCGCTTTTACAGTGATGCCAAAAGAATAAACTACAAAAGCTATTATGATGATCCAAAATATAGGGATAGATATTATTTTTAGTGAAGCTTAGATAATAAAACTTAGCCATTCACTTAATAATTTCAATCTCTCCAAAAGGCTTTTCCTGGATCAGATTTATCTTTCCCTGGTTATCTAAATGCAGCAATGGAATGAATGTATATATCTTGTCTTCTTTTTTGTCGCTTGAAACAATTTTTGTAAATGTTACTTTATCTTCCTTCTTGAATAAATCCAATATCCTTTGGTAAACATTTTTAATTAGGTTTGTTATGTCTATTTTTACTTTTGGCAGCTGGACATTTATACTTCTTTCCTCAACCTTGCGTATAACCTTTCTTTGGTTGACTTCAAGGGCTTTTTGCAGGGCATCAACCAAGTCTTGGACTGTTAATCTTCTTTTTCTTGCCTGTGGCGTTTTAATAGCTAATTTTGGAATGTCTTTTACTCTCTGAGATGCCTCTTCAGCTATGTAATCATCAATCTCTTCTGACTCTGGATTAAACAACAAATTGTCGAATGCAGCAATATCTTCTGTTACAAGCTTTGTTGATTTTATCCTTAGCAGCAATGAAGCAGCCAATAGAACTTTTCCAGATATAAAAAAATTCATATCCTTTAATGTTTTTATTGCTTTTATGTATTCATTTGTTAGGATAGAGATATCTATGTCCCATGGATCCATCTGCTCTGTTTTTATTAAATCATATATTATGGTCTGCCATGTTATTTCATCCTCTTTTAGCAGCATCTCATACAGCTGGTTTTGCATAGATTTTATTAAAACGCCTTGTATTTAAGATTTTCTTCTGCGTTTTAATTGCAGTCTAAAAGGATACCGGTTGTCAATCAGCTAAACGGATACGGTTAACAAAAAGGTTTATAAATTTAGAAGCCCTATTATACATTAGTCACCTCTTTTTTCCCAGCAAGCATTGAACTATAGTGCTTGCCAGGGTTTTTATCTGCAAAGCCAGTTGCCTTGCATACAAAACTATTTAAGTATAAATGCTGCTCAGAATTTATGCCTCAACAAAAAATATCAATAGAAGCAGAACTGTCAAATTTCTTAAGAAAATGCGACATCAAAGATTATGAAATGGACAGCAAAAAAAGATATTAATTATATATGATAAACAAGGTTTTGATTCCTTAGCAGATTTGCTGCAAACAAAACCAAAATTGCTTACTGCAGAACCTAATCAATTTGGCTGCCCGGCTAGTATGTATTTCTTTCAGTACAACTGCTGGGAAATCTCTACAAGAAACAGCTATTAGTGCCTTAGAAAAAGTGCCTTAGAAAAGATTATAAATTTAGTTTATTTAAGCAATTCTATGTACTCGGATTTAATATGTTTTAACGCACAAGAAGCAGCGAGTTTTTCTAAATTAATAGCAATTGACATAATAAAAGCAGCCTCCAGGCTGGAATTAGAAAAAGGGATAAAAAGGGCATCAGAAGGCTTGATTATTGCAGAAGGCTCTGAATTAAATAGGGCTATACTAGAAAATAAAAAAATCGACATCTTAGTTAGTTCAGAAAACAACAGCAAAAAGGATTTCATGCATTACAGGAACTCCGGCTTAAACCAAGTTTTATGCAAATTAGCAAATAAAAACAGCATAGCAATAGCATTTAGCTTCAATGATGTTCTAAAGGCAAAAGGAACTGAAAGGTCAAAAATCATGGGAAGAATGATGCAAAACGTAAAGCTATGTAAAAAATACAAAGTTAACATGGTCATATCCAGCTTTGCAACAAGCAAGTTTGAGCTAAAAAGCCCAAGCGATTTGATTAGTTTTGGCATAATACTGGGCATGACGCCAAAAGAAGCAAAAGAATCCATTCTAAACATAGACAGGATATTCGAAATAAAAAAAGACAAGTTGTCTGGCGGCGTTAAGTTAAAAGATGAATAAGGTCAAATGGAGATTACAGCATTGACGTTGAATTTACAGGATAATATGCTTATTCTTCCTAAATAATGTCAAAACAATATAAGCAACATATTTAAATTTTGACTTTACTCTAAAGACATGCGTTTCAGAACATTGTTAATGGAATTGAAATCTTACAATAAAAACATTAAAGAGGTTGAGAGGGTTAAACAAGCCTATAAATTTGCATCTGAAGCTCATAAAACACACAGGCGAGCATCTGGTGAGCATTTCATACAGCATCCTCTAAATGTTGCTTACATATTAACAAAACTAAAAATGGATGCAGATACTATAATAGCCAGTTTGCTTCATGATTCCATAGAGGATTCTAATGTAACCCTCGAATATGTTGACAGGACTTTTGGCAAAGAAGTGGCTATGCTGGTTGATGGCGTTACGAAATTAACAGAGCTTAAAGTAAAAACAATAGAGGAGCATGAAGCTGAGAACATAAGAAAAATGCTTATGGCTTCAACAAAGGACATTCGCGTTATCATCATAAAATTGGCTGACAAGCTGCATAATATGAGAACAATAAGTTATTTGACAAAGGAACAGCAGCAGAGAATTTGCAATGAAACATTGAATGTCTATGCTCCATTGGCTTATAGGTTGGGCATGGCTGGCATAAAATGGGAGCTTGAAGATTTAAGCTTTAAATACATTGAACCGGAGATGTACCAGAAGTTCAAGGAAAAATTCGGCAAGAAAAGATCCCAGAGAGAACAGGAAATAAAAGCAATAATTAAGATTCTGGAAAATGAGCTAAAAAATCATAACATCTCAGCCAAAATTCTCGGCAGACCAAAACATTTCTACAGCATATACAAAAAGATGATTATGAAGCATAGAACATTCGAAGAACTTCATGATTTAATTGGATTAAGGGTCATTGTCAAGGATATAAAAGAATGCTATGGAGTTCTCGGGACAATTCATAATATATGGAAGCCCATCCCAGGCGAGTTTAATGATTATATAGCGATGCCAAAAGAAAACATGTACCAAAGCCTGCATACAGCTGTTATTGCATTGAACCAGCCTGTTGAATTCCAGATTAGAACAGATGAAATGGATAGCATAGCAGAAGAAGGCATTGCTGCCCACTGGAAATATAAAGGTATATATGGTAATGAGACATTTGATAAAAAATTGAGTTGGCTTAAGCAGATGTTAGAGTGGCAGCAGGAAGCAGATTCAACAAAAGAGTTCATGGACTACCTGAAAGTTGATTTCTTTGAAGAGGAAATCTATGTTTTTACTCCAAAAGGAAAGGTAATACACTTGCCAAAAGGCTCTTGCCCAATAGACTTTGCATTTGCAGTTCATACTAGCATAGGCGAACGATGTATCGGCGCTGTTGTGAATGGGAGAATAATTCCTTTAAGGTATGAATTGAAAAATGGAGACATAATCAGCATAATGACAGCAAAAACAGCCAATCCAAAAAGGGACTGGCTTAAAATGGTCAAGACAACAAAAGCAAAATCAAAAATAATCCAGTTCATAAGGGCAAGCCAAAAAATACCAATAGGTGCATTGACAAAAAAACTGTCTGTTTCAGCAAGAGAAGATGGCAGCTTGGTTGAAATAAAGAGCATAGCAAAGCCAGATGTTAAATTTGCAAAATGCTGCCATCCAATTCCAGATGATGAAATAATAGCATACAACATTAGCTCTAATAAATATTCAATTCATAACATTGAATGCAATAAAATAGATCAAAAAAAGAGAAATAAAGTTATCCTGGCACGCTGGAAGGAAAATCCATCATTAAAAATCATAATAAAGGTATTTGCTTATGACAGGGTTGGATTGTTTGCAGATATCTTAAATACAGTTGCTGCAACAGGAACTAACATTGATCCAGCAAAGGCAAAAGCAATTGGAAACGATCTTGTAGAATGCTCATTTGGCATAATACCAGAAGATTTAGAGCAGATTAAATATATCATTTCCAGAATAAGGAAAATAAAGAATATTAAATCTGTTTATATAGATAATGCATAGTCCTCTTTTATTAATTTACAAAATAAAAATTAACAGTATTTGCAAATCTTTGGTGATTTTTTAGACTTTTTTGCTTTTTTCTTTGGCATGAAGATGAAATGCCTAGGCTGTTTATATTGTTTTCTATGAGACTGCATTGTTACCTTAAAGGGAGCTAAAATAGAAATTTTTCAAATAAACTATAAAATCTTCGGATTTTTCTTAGATAAATATATAAAAATAAATTGATTACTTTAATAAAAATGTTAAATAAAAAAGAGTTTGAAAAGATAAGAAAGTTGTTTGAAACTATCTTAAAAAAAGAGGGTTATTCTGATTTTTCTGAGCTAACTGGGGATAATACTGAAGATTTTTGTAAGGAGTTATTGAATAAATTAAATGAACATTACGCTAATGTTTAAATAAGAGCTATTCTTAACAAAAATAAGATGTCAAAACAAGAAGAAGCAAGGGCTTTAGGCTCATCAACAGCTAAAGGTGGTTTCAGAAATGAAGACGATATAGTTCTTAAGTTTAATAGATGGGAAGAAGACAAAGAAGCTAGAGATTGGCTCAATGTTATGGGGTATAATTTAAATGAAATAGAAAATGTAACAGCTATAAAATTGAGCGGATATAAAACAGATGTGCAAGTACAAGTAAGAATAGAAACAAAAAAAGTAATTTCTGTAGAAAATCTGTCTGTTAAACTTGTTAGTAATCCTCAAGGTTATAATCAAATAGATAAAAGATGGGTTGATAAATATAAAGAATTATGGAATATTCCTGATAATTTAGTATATACATTGAAGTCATTTACGGGTGAATTAAAACCAAAAAATAATGCAGTTAGGGGTAAGAGAAGAACGTTTTTGAATGAAATGGATGTCAAAACTCAAAATGAAGTAATAAATTTTTTTAAAGAAAATAAAATTAAGATAATTACGGATATATTGATGGGTCGAGGACAATTTGCAGCCAGATGGATGTTAGTTGCATTAATTCTAAAGGATAAATCTAAATGGATATTAAAGCCAATGAATGAAGCAATGAATGTATTTGGTGGTGGCGAGATAATTATAACTAAATTAGGTAGCCTTAAAATAGGAAAGATAACTATGCAAAGAAAGGGCGGAGATGCTGGCAGAGAAACAGCTAACATGCTTCAATTTAAAATTAATCCCTGTGATTTGTTTAAAGAATAGACTTTAATCTATCTTCTGCCATTTTTTTATATTTATTAGATATCTCTATTCCGATATACTTTCTTCCAAGTTTTTTAGAAACAAATGCTGTAGTTCCGCTACCAGAAAATGGGTCTAATACCATATTTTCTTTATTTGAAGAAACACTAATTATCCTTTCTAAGATTTTTACTGGCATTTGGCAAGGAAAATCTTTAACTCTTTCTTTAAATGTGCCTGCAACTCTTGAAATCTTCCATACATCTTCACCATTACTTTCGCCATTTTGCCAAACATCGTCAGGAATTTTACCTTTTGGATTGGCTCTTTTATCGCCTATTTCTTGTCTAACTGACTTGACCCTAATATTATCTGCATTGAAAATAAAGTCATTTTTGTCTTTAGTGAAATATACTATGTGTGTATGAGCTCTACTAAATTTCTTTTTTTGGGCTTGCCCAAAAGTATAGTGCCAAACTATCCAATTCCGCATAGTTAATCCAAGTCTTTTTAATATCATAACTATTTCTGCAACATGTTCATCATTTATTGCTATATAAATAGAACCTTTATCTGACAATAATCTTACACATCCTTTAATCCATTCTTCTGACCACCCAATGTAGTCATTATAGTTCATTCTGTCTTTATGAGTGTCATATTTTATTCCTATATTATACGGCGGGTCAGCAAATATTAAATCAATCTTACCACTAGGAATGTCTTTCATAATGGTTAAAGAGTTACCTAATATAATCCTATTTTCAAATTCGTTAATATCTTTCATGTTTATATGAGATACAACTATCTTTTTCTTTTAGGTTTATTCCAATACGGACTTTTGCATGAAGGGCATACTGTTGGTTCAGTCTTAATATCGTTAGGTATCCACTCATGACCACATCTTTCGCATTTAAAACCTTTTCTTGTTATTTCTACAAGTGCCATATTATTAATATATACTTCTATAGTATATAAATCTTTCGTATATCCTTTTAAAACCGAAAAATATATAAAACTCCCGTTGATTTGATACTATTTTATAAAGACAAATAATAATATAAAGTTTACTTAACTCCATTTAAGGTAACAATGTACTATGAGACTGCTTTAGAAAAGTATTAAAATATACAAAGAATAAACTTCATCATGAAAAATTTATTTTTTGGCACAGCAGGAATTCCTTTGTCTACAAAATTGCCCAATACACTTAACGGTATAAAAAGAGTAAAAGAACTTAATCTCAATGCCATGGAACTAGAGTTTGTACGCTCAGTCAACATATCAGAAAAATCAGCGCCAGATGTAGAAAAAGAAGCAAAGCTAAACAACATAATACTTACCTGCCATGCCCCTTACTACATAAATTTAAACTCTTTAGAGAAAGCAAAGTTAATTGCTTCAAGGCACCGCATAATTGAATCAGCAAGAATAGCTTATTTATGCGGAGCTTACAGCATTGCATTCCATGCAGGTTTTTATCAGGGAATGAACAAAGAATATGCTTACAATAACATAAAAGAAAACATAAAATTAATACTCAAGGAATTAAGAGATAAGGGTATAAACATAACAATAAGGCCTGAACTGACAGGCAAGCCAACGCAGTTTGGGGATTTGAATGAAATTGTTAAACTGTCTTCAGAACTTGAGAATGTCTTGCCATGCATAGATTTTGCTCATTTTCATGCAAGGACAAATAAAAAAAACTCTTACCAGGAATTTAGCAATCTGCTTAGCCATATTGAAGAAATACTAGGAAGAACAGCATTGAAAAACATGCACATCCATGTAGCAGGCATAAATTATTCCATCAAGGGAGAGCTTAATCATCTGAATCTGAAAGAATCTGACATGAAATATACCGAGCTTGTAAAAGCATTCAAGGATTTTAGCATAAAAGGCGTTGTTATATCCGAAAGTCCTAATATAGAGTCTGATGCATTGCTGTTGAAAGGTATTTATTTAAAATAAGAAAATAATTCTAATAAGTCAGCTTCGTGACAACTTTACCTTTCTTGAAAATCCTGACAATCCCTCCGCTTTCAGAAACAACTATTGCAAGAATGTCGCTTTCTGCCTTTGTTAATGCTGCACAGCTTCTATGCCTTGTTCCGAGACCTTGCGGCAGCTCTATATCATCATCTTTTATATTTATGTAAGCGCCAGCTGTCAATATTGTGCCGTCTTTGTCTATTATAAAAGCGCCATCTAATTGAGAAAACTCCTTGACAGTTTCTTTCAAGCTTGGATCCTGGATTTTTCTCTGCTCTTCAGGATAGCCTGCAAATGGGTTAAATATCATCTGCTTTGTATGCTTCAATATATTTTCCTTGTCACCTATGATGAATGCGGTCCCAATGTGCCTTCCTTCCCTGCCTTCTTTTGCAATCTCTATGGCAAGGTTCAGAACGCTGTCAAAAACAATCGGGTCTATGTTTTCTGTAAGCTTATGTGCTGATGTCTTGAAGAAAACCTTGTCAACCTCAAAAATAAATATCAGGCCCGTATAGCCAGCGCCAATGCTTTCATCTGTAACACAAACAACCTTGTGACCTATGTCAAGAATCTTTTTTACAACTAATTCCCTTAGAACTTCCTTAATCGGAACTAGGCTTCCATCAATTGATTTCAATATGCTGGTTTTGTAATCATCCTGCCTTATGAAGAGATTATGCTCGCCTTTCATAAACAAAGGGCAGTTTATGTTTAAGGTAAATGCTTCTTCCAAAACCGGGTCTATTTCCTCATCTTTTGTAATAAAGAGTATTACATTGGCGTCGATATCATGTGCTATCCTGGCAACAGCATCGCTTATCACCTTGCTGATATCAGAATTTTTTTCTATTGGCATGATTCTTAAATCACTTTTTTTTGTTTTAAAGCTTTCTATTTCATTTTTATGTTGCAAAATCTTTATATATTTGCTTAGTCCTTTTTTTATTATGAAAAAAGAAGTCAGAGGTCTATTAAGTTCACTTATATTTATTGTTGGCCTGTCTTTCTTTTTTGATTATACAACTGGCATAACCGGTGCAGTTATTGGTGTGGCAATAGAACCTTCTTTGAATGCATTTATCGGCATGATACTAATAATTGTTTCCGGACTCTTATTTGTTTCTGGTAAAGAAAGTAAAAAGATTACAATAAGAAGCTCCATCCATGAGCACAATAACCTTGAACGCCTGGCTAAAGCTGCCACCAAAGACCAAGCTGTTCAGAGAGCCATAGATCATCTTAATTATGAACTGGGAAAGGGAAACCTCGAGGCTGGCCTTGGTAAGCCAGGCCATATAGAGAAAACAGACATATTTTATCTAAGGGCAAGGACTGGAGGCAGATTATATTACCATAAAATCAGCGAGAATGATAATAAAATTGTTTATGAAATAGTCGGCAAATCTGGAAAAAAACGTAATCAAAGGCAAGTTATTAGTGCACTCGAAGAATATTATTCCAAATAATCATGTTTTCTTGAAATATTCTTTTACTTCAAGATTATTTATTAGATCGTCAATGGTGGCTTTTATTGTTTCCTTATCAATTCTTTTGACGATAATAAGCCTTGGCATACAAAAATATGACCCTGATGCACATTCACCTGTTCTTTTGTTCTTTTCAAACACATAATTAATAAATCTTGGTGTTGCAACATTTGCATAATATTCTTTGCCTTCTTTGGTTGTAAGAACTACATCAACAGCTTCTCTTTCTGGATTGAATGGTTTAGAACTCGTCCATTCAATTCTGAATTGGTAATCTTTAAATATTTTTTTATAATTGCTATCCATAGGAATAATAAGAAGTAAAAATTTATAAGCCTTTTTAATGCCTTTTTTGATTTGTCAAAAACTATATTTCTTCAAATCTATTCTATTATTCTTTACAAGAATGCCTTCTTTTCTTAGCATCTTGACTTTCTTTTTTATTCCCATGTTAAACCCGCCAATATGACCACTAGAATTTATGACGCGATGACATGGGACATCTTTGTTATGGTTCTTGTTCAATGCGTTTCCAACTGCCCTGTAAGCCTTGCAGTTTAATTTTTGAGCTATAGTCTTGTATGTTGAAACCCTCCCCTTAGGAATCTTCTTTGTTAATAAATAAACTCTTTCTTTAAAGCCCATAGAAATGCTTATATTGCCTCTTTTTTTATAGCTTTTCATGGAAGAATATGATTTAGAGCTTGAGAAAGTTGCAAGGGAAATCAAGAAAAATAACTATAAGTCTGTCTGCGTACAGCTTCCAGATGGATTGAAGCCAAAGGCGACTCAGATAGCAGATTACATAGAAAAAAATACAAAGGCCAAGGTTGTGATATGGCTTGAATCTTGCTATGGCGCTTGTGACATTACATCAATAGATGTTGATTTATTAGTCCAGTGGGGACATTCAGAATGGAAAAAATGATTATTGCCAGATATTTTTTCCAGTGATAATAAAATTGCTTTAATTCCTTATTACAATATCAGCATGTTCTTTTGCCGGCAGAACATATTTTATATGCATTGGCTCAACAGTAGAATTAAACATTTCTATTACAGAATTGCCGATTCTACCTCTTTCTCTTTCATCTCGCTCTATTCTCCTGGCAAGCCTTGTTTTTCTTGGAGCATCTACAAAAACTTTTACATCAAAGATAGCATTAAAAATATTGCTTAATGCAAAAATGCCTTCTACCACTATAACTTTGCTTGGCCTGAAAGTCTCGTAGCCTTTTCTTAAATGTGTTGTGAAATCATAAATTGGCTTTTTGATGGATTTATTTTGCTTCAGCAACAGCAGGTGTTTCTTCAAAAGATTGAGTTCTAATGCATGTGGGTGGTCGTAATTATCATTTACCATATTGTTCCTGCCCTTGTAATAATCATCTATTGAAATTATGCTGTAATTTAATTTCCTTGCCAAATATGTTTTTCCAGAGCTAGTGCCGCCAGCTATGCCAACAAGAACTATGCCTTGATTTTTAAGCAGCTGATTCACAATGCTTTTTATTTTTTTAGCACCAGTATCTATGTCCATTTTATGAATTTTAATTTATCCACTTGTTTTTTTGACTTTTCTAATTTCTTGCTGAAATCATTCATGAATTTTGCCATTTTTTCACAGGCAATTTCCTTTATCTCACTGCTGAGCATCTTTCCAGATTTGTAATCATCGTATATTTTGTTTAATTCCTTGTCATCCTCAACCAAATGCTGCTTTAACAATTCAAAAACCATATCTTTTTCTATTACTGCTCCAAGTTTTCTCTGCTCTTCCAATGTATCTCTGCCGCCTGTCAAGGCCTTTTTTATTTTTTTGGAAACAGAGTTAATGTCTTCTGGCAGTTCTATTACTGATTCTGGCTTTGATTTGGACATTTTGAAACCTCCGTCAAGAGAAGGGGTGAATTTATTGTATATTGAAGACAGCAAAATGAATTTTTTTTCTTTAGCTCTTCTGATGTAGTCTCTAGCAAGGCGAAGATGGGGCGATTGATCAAAGCCAACAGGAATTACACCGGGCATTCTTTGTTCTAATTGGGGAAATACCATATCACCAACCTGGTTTGTTGCAGCTAATATTCTGCCTGGCTCTGCAGTTCCATAGACAGCACGAAATTCGTTAAGAGTTATTCTTCTTGCTGCGTCATTTGCAATTTTTATAACATCTTTGTTGTCAGACTGAAAATAAAACAATGTTCTTTTTGGATCCAAGCCAAGGGCAATGTAAGCTGGTATGTGAAAATTCAATGCCCTCTTTTTGGATTCTTCCAATGAAACACCTCTTGTGGACAATGCTTCGAGATCAGCAATTAAGATGTATGTTTTAGCGCCATGATCTTGGAAGTATTTCACTGTCTCAATAACCATCTTGTTTCCAAGATGTAGCTTGTCAGCAGTAGGCATTATTCCAGTCAGGGCATAATAAGGCTTCTTGTTTTTTATTGCATCTGCTATTGAATTTAAATCTTGAGAAGCAAAAGTGACCTGCCTTCGCATAAGTCTATTTGGGTTTGGCAGCGAATCAGGATTAAAATGAGCTAATCCAAAACCCTTTATTAATTTTTCATAGTCCTCAACAAGCTCTGAACCCCATGGGTCTACAATCGCCATGAAATTTTAATTTTTGTTTTGTTTAAATAGCTTTCTAAGAAAAAAGGAGGGGAGTTTATCGTAACTCCTTCTTCATATCTTCATATTCCTTTTTGGAAATCTCGCCTTTGGCGTATCTCTTCTGAATTATGCTTAATGCGTCATCATCTTTCTGCATGGCATATTTATAGACAAGCCATATTACGAGCACGATTACTGTAATCCAAAACACATACCATAATATGTACCAATATCCAAAACCGTAGCTTGTCGGATAGCCCATCATGTTGCTATACCCCCTCACTCCTCCATTTGAGCCCATCATGTTCATCATATTGCCCCCCATCATTCCACCGCCCATCATCTGCATCATAGGCATCATCATTCCGCTTGACATCATGCCATAGCCCTGGATGTTTTCATTGCAGTAAAGCCTTTTGGCCATGTTGGTGTGCATTTGCTTTAATGTTATAGAGCCTTCTCCACCCATCATCTTGTCCATTAATTCATGAGATTCTCCAGGATGCATCTGCTCCATGTAATAATCTCCAATTGCATTAAGTTGTTCATCATTTAACTCATTGCAATTAATCTTGCTTTCAACAAGTTTCTTGCCTTCTTCAACAGATTCATCTGCAGTTGCTAAAGCTGCCATCAAGACTATGCTTATCAACAGTATTCCCAAAAAACTAAAAATTTTCATTTGTAAAACCTCCTCCATCTAAATTTTTGTAGAATGTATAAAGCATAATTGCTATATCTACTTTGCCAGTTAAACCATTCTGAACCGTTGTCGTTCTGAACCGTTGTTAATCCCTCTTTTGCAGAAAAACCTTGTATGTCTTGCCTGTCCTTTCTTTTTGTATCAATCTCACTCTGTCAAGGTTGTTTAATATAGTTGATGTCTTGGCCTTGCTCCAGTTTAGCCTGAACCTTAATGAATCTTGTGTTATCTCTCCTGCCTTTTTTATCTCTTCCATTATTAATCTTTCATCTTCAGACAATGCTTTTTTTATTATGCTGTATTCTTGTTCTTTTGTGATATTAGATGCTGTTTCCTTATGCTCTTGCCTGAATAAGTAAAAAGAAGCAACTACAGCTATTGCAATAGCAACGATTAATGCAATCAAATTAGTTGTTGTTGAAGCTGATGAATATCCAAACATCTGGGACATCATTCCCATTCTTGATGTTTGCTGTGTAATAAAAAAAGGTTTTAGCATCAGAAATATAGCAAAATACAATACAACCCCTATTAGCAGAATCAATAAAATCTTTGTTACATTATCTAATTGTTTTATATTGATATCATGCATTATCTGCTTGAATATCCTGCGGTTTAAATATTTTTGTTTTTCAAAGAATTAGAGTATGCAGCAAATCTAGCTGCAATCACTTAAACTCCAGCCGCAATGTTTGCATTTTGGAGAATGGCATCCAGATTCAAACATATAATCAGTGCTGCCGCACTCATTGCATTTAAAGTCTGCATTGCGCCCGGCTATATTAAGTTTTATTTCTTTACCTGTCTGTTTATTGCCATTTAATATTAATTCTCTCTCATTTTCATCAGTTACCTCTTCCAAGTCTTTTTTTCTTATCAAGTTAATTAGAGTACCACTTTGGTCATAACCTGCAACACCTTGTTTAAGCAGATGTGTTTCAAACATAAGGCCAACAGCATGGTGTTTTGATCTTATTCTACCCGGACCCAGACCTTCTTCATCATCTGAAGATGCTGACTTCCATCTCTTAATATATTCTACATAATCCGGATCTTGGCCCTTTAGCATCTCTGTTCTGTCCATGCCTTCTTGTTGGAAATCAACAGTTGTTTCCTCACCCAAAGGAGCCCTATTTTGGAATATTTCATTTGGCAATAAATAAGCACGGTTATTTTTCCTGTCAACATATAATTTATCTGTTATTGTAACATGCAAGCTATCTTTATTTCTAGCCCTTTTGACTTTGTACTTGCTTGCTCCATCAGATTCAGATACAGCTATTGGCCTTTCTACTTTTATGTGGACTAGCACAGGTTTCTTTTCTTCTTTTACAAGAACTTGGCTATCTTTTGAGCCTTCTCTAAATACAGTAATGCCCTTGCAGCCATATTTCCAGGCATAGGAATATATCTCTTTTATTTGGCCAACTGTTGCAGTATTAGGCAAATTGATTGTTTTGCTTACTGCATTATCTATGTATTTTTGGAATGCTATCTGCATCTTGATGTGCCATTCTGGTGAAATGTCATGAGCTGTCTTAAATATACTCTTGATATTTTCTGGCAATTCTAATTTTTGCAAACCCCTTTCTCTTTTGATTTGGTCAATAATGGATTCTAAATTTACACCAGACTCTTTGGCCCAGCCTTCAAATTCTTTATTTCTATATTTTAGTTCCCTGCCATCCATACAAACTTTATTGAAATATAATGCAAATATTGGTTCTATGCCTCCAGATGTGTCTGAAAGCATGCCTATGGTTCCTGTTGGTGCTATTGTTGTTACTGTTGCATTCCTTAATCTTCTTCCAGTTTTGTCTTTTGCATATTCTGATTCTGGGTCGTGAATACTGCCTTTCCAATTGCGGTATAAACCCCTCTTTTCTGCAAGCTTCTCTGATTCCTCTTTTGCTGTTTGTGTTATGAATTTTGCAACCTTTTCAGCTAGATCTAAGGCTTCATTGCTATCATAGGGTATGTTTAATTGAGTTAGCATATCCGCCCAACCCATGACACCCAAGCCTATTTTTCTATTGCCTTTGGCCATTAAATATACCTTTTTAAATGGATACTTGTTCATGTCTATAACATTATCCAAGAAATGCACGCCAACCCTAGTGAGATAAGACAGTTTAACTAAATCAGGCATCTTTTTCGAGCCCTCAACCTTTATACATTTTGCAAGATTTACTGAACCCAAATTGCAGGCTTCATATGGCAATAATGGCTGTTCTCCACAAGGATTGGTAGCTTCTATTCTGCTAACATGTGGTGTCGGGTTGTCATCATTTAGCTTATCTATAAATACAACGCCAGGACAGCCTGTTTTCCAGGCACATTCTGTAATGTAATCAAATAATGCATTTGCACTTATCTTAATTTCATTATTCATGCCGATTTCGCCAACTATGGCTTGGTTATAATAATTAATTACATTTTTTCTATCTTCGCTTAGGATCAATGAGGGTTTTATTTCATCTAGCATTCTCAGATATTCTCTTTTTTCTTTGAACTCTTTTGGAGAAAGTTCAGGATCATCTTTATATTTTCTCTCTCGAATCAAACTTTCTGCTTTGTATATCCTGTCTTCTAATGGCAAGATGAATTGATCTTTTGGATTTATTAATGTGAAATATTCTTTGTTTTTAACTTTTTTCATAAATTCACTGTCGAGGCCAACAGAAAGATTGAAGTTTGTTAATGTACCAGTTGTTTTTTCGTGAACAAATTCAAATATATCTGGGTGAGTATAGTCTAAGATACCCATGTTGGCTCCTCTTCTGAAGCCACCTTGATTTATGGCATCTGTTGTAGCATCAAATGATTTTATAAAAGAAACAGGGCCTGATGAAGATCCAAAGGTTGTGCATATTCTATCGTATTTTGGCCTTAGCCTAGAGAAATTAAAACCTGTGCCTCCGCCACTTTTATGGATTATAGCAACATTTCTAAGTGTGTCATAAATCCCATTGCCCTGTTTTTCCGGATCTTCGCCAATATCATCTGTTGCTACATAATCTTCTACAGGCAATACAAAACAAGCGCTTAACTGTTGCAGCGACCTGCCTGCATTGCATAATGTAGGTGTATTTGGCATGAATTCTTGTGCTATCATAACATCTAAGAATGTTTTAGCTGCGGTTTCTACATCCGCATTTGTATCATATTTCAAGTCAGCGCTAGCAATATTAACTGCAACCCTGGTTAGCAAATCCAAGACGTTTTCAGTAATCTCTTTTTTATCATTCTTTTCAAGATACCTAGTTTCAAGCGTTAGTCTTGCATTTGGAGAGAAAAAATATCTCTGATTTGTTGTTTTGTTTAATATTTCATAACCAGGTTTTTCACTGAACCTATCATCATAATCACCTACCAGATAATCTTCTTTAATTTGTTTTTCTAGTTTTGATGCATTTTCTTTACCAAGGCCAGCGTAAGATGGATCAAATTCAAGATATATTGGATATTTAGTTGAACCCTTATAGAAACCCATTCCTGTTGTATGTTTTCTCCCCCCTTTATCTTCCGAATCGGCTATGACCATTAATATTCCCCATTTAACCTTCTATCTTTTTAATCTCCTTCTCAAAATCATCAATGTCCTTGAATTCTCGGTAAACAGATGCAAACCTTATGTAAGCAACCTTGTCAAGCCTTTTTAAGTGCTTCATGATTTCCTCACCAATTAATTTTGTTTTTATCTCCCTGTTTTTCAGCTGCCTTAATTTGTTCTCAACCTTGTCAACGACATCATTAATGTCATCATTGTTTACCTGCCTTTTTTCACAGGCTTTTAACAAGCCACCTCTTATCTTTTCTCGATTGTAAGGCTCTCTTGTTCCGTTCTTTTTAATAACGCTTAATGCAATGTCTGCCCTTTCATAAGTTGTAAAGCGCTTCTTGCATTTCAGGCATTCCCTCCTTCTCCTTACTATGCTCTCCTTGTTTCTTTTGTTTATGACGCTGCTTTTTGTATTTGAACAGTATGGGCATTTCATGATACAATATGTTGTATTTTGCAACTACTCTTAATACAACATGTTCCTATCATAAAATCTTTCCTTTATTTAAACTTTTATAACTACTTGCAATAGTACCAGGAAATTTGAAATCTATCAGCTGAAAAATATATTTTTGATTGCATATTATTTGATATTGATATATTTTATAAATCACTCTGACTAAGCAGACAGCATGGATTTAAGGCCATTAAACCTACAAGTGGACATTCTTGGCTATGGGCCAACACTAGACTTAGGGAATGGCATAACATTAACACCAGAAGAGCTTATAGCATTTTCTTCGATGATGACTTACAAGGACAAAAATGCAAAGGAGATGATAATGGAAATAATAAACTCCGGCAAGGATGTCAAAACAGAGGCTGTTAAATCATTAAAAGAATCTGCAAAAAGGGGCCATGCTTCCTTGTCTACATCAGCTGCTTTTTGGTACCTTGTTAGAGGTGCATCTAAATTTGTAGATTCTATGTTTACTGGCGCTGTTTATTCCAGTAGCTTAATGCCTAGTGGAAGAAGAATTCCTGTAAACTTGGAAAATATTGTTGCTCCAGACAGCATAATTAATGCAAATGGTGAAATAAAAGGCATATATTATGATGCGTCTGCTGAAAACATAAAATTCTTCATGGAAATACAAGACACGCTTGTTAAAAAGGAAGATGCTGCAAAAATAACGCAATACGGCATTTCTGGCGGAGGATTTATGCTGATACCACTGGAAACATTATTGGACTACAAGAAAACATTTGAGATTGAAGATGAGTTTGTTCCTAAAGAAGGAAAAGATTTTGTCAAATTGCTTGAAGGCAAGCTTCCAGAGATGGGAATGGCAATATTGTATGATTACAGGGATGATGCGCCAAGAGGAACATTGCCTTATCCTAATGTATTCAAAGATCCAGAGAAAGACACCATAATTGATTTTTTCAGCGGGAGATTAATTGATTCACCGTCTGTGCCAATCCTGCTGCCAGAATATTTCTATAACTCGAGAGGCTTCATGAGAGACATGATTAAACTAACAAGATTAAGAGAAGAAATAACAAAATCTCCTGAAGATACTGCAAAAAGATGGAGAAAACTGCTTGCATTAAGACAGGACATAATTAACAGGCATGGTGGAAATATATCTCTAAATTCTTTTTCAAGCATATCATGGAGAGTATGGGGTGAAGTCAAGAGGCATAGAACACTAGAGCAGAATGTAGAATCTGTGTATGCGGCTGCTGACAGGGCAATAGAAAAATTCAAGCCATATCGTGAAATGATTAAAGGAAACAAAATAGATGAAAATTTAGTAAAAGATATTTCAAGTGTCTTTATGATACCTCAAAAGTTCAATGAGCATGATGGATTGATGCAGAGATATTTGCATAGGTTTTCTGATTCGCTGATTGCATATGGGGAATTGAAAGCTAGAGGAATACCAATGAGTGATGCAATTATGGTTGTTCCAAGGGGCTTAAAGCTGATGACATTCAAAAGATTTGACCTATACAACATTTTAGAAGGCTATATACCATTAAGACTATGCGGCACTGCGGAAAATGAAATGCGAGCAATAACGGAAATTGAATTTGATAAAATGAGAGCTTATTTTCCTGATTACGTTGCAAAAAATATAGGGCCTAAATGCGCTTCTGTTGGATTTTGCATGGAAAAAAAGCCGTGCGGCAAGATACAGGATTACATAGGATATAAATATACACCAGAGGTTCATAAAATTATACATCAAAAGATTTGAGTGTAACATTCAAGCATAATCATTCAAGCATAATAATACTCGCCTTTTTTCTTTTGGTCAACATCTAGCTGGCTGTCTGGTTTGTTTATTCTTGGACGATTGTTTTGTTTGTCTCTCCTGTATGTTATGTCAAGATTTTTTAAAACGCGATTCATGCCCTCTCTCTTGTCAACAGGTCCAAAAACAAAGCCTTCTTTTCCAGGGATTCCTTCGAATATTAGCATAGAGTCTGCTAGATAATCAACAAATTGGACATCATGGTCAACAACTATTGCAGAGCATTCTTTTTTCAGGCAGAATTCTTTAATTACCTCAGCAACATTTAACCTGTCTTCAATGTCAATAAAAGCACTAGGTTCATCCAAGGCATAAATATCAACATCCCTGCTTAAGCATGCTGCAATGTTTACTTTCTGCAGCTCCCCCCCTGATAATGTATTCATCTCGTTGTTCAATATATTTTTTATGTTCAGCTTCTCAATGATATTCTGCTTGTACCATCCAGATTCAAATTCTTCTTTTGCAATCTCTTTCAAATAATCCTTAACAACCTTATCAGAGAGTATTAGATTCTGTGGTTTGTAAGAAATTTTCAGCTCTTTTATCTCACCTTTGCCCGGTTTTTCAACACCAGCAAGCATCTTCAAGAAAGTGCTTTTTCCAAGCCCGTTGGATCCCATTATGGCTAGAACCTCGCTTTTATTCACAAATCCAGGATTAGTTTTCAGTTTGAATCCTTCATAATTCTTCTCAAGTTCTTGAAATTTCAATAAAATCTCCTGCCTTTTTCTTCTTTCAATTGGCTTGTTGAACTTAATTGCATAGCTCCTGAATTTCACATTGTCATCCGGCAGAAACCCATCAAGATATTCATTGATGCCTCGCCTTACAGCTTTATTCTGGCTTACAATTCCATAACCGCTCTGCTCTCCGTAAAATATCTGTATCTCATCTGATATGTAATCCAGGGTTGCAATGTCATGCTCAACAACCATCACGCTATGTTCTTTTCCAAGCTCTCTTATATGTCTTGCAATATTTATTCTCTGGGTTATGTCCAGAAAAGAAGCTGGCTCGTCAAAATAATAAAAATCAGCTTTTTTTACCATTGCAGAAATTATTGCCAGCCTCTGAAGCTCTCCGCCAGACAAGTCTTTAACATTTCTTTCTTTTATTTTGTCTAGATCCAGTTCCTTAAGCAGGCTTTCTCCAATATTCTTCTGGTCTGTTTTTTCTATAAGTTCTTTGACAGTTCCTTTAAAATATTCTGGAATCAAATCAACTCTTTGAGGTTTATACGAGACACTTATTTCATTGTTGTAAAGTTTTTTTAGATAGTCTCCAAGAACGCTTCCGCTGAATCTGTTTAATATCTCGTTTTGCTCTATTTTTTTTGAATATTCTCCAAAATTCGGCTTTAATGCATTGCTTAATATGCTTAATGCAGTACTCTTGCCAATGCCGTTCCTTCCAATAATGCCTATGATATTCTTTTGCTTAGGCACCGGCAGCCCAAATAATTCAAAACTGTTTACATTAAACCTTATTATTGGCTCTTCTTTTAATTTCTCAGGCAGGTTTATTATTTTTATGGCATCAAAAGGGCATTTAATGCAAATTCCGCAGCCAATGCATAGCTTTTCATCTATTATGACCTTTAATGTCTGCTCATTAACATAAATGCATTCTTCTTCATTTCTGTTTACAGGGCAAGCACCAATGCACCAGTATCCCCTGCATTTAGTCGGATGGCATTTTTCCTTCTCAACAATTGCTATTCTTGTCATGTTTTTAAAATCTGATTCTCAATTTTAATAAGCTTTTGGTAAGGTTTAAAAAATACAGTTCTTTGTTTATTTCATGGTAAAATGCGAAATATGCAAAAACAAGGTAGAAGAAACATTTCTTGAAAAGGTAAATGGAACTTATATAAACAAAAAACCAGTCTGCTCAGATTGCCAGAAGAAACATTCATTTTCAGAATTGAAAGAAAAACTAAAATAAGCCTTCGTAGCATAGCGGCAATGCAGCTGATTCGTATGTCCAGAAAAATCAGCAGATCGCAGGTTCAAATCCTGCCGAAGGCTACAATATAAAATAAAGAACATTGTAAAGTAAGAGGGTGCTAGAAAGTCCAAAGAAGGTACTTAAGATATAAATTCCTAAAATAATACTAAATCCGGAAATCAGCATATTGTAATAAAAGCGTTCATGGAAAAATACTATCATTGGAAGCTCCGCATCATTTCGGAGAGGAGGTCACTTAACAGAGGCAATTCAGAAATTCCTTGGGTTTTGCGATCTGATTATATCATAGCTTATCTCTTGCAGCATTTTAAGCTTAATTCTTATTAATCTAAGGTGTTTTTCCTCTTCCTTTTTTAGGATTGAAAACAATTTCTTTGCATCTTTTCTTTTAGTCTTCTTTATCAAATGCGCATAGTAAGGTGGGTCGCCCTTCTCGAGTGCAACAGCCTTTCTCATTATGCTTAAGTCGCTAGTAATGCTTTTTATTGTATCGTCAAATCTGCTTAATTTCTTAGAAGCAGCTGGCTTGCTTTTAATCAAGCTCTTCAATTCCAGCTTGTTGATGGATTTTAGTTTTGAAATCTCTTTTTTTAATATGCCCCAATGCATCTTTTCAGCATTTCTCAGTAATATTAAGGCATTCTTGCCACCAGGGTTTATTACTTTTTCTGCAAGATTTTTATAAAGGTTGAACCTTCCTAGTTCAAAAGATTTTGCAGTATTCAACAAAGATAAGTTTTTCTTGTCAATCATTTCTAAGTATGAGCAAGTCCAGCATATATTAAAGATTTTCGGTTTTGTCTGATTAATCGCCGAAGGTTTTAAAAACAAGCAGATTTCATCAGATTATAATGGCATTGCAATTTCCGTTTTCATTTGAGAATATAGACATAACAGGGATAGCTGTTGGCTTGTTTATCTTCTTGGTTGTTTTTGGAATATTACTGAAATCAAAACTGCTCGGCAGAAGCAAGGCAATAAACATGATAGTTGCATTGATAATGGCAATCTTGGTTGTTCAAAACAGCACAATATCTAATTATATTCTGAATTTTTCATCAAACATTTCAGCATTGTTGATAACAGCATTGGTCTTTGTAATGATAATGGCCTTGACAAGCGCATCTGGTTTTGCTATTTTTTCATTATTTATACTCTTAATCTTGTTTTTAGCAATAATCAATATATATCCATTTTCAATAATTCTTGATTACATATCAGTATATTTTGTGCAGATATTGATAATACTTCATATAGCTATTATGGTCTTCTGGTGGCTTTTCAGAAAAGAAATAAATAAATAAAATAAAAAACTTTATTAATGATGTTATATCACTTTTTGCTATGCGGGGTTGCCAGAGCCTGGAAAATGGGCAGGAAAGCTGAATGGCTTTGCCAAACTCAGAATTGCTAAACTTAAGTTTCCAGATTTTGGAGGAGAAATCCTGTGGCTTAGTGCCTACGCAGGTTCAAAATATCAGAACCGAGGTTCCGATACCTCCTGATGAGAAAGTCCTGTGCCCCGCACTTTATTCTACTAACAAAAAAGAAAGTTAAGAAGTGATTTCGAAGTTATGTCCCACTACCCTGAATTAATATAGAGAATGGCTTGAATCGTGCCCTGTTTACTAAAAATAAATTAAAGAAACTAACTTTTCCTATATCCAAATTTCTTTTCGTAATCCTTATGATTCATAATATCAAGAATCAATGAGATAATCTCAACTTCATTGCCCCTAATAGTGTAAATCATTCTCCAAGCACCAGAAAGATCAACTTTCCATAAGTTATTCACATCATATTTTATTATATACTCCTTTGGAATTCTATCTTTAGAAATGTGCGTTCCATATTCCGGATTTGCTTTCAATATGTCTATCTTCTGTTTTATAGAGTTCAGCAATGTCTGATGGTCACTGCTAGTAATTCCTTTGGCAATTTCTTCACCAACTACTTTATTCAATTCATCAAATTCTTCTTTTGCTTCTCCTGTAATAATTACTTTAGTTGGTTTGCCCTTGAACATTATAATTCAATTCCTTCTTTTATCGCTTTAGCTAGTTTTTGGCTTGGATTATATATCCATAAGATGCCTTTTCTTCCATCTAGTATTTTTCCACTGTCCTCGAGATATTTTAGCACAACATTCAAGGTTTGATGCATTATCTTAACTGGGAGTTTTGCCTTTAGTTCTTCTCTTGTCATTAGATTATTTGCATTCTTTAGGACTTCTTCTATCATTAGTACTGTTTTCAAATTGGGATAATGTATAACTTCTAGTGTTTGCATTTTTGCCTCTAATCTATATATTATTATATAAATCTATATATAAACTTATATAAATACTTTTCTATTTTGATTTGATTAGTTAAACTTTAGGGTATTTTATATAGTCATTTTACCTTGCTAATCACAGGCATTCACGCATTAGAAAATGTGCATCATGCATGTGCCCCGCATCATACCTCTAGTTCAAACCGGCGAATTATATTAAATAAGAATGGAATTAATCTATGGAACTATTTGAATCGTGCCCTGTTTATTAAAAATAAGATTAAAGAAACAACTAATCCTGTATTGCTCTCTTCTTCCATGAAGAAACCACTATCTAGAAACTTAAAAACCTATCTAAAATGGACACTTAATGCACCAACCGAAGAGTTAACAGAGAAGAAAAACAGCAAGATTTAAAAACAATTTAATACTCACTAAATCCAGATGAAAAGAGGTAAGATTAGAATAACTCATAAAAAGCGCATTCTTGCAAGACACCGCAATGCAAGGCGTGCAGAAAGACACAAAACAATAAAGCATGCTGAAAGAAATAAGACCTTTAAGAAAAAATTCATTAAAAAAAGCTTGTTCAAAAAATTTAATAGCATAAGGCCAGTTGTTAACAGAATTGCAATGGTTGCTTTGATAATTTTCTTTATTGCATATATTGTTTTTTTCAGCAACATTATCAAGAGGGATTGCGGCAATGACATAAATTGTTTTAATAATGCAGCAGCAAGATGCTCTGGAGGAAAAATAGAACTTCTAAAAGATATAAATGTATATGCATACTACATTGCTGGACCCTTGAAATCAGATTGCATAATAGATGTAAAACTTAAGTTCATGGCAGTTGGAACCCCTATTGAAATGAAAGAAAAAATGGAAGGAAAGTCTATGCAGTGCAAGATTCCAAAAGAACTGCTGAAGGCAAACAGCATAGACAAGATAGATGGTTTATTGGCATATTGTTCTGGACCCTTGAAAGAGAGCCTTTACGAAGTTTTGATAGATAAGATGTATGCATTAATAATCAAGAATATGGCTAATATAACTAAAAATGTTCAAGATGAACTGGCAAGGGCTATTTGAAAGCAAAATATTATTTTTATGATTAGTTAGTGGTTATTGGTTGTTGAATTCGCAAGTTTTATAAGTTTTGTCAATATATGTACTGCTATGAAAGGATGCTATGGTACAAAGGAGTTTAGTGTTAAAAGCAGGATATGCAAAAACTGCAATATTTTCTCAGACTGCGAAAAAATAGTTAAGAAAAACATGAATAAGTTTATCATGGTTTCTGGTGATATTTCTTCAAAAAACGAAGCACTAGTGCAAGCAAAGGCTTAAAATTTTAAAATGCAAATTGTATATGTAGGATCAAAACCGAGAAACAGGAATGAGCTGCTTGATTATCTGAGAAGTTTTGACATTAAAAATCTTTCAATTGATTTAAGAGAGGAAATAACAAAAAACATTGAGGGTGTTATGACTTCTTATTTAAAAGAGAAGCCTCAATTGAAGCCATATTATGAAGGGCTTATCAATGATGCCCGGTCTGCATGCAAAGAAGGAGGTTCCATGCGCAGATTCACAGATAGCATTGGAGATTTAGTAATACATCTTGAGCAAGAAGAATTCTGAATTTTAAATTAGGTATTAAGTGGTGGAAGCGCAAAAGAATGGATATACTATCAATTACCAGCTACCTTGGCTACATCCTCAACTTCGTTACCCTAAAAGCGCCAGTCATTATAATTAAGGCTGCTTTGAACATAATCTTTTTAAAGACTAATTCTGTTCCCAGCCTGACCTGATTCTTATAATAACCAACCAATCAGGACAAAGTCTCATAGTATTAGCCAAGACTAATAATCAATAATATACCTCTTCTTAAGCTTCAGCTCCATCGTATAGCCCGTTTATGGTTACAGGTGAGGGCTAATCACCCAGCTTATTCCACCACAACTTTTCAGGTTTTGATTATATTTAAACCTTAGCAATCTTTAAAGAATAAGAATTTTATTTTAAATCCAGGTAATTTTATATATTTATTGTTGTTGTTATTGGCAAAATGGGGATAAACAAAAGGCAATTAGAGGAATGTGCTGAAGATGTAGTATATTATGTGAAGAGAAATACCATTGCAACAGGAGCGGAAATTGCTAAAAATGTATTCTGTGAAAATAGTGATTATTTATTTGCTAAAGAGGTTCTGGATTATTGTAAAGAAAAAGGACTTCTTGTACTTCTAATACCAATAGATAGTAAAGATTGTGATATTAGCAGTTTAGATGAGACCTATTGCATATTACCTCAAACAAAAAAGTAATTTTACACTAGGTTTATTTGGAAATGTCTAATACGAAATGTTTAAAAATTAACCCGAGAGATAATATATTTATGCGGAGGTAGCGAAGTGGCCAAACGCGACAGCCTCAAGAAAACCTTTGAAAATTTTTGTTAAAAGGGAAGATTAAGAAAGCTGTTCCCTTAGTGGGTTCGCAGGTTCAAATCCTGTCCTCCGCATCATACTGCATCATACTTCTAGCTCAAGTCGAATTATTATGCAAAGATTTATATTCACAAAAAATGGCTGGTTTTTTATAAAAATATAAAACATGATAAAGAAGATATTGATTTTTGATGGAAACATTTTTTACTGGACAAAGGGAGATTTGCATACTGACCTTGGCATGGTAAAGGAAGCAGACATCTTGAAAAAGAAAAAAGTTGTTTCAAATACAGGGAATAAGTTTTATGTTCTTGATGCAAGGTTCATAGACAAGATTCAAAGAATTAAAAGAGCTCCTCAAGTTATATTGGAAAAGGATATTGGGATAATATTAGTTAACATATCTCTTGATAAAGATTCAAAGGTTCTTGAAGCTGGAACTGGCTCTGGAAAAATGTCTGCTTTTTTAGCAAGAGCAATCCCAGAAGGAACATTGTACAGCTATGAATTCAGAAAAGAGTTTTTGGACATAGCAAAGAAGAATTTTGAGGATTTGGAAATAAAAAATATCATGCTAAAGCATAAAGATGTCTATAAGGGCATTTCTGAAAAAGGGCTTGATGCAATAGTCCTGGATTTGCCTGAGCCTTGGAAAGCTTTAAATCATGCTGAAAGATCATTGAAAAATGGATGTTACTTGGTTGCCTACCTGCCAACTATATACCAGGTAATGCAGTTTGTTAACAATGTTAATAAAAACAAGAATTTTATTTTCGTCAAGACAATAGAATTAATAGAAAGGCCATGGTTTGTTGACGGAAAAAAAGTAAGGCCAATGTCAAACATAATCGGGCACACTGCTTTCATAACATTTATAAGGAAGATTTAATTTAATTTAGTAAAGGGGTGTTAAATGGATAATGTTTATGTTATTGACACATCAGTTGTAATAGAAGGTGTTATTTCAAAGCTGATAATCAATAAAGAGATTTCTGGCAAGATATTAATTCCAAGAGCAGTTTTAGCTGAATTAGAACACCAGGCTAATCTAGGGTTGGAGATTGGTTTTCTTGGACTTGATGAGCTGCAGAAATTGCAGGAACTAAAAGGCAAAGGCGTTATAGAATTAGAGTTTATCGGAATAAGGCCAAATGTTTACCAGATACAATATGCAAAAGCTGGCGGTGAGATAGATTCCATGATTAGGGATTTGGCTTATTCTGAAAATGCTATATTGGTAACAGCTGATAAAATCCAGGCTGAATCTGCAAAGGCTGTTGGTTTAAAAGTAAAGTTTGTTGAGCTGGAAAGGCCAACTGAGAAGCTGGAAATTGAAAAATATTTTGATGATACAACAATGTCAATACATTTGAAAGAGGATACATTTGTTGCTGGAAAAAAAGGCGTGCCTGGCAATTGGCAATTAGTTCAAATTAGCAAAAAGAGGCTTAGTGCATTAGAAGTGCAGCATTTGGCAAAGCAAGTAGTTGAAAAAACAAGATCTGACCCAAAATCCTTTGTTGAAATTGCAAGAAAAGGCTCGACAATAGTACAATATCAAAATTATAGAATTGTTATAGTAAAACCGCCTGTTTCTGATGGCTGGGAGATAACAGCTGTAAGGCCGTTGAAGAAACTGAATTTAGAGGATTATCATTTACCAGAGCTGATATTAGAAAGGTTAAAAACAAAAGCAAGGGGCATTATTGTTGCTGGGGAGACAGGCAGCGGAAAATCTACATTTTCAAGCGCTGTTGCAGAAGATTATGCAGCTATGAACAAGATTGTCAAGACAGTTGAATCACCAAGAGATTTAATATTGCCTGATGAAATAACACAATACAGCAAGAATTTTACAACAAGCCAGGAGATACATGATATATTATTTTTGAGCAGGCCTGACAACATAATATTTGATGAAGTAAGAGACACACCTGATTTCAAGCTTTACACAGATTTGAGGCTGGCTGGATCTAATTGCTTAGGTGTTTTGCATTCAGCTTCACCAATAGATGCTGTGCAAAGATTTATTGGAAGATTAGAAACAGGAATGATACCAAGTGTATTAGATACAATAATATTTATTGAAAAAGGAGCCATAGGAAAAGTTTTGACATTAAGAATGACTGTAAAGGTTCCATCTGGCATGACAGAAGCTGATTTGGCAAGGCCTGTTGTTGAGATCGTTGATTTTTTGACGAATAAACTGGAATATGAAATTTATTCTTATGGGGAGGAAACTGTTGTTATACCAGTTAATGCTTCATTTGAAAAAATAAGCCCTGCAAAAACACTTGCTGCAAAACAGATTGAAAATGAATTTAGAAGATATACAGACAAGGCAACAGCAAAGATAATATCTGACCATAAGGCAGTTGTTTACATTCCAAAGGAGGACATAGCAAGGATTATTGGAAAGCAAGGCAAGACTATATCGGAAATAGAAGAAAAAATAGGAATAGGGATTGACATTGAAGAACTGAAGGAAGAAAAAACTTCTAGTTTAGATTTTAAAGCTAGCCATAAAGGAAATTTCCTATTAATTTATACAAAACCAGAGACAAATGTTGACATTTATATCAATGGTCAGTTTTTAATGACTGCTTCTTCTTCCAAGAGGGGGGAGATAAAGATACATAAAAAAAGCAAGTCTGGAAAAACAATCGCTGATGCTTTAGACAGCAATAAAAAGATAGAGCTGAAGGAGTAATCTTTTAAATATGGATTTTCTAATTATTTTTAAGGGCCTTTAGCTCAGACTGGATAGAGCAGCTGCCTCCTAAGCAGCAGGTCGAGGGTTCAAATCCCTTGGGGCCCGCATAACCAAAAATCTTATATTTAAGCAGAGCAACTGAATTCTTGAAGATATTTTAAAAAGAGGATATATGAAAGAGTACAGCGCTTATATAAATGGGAAATGGGCAAAGGCAAAAGAGAAATTTCCGAGTATAAATCCTGCTGATGAAAAGCCAATTGGGGTTTTTCAGAAATGCAGCAGGGAGGATGTTAAAGATGCCATTGATGCTGCTGAGGATGCATTTCCAAAGTGGTCTGAGATTCCTGCGCCAAAAAGAGGATTAATTCTAAATGAAATTGCAGCTGAGCTGAGAAAAAACAAGGAAAGTCTTGCAAGATTGATGACAATTGAAATGGGAAAGGTTCTTCTTGAGGCAAGGGGAGATGTCCAGGAGGCTATAGACATATTTGAATACATGGCTGGCGAGGGAAGGAGGTTGTTTGGGAATACAACAAAGAGTGAGCTAAGAGATAAGTTTTGCATGACTGTCAGAAGGCCTGTTGGTGTTTTTGGCATGATTTCGCCATGGAATTTCCCAATTGCAATTCCTGCTTGGAAAATAGCTGCTGCTTTGATATGCGGAAACACTTTTGTTTTCAAGCCAAGTTCTGACACTCCTTTATGCGCTGTAAAGCTTTTTGAGATACTTGATAAGGTTAAAGTGCCAAAGGGTGTTGCAAATTTAGTTACTGGCCCTGCAGATGTTGTTGGCGATGAGATTGTAAGGAATAAAAAAACCCTGGGGATTTCATTTACTGGATCAAGAGATACTGGTGAGTGGATATTGAAGAATGCCGGCATCAAGAAGATTTGCTTGGAGCTTGGAGGAAAGAACGCAATAATAATCATGGATGATGCAAACTTAAATCTTGCCTTGGATGGCGTTACATGGGGTGCTTTTGGTACAACAGGACAGAGATGCACTGCTGCCAGCAGGGTAATAGTGCATAGGAACATAAAAAGGAAATTTGAAGCTGAATTGCTGAAGAGAATAAGGAAGCTGAAGATTGGAAATGGGCTTCAGAGAAATGTAAATTTAGGACCTTTGATAAACAAGAATGCTGTTGAAAAGAGCATGAGATATGTTGACATTGGCTTGAAAGAAGGCGGCAAGCTGTTATGCGGGGGCAAAAGACTAAAGGGAAAGGGTTTTTTCTTTGAACCAACTATATTTACAAATGTTGACATTAAGGCAAGGATTGCAAGAGAAGAAATTTTCGGCCCAGTTTTATCAATAATAGAAGCAAAAAATATAGATGATGCAATTGAGATTGCAAATTCAGTTGAATATGGCCTGAGCTCTTCTATTTATACTGGGAGCATGAAGAATGCATTCAAGGCCATTGAAAAAATAGATGCTGGCCTGACTTATGTCAATGCAAGCACAATTGGAAGCGAAGTACATTTGCCTTTTGGCGGGGTAAAGAAAAGCGGGAGCACAAGGGAAGCTGGTATAGAGGGAATTAATGAGTTTTCTGATGTCAAAGCTGTTTACATTGATTACTCTGGCAAATTGCAGAGGGCTCAGATAGATTAACAGATATATTAATGGATTAATTTATTAAGAGAAAAGATGAAATTCATTTGCAGAAAACCCGGGGAGAAGTCAATTGAGATCATAAAAAGGGATCAGAAGGTTATATCGCAATCATTGACAAGGGAGTATTCCTTTGTGTTTAAAATGGCAAAGGGCTGCCATGTTTGGGATGTTGACAATAGGAAGTATTTGGATTTTGGCGCTGGGGTTGCTGTTGTAAACATTGGGCATAACAATCCTGTTATAAAAAAGGCCATGCTAAAGCAAATTAAATATGGAGTTCATTGCGGTTTTTCTGATTTTTATGCGGAAGTGCCAGTTAGATTTTCTGAGTACTTAGTTTCTTTCATGCCTAATAAAGAATTGAATAATGTTTTTCTTTCAAATTCAGGGACTGAGGCTATTGAGGCTGGATTGAAATTGGCAAAGTGGCATACGAGCAAGAAATATGTTATTGCTTTTGAAAATTCCTTTCATGGAAGGACAATGGGCAGCTTGTCATTGACAAAGTCAAAGCCTGTTCAGCGCGAGAGATTCGGGCCTTTCTTGCCTGTTAGGCATGTGCCTTATCCTTATTATTACAGGATGAAGATGGATAAAGAAGAATGCAGCAATTATTGCCTGGATGAGCTTGAGAAAGAAATCAAGAAATTAAAAGATGATTTAGCTGGATTGTTCATAGAGCCAATACAAGGAGAAGGCGGCTATGTGGTTCCGCCAAAAAGTTTTGTTAAGGGCGTTAGAAAATTATGCAATGAACATAATGTTTTGCTTTGCGATGATGAGGTTCAAGCTGGCTGCTACAGGACTGGAAAGTTTTTGGGGATTGAGAATTTTGATGTCAAGCCAGATGTTGTTTGCTTGAGCAAGTCAATTGGCGGTGGAATTCCCATTGGAGTCACAATTGCAAATAAAAGCCTGATGGACTGGCCTGCTGGAAGCCATGCTAATACAATGGGTGGCAACCTTCTTGCTTGCGCTACTGGAATTGAATCTTTAAGATACATGAAGGAAAAGAGGCTTGGAGAGAATGCTATTAGGGTTGGAAAGCACATGCTGAAAAGATTGAATGAAATAAAAGACAAATTTGAAATTATTGGAGATGTAAGAGGAATTGGCTTGATGATTGGGATTGAGATTGTCAAAGACAAGAAAAACAGGCTTGCAAATGCGGAAGATAGAAGCAAGATTTTATGCAATGCCTCTGAGAAGGGCTTAATATTGCTGCCAGCTGGAAAATCAGTAATAAGGATATGCCCGCCGTTAACTTTAAATAAAGGGCAGGCTGATTTGGGCATTGACATTTTGGAAGATGCTATAAAAGATGCAAAAGAGGTTGCATGAACAGCAAAACATTGTTTAAATGTAAGGCATGCAATGCAATTCATTTTGGAATTAACAAGCCAGTAATATGCCCTGATTGCAGCAAGGAAAACAGCTATGTAGGTGCTGATAAAAAAGATGCTGATAATTTATTGAAGAATTCAAGCAAGAGAAAATTATGGAGGTGCTTCGTATGCAATGATTTGCAAATAGGCATTAAACCACCAGTGGTATGTCCGACATGCACACAAAAAGATGCTTATGCTGAAATCAATGAAAAAGAAATACGAATATTACTTGGAATATGAATGAAATCAATGAATTAATAAAAATATGGGGAAATTTTTGCAAGAAAAGAGAGTTTAAACTAAATGAGGATAAGAGCGTGGTTAAAATGCTTGCAAAGGGTGTTTTAGAGAATGAAAAAAGGCTTGGTTTGAAATACTGCCCGTGCAGGATTACAGTAGGAAAGAAAGAAGAAGATTATTTACTGATATGCCCGTGCAATTTTTTAATACAAGAAAAATGGGTAAAAAATAACCAGTGCTGGTGCAGCTTGTTTGTAAGAAGGTAAAATGAAATACAAATTTTTAGTATTTGCGTTATTTTTAGTTTTATTAATTGGGTGTGCTGAACAGCAGGCAACACCCGAACAGCAAAAGATTAAAGTTACAATGGAGAATTCTCAATCAGAAGCTGCTCAAGGAAACAACATTCAGGAGCAACAGAAAACTGAAGAAAAACCAGAACAAAGGCAAGAGGATAGCATAAAGGAGTTTTCAATAACCGCAAAAAGATTTGAGTTTAGGCCATCAACAATTGCAGTTAACAAAGGGGATAAAGTCATATTGCATTTGACAAGCAGCGATGTAACGCATGGATTTGCAATTAATGCATATGACCTAAGAGCTACAATAATTCCTGGCAAAACAACTGACTTAGAATTCATTGCTGATAAAACAGGAGAGTTTACTTTTTACTGCAGTTTTTTCTGTGGATTTGGGCATAGTGGAATGAATGGAAAATTAGTAGTGAGGTAAAAATGGCAAGCATTTATTTTTTTATCTTTATTTTAGGCATAACTAATGCATTATCTTTGCTATTAGTTTTATTCTCGTGCAGATGCGTTATGAGAAAGACTTATTTTGTTAGATTAATTGAGAGAAGCAGACTTTATGAGAAATTCTACAATTATCATTGCTATTACTGGTGGATATTCATAATTTCAGTCATACTGCATGCAACTTTAGCTTTATACGCTTATGGAATTCCTAATTGAGGATAGCACATTTCCTAATTGACGGACAGCAATCTTAATAAACAAAAATCTCTTTTTTCTCTCTCATGCCAAAGGCTGTTATAAGACTTGAAGATGTGTGGAAAATATACAAGATGGATGAAGTTGAGGTTTATGCTTTAAGAGGTATAAACCTTGAAATTAAAGAATCTGAGTTTTTGGCAGTATTAGGAAAATCTGGAAGCGGAAAATCTACAATATTAAATATGGTGGGCTGCTTGGACCTGCCAACAAAAGGAAAAATATACCTCGATGGCAAGGATGTTTCTGTTCTTGATGAAAATGAACTGGCAAGAATAAGGGGAAGAAAGATAGGTTTTGTATTCCAGACTTTTAATCTTATATCCAGCTTGACTGCTTTGGAAAATGTAATGCTGCCGATGGTGTTTCAAGGCATTGACAAATATATAAGAATAGAAAAAGCAAAAAAGGTCTTAGATATAGTTGGATTAAAAGAGAGGATGAACCACAGGCCTTCGGAGCTATCTGGGGGGGAAAGGCAAAGAGTTGCAATTGCAAGGGCATTAATCAATGATCCAGAGATAATACTTGCTGACGAGCCAACTGGAAACCTGGACTCAAAAACAGGAAACGATATACTTAAAATTCTGCTTGAGCTAAACAAAAAGCATAAAAAGACTGTTGTTATAATAACTCATGATAAAAGTTTGGCAAGTTATGTTGAAAGAGTAGTGCAGTTAGCTGATGGCCAAATAGTAAAGGGGCAATTAAAAAAGGAGATGGCATGAAAAGAAGTATCTTTATTTTATTTTTTGTTTTGCTTACTAGTTTGAATATAATCTATGCTATTGAGAGTGTTATATCACATGAAGAATTAAGATTTGATTTCAAGAAGACAGATCCATCGCCATTGGGGCCAGGTAAGATTTTTGATGTATATTTTGACATTACAAATCTGCAGAGCTATACAATAAGAAATGTGCAGATAAATATAGTAGACCTGTTCCCTTTTTATTCCTTAGATGAAAATAAAACTTCAATCTTGATGGATGAAATCAGGCCAGGAGAAAAGAAATCAATTAAGTATGCAGTCGGAATTAATAAAGATATTGACGAAGGAACTTATCAGTTAAGCTTGCAGTATTATTCTAATAGAATTGGGGCAATAGTAAGCAAGGACTTTAACCTCGACATAAAAAGAGTTGGTGTTGTTGTAGCTCCAACAAACATAAGGCTAGAGCCAGAAAGGATAAGGCCTGGGGGCACTGCCAAACTGGAAGTGGATATAGCCAATACAGTAAGCTATACTATAACTGACGTTGCAGCTGAATTAATTCTTGATGGAACACCATTTGTTACTTTAGGAGAAACCAGCGAGAAAAAGATAAGGCAGCTTGCACCAAATACAAAAGTGACTTTGGATTTTAATTTGATATTGAATCCTGATGCAGAATTGAAGGTATACAGGGTGCCTTTGCTGATAACATATTTCGATAACCTTGGCAGCAAAAATGTAAGAAATAATACTGTTGGCATAACTGTTTATGCAAAGCCAGAATACAATGTCGATCTTGAGAATAGCAACATCTTTACAAAGGGGCAGTCTGGAGAAATAACAATAAGCATAGCAAACAAGGGAAATTCTGAGCTAAAATTTCTGAATATAGAGATTTTGGAAAGCGATGATTACAAGATTATATCAAATCCAGACGTATATGTTGGAAATCTAGAAAGCGATGATTTTGAAACAGCAACTTACAAGATTTATACTGAAACATCAAAACCAGCCAAATTAAGGTTTAAAATAGGATACAAAGACACATACAACAAAGATTTTTCTGATGATGTGGAAATAAACTTGCCATTATACAGCAAATGGACAGCACAAAATCTAGGCTTGGTTCAAAGAAATATGTCATGGGTTTATTTTATAATAGCAATACTTGTAGTCTTATTTATTTACAAAACATATAAAATATGGAAATTTGAGAGGGATGTTGAAAATTCAATAAAAATACTCTTTAAGAACATGTTCAAGTATGCAAAAGAAGAGATATTCAGAATTAAAAAAAGATGATTAGGGATTTTGTTTCTTTGTCTTTTCAAAATGCAAGACATAGAAAATTAAGAAGCTGGCTTACTATAATTGGCATAATAATCGGAATTGCAGCGATAGTATCATTGATAACAATAAGCAAGGGCCTTGAGGAAGCAATAACCTCCCAATTTAACAAGATGGGGACTAACAGATTAATGGTAACTCCAAAGGAAAGCAATTTTTTAAGTCTCGGCCAAGATTTAACAACAGATGATGTAAAAGTTCTTGAAAAAATTTCTGAATTGAAATGGATAACGCCTTATTTAATAGAAAATGCGAATATTGAATTCGGGAAGGAAAAGCATTTCAGGCAGGTAACTGCAAACACTGTTGATGATATAGCAGGAAGATGGGCTGATATTGATTTTAGGGTTGGAGAAGGAAGATTATGGAATCAAGAGGAAAAGTATTCTGCCATAATTGGAACAAAGGTTGCAGAGGACATGTTTGATAGGAAAATCAGGGTTAACAACAACATAAAGATTAACGGGCAGAAATTCAAGATCATCGGAATATTTGAGGAATTTGGCGATCCTGAAAGCGACAACATGTTGCATATCCCAATTGATGCTGCAAGGGATTTATTTGACAAGGAAAAGGGAGTAAGCCTTATTGAATTGGTTGTAAAAGATGGTGTTGATTTAGAAGATGCTGCAAAGAAGGTAAAGAAAATACTTAAGAAAGCAAGGAACAATGAAAATTTTGAAGTTAATACCCCTCAACAATTATTGGAGCAATTGGGGACTTTATTGAATGTAGTACAGATTGTTTTTATAAGCATTGCAGCTATTTCATTGGTTGTCGGAGGCATTGGAATTATGAACTCAATGTTTACTTCTGTCCTGGAGAAAAGAAGGGATATTGGAGTTATGAAATCTATTGGAGCTACGAACAAGCAGGTAATGCTCTTATTCTTGATTGAAGCTGGATTGTTTGGTCTGATTGGTGGGTTTATCGGGATTATTCTTGGCTCTATTGCAGCATATTTTGTAAAAATCATAGCTAGCTTGTTTGGATTTCAATTGCTAAGAATAAGTGTTGATATCGACTTGATATTTTTTAGCATGGCATTTGCTGTTGGCATTGGAATGCTGTCTGGCTTTATACCAGCATACCAGGCTGCTAGATTAAAACCTGTTGAGGCGTTAAGATATGAAAGGTGAAGTATTTGTTTTGGCATTGAGCAGCTTGAAAGAAAGAAAAGTTAGGAATTGGCTTACTATACTTGGTATTATCATAGGGATTGCTGCTATTGTTACATTGGTTTTTGTTGGCAATGGCTTGGAGAACGCAATAAGAGAGCAGTTTTCAAAATTGGGAATTTCTAATATAAGGGTTGCGCCTGGCAATTTAAGGGGTCCGCCAACAGGGACTCTTGGATTTAACAATAGCATAGTTGATTTGGTTGAGGATGTAAAGGCTGTTGAATATGTTAATCCTGCATTGTTGAATTTTGCAACTGTTGAATACAACAATAAAGAAGAAGTTTTAATGACTATTGGGTATGATACAAAATTATCTGACAAGGGCTTTTTGGATGTTGATTTGAAGCTTGAAGAAGGAAGATTTTTCAGGTCTGGTGAGAAAAACGGAATTATAATTGGATGGAAAATAGCACATGATAATTTTAAGAAAGAAATTTTAGCAAGAAGTAACATCAATATAAATAATATACAGTTTAAAGTTATCGGTATTTTTGAAAAAACAGGAACTGACGTGGATGACAGAATATACATGCCATTAGAGGATGCAAGGGAATTGTTCAATAAAAGGGATATTGTAAATGTTTTTGTTGTTAAGGTTAAAGACGGGATTGATGTTGAGGAAGCTGCTGAAGACATTAAAAGGGAACTGCAAAAGCACTATGAAGAAGAGCAGTTTACAGTTTTTACGCCAAAGCAATTGCTATCGCAGCTAAAAAGCATATTGGGTATAGTTACTTTTTTGCTTTCTGGGATTGCTGCTATTTCATTGGTTGTCGGTGGCATTGGAATTATGAACTCAATGTTTACTTCTGTCCTGGAAAGAACCAGGGATATTGGAGTTATGAAATCTATTGGAGCTACGAACAAGCAGATTTTAGTGATGTTTCTTGTTGAATCTGGATTAATTGGATTAATTGGTGGAATTTTGGGAGTTGTTTTGGGAATCAGCATTGCAGAGATAGTTGAAATTATTGCAGCTAATTTTGGTTTTAGCCTGCTTGCTATAACATTAAATTTTAAAATCATTGTTTTTATGCTGCTGTTTTCATTTGGAATTGGCATGATATCTGGGGTTGTTCCAGCTTATCAGGCAGCAAAGCTTAAGCCAGTTGATGCGCTTAGGTATGAGTGATTCTGTAGCAAAGATAATATAAAAATTCTACGAAATTCATGAAATAATTTCTAAAAAGTTATACATAAATTTATAAATAAATTTCTTTTAACTCTTCTTTCACAATTTTCAATTATTCCTTCCTTATAAACTTCATGAATTTTTCAAATGGCAATGTATTAATTATGTTGTTGTTTTCTGACCAGCCTCTTCTTGCTTGAGCTATGCCAAATTCAATGAAATCAAGGTTGTTAGTTGAATGAGAATCTGTGTTTATTATTAGTTTTGCACCATTATCAACAGCAAGCCTTATGTTTGTATCTTTCAAATCAAGCCTTGATGGGTAGGAGTTTATTTCAAGGGCAACCTTGTTTTTCTTTGCTTCTTTTATGATTAAATTTAAATCTAAATCATATGGATTTCTCTGGTTGATTAACCTTCCTGTTGGATGCCCAATAACATTAACATGTTCGTTGTTTATTGCGCTGATTATTCTGCTTGTTGTTTCTTCTTTTGTTCCCTTGAATCTTGAATGTATTGAAGCTATAATTATGTCCAATTCTGATAAGATTTTATTGCTGTAATCCAAAGAGCCGTCTTTTAGAATATCCACTTCAGAGCCCTTTAGGATGTTAATTTTGTTTTTGTATTTCTTTTTTAATATATCAATTTCTGCAAGATGCCTTTTAAGGCCTTTTTCATCAAGTCCGTTTGCCACATAAGAGCTCTTACTGTGGTCTGTTATAGCTATATATTCATAGCCTTTATTTATGGCTGTTTTTATCATTTCTTCTGTTGTATTAATGCCGTCAGACCAAGTTGTATGCAAATGCAGGTCTCCTCTTATTGAATTGTATTTTATTAGGTTGATCGGTTTTTTTAATTCTAGTTCCCCTGTATTTTCCCGCATTTCTGGCTCTATGTAGACTAGGCTTAATTTTGAGTAAATTTCCTGCTCTGTTTTTCCGCAGATGTAATGGTTTTTCCTATTGAATAAGCCATATTCAGAAAGCTTCATGTTCTTTTTCAATGCAAGCTGGCGCATTCTTATATTGTGGTCTTTGCTGCCGGTAAAATATGCCAGAGCTCCGCCGTAACTTTTTTCATTTACAACCCTTAAATCACAGTTTATGCTGTCTTTTAAGATAACAGACGATTTTGTTGAGCCTTTTGCAAGAATTGTTTTGATTTCAGGCAGTTTTGTAAAATAATTCATGACTTTTTCAGGAGATTTGGATGCAATCAAGATGTCAATGTCTTTAATGGTTTCTTTTCTTCTTCTTATCGAGCCAGCTATGTCTATTTTTGTTATTTCTTTTAATTTTTTTAGCTCTTCAACGATTGGATTTGCAATGTTTAATGCTGTGCTAAGCAGAATCCTTTCCCGGCCCTTTTTAACAAGCTCAAGCCCCATTAAAATATCTTCCTCTGATTTTTCGCCAAAGCCTTCAAGGTCTCTTATTTTTCCTTTTCTTGCTGCTTGTTCAAGGTCTGATAAAGACTTAATTTTTAATTTATTGTATAGTTTTGAAACCTTTTTTGGGCCTAATCCTGGAATGTCTAGCATATTGATAACTGATTCTGGAATTGTTTTCTTTAATTTTTCAAGCTCGCTTATTTTTCCTGTTTCAAGGTACTCTGCGATCTTTTTGCCTATTCCAAAACCAACCCCTGAAATTCCTGTTAATCCATTAAGACCCCTTTTATTGTAAATAAGCCCTATGTCCTCTGGCAATGATTCTATTGACCTTGCTGCTCTTCTATAAGCTATTGGCTTCCATTCTATATTTTTGATTTCCAGGACATCAGCGATTTCATTAAGTAAATCAGCTACCTCTTGATTTTTCATCAATAAAAGAAAGAGTTTTTTAATTTAAATTGTTTTCTATTTAAATTTTATTTTTTCTTTATTTCTTATTTCTTGCAGAGTTTTCTTATTATAGAATTTTTGAGCAATACTAAACTAACGTTTGAAATTAACTAAAAAAATAAACAATAGTTTTATTAATTTTTAGTTTATAATATTTATATGCCATTTAAAAAAATGAGTGGAAAAGAATTTGTAAAAAAGATTTTGGCTGGAGAAAGAAATTTTCGTTTTATAAAATTAGAAAAAAATTTCGATTTATATAATTACGAGGGTTTTAATGAACTTCAAGAATATTTAAAAAAGGAAACTTTTATTTCAGGGCCTCTTAATATAGGCTGTTCCGAACTTATTGGATTGAATGCGCCAACGTTATGGATACCGTTTATACAAGGAAGGTATGCAAACCTTAAGAAAGCAAATCTTGAGGGTGCAAAGCTTGCGAGAGCAAATCTAAAGTGTGTAAATCTTTACAAAGCAAATCTCAGATATGCAGATTTTGTTGGATTAGACCTCAAATATCAAGACTACATTAAAGAAGTAGATACTGGTGAGGCTTCATGGTGGGGCAGGAAGCTAGCTTATTACCCCTATCATACTGGTAGTCTGGGACTAGCTTACTATACTAGTGTAGGACTAGCTTATAAAGGGTGTCCAGCAAATCTTGGGGGCAGCTCTGGTCCAGCAGGAGTAAGTAGTCTAGATAATATAGTGCTATCGTCAACATCAGAAAATATAACAATAATGTCGAACCTTAAGAAAGCAAATCTTGAAGGTGCAAAGCTTATGGGGGTGTGTTTTGATAAAGCAAATTTGAAGGGCACAAACCTTAAGAAAGCAAATCTTGAAGGTGCAAGATTTTACAAAGCAAACCTTGCAGGTGCAGATTTCAGGGAAGCAAACCTCGCGGGTGCACATCTTTATGAATCAAATTTTAAGAATGCTAATCTTGATGGGGCAAATCTTGAGGGTACTAAATTTAAACGGCAAACTTATTCGCTATCAAGAACGAAGGATATATCCACTTTAAGATAAAAATTTCTTTTCATGAGAGCCCTTTTGCAAAATAAAAAAATTACAATTTAAAAATTATTGGTCTGTTAAGTTGGCTTCAACTACCTTGTTTGTTTCCAGATCCTTGTAGATTGCTTGCATTGCATTTAATTGCCTGAATATATAAATGCCGTCTTATTCTATTGTACCTACTTGAGGTCAGATTGCTTTCAATGTGTTGTAAGCGCTTGCTTCCTTTGACAAGATTATTGTTGGAGCTGCTTTAATGCCATACTTCTTAACCAAGTCTTGGCCAAGCGAGCTTGAAATGTCAACAGTTTCTTCTTTGTAGGGATTAAGTTAAACCCTGTTAGTATTCTTTTATGTGTAGAAAC
>Ga0209541_10000242_pt1 | contig 105473 bp, 109 predicted proteins | sample RifCSPlowO2_01_FD_184027 | JGI IMG/M metagenome (GOLD analysis project Ga0209541, IMG submission 184027) | Groundwater microbial communities from Rifle, Colorado - Rifle CSP2_plank lowO2_0.1 (SPAdes) (version 2) | ecosystem: Environmental > Aquatic > Deep subsurface > Groundwater | place... | reverse complement strand
TTATGGATTAAAAATCATACTTCAAGCCCAATACCAAAGGTGATGATAAGACATGAGGGGGTGGAGTTTTATAGCGGGGGGGAAACTGTTTATATGCCACAGGTAAGCTATGGTGATTTATTAGAATATGCTAAGAAAAATAATGTAGATTTTATAGTGGCTTGGGATGAGGAACTAGCTGGTGATAAAGAACTGGCGACATTACTAGGTGGCCAGGCAGAACATTCAGGCTTACAGGAAGTGTATTCTACAAAAGGCCTAAGCTCAATTATCATTTACACACTTGCAAAATAGCAGCTGACCAAATAATATAACTTAGATGGTTAAGATATTTTTTACCCTGGTTTTATTTTTAGTTATACTAGTGTCTCCTGTAAAGGCAGAACACCAATCCTTAGATATAGCAACAAGCTCAGCGATTAAGGTCGAAAAGCTTGCAAATGTTATTGACCGTCTTGGTGAGAAAATCCAGGGCTTTTTCAAGTTCTCTTCAGAAGATAAGGTAAACTACCAGAAAGAATTGTTGGAAAGAAGGTTTGCGGAGCTCCTCTTTGTGATAGATAACGGGCAAGGGGATTTAATAGAGGAGGTCTCCGGGAGATATGCAACGTATGTTGGAAGGTTTGCAGATGACTTAATTTCCAAAAAGGTCAGTCCGCAAAGTGATAAATACTTGACCATGTTTGAAAATCATATGAAGATACTGCCGGTTCTTCGTGACCATTTTCCGGCTAATTCAGGTTTCTGGCTCTTGCTTCAGCATGATATAAACACGGTTCAAATCTTCTCGGATAAAACTAAAAATTTTAAATAGCCGATTTGAGAAAAATCCTTCATAATCCATCCCAAAAATTATTTCTAATGATTATGCTGGTTGGCATAGGCTGGCTTCTTTTTATCTTTTATAACTCTGCGAGGCAAGCTTGGGTTGACGGTTTAATGGAGGCATGGTTTATGTCCAAGGGTCTGGTGATCTATAAGGACTTTGCCTCCCAGTATTTCCCTACACTTTATTTTTTAATGGTTCCTTTCCACCGGATTTTTGGTTTTGTCCAAAATCCCACCATCTTTTTGGCACCTTTTACATCAATAGTTACCTTCATAACGCTTGCTATTATAAGCTGCAAAATACTTAAAGGCTGGTATCGATTTTTGCCGCTTATATTCTTTCTGATATGGGATCCGGTTTTAAGCGAAAACCATTACTCAACAACAATGTTCCAAAATACCCTGATTTTAGTTGCATTCGGGCTCTGGTGGAGCTGGTTTGATAAACCCAGGAAAATTTATGCCTTCATAATAGGTCTGTTACTCGGGATAGCTTCTACATCCGGACAGATAGTTTCCATATTTTCTGCTGTTGTAGGATTTTCAATCCTATACCGGGTAATTAAAGAAAGAAGCAAGGTACATAATATAATTTTTTTCTCAGCAGGATTTTTAATACCCTATGTTTTTATATTTAGCTGGCTTTTTTACCATGGTGCGCTGGAAGCCTTTTTTAATTGGGCCATCGCTTATTATTTTTCCGGTGGCGGTTATCCTTACGCTATGGGTAGGGGGTGGGAAAATCTTCTTTTTTACTTTACCTTTTTTAGTCCACTAATTTTCGTTGTAATTTTATTTTTCCAAAAAAAAGGATTAATGCAGAGCAAAAGAACCTTCTGGCTACTAATGTTTTTAACTTTTCTAGTTCCTTTTTGGTTTGCCATTTTTCACCCTAACCGTCTTATGACTGTTGAGGCAATTATGGCCATAAGCCTGGGCTTATCTTTACAAGAGCTTACAAGAAATCGTAAGAAAATTAATTTTCTTAAAGGAGTAAGTGTATTCTTGCTTGCGATGCTTATTATAACTTTTTATTTTGTAATGATTCCTATTTATAAAAGGAATTTTTCCCATCCCCCGGAAACCAGAAACAGGACGGCCACTTATCCGGATGACCCAATGTATGAAATAAATAAATGGGTTATAAATAATACCCCGAAAGAGGCAAAGCTATTTGCCACAACTGACAGTATTATATATCTGGAAACAGACAGGTTAATGGCTAACCCACGGGCTGTAACAAACCTTCCTGTATTTTACCGGGAGATTAATCAGGCTGCTTTGGAGCTACAAGATAACCCCCCTGATTATTGGGTAATTGATGAAAGGCAATGGAAAAGGTTTGAGGATATGGGTTTTACCCAAGCTTCCCAAGTCCTGCAGAAAATTTTATCCTGTGAACAGGTTATTTTTCAGGCTGAGTATGTCACCATTAGAAAACATGAGGCGGGTAAAGATCTATGTCTGTAAAAGCTTAAGAGCAACTCTTCTGCCATATTTCCCAGTCCGAAAAAGAAGAAACTTGTTTATAGCAACTTTTTAATTCTCCCATAATAAACCCGGTAATTTCGGGGCTATCCCACCCTTCAGGAGAGCTTATTCTTTTTAAGTAAGAAGGACTGATAACCCAATAGTTCGGTCGGTTGTTTTGGATAATGGGTGCAACTTGGCCGATTGGTTTATAATGCCATGGTAAAACAGTGAAGAATTTTGTAGATGGTAACCGCTCAGCTTTAAAATAAAACAAACCATCTCCAGCAACTAATACAGTATCTCTAGTTGTTGTATTTTCTTTTATCCATGTCACTGTATCAAGCATGCTGTCTCCGGGTAAAATATCATTGGCAATATTATTATTTCTCCCTGATATCAGCCGCGCAGAATACCATGGAAGTATTGTTATAAAGAGCTGGTAAATCATAAATATTCCCGCTGCTAAAGTAATTATTTTTGGGAAAAGCCTTTTAGATTTTATACTCAGTTCTAAAACTAATCCGAAAAGTAAGGCGAGTATTGGTAGGGCATAGAGAAAATGATGGCGGTGAAAAACACTGAATATTATTGAAGGAATTGTGATGATGCTTACTGAAAGCAAAAGAAAAAGAGCAGTCCGGAGTGTTGGTGGGATTACTTTGAGCGTGGAAATTGAATAAATGCCGATAATGACAGGTATGTAAAATAAAAAGATTTCATTCCATGGGAGATTTAATAAATTACCGGATCCCCGGGCTAGCTTTATATAATTTATGTAATAAAACAGGTTGTTATAGATTAGGTCGGGAAGAGCATTCTGCTTCACAAAATAGAGAGATACTAAAAGCATGGGCAGGATAATTGCAAAGGATAAAAACAGCAAGCTTTTTAAAAATTGCTGATTTAAACCTTTACGGATATTTAAAAGAGTAAATATTGTAATTACAAATAACGCCAGTGCTGAAATCTGGTTAAAAAGTACAGTTGATGAAATTAATATTCCTATTATAAATATGTCGCGGTTTTTATTGTACCGACGTAATACCACTCTGCGTAAGCAGGTGGATGTAGTAGGTTCCGACGAAGTCGGACTCGCGAAGCGAGAACAAGAAGATACCCCGACCGTAAGGTCGTGGGTAGAGTCATTTTTAGAGCCTAAAAAGGAGAAAACCCGATTAACCGTTAATATTAAAAAAAACCCTGTTATTGCTTCTCCTGAGTATTGAATAGCTGTCGTGAAGTAGTAAAACAAAACTGCAAAGAAGAATAAAGAGAGCGAAGTGCCCAAAGGGGATAGAAACCGTGTTGCGGTCTTAAAAATTAAGATTAATGTAAGTAAGGTAATAACAAGACTAAGCAATGGTTCTGTTTCTAAATTCCAATTTGTTACTTTAAAAAACGGTAATACAAAATAAGTAGATAAAGGTAAATAAAAATTCAAAAAATCTTTGTACATTACTAATCCTTTATCCGTAAACCAGGCCATAAGAACTCCTGAATGCCAAATTAGATGGGGAAGCCTGAAGTAAAGAAGTACCAACCAAATACCGGAAAATATTAATGAACCAAACCTGATCATCTCCCTGATTTTATCAGTTTTTATGCTTTAATGGTAAAGTCTTTTTTGGTATGATAAACCCGGGTTAAAACCATGAAAAATACCCTTCCCAAGGTTTCTTATATTATTCCAACTTTAAACGCCGAAAGATACTTAAATAAGTGTCTTGAAAGCATAAGAAAACAGGATTATCCGGAGGATAAATATGAAGTTTTTATTGTAGATGGGGGATCATCTGATAAAACCTTAGTTATTGCAAAGCAATATGAGGCTAAAATTTTAGATAACCCTGCAAAAGACCCCGAAAGCGGAAAATCTATCGGTATTTTAAACTCACATGGAGAAGTTATTGTCCTTATGGATTCGGATAATGAAATCATAAAAAACGACTGGCTTAAAAAAATGGTCCAGCCCTTGGTTGAGGACTATAGCCTTTTTGGTGTTGAATCACTTTATTTTTCTAAGGAAGGAGAGAGTATTTTTAATACTTATTCAATGGTTGCCCATATTGCAGATCCTTTTTCCCGCCAGTTGGCAGCTTCTTTAAATAAGAAAAACAAAGGTAATTATATTGAACTTACGATACCTGAGGGGTGTTCTTATCCCCTGGGGGCAAACGGTTTTCTCTGGAGAAGAAGCATAATTGAGGAGGTAGGTGCATATAAACCAAAATTTGAGGAGTCAAATTTTTCTTACTTTGCAGCTAAAATGGGATATAGAAAATTTGCGCGGGTTCCCGGATATGGAATCTACCACTATCATATTGATTCCCTCCATGATTTTATCCAGAAGAGGTTAAAAATAGGCAATAAATTTTTAAACAGAAAGGATGAGAAGAAAAGGACGTGGTTGGAGGGTGTATCTCGCGGCAGGTTTGTTTTTTCAGTTATTTACTGTAGCACTTTTATAGGGCCTTTGGTTGAGGGGTTATTTAATTTTGTAAAAACCGGGCAGAAGGCATGGCTTCTACATCCTTTAATGTCTTTTATTTCAGTTGTAACTTATATATATGTGTTTGCCATCCGGAGGATATTTAGGTGAGGGCTTTTGGTAAATACATAGGGTATCTGGGTAGGGTAAATGAAGGGCTGATTGAACAAATGGTTTTGGAATCATTACCCAAGGGAAAGGACTCAGTTTATCTTGATTTAGGATGTGGTGACGGGGTAAAAACCCTTATCAGGGCATCTCATATCGGTACGGGAGATGTAATCGGGATCGAAGGCGACAAGAATCTTTTAAGTGCTGCAAAGAATGGGGGTATCAAAACTTACTGGACAGATATAAACCTTCCCTGGCCGATTAATGATGTTTCGGTTGATTGTATTACAGCCACAGAAGTTGTGGAACATTTATCCGACCTGGATAATTTTTTTTCAGAGAGTAAGCGTATATTAAAACCCGGAGGAAAAATTATCATTTCAACTGAGAACCTTGCAGGTTACCATAATATCTTTGCCTTACTGATGGGAGACCAGCCTTATACCGGCCCTTATCTTTCAAAGGTCTTTTCGGTCGGGCACAGACCATGTTCAAAATTTTATCAGGGTAAAAATGTAGCCTACCCCCATTTGAATGTTATGACTACCAAGGCCCTCCGGCAGCTTTTATCAAGGTATGGTTTTAAAGTCAAGGGAATATCAGGGATAGGGTTTTACCCATTACCTCCGTTTTTAGCCAGTTTATTAGCAAGTTTTGATAAATACCACGCCTCTTATTGTGTGGTGGTTGCAGAAAAATGAATAAAATTAAAAGTTCTCTTATCCCGATAATTTTAATTATCCTGGCCGTAGCGGTTTCTTATTCAAATTTAACTGGATCATTTTTTGAGCAGGATGAGTGGCATAGTTTTGGATACTACACCTATCTTTCGTCACTGGACGGATTAGAATTCTTTCAGACTATCTTAAAAAATGATCCGCTCGCGCACTTTACCCCTTTATCATTATTTTTTAAGATGGAATTTTACCGGTTGTTTGGGCTAAACTCCTCTGCTTATTTTTTTGCAAGTATTACCTTTCATGTGTTGGTTTCTTTAACTGTGTATTTTTTGGCTTTGCAACTTACAAAAAAGAAGCTGCCGGCTGCTTTAGGCGGGTTATTTTTTGCGGTAAATAGTAGCCATTACCAAGCAGTTACTTGGCTTGGGACTTTCGAAGGCGCCGAACTCTCAACCCTTTTTGGGGCACTCTCCCTTATAGGATTCCTTATATTCTTAGATACAAAAAGGAAAGTTCTTCTCAATCTCTCTTTATTGTCAATACTTATAGCGTTGCTCTTTAAGGAAACCGCTTTAACATTCCTGCTTCTTTTGGCTACATTAATTGTCTTTAAAGAAACCGGAAAAAACAAAGTTTATACATTGTTGAAGCTAGGCGGGATTTTATTATTTTATATATTACTGCGATCCTCTTATCTTATCTTTGGTTCCCGTGGGGAAGTTGCCATAAACCAAGAAGCCGGAAATACTTTTTTGATGACAGGATACAATGTTTTATCCTTACCTATAAAGGTTTTTTCCCAGGTTCTTTTGCCAAACGAATTAATGGTTGATATAACCAATAAAGCAACAACCCCTTTTGGTTTATATCAATACTTTGGTAAGGGTCCATGGATTTTAGAAAACGCTTTAAGGTACGACTTTCTGATGATCCCTGCAGGGTTAATAATTTGCTTGGTGCTTTTTCTGATTGGTAGAAGATTGAGCATTAAATTACCTTTTTATCTGGGGTTGCTTATGATTATCTTTACGTTATTACCGTTTTTAGTCTTAAAAAAATACTTAATTTATTTTGATTCAAGGTATCTGTATACTGCGACCGTAGGTTTTAGTTTAATTATTAGTACTATTATTGCTTATTTAATGAATGGCCAAAAATTTACCCAAACATGGTTTCTAAAATTGGGCGCTAGCTTAGCCGTTTTAGCAATAATTTTTTCTATGCACCTTATTGCATTAAAAGATACAATCGATACCCATGTAAAATTAGGTAGTTTAAGAAAGCAAATTCTTTCCAAGTTGGTTTACGATAACCCAAAGTTACCCAAGAATGCTGTATTTTATACGGAGAGTGATTCTGTTTATTATGGATTACCTGACCAAGAAAAAATTTTACCTTTTCAATCAGGGTTTGGACAAACCCTTTTAGTTTATTATCAGCAAAATGAGCAATACTCGTATAAGTTTTATAAAGATTTTTTCCTTTGGGAAATTAGTGAACAGGGATATCGGGAAACAGACGGAAGGGGGTTTGGGTATTACCATAACTTTGACCTGTTAAAAAAGGATTTAAAACAATATAATATCCCAACTGATAGTATTATTGCTTATTCATGGAACAGCAAGGCTAGCACACTAATAAATATTACTGATGAGGTAAAAGCACGACTTGATAATGAAGACAATTAAATATATTTTTCCATTTTTGGTAGTTATTGTGTTTGGATTGACTCCTTTTATTTGGTTTATTGGGAAAGAGGGAATATTGATTAATGGGGTGGATACCAATTTTCCTTTGGATCCGTGGGTATGGTTCCAGAGGAGGTTTTTTGTTTGGAATTCGGTAACAAATGCCGGTGCCAACTTCTCTTCTTCGACGGCCGGTCTGTTTTTCCATTTTATCCAGGTTATTCCTTACAGCTTAGGGTTTAACCTTCAGCACACACAAATATTTAGCTTTGTATTTTGGTTTATGCTGATTGTTGCTTCTGCCTTTTTCTTTGCAAGAACAATGATTCCTCAGAAACCGCTTATTCAGCTTCTTTTTGTTAGTTTGTATTCGTTTAATATTTATCTTTTTAACAGTTGGGAAAACGTGAAAGTTGCTAACCTTTCACTGGTTGCAGCGATACCTTTGGCACTTTTTGTGTATTCGATGCGCCGCCTGGGAAAAATTAACTTATCAGAGACAATCTTTTTATCCGTAATAGTCGGAATTGTTTTATCCGGGACAGGAATAAACCCGGCTTACTTTCTTTCTTTTGTTATAACATGTTTACTTTTTGTTATAGGCGATTTGGTAAGCTCTTTTAAAAAGAATTTGTTTTTGAAAAAAATAAAAGATGCGGCTTTGTTGCTCTCTGTTGTTATAGTTGTAAATTTGTTCTGGATTTTACCGACTGTCGATTATATCGCAAGGGAGGTTCCTTCAAGCGGGAGTATTAACGAGATTGGATTTATTAATTGGATTGACGGACTTTCCGAGAATACAAGTTTACTGAATGTATTAAGACTCCAGGGAGTTTGGGATTGGTATGCGACTGACCCAGGAACCGGCGTACCTCTTTATATACCCTATGCCGGAAACTATCTGTATGGTATCCCTTACCAGTTATTCAGTTTTGCAGCAACATTTTTTGCTATCTTATCTTTCGTGTTTTTTGATGCCAGGAGGAGGAATTTATATTTTGGCTTTGGCCTGATGATTTTAACCGGTGTCTTTTTGGGTGCCGGTACGCATTCCCCTACCGGTGTAGTTTTCAGATGGTTTTCACTTCATCTTCCATTTTTCTCGCTCTTTAGAAGTCCTTGGTATATTTTCACACCCCTGGTGTTTCTAGCCATTTCAGGCTTGGTTTGTTTACTGGTAAAAAGCTTAGATGAAAGAGTTGGAAAAATTAATTCGAAGCTGGCTAAACCCGGATTTTCAGTGGTTATTATTCTTATGATTTTAGCAACAATTTTATACTCACGGCCTCTAATCTCCGGAGAAATATTCCGACCTACGCGTGCGGATGGGTTTTATACAACTTTTCCTCCTTACGTCTTTGAGGCAAAAAAATGGCTTTCAGCCCATTCGACAAGCTCAGGGCAGGCAGGTTCCGGTAGGGTTATTGGTTATCCGAATAATAATTCGGAGATGTTCGATTGGGGGTACAGGGGGATAGATTCTGTGCTAGGGCTTTTAGTAGAAAGAGAAACACTTTTCTCACCCTTTAATGAGGGGAACTCACCAGCATCAATTATTATTAAAGAATTTTTCCAAAACTTAAGGAAAGGTGAGGAGGAAGCAGCTGTATCAATGGCTGGCAAAATTAATTTAGGACTTATACTTGAGAAAAGGGATCACAAGGATTGGTCTGAAGAACTTTCAATAAATCTGGACGGTGTCCCTACTTCTATTTTTGGCAAGTGGTATTTTAAAAAATTTCCTGAGAGCGGACCTGTCCCAAAAATTTATTCACCGGATAATATTTTCTTGTCTTATTTAGATAATCCGAAAGCTGAAATATTAACAGGTGTGCAGGAAAGGGATGCTATTTTAGGTTCGAGTGACAGTATTGTGAGCAGCTTGCCTAACATAAATCTTGGGGGGAAAGTTCTTCTGGCCGAAAATTCTCAAGATAATAATTTATTGTCTTTTGATACAGAACCGGGGATTTCCAATAGGATATTATCCCGTAACATGTCTAATGTTGTATTTACAGTTAAAGTACCGGAGGATGGACTTTATCAGCCACTTCTTGAAAGATACCACTTGGAGGATTTTGTGGTGTCGGTGAATAAGAGTTTAGAGCTTGAAATTGACGGTAAACCTACGGAATGGGGAGTGAGTAATTTATCCGACTCATATGTACGTTTTACCCCTATTGCTTTGTCAAAAGGTACCCACAAAATTGAGCTTAAATTAGAAAATAATAATCTATTACCGGATGGTAATTTTGAAAGAGGAGTTACTTTTACCAGAGGAGACAGTGCTAGGGATGGGGGGGTGCATACAATTGAGAGTATTGGGAATGAGAAATTCTTAAGCCTTACAAGTAGCAGTAAACAAAATGCTGTTGCAACATGGCAGGTTTTACCTTTTGACCCGATGGCTAACTACTATATAGAAGTAAGATACAAACAAATTTACGGAAGCAACGCGAGGGTTTCAGTTTCGCAAACCGGGAATAATGTGGTAAACAGGAGCCAACTTGAGACAATGCCGAATTATCCTGAATGGCGGGTTTTTAGTTTCTTTTATACTCCCACACAAGTAAAATCCAGGATGGATGTGAGGTTGCAAGCAGCTGCTGTCAACGACCCATTGGGTACAAAAATTTTATATGATGATATCAAGGTTCAGAAAGTATTTTTAAATAGGTTACTATTGGTTGAAAATAGTAAACAAGTTTGGCAAGCCCCGGAGAAGATAGAGTTTAAGAAGAAATCACCGGTTTTATATGAGGGGGATGTAAGCGGGGTAAAAGGTCCCCATTTTATTATATTTGCTGAAAATTATTCTCCGCTGTGGGAGATAACTATATATGACAAGGATGGTATGGAATTGACCGGTAGCTACCCACATTTTACGGCAAATTTATTTGCAAATGCATGGCTTTTGGAAGATGGCCCTGATGAGTATAGGTTCAAAATCTATTATAAACCGCAACAGCTTTTTTGGGCTGGATTTATAATTTCTTCTTTCGTGGTTATCATTTCTTTTTTGGTATTGATTATATATAAGATAGGAAGCCTTTTAAAAAATAGGAAGCCTTTTAAAAAATAGGAAGCCTTTTAAAAAATAAACCTGAATGAAAAAATATTACAATATAATTCTAAATTTCCTGCAGGAATGGTCACGACAGAAGATCCTCAATCTTTTTATCTTTAATGCAGTCCTGACAATGTTGCTTCTTCTTCGGTCTGCCGGCTATTTTGCGCCATATTTGCCGTTGACGATTAACCTTATTATTTTAATATGTTTTATTATGGCGGTTTTTCTGCTTGGATTTAGATTTAGGGCATTATTTACTATTACTTTATTACTCTGGCTTTTTGCAGCTTTTCTGAAGATTGTGGGGATTACTATTTGGGCGGAAAGAGCCGCTATTTATTCCTTTGAAGCATTTACCTTAGCTTTCATATTATTTGTTATTTCAAAAAGAAATGTTCAATCTCCGGAGTAAATCTACTTTCTACTGGTTATTAATAGTTCTTATCATATTACTATTTTTTTCAGATATTCTCTTCAGCTATTTTTCCCAGGACGATTTCTTTCACCTAAGAGTAGTAATGACGAAAAATTTTGGTGATATTCCTTCATTTTTCTTGTCTATGCAAAGTGAATACGCTTTTTACAGGCCGCTTTCCAGGGAGACGTTTAACTTAATTATGTATAAGGTCTTTGGCCTTAACCCGCTGCCTTTTCATATAGTTAATTTCGGGTTTATTCTAAGTAATATTTATCTGGTATATAAGTTAATGGGTAAGATAGTAAAAGATAAATCAGCTTCTTTTCTAGCAGCGTTGGTATATGCGGTTTCTTCTATTCACAGCATTGAGCTTTTTTATTTGGCTTCTGTGCAGACTCTTCTTGCATCTTTTTTTATGCTGCTCAGTATTATTTTCTATATTAACTTCCGGTCACAGGGGAATAATTTTTTTTTCTTACCGGCATTATTGGCTTTTATTTTGGGACTAGCCAGTCATGAAACAGCCATAGTCTTGCCTGGAGTTTTAATTCTCATAATTTTGTTTTTAAGGAAGAAGGGACAAAAAATTGTAGATTTAAGATTGTATTTGCCGTTATTGCCCTTTTTACTAACCGGAGCTTTTTATCTTCTTAGCACATCGCTTTTGTCCGGTATGCCGGAGCAGAAAGTTTACCAGCCGATATTTTCCATAAAAGGTGTGATTAACTCTTTAAGCTGGTATACCCTTTGGAGTTTTGGGATGTCGGAGATATTTGCCGATTTCATCGGTCCAAAATTCAGTATTCACCCAAGCTTAATGAAGTATTACGGCCAATATACCGTGGTATCAGTTGCTATGCTTGGGATACTTTTGTCGATATTAGCTTTTTTAAGTTTTCAAGTCAGAAAGGTTAGGGCTGATTGGCGGCCAGTTATTTTATTTGGCTTATCTTTTATTTTCGCCTTGTTCCCTTTCCTGTTTTTCCCACAGCATAAATCAAGCTATTATCTGACATTTTCAACCGTCTGGTTTTCTTCTTTTCTTGCTTCTATTCTCTTTTCAGGATGGAGAATTTCAAAATTATCCAGGCTTACGGTAATTTTATTTCTGATTATATTTGGCGCACTTTCCTATCAAACCGTAAAGTTAAACCATCTTACTTATTGGGCAGCAAAAAGAGCGCCGGCAGCCAAATATATATTATCCGATATTAAAATAACATATCCTCACCCCGGTAAAGGTTCAATATTTTATATAAAAGATGATCCCGAGTATCCATTTATTGCTAAAGAATGGGGGAGCTCGTCAAAGCAGGCTTTCTATATTCTTTCAGGGTCCGATGCTTTAAAACTTCTTTACCTGGATCCGACAATAAGAGTGTACTTTGAGGGCATGGGGATTCCCCTGGATGCCGATCTTACGAAAGCTATCCAATATACAGCAAAATTTCCCTATTAGCCAGCTTTCTTCAGCAAAAAGGATATTTCCATTCCCAGGTGTGAGAAATGTTTCCTAACAATTTTATATCCGGCTTCTTTTATGACCTTCTCCAAGTCGTTATGGTGAAAAGGATGAAGATGCGCTCCCTGCCAGGCTCTTCCGAAAGTTTTTTCCCAGACCGGCCAGATCATACGAAATAATAAGTTTCCTGAATCCATAGCGATAACGGCGAACCCATCCTTTTTAATAACTCTTCTTATTTCCTGCAAAATTATTTTAGGCTCGAGGACATGTTCGATGGTTTCGTAACATATAACCAGATCAAAAGAATTTCCATGGAAGGGGAGGTTGTGGGCATCCGAAATCGTAAAATTAATGTGAGGATATTTTAGTTTGGCGAAGTTTACAGCTGCAGGGTAAACATCAACACCTGTTACTTTACTTTCCGGAAATATTTTTGAGATCCTGTCTGCCATATATCCTCCCGCGCACCCGACGTCCAGCACCGAAAGAAAGGGGATACCCTTAATGACATTTTTAAATGATCTGATTTTTAAGGTATGCCAAAGCCATTGCATGGGATTCTGGGATATACCCCGTTGGTAATAATCAGGGGGAACCTGCTGCCAGATGTTACTTAACTCTTTCTTATTCCTCATATTCTAAAATATAGAGAGTGGTTTGGGAGATTTTGGGAAAAATCTCCCGATCCCCACTAAACTCTTTTATCTCTGTGACTTTAAACTTTTCCGACCCGGTGATTTTGTTCTTTAGGCTAGGGTAGTCGATGATTACTTTTTGGCTGGGATTTATATCCAGGGATGTTATTTTATCACTGTAGTAAGATTTAAATTCCGGGGCGTAGTATTGGAATTGGCGATAAATGTAAGAGGCGAGTATGATGGTGTCATAAGGGCTAAAATTTTGCTTTACATAACTTACGGGTTGGATTGTGGGAGGGATCTCCCTTTTTAGGCGAACAACCTGCTGTAACCCTTGGGAAAAAATTCCGGCCCACAGCAGAAGGTAAATCAGGCCAAAGATTACCCTGTTTTTAACAAGTTGTACAAGCATAAGTATTGTTAAAATAATCAGAGGTGGGAGTAGAGGCAAAACGTGTCGTTGTATTTCAAGATTGTAAACAAATAACAATATGAATAAGTAGGATATAATCCAGGTAAGTAAGAACTGAATTTTAAACTCTTCCCGAAGTTTTGGTTTTAAAGCTGTCCAAGTGATTGAGAATAAACTTAAAATAAGGAATGCTTTAGTGTAGCTTAGGTCAAATAAATAAATTAACTGCACAAGCTTGGTTTTCAGCAAGGTTATTAGAGGAAGAGACCCACCCAAGAGGACGTCATGTTTTACGACATAGTCTGCAAGGGATGAAAAAGAGCTAATAAACCCAGAAGGTCCGGTGATAAAAATAAGCGGTATAACCCAGATAGCTACCCCAATTAAAAAAGCTGCAAGGGAGATAAAGTAATATTTAATATTCCCGTATGTGAAGGCAACCAGGGTAATCAAACTTATAACCACAGGGATTTCATTAAAACGGACACCTAAAATTAGTCCTGCAAAAAGGGAACTTAAAAATATTTTCTTTGGGCTGCCTTTTGAACAATATATAAAATATCCAAAGGTTAGTAAAAAAAATAATCCCGGTACATCAGTAAAAACTCTTTCCGAAAAAACCCAGTGGACAGGGGTGACAATAAAAATCAATGCTGAACAAATTGCTGTTTTTTTATCAAACATTTTCTTGGTGAGCAGATAAAACGGGATTACTGAGAGTGAACCAAGTACCGCACTAAGTGAAGTTAAAGCACGGGTATCATTTTGGGTAAATATATAAAATAACCTACCCAGGATGATGTATAAAGGGTACCCGGGGGGATGGGGTTGATGAGCTACAATTGAATAGTGGTGAAGTCCCAAAGCTAACTGGATCGAATCCCAGTCTTCAAGCCAGGGTGAGAGATAAAAAAAACGTAATATAGCCGCTATAAGTACCAAGAAAATAATTAATTTATTTTGTAAAATTATGGAAGTAATTTTTTTTGTCATTGTTAATTTTAGGCCAAGGTTTTTTGAGCTTTTATGACTGAAAATGTTACTAAGAGTATTAAAGTTAGTCCTGTAATTACAATCCCTGCTTTAAAGCTTTCGGGTTCGTAATAGAAGTCAACGAATTCTGTATCTGATTTTAAATCTATTTGGCGTAAGGAGTTCGGGGTTTCCTGGATCTTCATTGGGTCGACCCCGTTTAAGTAGGCTTTCCACCCAGAGCTGTAAACTTCAGAGAGTATAAGTTGTGTTGACGGTTTGGAAGATGTATCAACCCGGATGTGGTTAGGTGTGTAGATTAAAATAGGTGCTTGTGGGGCATCAGGAGCCCTAAAATATGCCCTACTTTTATAAAGGTTGTTTCTATAAATAGTGTAATTATTAAAAGTTTTCTCGGCTTTAAAATCCGTGTCGGTAAGCTCGTAGGGTGAAATGACGTACTTAGTGCTATACAAGCCTAAGCTTTCTGCATCTGGTTGTGCTTTTTCAAAGGTATAGGTGCCGATCGGGGGGAGGGATAGGGTATAGATATTCCAGTAAGCTCCGGAAAGCTGCCACATATGTTTGTAATAATTTTTTTGCTGCAGCGTGCTGTAACCGTCCACAAGTTCCAGATTTTCCTCAGCTGCTTTTTGTTGCGGGATGCATCTGTCCACACAAAAAACCCTAAACTGATCTTTGTCATTGCTTAAGAATTCATAAATTTCCAAAGGGGCAGATTTTGTCAGGGTAGGAATGGGTTTTGTAATACGGAACCATGAAATGGCCAAGAGCTCACCTGCAGCAAGAACAGCGAGTAAGATAATTAATTTTTTGTTAATTCTCTTTCTTTTAAACAGGTGTTCTATACCTAACCCGGTAAGAAAAATGACAGCAAAAGTTGGTATAAACCAGGCCCGGGTGGCAACCCTGATTAGGGCAAGCCAGTCTTGGGACTGTAGAAAAGACCTTAGGGGGGATGAGTTATTTAAAGAAATTAAAGTTATTATAAAAGTGGTAATTAACAGGAAGATTTTCTGGGCTTTCTTAAGATGCCAAAAACCAAATAATGCTATTGCAGAAGGCAGAAGCCCTAAGCTTAACCACTTCTCGGTATCTATACCCCAAAGGGATGTAATCCCTCCGGACCAGGGCAAGAAAATATATTGTAAAAATTCCCAGGCAGATGTCCATTTAGGGTAAATATCAGGATTTTCCAGCAAAAGGGATCTTGTAGTAGAGGGTGTCCATTCAAGTTGGGGGAGCAAAGTAATCGCGGAAAGGCCAAAGGTTATAATGGCCCCCAATAAAAAAAGTAATAGGTTTTTTAACCAGGTATCTTTTTTGGTTGTCAGGACCAATATGACGGCAAAAAATAACGATGCGGCTGTAGCGGTAATGATAAAGGTGACTGAATGTGTAAAATATACCTGGGTAAGGCTTATCCCAAATATTACCGGCCAGATTAAGGATTTTGTTTTTGTAATTTTTAAAACTGATAGAGCCACAAACGGAATCCAGGCAAAAGATACAGCCAGCCCAAAGTGGCCCGCCTCTAAATATCCTGAGAGTCTAGGGGAAAATATAAAAAGTATTGCCGTGAAAATGCTTATTGGTATTGAAAATTTAAAACTTTGTTTGGAGATCCAGTAAACACCTAAGCTGCCCCAGAATGTATGAATAAACAAAGAGATTATAAATGCAATAGGTATTGGAAGAAGATAAAAAATAATATTAGGCAGATAGAACAAAAAAGATTGGGGATCAGGCAAAAGGGGAGTTCCTGAAAAAATTAGATTTAACCAAAGAGGCAGGCCCTGGTCATTTAACAGATGGTACTTTGTGTAATAGAAAATTGGCCAAAAAAATTCCTGCAGGTCGTTGTGGCGGCCGAGCAATAAATCCGGGTTAAAAAGTATAGGCAAGTAAAGCAGTAATGATGAAAAAAATAATATTACGGCAACCTTCGCTTTTACTGATTTCATACCTTGCTACAATATATCATAACGATGATGTGCCGCAGAACTGCTGATGATAGTTTTAGGATAAAATTACTTCAATACACGACTGTATAAAGAGTCATTATTTACTGGATTCTTTGATATCCGTTATAACGGACTTTCTCTTAAGGTAATTTAGGCCTTTGGCCGCTACTTTACCAAGGAGCCATTCGGAAGTTCCCTTCCCGGTATAAGGCCCGGTGTCTAAGATGCTACTTTTGCCCTCTAGGCGTTCCTGTTGTTTAATTTCAATTTTAATAAGCCGTTCAATAGTTTTTACATAACTGCCTTCACCAAACTGCAGCTGATTATTTACGGAAGATATTGTCCTATCTGTAACCCGGATGAAGTTGCGGATATCCTCATACTTATATCCTTCAAGGAGCATTTTAGCTATTTGCACGCGTTTGGCCATCATCCTTATCTCTGTTGGAGTAAGTAATGCCCTGAAGAAATTGGCTGTCTCATCCCTATTCTCTATTAAGGTAATAGCATTCCATAGGTTGGAAATGAAAATCCCCATCCTTTTAGCATGTACAGGGATGGAAGAAAGTTTGGTCATACTCTTACTTTAATACTAGACCGTATTATAGTAAAGAGTATAAATTTTATGAGAAAAAGTTTTAATTGACCTTAGAGAAAAAAAGTTATCTCTTGACTATTATTTATAACTACCAATCTTAAAACCACCTGCGTTTTAGCAGGTGGATGTAGATTACCTGAGCACAAAGTGCGAAGGCAAGCGGCTGCAAGTCGCTTGTAGTTAGAAGATACTACCAGCGTAAGCTGGTAGAAGATTCATCTATGCAAGGACAAGGGTTTACTATTATTCAGATTGTCTTGGCGGCAGCCTTAATGGGCCTGATTTTACTGCAGGCAAAAGGGTCGGGCTTGGGTTCCACATTTGGAGGGGAGATGGGTTTATACCGTACAAAAAGAGGTTTTGAAAAGTTGCTTTTTAGGGCAACTATATTTATTGCAACCCTGTTTATAATTCTTTCCGTAATAGGACTGTTAGTGTGAAGAAAATTCAATTTTTAGGTCTTTACTTGTCACATTTTCTGGCTAGGTACTTGAGCAGGCCTCTTCCAATTGCGGGTGACCAAAAACGCCACCTTCCTATTATAAGAGGGAGGCAGTTGGCTGTCGGGGTAATATTTTTGGCTGTTGTTTTTTTCCTAATTAAAGTAGCCCCGGGCTTTTTTCCGAAGGAAACCGTCTCTGAGGGTATAGTGGGCGTATATTCCCATACAAACTTACCATCATCAGTTGCCAATTTAATATCCAAGCCTTTGGTAAGTATAGATAAAACGGGTCGGCCGCAGCCAAACCTAGCTGAAAAGTGGCAAGTCAACAATAACGCAACTATTTACACTTTTAGTTTGAAGAAAGATTTATATTGGAGTGATGGAAGTAAAGCTAAATCTTCCGATATCAAATTTAACCTGCCGGATGTGGAAGTTTCTTACCCGAATGAATCTACCCTTGAATTTAAACTTGCCGACTCATTTACCCCTTTCCCATCCCTTTTGACGGCACCTGTATTTAAAGGTGACAGTCTTCTGGGGGTTGGGGGTTTTAGGGTAGAAAGGGAAGAGAGAAACCACGGCTTGATAAAGAAGCTTCTTTTATATCCCGTAAGCGGTGGGGGTTTACCAATAGTGTCTATACGTTTTTATCCTGATGAGAGGACTGCTAAAACGGCATTTGAGCTTGGAGAGGTTGAGAGCCTAATCGGGTTTCCCGATGCGGTAAGCTTACAGGGTCAACCCTCCGTTGAGTTTAAAAGAATTACCGGATTTAATAAACTAACAGCTATTTTTTACAATACAAAGGATCCTGTTTTATCCGACAAAAATATGCGCCGGGCACTGAGTGCTGCTACTCCCGTGATTGACGGGGAAGAGAAGGCAAAGACTCCCGTACCATCCCTATCCTGGGCTTTCAATAGCGATGTAAAAGACCTTTTAGGTGATCATGAGTCAGCCAAAAGTTATTTGGATAAAGTGCAATCCGGGGGTGACAGTACTATTACACTTACAACCGTGCCATCCCTAGCTTTTCTTGGAGAAAAAATTGTCCGGTCATGGAAGGAGAATGGGATCCAGGCGGTTCTGCGGGTGGAAAGTGGTATTCCGCAGAATTTTCAGGCGCTGCTTTTGTCGGAATCAATACCTTCAGATCCTGACCAATATGCCCTGTGGCATTCTACCCAAACAAACACTAATTTATCTAAATACTCTTCCCCCAGGGTGGATAAGGATTTAGAGGATGGGAGAAAAACCGGGGATTTGGAAAAAAGAAAGGAAAGTTATCTGGATTTCCAAAAAGTTTTAATTGACGACTCCCCAGCCACATTTCTATATTTCCCCAAAACACAGGTAGTTTATAGGAAAAAGGTGGAAAATAACTTAAGCAAAATCCTCACCCTCCAATTTCCACAAATGTGAGAGTGTAATATTTCATAATAGACAAATGTCCTTCGATCGTGGGACGTTTGTCCATGAAAAAGCCCCCCACCAAATGGTAGAGGGCTTCTCTCTTGGACAAAGTTGCGGATTACCTTATTAGGTTGAGGGCATTGATGATGCCCAGGATGACACCGACGGCAAACAGAAGTCCACCGAAGGCCATCACGACCATAGCGCCGAGGTGTCCTGCGATCATTCCCCCAAAACTGAAGGAAGGACTGGTTACACCACGGAACATGTTGAGGGCGGCGAAGCAGAAAGCCAAGAAGCCGATGACTAGGCCTATGATGATGAGAGTTACTGCTAGAGACACTACAACCTCCTTATAAGTTTATTTTTAATCCGCAATTTGTTAATGTGCCAAGAGATTGAAAAACAACCGGAAGCCGGAAATTAGGCTAGCTTTTTAAAAGCCCAACCTCAACTTCAAATTGCATGGTAAATTATAACAAGAATAAAACTAAATTGCAAACTATGGGACAAGAATTTACTATTTTCTCCATGAAAAAGCTCAGTTAAGACTTTGCTTTTTTTTATGGATTAATGTAAAATTCGTCAAATGATTTCAGAGACATTAGTGGAACTGCATTTAGGAGCACATGACTCTTGCAATAAGTCCTCAGTTTTAAAATCCTTGGAGAGGGTTGATGAAATATTGGACCTGACTTCCGGAAAAGTTTATGTCTTACTCGAAGGTTTAGCGACAGCCCGTGAGTCTGAAATATTTGAGAATAGAACAGAAAGCGGTATTCTCCCGAATTTAGCCTATCTTTTTATGGATAAAACAGATAAGAACTTTTCTTCTAATAAAGGGGAAAGGTTTTTAAAAGAATTAACTTTCAAAATACAAACTGGTCAACATCCCTATGATGCTGAGCGTATTTCCAGGATGTTAGGAGATGATTTTCGCTCAGTTGAGCTTGCATATCTAGACTCCCTGTTCTTAAAATATATGGATAAGAAAGACAGGTCAAGGTTGGGTGTGCTTATAGAAGGAACTGCTGATGATGTGGAAATCGACCTCGAAGCACTCAAGGAGGATGACAAAGAAATCTTTAAGCAGTCCATGGATGGTAATTTTAATACCGCCCTTGATCTGTTTAAAAAAGATACCCAAAAAACGGCCAGTGATTCTCTGATAAGGGAAAATATGATCACTAATCAAATTACTGATCACATAAAAAATGGTGTTTCGGCGATCATTGCAAGATTCGGAAGTAATCATACGGGAATTTACCACAGATTAAGCAGACAAGGGATAAATAATTTATCAAGAGTATTTATTGATAACAAAGATAAAAAAAATCAGTACTATTTTGAACCGATGTCGGTTGTAATAAGAAAAATAATGAACCAAGGAGCGGGGTCATTAAGTGAGTTAGATTGGTATAGAGGATTAATCGGCCATACTGTTTTTCAGTTTTTGTATGAGTATTTTATGCCGGGAGTAGAAGACTGCGAAGATACAGAATTACTTTACCAGGATTTAATTTTGGCATCATTTAAATTCTCTGCAATGATTGAAAACTATCAGGATGTTGAGGAAATAAGAGTAAAAGGGATAGAGTCCACTATTGGTGAGATAATCGAATCAGGAGCAAATAATTAAGGCGACCTAAATTATTCAGTAAGAAATTTATTCTCAAAGATAAACTTAGCTATTTCCTCACTTATTAAATATACTCCGCTTGGGGAAGGATGGATAAAATCAGTTGTATCAATATAATCAATGTTCCCGTCCCCATCCTTGAGTGATTTTTCAAAAATATTAATAAGAGGGATATTGTGAGACCTGGCATACTCGATGTGGTTTTTTATATATGCCGTCCGCTCATTAGCCCATTCCTTCCTTTGTTCCGGCGATAAATTATTTACTCCTTCGCCGTACCTTTTACTGTTAGGGGCTATGGTTGCTACAAAGACAATGGTAGATTTTGGGTGTTTTTGGGAAATTATGGCCACTATTTTATCCAAGGCTTCAGTTTGTCTTTTTAACCCTTCTTCCAAAGGGTATTCAGAGAGGGGATTGTGGCCAAAGGACTCAATTAAAATAAGGTCAAAGTTAATATCATTAATTGCCTGGTACTTCCTGTCAATATGAAAAGTCTCTTTTTCCAGGCGCTCCTCTACGGATAAAATATTAGTTGAACCGAATCCATAATTTAAGAGAAGGAACTTCTTATCCGTGTAGTAGTTTTTCAGGTAGCTTTTAAGCTCGTCAAAGTTGCCTAAGATCTCAAACATAGAATCCCCCAAAAGGACGATTTTATAGTCAAAATTTTCCTGCTTTGCCGACCTGTCCAAGGGCTTGATGTGGGTCTCCAAAAAGTATGGTTTGTTAAAAAATTGTAGAAAAATGGTTACTGATATGGCAGCAAGGAACAAGAAAATTAAAGGCAGGAGAATCTTTTTATGCATGCGCCCTTAATCCTACCTAAGTTGGTCTTTTTAGTAAAGGGTTAATGGGCTTGGAGGTTGATTTTACGGACCCTAATACTTTTAGGGGTAACTTCCACAAGTTCCGAATCATTGATATATTCCAAGGCCAACTCCAGACTTAAAGCTTTTGGCATGTTAAAGTGTTCCGATACCCCCTCACCGGATGAACGGTGGTTTGTTTGCTGTTTTTCCTTGCAGACATTAACCCTTATGTCGTCACCCCGTGAGTTTTGACCGACAACCTGTCCTGCATAAACAGGTACTGCCGGGCCAATAAATAAATCCCCCCTGCCCTGGGCTGCAATTAAACCATGGAGTTTCGTTACACCGTTCTCATGGGCAATTAAAGACCCCCTATCCCGGGTGAAGGTATTACCCGGATCTTTCCTGTACTCCAAAAAGGAGGCATTAAGTATTCCCATCCCGTGGGTATCGGAAATAAACTCGCTCCTGAACCCAAAAAGCTCTTTGGTAGAGATTATAAACTCAAGAAGAACTATTCCTTCCTCAGTATTCATATCCTGCATTTGTCCGTGCCGGAGTCCCATCTTTTGCATGACTATACCGGAATACTCTTCCGGAACCTCGATCAAAACGCGCTCAAAGGGGGTAAGGGTTGCTCCGTCAGCTTTTTTCTCAATAACCTGGGGACGGGAAACCTGGAATTCATACCCCTCCCTTCTCATCCTTTCAATAAGTATCGCCAGATGAAGTTCCCCGCGTCCTGAGACAATCCACCCGCCCGGGCAGTCTTCAACTTTTAAGGCCACATCCGATTCCAGCTCTTTATATACCCTCTCCTGTATCTGCCGGGAAGTTTTAAATTCGCCTTCTTTTCCGGCAAATGGGGAACTGTTGACACTGAAGGTCATGCGGACGGTTGGCTCTTCAATATCTAACAATGGAAGGGCCTGTGCTGAGCCTGCCGAAGCATCAGCGATGGTTTCACCGATGGTAATATCCGGGATACCGGCGATGGCTACAATGTCTCCGGCCACAGCTTCTTTTATCTCTACCTTTTCTAACCCTTCAAAGGATATCAGCGAAGTCAGCCGGCATTTTTTAACCTGGCCGGCCCGGTTAATGTGTGTAACATCCTGTCCGGCAGTTATCTTGCCGTTATAAATTCTGCCGGTAGCAATCCGGCCTTTGAAGTTATCGTAAGTGGTGGAGGTGATGAGCATTTGTAAGGGCTGGTCCGGGTCTCCGGAGGGTGAGGGGATGTATTTTAAAATGGCATCAAAAATAGGGGAGATATCCGTCATTTTGTCTAAGTCAGGCTCTAACCCCGCTTTGCCCAATTTACTGGATGAATATATGGTAGGGAAGTAGGCAGTCTCCTCATCTGCACCAAGTTCCAAAAACAGGTCAAAGGTTTTATTTAAAACATGCTGGATCCGGGCATCAGGTTTATCAATCTTATTTATGACTACAATTATTTTATGGCCCAGCTCCAAGGCCCTTTTTAAAACAAACCTGGTTTGGGGCATGGGCCCCTCCTTGGCATCAATTAAAAGTAAACAACCGTCGGCAAGTTTTAAGACACGCTCCACCTCTCCGCCAAAGTCGGCATGTCCCGGGGTATCGATAATGTTAATTTTTACATCATTCCAGATTACTGAGGCATTTTTGGAAAAAATAGTAATACCCCGCTCTTTTTCTAAGTCGTTGCTGTCCATGATCAGCTCACTACTATCGGTAAACTCTTTGCCTAACTTGGTCTTGGACTGGCGAAGTAAGGCATCCACTAAAGTGGTTTTACCGTGGTCTACGTGGGCGATAATGGCAACATTTCTTATGTTATTCATAATCACTAAAAAACCCGCCTAAGAGCGGGTCAAAGGACAGCTTGTATATAATACCATTTTAGGATCAGAATAACAAATTATGGTGTAATTTTGAGATAGTTGCCAATTTCTGTTTTGGTTTTCTTGACAGTTCCCTGGGAGAGTTCCAAAACTAGGAAATATTTAGGATTCCAGAAAAAGAGACAATTAGGTTTTACCGTGCTTATCTTAACAACTTTAAAGTTATTATCCAGAACTACAACGTCAATAGGGTTTTTCATAAAAAAAGTGTGTATCCCAAACCTGGTTTTCAACATCACACCTCCGATGTGCGATGTTTTAAGCATGCCAAGGAGCCTGTCGGAAAAAGATTCGGAAAAAGAAACAGCTTCCCTAATATTTTCAGATATCCAGGTATCTTTGGTTTGGTTAAATATTTTCAATTTTCTCTATCTTAATAGGCTCAGAATAGACTCTTGCTATTTCCTGGTCTGTAAAAATCTTCCAGCCATGTTCGTTCCAAAGGTCACATCTTTTAGCAAGTTCTTTTTCCATAGGTTGTATTATCTTGAGCATCTTATCTAGGATTTCCGGGAATGTTTTATGCTCCTGGTACCTCATTTGTTCATACAAATTCTGAAAATATCTGCTAACTTGGACTTTTTCTTGAGAGTCACCCTCTGCAATATAAATTTCCTCTATATCAGGATTTCCCAAATAGTCCTCTGGATGATCGTGCAAATCCAGAAATTTCCTTAAAGAATGTTGATTCATAAGCACCGGTGCTAAAATTTCCTTTAAGTAAAAAATGGGAACATTCATATGGGTGTCGTCACTCGGTATTTCGGGATGGTACTTTTCCAGAATCGCAAACAAGATCATATGGGATATTTCATGTATAGCAACATCTAGAAACGCTTTTTGATCTTTTCCTTGGGCAACTCCTAAAACCGAAAAGTAGAAGTCATTATCTCCAAAGGGAGAAAACGGCAAAAGGACAGGAATGGCCCTGTATTCTGGGGGGTTCTCAGGCCACTCGTAATCCATTAGCTTGGCAAGGGCTATGAGAGTTTCCATTGATTTTTCATTCAGTTCTCTTTGGGAAAACTCTAGGAAGCCCTCTATCCTCTCTCTATCCCGTTGGTGAGCTTTGGTAAGGAAATCCCAAATAATTTGTTTTTCCTGATCTTCGCTCTCGATATTTGTAGACCCTAAAGACTCTTTAAGGCGCTGAAAATACCTGTGAGTTAGAATACTTTTCCTTAGATCAGGCATTTTCTTATAATGCAACGCCCAATAAAACTCTCCCAACTCTTCCTTGGGGTTAATATCCATTACAATTTTGGGGATGTTTATAGAATTGAGTTCTTTCTGTTCTGTATCTCTAGCCATATGTGACCCGGGTGGGATTTGAACCCACGACAAAGAGATTAAGAGTCTCCTGCTCTACCACTGAGCTACCGGGCCATTAAATTCTATCCTTCAAAAACTTCCTGCCAAAACCTGTCTTAAAATATCTTTCTCTCGCTTCTGCTTTTTTCCTGTCTAAGCAAGCTTCATAATAAGCTATTTCTAAAGGACGCCTATCCTTAGTAGATTCCACGTCCCCATTATTATGTGCCCTTAGTCTTTGTTCTAAATTAGCTGTTGAGCCAATATAGAGTCTACTATCTCGAATGCTTTTCAAGACGTAAGTATAATAGAATGCCATCTTAATATTATACCGCTGCCCGCTGCTCACTTCGAGAGCAAGCGAGCCCGCCAGTCCTATGCAATTGGACGGCGGGAGCTACCGGGCCAAGATGTAATTATATAATATTTTAGCGCGCCTGGAGAGATTTGAACTCCCGACCCTCTGCTTCGAAGGCAGATGCTCTAATCCACTGAGCTACAGGCGCAACTAGCATATTTTAGCAAGTTCTCACTTTACTTACCATTTTTGTGATATATTAATTACTACTTAGATGGCTACAAAAAGGAATCTTCAGACCCAAAAAGTTGTCTCGCTTGGCGGGGGAACAGGGCATTTTATCTGGCTTAGGGGGGCTACAAACCATAACGACCCGGTAAGGAATACAGCAATTGCCTCTACCTGGGACAGTGGGGGCAGCTCCGGAGAACTTCGTGTTAAGGAGGGAATCCTCCCTCCAGGAGATTATATGCAGTGTATTTTAGGCATGATGGAGGATGAAGAGCAGCTTCAGGAAGCGATAATCATTTTAAAGGACCGTGCTGGTGGGCATCCCCTTGTTAACCAATTAGCAGCTAAGGCCGAGAAAGCCCATCATGGAGTAGAAGGTGGAATTGAAGGGCTAAAGAAGTTATTTAGGGTTAGGGGGAATATTATCCCTGTCAGTTTATTGGATGTTGACCTAAACTCTGAGACTAAGAATGGAAACTGTTTCAACAGGGAACACCTCCTTGATAAATTAAAAGGTGACCCTAAATTTTCCCTGGAGGATGAGGTTTCAAGGATTTTTCTTGAGCCTTTACCAAAAGCCAACCCTAAAGCCTTAGAAGCAATACTTGCGGCAGATAAAATTATTTTTCCACCGGGAAGCCCATATACAAGTATTTTTCCCCATCTTCTAATTGACGGAATCCCACAGGCAATCCAAAAAACAAAGGGAAAACTGGTAATAGCTTTAAATTTAATGACCACAAAAGGTGAAGACCACCACCTAACTACCGCTTCACGCTGGTTAAAGGTCTTCCAATATTATTTAGGTGACGGGGAATGGATTAAAAAAACCGGCAAGAGCAGGATTGACTACCTGGTTGTGAATGAAAACCATGTGGACCCTGAAATTGTAAGTATTTATCAAAGCCAGGGGCAACGTCTAATTGAGGTTGATGAGTCTATGTGTAAGGAACAGGCTCCGGGTTTAAAGATAATCAAGGCACATCTTGTAGAATATGATAGGTATTCACACCTTATTAGGCATAACCCTGAAATACTTGCGCAAACTATTCTAAACCTTCCTTAAGATGCTGAGTTTTTTGTAGTGGTATTGTTACTCCGGTTAAAATTCCTAACGAGCTTCCCAAAAGCAATCCACCTATAACATCCGTGGTCCAGTGTTCCCCAAGGTAAACCCGTGAAACAACCATTAGCCCTAAAAAAGTAAGCAATATTGCCCCGGGTATAAACCCTTTAAAAGGTGATACTTTAAGGCAGATTAATACTAAAAGAAAGGAGACTAAAAAACTTGTCCTGGTAAGGTGCCCGGAAGGATATGAGTAATCAGTATGTGCATATGAGCTTGGGAAGCTAAAATCTAAAATCCCCCGGTAGAATAAAAAAGGCGGCCCGGGGTGCAAAACAAAAAGCTTCCCGAAAAGTTCAATGGCGTTAGCTATCACAAATGTGGCTAGGCTAAAAAAGGTTATCCAATACCTTTTGATAACTGAAAATAGTACTAACAAAATCCAAACAATACCTGTTACCTCAGCAGATCCTATGATAGAAAGAATTGAAAAAGGAAGGTCAACTTTATGGGGAAGGCGGTCCTGTATTTTAACAGTGGTATCAAAATCAAATTGGACGAATGTTTCACGGCTTACAAGGTAAGAGAAATAGATAAATGCCAGGAAAAGCGCCAGGGAAAAAAAGAACAGAACTCTTTTTGGGGACATTAAATAATTCTACCATACCGGGGAAACAGGTTCTTTCAATTTCCTTACCTTTTTTTTATTGGACATTTACATCCTGTAGCTAGTATTAGCTTACTATGTCAATAGGAGGAGCTGAATTTACAAGTATAGGGCAGGGGGAGATAAGGGCCAAGCTCTTAGAACAGCAAAGGTGGGTAAGTGATAGGTTACAGGAAATGCAACAGAGTGATCCGGTCCTTGCCGAATCGGAACCGGAACCGGAGATAGGGACAGAGGCCTGGAAAGACACTACCCATGCAGAGATGGAAGTTAAAAAGCAGGGACTTTTAAGGCTCCAAAAAGATGCCCAGGAAGTAATTAATTTATTAGAAAAAGGATTATATGGGAAATGTAAGACATGTGGTAAGCATGTTGAGGAAGTAAGGCTTAAATTTCCGGTTACTGCTACAAAATGTGCATCATGCGCAGCTTCCTCGTCGACTAATATCCAATATCAGCGCGCAGCCTAAATATACCCAAATTTACAATATTATTACACTTCTTTGGTTGTCCTCTTAATCTTTACAGGTAGTATCATAATTAATGAATATTTCACTAAAAAGGTTATTATCTGTGAGAGAAAACCCTGCCATTTTAGTGGCGGGGATGAATCTCTCTTTTCTCGATACAGATAAGAAGATATCCGGACTTAAAAGTCCGGGAGATTCATTTTCAGGAAGCCAAGTGACAAGAGGGCTGCACGGAAAGGGGCCAATTACCCTGCCTGCAATTCTATCTAATGCTATCAAGGTTACTGCTGTCCAACGCTCCGGCCAGCTTAGGATTATTTAGGCCAATATTCCTCATTACTCGGTGTATTTCCGGGGATCTGCACAGGGGCATTTGTACCCACCCACGCTTACTGGTAAATTAATAATGCTTCTTTTTAATACACCGCCAGCAATTAATAAGTCAAAGTTATCATTTGACGCTGCTGTAAAAAGACTAGGTGGAGGCACGACTACTATGGATCCATTATCGATCCCTCTGCTTTCCGAAGAAGAACCATAAGGATTAATTTAAACTCTCCTTACAAGGTTATTACACCGATTTAGTTACCTTCTTAAGAAAATGCAGGATGATGCTACTAGGAGGTGATGAGATGATTCAAGGACTGGAAAGTGTGACAATTTTTAGTGAAAATGCCAAAAGGCTAGCTGGGTTTTATCGTGATAAGGTAGGGCTTAAGATTACCACTGAGGCTGAGATGGGCGATGAAGAGGAGGGCCTTTATGGGTTTGAAGTAGGCGGTGGAAGTGGATTTTATATTGTTGACCACTCGAAGGTAAAAGGCGAAAACAAGGAACCGGAGAGGGTAATAATCAATTGGGAAGTGGATGATATTGAGGGGGATGTTAAAAAACTTGATAGTGCAGGGGTAAAAAAGATCCAGGATACTTACCATATGCAGGATTATGGTTATATCGCTACCTTTGAGGATCCGGACGGAAACTATTTTCAATTAGTCCAGGTTAAGTCACCTGAGGAGTAGCCATTAAACATCATACCCTAATATCAAACCCCCGAGGTTTGATATTTAGCCTCATTCATATCTTAATGCCTGGATGGGGTCAAGTTTGGAGGCTCTGATGGCAGGTGCTACTCCAAAGACCACCCCTACCAGCATAGCAAAGCCAAAAGATAGTGCAACCGACCAAAGCGGGACAATGGTAGTGATAAACCTGCCTACTATGAGCGAAAAAACAAATCCAAATATAATACCTATTATCCCTCCCAACCCGGATAAGGTTATTGCCTCTATTAAAAATTGGTTTCTTATATCACGAGGTTTAGCCCCTAAAGCTTTACGGAGGCCAATCTCCCTTGTCCTTTCAGTAACCGCAACTAACATGATATTCATAACCCCTATCCCTCCAACCAGTAAAGAGATAGCAGTAATACCACCTAAGGCCAAGGTTAAAACTCCTGTAATTTGGGAAATAGTAGAAAGTGTTTGTTCCTGGGTTAAAATGCTGAATTCGTCCTCAGATAACCTTTTTTTAAGGGTTGAGGTAGCCTTTTCCTGGATCACCTTCACCTCTTCCGGAGTATTGGCTGAAATATAAATTGTATTTAAGCGGTCCAGCCCGAATTGCCTCTCTACAGCAGGTAGTGGAGCATAGACCACATTGTCCTGGTCCTGGCCAAAAGCCGACCCTCGGGCACTTGTCACCCCAATGACTATGTATTTTAAACCTGCTACATTAATAGTCCTATTAACCGGGTTGCCGGAATCAAATAACTCTTTTGCAACAGTTGGCCCAATCACTGCTACCCTCTTTCCGGCAGCTTCTTCTGAAGTTTCAAAAAACCTTCCTTGCTTTGTTTCTAATGAGGTAATAAGTTTAGGGTAATTGGATTCCACTCCAAAGATGGCGACGTTTTTATCGGATTTGTTACCAAGGTTTACTGTAACTGTCCTTTGGATGACTGCAGAAACCTGCGCTTGCCCAAGTAAACTGCTTTTAAGGTTGTTACTGTCCCGTAAAGTTAACCTATTAGCCTGTACCCCACCGGGAGTCCTTGCCCCACCAATCCTGCCGGGGGCAACAAAGATAAGGTTAGACCCCAACCCCTGGATCTGGGAAGTAATATAACTTTGCAGCCCGGTTGTTAAAGATATAAGTAAAATAATAGAAGTTGTGCCTATAACAATCCCAAGGATAGTCAAGAAAGAGCGCATCCTGTTGGCAAGTATTGCTGTAATAGCAGATTGGAAAGTTTCCGTAACTTCCATTTATACAATCCTCCCGTCTGAGACTTTAATAATTCTTTTGGCGTGTTTGGCAATACTTATCTCATGGGTAATTAAAATCACAGTTTTACCTTCCTTGTGAAGTTGGTCAAAAATTCCCATTATCTCCTGGCCGCTTTTGGAATCTAAATTTCCGGTTGGCTCATCTGCCAAAATAATCTTAGGGTTTGTGACCAGCGCCCGGGCGATAGCTACCCTCTGTTGCTGCCCGCCGGATAATTGGTTGGGAAGCGAGTTAAGTTTTTCTCTAAGCCCTACCTTTTCGAGCATCTCTTTGGATCTTTTTTCTCTTTCTTCACTATCTACCCCGCTATAAATAAGAGGTAAGGCCACATTTTTTAAAGCGGTTGTCCTATTTAAAAGGTTAAATTGCTGGAAAACAAAACCGATGCTTTGGTTACGCAAGGCAGCTAAAGTTTCCTCATCTAACCCTGCAACATCCTCTCCCTCTAAAAAATAAGTTCCAGTAGAAGGCCGGTCTAAAAGCCCTAAAATATGCATTAAGGTTGATTTGCCGGAGCCTGAAGGGCCTGTAATAGCTATAAACTCCCCCTCTTTTATCTCCAAATTGATATTTTTAAGGGCTTGGAAAGTTACCCCTTCTGACCGGTAAACCTTATTAATATTTTTGAGTTTTACTTGCATCAGCCCCTTCCAGGCCGGAAAGACCGTAAAATCCCGTTTAGAGGGTTACTGCTCCTGCCAAACTGGTTACCTGCCGGGGGGTTAGTAATTACCCTCTCACCCTCTTTTAACCCTTCTTTAATTTCAACATCTGTATCAGAACGCAAGCCGGGGGTAACTTTAACAGGGTTTATACCTTGGGGGGTCTGCACCAAAACAGTATTATCTTCCCGTAAAGCTTCCTGGGGGATGGTTAAGACATTTTTACCCTCCTCCAGGATAACGTTTACCTGCCCGTTTAATCCGGCAATCTTTCTTATCGACTGGTCACTAAGGGTAATTTTTACCGTAATTACAGTTGCACCGTTACTTGTTGTCCTTGTTTGCGGGATGATCTCTGTTATCGCCCCTTGAAAGACCTTATCGCCATAAGCATTTAGGATAACTTCTGCTTTTTGCCCCAGGGATATTTTTACAATGTCAGATTCATCAATATCCGCCTCAAATATAGCTTGGGAAAAATCTACTACCTCTATGGTATCTGTTGCCCCAATTATTTGGCTGGGGAAAAAATTGGCTTTGGTAATAATCCCGGAAATAGGGGAGACTAGCACTGTATCCTGGAATGCTACCTGGGTTGCCTTAATACTATCGTATGCGTTATCCCGGGCAACTTCGCCAGCAGTCCGGAGCTGTCTTTGGGTTACTGTCTCATCAGCTGAACCGACAGCAGAAAAACCACCATTCCCATATTGGAATAAGTGGATATCATCTAAGACCTTGTCCAAGGTAGCTTGTTTATCACGCAGGGTATTATTAGCCTGTTGTAATTGTATCGCAAGCTCCTGGGTATCTAAACCAGCTAAAACCTGTCCTGAAAAGACCTGGTCGCCTATTTTGGCATTGATGTAAGCTAGCTTTCCGGATGATTTAAAATGAAGCGAAGCGGTATCTTTACCGGTAAAGATACCTGAGGTAGAGACTATAACTTTTATATCCTGTCTTTTAACTTCGGTAAGCTGCAATTGGTTTGAAGATGTAGACTGGAGGAACAATAACCTTCCATGCAGAATCACTAAAATTATTACAATAATAAAAGCAAATGTTATTTTCCTATGTTCCAAAAGAAGTTTTAAGACTTTTCTCATGGGTAAACGGGGCAGTGTGACAGGAGCCTGATGATTTTACCAGGTTCAGCAGGCAGGATCAACCTTGAGGCGTCTGCCCAAATATATGGATAGGGGTAGACATCTCCATCCAGTAATAAAGCTTTTCCATGTCAGGAGTTTTTAGGTTAACACAACCATGGCTCATAGGATACCCGAAGTTATTATGCCAGTAGGTTCCGTGCAACCCATAACCCCTCCAGTTGGGAACTTCGTTATTGCCAAAATAGATTACATAAGGGACATTCGGAAGGTTGTAGTATGTGCCATAAGTAACACTACCTCCCTGCATTCCGGCAAGCCGGAGTTTGATCCAAGGGTAAAAAGTGCCTGTTGGGGTTGGCCACCACGGTTTACCGGTAGATATTACAAAATCAAAAACTTTTTCGTCCCCCGAAAAAGCCTGCAACTTTTGCTCTGATAAGTTAATTTCCACCCTTTTCTCTTGGGCAAAAGTTGTATCTGCCGTAATGGCAAAAAAGGCAGATAGGAAAAATACCATTGCAAAGAATACGGCAAACTTTCCCATTGCATCACTAGGATAAACCAGTCAATTAAAACATCAGTTAAAAAAGTGTAATGGTGTTGAAAGAATGGTTACTCAATTAAAAATTGTATGTTCTCTTCAATCTTTTTTGACTTCTCTAGCAGGCTCCTTTTACTCAGATCTTTTATTGCATAGTAGTAAAGTGGAGTCCCATGTTCCTTTATCTCATCCCCAATTTTTGCTATTTTAGCAAACTCCCAAACACCGGGATCTTTTTTTAGGGAATTGATACCCCTCAATTGAGTCAGCTTGCCACTTTTCCTTGGGAAAAAAGCCTTTTGCATAATATAAAGCTTTTTACTTCTATCCACTTTAATTTTCTTCCCAAGCCACACATCTATAAGTAAAGAGGTTAAATCAATACCATAGGCATTTAAATATCCGGGCTGTAAAGGCCCTCCGGGAAGCCTTGCAGCAATTTCTAAAAGGACAGGTCCATTAGGCGTCAATCTCAACTCGCAGTGGAATCCGCAGTTGTCAAACTCTAAAGCTTTAATAATCCGCTTTGCCATCAGAATACAGTCGTTGATTTCCTTACCGGATAAACCGGTGGGAGGAATGAAATTGGCCTCTTGGGCAAACCTTGGTTCAGGCCCCATAATAAATTCCACCATCCCGGCAATAAAAATCTTTAAGTTCTGGACAATTCCGTCAACACTAACTACTTTCCCGGGAAGATACTCTTCTACCAAAAAATTCCCTGTGAAGTTCTTGAAGGTTTCTTTTTGGTCCTGAGCTGTTGTTAATTTAATCTCATCTAGGATGTCAACTATATTAAACCCATCTTCTATTTTTATTGTCCCGTAACTTTCAGCTCCAAAAATTGGCTTGATAACACAAGGGGTTCCGATCTTCTTTACTGCCTGAAGAAGCTGCTTCTTATCATAATTTGAGATGACAGTAAGTTTTGGGGTTGGGATACTGTTATCCCTACAAGTCCGACGCATAAGGAGTTTATTACTGGAACTTCTTCGGGCTGCACCCGGGTTTAAACCGATAAGTTTTAGGGCACTGGCCAAGTCTGCTGCTTGGGTAACAGTATGCTCATAAAAAGTTCCTAAAGCGTCAAATTTTATATTTCTTGCTTCGGAGAATGTTATCACATCAGATAAGAGTTTTGTTGAATGGTAAGTATCTGTTTTAATAACGTTTATTTTTGGTATTAGGCCTTTAAGCCACAACGGTAAATCGGTTGTTGCAAGAAATATATTTAATCCTTTTTCCTGTAGTTTTTCTAGTGTAAATTTTTTTCTCAACCCACCATGTTCAATAAGTAAAAAGTTTTTCTTCATAAAGGGTATTGTTCATAGGAACGGATTTTGTCTGCCATTGGCCTGTCCTGTTTAAATTTACTCCTGATATACCTGCTGGCAATTATAGCTGGCACTATAGCTAAAATGATACCTAGAGCAACGCTACGGAGGATTGTTTTCTTAGCTAAATTTAGGTGTTTCTCAGCCGACAAACTTATATTTTCAATATTACTCATGATGAGATTCTACAACAGGCAGCTTTTTGGATACATCTATTAACTCATTCAGGCTTTTTGTTTTCATTAGTCTTTCCCTAACCCCTACTGCTCCCTTAAAATTGTTGACATAACATTTTACAAACTTTTTCATCATTTCAAAGGGCTTGTCCCCTTGGTAAGTATCATTAAAAAGTTCCAGGTGCTTAATTAGTAATTTAATTTTATCCTGTGGTGTAATACTTTCAGGATTAACATTTTCATTGAATAGGTAGACATTTTCAAGGATCCCCCGGCCAATCATCACTCCCTCAATACCATATTTTTTGCACTTTTTCTCTGCTTCTTCTGCAGACTTAATATCACCGTTCCCAATGATCAAAATCTTAGGGTTAATTTTGTTTCTTAACTTAACAATTTTTGCCATCTCCTCCCAGTGGGCAGGGGGCTTTGACATTTCAGAAGCGGTGCGAAGATGGACTGTCAGGGCAACAATTTGTGTTTGTAGTAAAGTTTCCATCCAATCCTCGGTAACTATTTTTCTAAAGCCGATCCTTGTTTTGACACTCACCGGCAACCCTTTTGCGCCCTTGATAGTCGCTTCAATAATTTCCAGTGCCAACTTTGGGTTGCCAATTAAAGCAGAACATGCCCCTTTTTTAACAGCGCTTTTATCGGGACAGCCCATATTGATGTCTATGCCGTCAAATCCAAGCTTTTCTATTAATTTCGCAGTCCGGTAAAATTTTTCCGGATCTGTTCCCCAAATCTGGGCTACAACCGGCCTCTCTTTTTCGGTAAACCTTAGAACCTGTAAAGCTTTTTCTTTTCCTTCAGAAAAAAGGGCATCTACAGCCACAAATTCGGTAAAAAAGACATCGGGTTTTCCTACAAAAGTTACAATTTGCCGGAAAACAGTATCGGTCACCCCATCCATCGGAGCCAATATCAAAATTGGCTTTTTTATCTTTTCCCAAAAATTCATCGAGGTAAGTATATCTTAAATTATGTATATACGCTAAAATTAAGGCATGGTTGCAGGAATTATCAGGCCGCTGGCGCTTTGCATTATCAAGGATAAAGACAGAATTTTGGTCATGGACGGATATGACCCTAAAAAAGATAAATATTTTTACCGGCTTTTAGGAGGTGGAATAGAGTTTGGAGAAAGGGGAGAGGAGGCCTTAAAGAGGGAATTTCAGGAAGAACTTGGGACAGGGCTTGAGAATATAAAGTTTATAACTACCTTGGAAAATATTTTCACCTTTGATGGAAAACAAGGACATGAGATTGTCATGGTTTTTAAGGCTGATTTAGCCAATAAAGAATTATATAGTAAGGATTATATGGAAATTATTGATTCAAAGGACAACCATAAAGCCCTTTGGCAAAAAATTAGTGATTTTAAAGAAAAAAGATCAATTCTTTACCCTGATAACATACTGGAATATATTTAACAGACATTTGGGGTCCCCTAATGAACGAAGTTAGAACCTATTTTAGCCTCTGTAAACCTCAAGAGTTAAAATTCTATAGACGAATAAAAAGTTGATGATCAATTTGCAGAAGAAGTTATGATTTATACTATACTCTTGGGGAATTCTGCCACTAAAAAGCGTTAAAGATATCAACAAACCTTTTGAAGGTTGCTATTAATATTTTATTAGATTTTGGTTGATAAATCAGATCAAATCGTGATCCTGTACAGATAGCTGCAATAGCTTCAATAGAATATCTATCTCTCAAATTTTCTAAAAATGGTTGGGAAGGGACACCATTAATATTGATTAAGATTGCTTGGCTTCCAGTGATCTTTTCTAAATCAGCCTCTTTACTCATAGATGGCCATAGTTGCCTAAGATCAGGTGTCGCGTGGAAGAGTCCATAGTTTAAACCACGCTTATTTCTAAATATCCAGGCAAAACAGAAAACAAAATTCCTGCTGCGGAAACAAACCTCCTGATCTCCTACAATCAACTGATTTATTGGTACATCTACCAAGGAGTTGTCCTTGTAATCAGGATTACTAAATACAGGAATAGATTCAAAAGTAACTCTTTCAATTCTTTCCGGCGTGTACAAATCTGGCATTGGAGAATTATAATAAAAATGTAGCTTCAATTCAAACTATAGGTAGAAGAAATTAGGTTGTCTCTGATCGAATACCAGTATATGGGGTGATCGACGGGATTTGAACCCGCAACATCTGCCTCCACAGGGCAGCGCTCTACCATTGAGCTACGACCACCAAATATAGGTCTTCGAACCATTGATCCTTCGACTTCGCTCAGGACTTTCAGGCTACGACCACCATAAACCATACATATTTTACCAAGTTATTCCTAAATTCACCAGCCAATACTCCAAAAGAATACAAAACATTGATATGTCAATAAATTGTGCTATTTTTAAGTTATGTCTATATCTTCTGAGGGGCAGTCTCCGACAGTTAAAGAAGTTTTAATTTTATTAGGGGTTGGGGCATTGGTTGTGGCAAGTGTAGCTATGCCGGGACTTCCTATGGCTGCGGGTAGTATAGTGAAGATATATAAGAAAAGAGAGCGCGATAAAAGAGAGCGGGAATGGAACCGCTTCAACCAGTTCAAACTTCATCAGGTTCTCAGAAGGTTATATTCCCAAAAAACAATTGAAATTTCTGAGGGAAATAACCAGGTATGTATCAAATTAACCCAAAAAGGGCACAGCCGGCTCCTTAAATATAACCTTGAAGAGATAATGATCGAGCATCCACCAAGATGGGATGGTAAGTGGAGGGTAATTATTTATGATATTGCCAAGGAGAAAAGGGTACTGAGCGAAATTTTTAGACAGTTCCTTACTAAGATGATGTTTCTAAAACTACAGAAGAGTGTTTACCTCACGCCTTATCCTTGTGATAAACAAATAGAGTTTTTAAGGCAATACTATGGTTTAGACAAGGAAGTATTGTATTTAGTGGTAAACAAGATAGAAAACGAGGAGGCATACAAAAAATATTTTGGTCTTTAATTAACTAATCGTAACCAGGAGACTATTTTGATACTAATTATTGACATGTCAATAATTAGTATCATGTACCTTGTGAATCAAACCCAGGATTTAAGCCAGGCAAGGATGTTGCTAAGGGTATTACAAACCTTGTGGTATTAGATAAGCCCTAACTTCAATATGCTTCCTATTACTGAAGCGACTTTCAAAAATTGAAGCACCTAGGATTGTGTCCAAGATGTTTTCTTGAGTAGCATCCTCCGTTTGACCAAGTCTAACTACATCCTGGACTAACAAAGGGCAAAGGGCGGCATAACACTCATTAATGACCATCCCATTTTGAGAGCTGAGACGGTTTAGAAGTCTATTTATTAGACTCCAACGACCAGAATATGGGTTTCTTTGAATATCCTCCAATGCATGAACGAACTCAGTAAATTTTGCGTCTGCCTCCTCAGATCCTAGAACTGAATCAAACTTTAATTCTCCAAGTGGCATGGCCGAAGTATATCTCTATCTTATAGCAAAAGCAAGATTCCACGAAAAAGAGCCCTTGCGGGCTCCTCTTCGAGAACTCATCAACCTTACGGTTAATAAGTAGAAGTATATTACCATAGAAAAACAACCTTGTCAACCCCTTCTTGTGGTATCAGGACATTTGCAACATTCGAAATATAGGACTTAAGCGCAACCTGCACAGACAATTGTCATTCTGGTAAATGAAATGCACCAGAATCCCTTAAAAATAGATCCTGGACAGGCCAGGATGACGGATTAATACAAAGTTCATCAGCCTCAATCAGAATCTACTTTGTGTGTTAACTATGTTGCATATCTGGTGTTACCTTAAGCTATGAAGTTAAGCGCCGTTCAAATTATGGATCGATCCATGGTTTGAAGTCGCGCATACTTCATGGTCAATACCCTAATTTGAGAAGGGCAAAAGCTTCCAAAACTCCCTTGGGTTAAACATGACAGAGAGAAAATCGGGGTCAAGGGTACCGAAATCCAGGTTATTTATCCCTGAGGCAACCTTGGCCTGGATAGTTTTAGGTTTATAGAAAGGCTTTTGGAGGGTAAAATTGAAATCATAATCAGGCAAAAGATACCTTGCTTCAACAGGCTGAGACTGACCCCTTGTATCAAGGTTAATTTTTGTAACCGTGTTTATAATGCCTGAGGCAATCGTCAGGAGATATTCCCCGGAAAAGTTCTCCTTCCAGGGAAGTGAAGCATTAACAAGTAAGGTCACCGGGGACTTGACTTCAGTAACAAATTTAAATGGTTCGCTGTCAAAAGGTTCCTCGTTGTTGTAAAGCTGCAGGGAAACTTCAAATATTCCCGATTGCGGGGCATGGAGGTTAATATTAAAGGCAATCTCTTTGCCGGGTTCAATTATTTCTCGGGAAGGAAGTTCAACGGGGATAATACCTAATTCGGTTTGACCGAAAATTGCCACAAGGGTTGTACCCCCTGAATCATTCCATATAGACTGGCCGGTATTTTTAAAAGTCAAAGGGATAATATAGTCCTCTCCGGATACAATAGACCTGTAAATTTCACCTTTTATTAAAATTGCCTTATTCTCCTGGTCAGGCCTGCCGGGGGTTTTGGGTAATTCTAGAACAGTATCGTAGTGTGGATAGAAGGCAGGCTCCTTTAAGGCTTGTATAACATCCTTGACCTTCTTAAAGGAAAAATGGTCAAATGGAAACTGCTGGTAGTCCAGCAAGAAAGGTGTCACCGCGGCGATCCTACTGTCATTCCAGGCCTCACGGAAAGCCTTTTCCAGATACTTTCCAACAGTTTCCGAGGTAGGAAGGGACTTATCTATATTTAACCCTTCTGCATGCTTCCAGCCTGTCTCGGTAATAAAGACCGGTAAGCTTTTTGTTACCCCAAGCTCCTGCAGCTTCTGCAGCTCCCAAGCCCAGGTCCTAATACTTCCTTTACCCTGGCCTTCAGGGGAACCGGCAAACCCGGGGTTTGGATAGGAATGGGAAACCCAACCGTCAAGTTTATTAAAAATCCCGGGGACCTCTTTTTCCATCTGTTTCATAAAACTCCACTCATCAAGGTAAAGAGGCGGCTTTGGGGGAGCCGAGGCATCAAACCCGGCATTTAAGATAAAAAAATCCGGGTTTTTATTTTTTAAAGCTGTGATAGTTTTATCAAGGGTTTGGGCATAAGATACCGGATCAACCTGGCCTGCCCATTCCTGGCCTTGGTTAGGTTCGTTATAAACGATGACATAACGGTTTTTTGTTGGCCAGTTCAAGCTGTCTAAAAAGTCTGCCCAGGCTTGTTCCTCACCCTCAGAAGGCCTTTTCCATAAATCCCCCTCAGGTTGGGTGGCAATCCTGACCAACGGGATTAAGTGACGGCGGCGAAGGTCATCAAAAAAAGTCTGCCATTTGTCCCGGTTTTTGTCTTTCCCTTCAATCAGGAGGGTAACATAACCCCAGTCGCCTCCGGAAGAGTTAACTAAAGAAGCGGCAGGGGACGATTCATCAGGGGTAGGGGCAATGATATGGATACCAAATTTGTTATTAGGGGAGGCCAAGGGGTCAACAATAGCATAGGCAGGTGATAAGGTACAGGTTACAGTGAACAGGAAAAATAGAAACGTAATAACACTGTAAACTAAAACCTGTAACCTAAAACCTCCCCATTGACTTTCGTCTTTTATTCGGGTTACAGTAGATCTCATGGAGATATTGGAACCTATTAATGTTTGGGTCTTTTTTAAAGGAAATCTCATAGAACCTTACTTGTTTTTTTGGCGGGGCAGACAGATTAAAGTTGATAAAGTGAACTTAATCCATACCTCTAAAAACGGCGCTTCGCTATTTTACCATTTTTCAATTTCAGGCGGAGGGAACTTTTATAAATTAAGGTTTGACAACCACAACCTGAAATGGTTTTTAGAAGGAGTAGAAGAAGAATAGCGGATTTAAGATTTACGAAATACGATTTATGAGTCTTAAATCTTTAGTCGTAAATCATGAATCATATCATTTTGCACATCGATTTTAACTCATACTTTGCCACCGTTGAGCAGCAGGCTAATCCCAGGTTAAGGGGTAAACCCATTGGAGTGACGGGTGGACCTGCCCGCAACGCTTTCGCTTGCGAGGCGGGCGGGGACCGCCTGGAAAGGACCGTTTTAGGGGCGGCCTCTATAGAAGCAAAAAGGTTTGGGGTTAAAACAGGTATGAATCTTTGGGAAGCCAAAAAACTTTGTCCTGACATAATTTTAGTACCCGGGGATAGTGATAAATATTTGTCCTGCACCACCAAATTTATAAATATCCTTAAAAATTATTCTCCCTATCTGGAAGTTTTTTCGATTGATGAATGTTTTTTAGAGATCCTTCGACTCCCCTTCGACAAGCTCAGGGTCGCTCAGGATGACAACTTCATGCATGCTATAAGCATTGCTTTAATGATTAAAAACCGTATTAAGCAGGAAATTGGTGAAGTTGTCACCTGTTCCGTTGGGATTTCTTATAATAAATTAATGGCAAAGTTAGCCGGGTCACTGTACAAGCCTGACGGGCTGGTAGTGATTGCGGATGAGGAAGCGGCAAGATGGATTTTAGATAGGGTAGAGCTGGATGAAATCTGCGGTATTGGCCCAAGGATTAAAAAAAGACTTTTTAACCTTGGAGTAAAGGATTTTAAGACTCTGCGCCTTGTGCCGCAAGAGTGTCTTTTGGCTTCTTTTAAAAGCTATGGTGAAACTTTATATAACATGGCAAGAGGAATAGACTATAATCCCATCCTGCCTTTTTATGAGAGGGAAGAGGTCAAATCCATCGGCCACCGCCACACCATAGACCATGATACAAGTGATCCCGAGGAAATAAAACAAATCCTCCTTAAGTTAAGCGAGATGATTGCCGCCAGGCTTCGTAGTAAAAAATTGTTAGGCAAAACAGTCCACTGCTGGTTTCGGTATGGCATATCAAACCCCCGAGGTTTGATCCAGGGAGGCTCTCAATCTAACCTCGGGGGTTTAGATGCTTTCTTCGGTAACGGTATGCAAACTACTATTAAATATACTGATGACGGCTTAGAAATCTTTCAGGCAGCCTGGAGGATTTTTCAAAATATGTGGTACAAAGAAAAAATACGTATGGTCGGAGCTTCTGTCTCTAACCTAAAACCAGCAAAGCCTGTTAATTTATCATTATTGCCGGAAGAAAATAATAAGGAAATAATTTACCAGGCTTTAGACTGTATTAATAACAAGTTCGGTAACTTTACACTCCAAAGGGCTACTCTTTTAAGTTCCTGCCCAATGCAAAGAAAGCCAAACCCATTCCTCTCCGACCGCAGGTTTAAATTATAAGCAGTGCTTGATATAATATTTCAGTTGCATTAAATAATTGCGGGTGTAATTCAGCGGTAAGCAGAGCTTGCCACTGAATTTCAAAATTTTAATAAATTTATTGCGGGTGTAATTCAGCGGTAGAATGTCACTTTTCCAAAGTGAACGTCAGGGGTCCGACTCCCCTCACCCGCTCAGTTTAGCTAAAACAATTAGTCTTTTTAACGTAAGCCCGGGGGGGACGCAGGTCATAAGACTTAAATATCTTCCTTCGTTATCAGGAGGATTTATAACCCAAAGTTCTTTTGGGTCAACAACTTTTAGCCCCTGGACAACATATTCAAACCTTTGGCCGCCGACTTCCACAAAAATCTTTTCCCCTTTTTTAACCTGGGGCAGATTAGAAAAAATGGCTTTATAATTGCCGGATTTAAAAAATTGTGGAAGTGAAGAGTGGCCGGTGATAAAAACATTTCCCCTTTCTCCCGGTAAAGCCGACCCCGGAAGATGGGCCAGGTTTTGTTCAAAATTATTTGTATCCACTACAACCTTGGCATCTTCTACCTTTATGCTTGGGATAGAGAGGATAAATTCACTAAAAGTTGCCGGGGTTTGTCTTTGGTTTTTGGAAATAAAAGCAGGGAAATCATTTTCCACATTTTCAACAGAGACCCCTTGTATGGAGCTGCTTTCAGGGTTAGGGCTAATTAAGGCTACATTTTGGTTATAAGAATTTATCTCCCAAAACTTATAAGAGACAAGCGGCATAAAAACTTGAATCAAAATAAAGATACCTAGTCCGAATAAAATAAGTGAAAATATTTTCTTTCTCATTACATATATATTAATCCAGGCAGACAAGCCTCACAACAGTTAAAACATAATGTTTCCGATCGTCAGGATTTTGTATGTCTTTACTGGTTAATAGAGCCCTTATTTGATAAAATATCCATGGTTGCGCCTGTAGCTCAGCGGATGAACTAAAGTTCTCCACTTCGCTACAAGACAAAATCTGCGCCTGTAGCTCAGCGGATAGAGCGTATGCGTTCTAAGCATGTGGTCGGGGGTTCGAATCCCTCCAGGCGTACTAAATTAATAGCTAGAGGTTTATCCGGCCAACTCAGCTTTAATTTTTCCAGCATTTTCCTGCAAATTCTCAGATGTTGCTTGCTTGGCCCTCTCAAAAGTCAGGTCACCTTCGTTATTGATAGGGATTAAACTAATATGGACATGGGGAACTTCCTGTCCTGCAACCATAATACCTATTTTCCCGCTAAGGGGGTTAAAAACCTTCTTTAAAGCCTCTGCAATGGGTTTACAGACAACAAATAGCTCTCCCAGCTGAGATTCTTCCATGTCAAAAACATAATCAATATGTTTTTTAGGTATAACCAGTGTGTGCCCGGGGTTAATAGGTTCAATAGAAAGGAAGGCCAGGAAGTTTTCATCCTCCCAGACCTTAAAGCTAGGAACCTCCCCCCTGATGATCTTGCAAAATATACAATCTTCCATTAATGTATTCTAATCCAAATGCTCAAACATATAAATATCAAAATTTACGGCAATGTCCAAGGAGTAGGGTTCAGGCAGGCAATTAAGGCAAAAGCTGATAGCTTAAATATTACAGGTTATACAAGGAACATTCCCAACGGCTCAGTTTATGTGGAATCTGAAGGGGAAGAGGGAAACCTAAACAAGTTAGTTGAGTGGTGTAATGACGGGCCTGAAACAGCAGAGGTGGACTCGGTTAAAGTAGAAGATGGGCAGATCAAGGAATTCGACGACTTCAAAGCCCTTTAAACCCCAGGGTATTTTTTAAAAATATTGCTTGCTCTTCCACCATACCCTCGGGAATTGCATTAAAGATCTCCAGTTCATGACCCTGGACACCGCCCTGCATCTTTCCACCCTGATAATGAGTTAAAAAGGCTATACTGACACTCTCCCCACTGGCTTCATTACCAAAACTTTTGATGCCAGTTTTAAAAAACTCCATATAGCCAAGCAGTTTTTCGATCGAAACTTTAATATTAAGCTCTTCTTTTGCAATCCTATGAATAGTATCCTCAAGAGACTCTCCCAAAAGGACAGTCCCGCCCGGAAAATGCCATTTTCCTAAAGAGGGCTCTATTGCCCGTTTTATTAAGACAATCCCATTATCTTTTTGGACAATTAGATCTACACAAAGCCTGGGAACTTTGGAATAAATTGATTTAAACTCTTCAAAAGGAAGTCTTTTAAGATTCATAAGCGAAGGTTACAATATTAGAACTGCATTATTCCGGTACAAGTTCATTATTGCTAACTTGCGCTGTTTGTGGCTCAAACAGCTTCCCAACCTCTGAAGGATCAATCTTTTTCCATTCTACCTGCATAAATTTATCCGGTAATGTATATTGTCTGGTTAGCTGCACACGCATTAACACGTTATCTATATCCCCCAAATATTTATCCAAATCCTTCCCCTCCAGATAAATTATCTTACCATTATCATGCTCTATTAATAACCTGGTTGGTTTTGATTCCGGTTCACTTTCGGGCGTGCTTTGCTGGGGTCTTTCAGTCATTTTCTGTTACTTTGCTTTCAGAGTATTAGCTACCTTGGATTATAACATCTTTCATTGCACTTAGTCGGGGTGAGAGGAATAGCTTGCTTCGCTCCCTGATTGCATAGCCCTAGTATTAAATTATTGGCTTACCAAACCTAATAAGACTTTCCTTCTTATCTCGACGCCACCCTTTAATTTGAGACTCTCTTTTTCTTGCTTCTTGCAAAGTCTGAAATGTTTCTGCATAAACACATTTATAGACCTTATTTCTTTTTGTAAATTCTGCCCCTTCTCCATTTTTATGACGCTTAATACGAAGGGGCAAGTTATTAGTTACCCCCACATAAAGATGGTCCTTAATTCCTCTCAGAAGATATAGATAGTACATTATTTTAGCCCTTCGGCAAGCTCAGGGCCTTTCGATTTACAATATTAAATATCTCCAACCTTTCATCTAGTGGGTCGAAGACCTTGAGTGAGGTCGGTTTACCCGACCGAATCGAAAGGTCGGGGTGAGAGGAATTGAACCTCCTGCTTCCCGCTCCCAAAGCGGGCGTTCTGCCGATGAACTACACCCCGGGTGCTGGTGGCGGGACTCGAACCCGCATGAGTTTCCCCACACGCTCTTAAGGCGCGCGCGTATACCAATTCCGCCACACCAGCATATATCACACTTTCTTATTTCTGCCACGATGAGTTGGTTTCAAACTATGACAGTTCGGACACAGAACTCTTAGGTTTTCTAACCGGTTATCTCTACAGTCACCGTTTATATGATCCAGCTCTAGTGGTATTCTACCATCAACTGACCTTTTTACCCAACCACATTCTTCGCATTTCTCATTTTTTAATTCAGCTAAAAACAACCTCTTTTTTAATTTATAACTTTGGAAATTACTAGAGACTATAAGAATCTGTTCTAAAGTCAAGCGCGGCTTACCTATACCCCTTAATCCCTTATTCCAGCCCTTCCCTTTAAAATGGCTTACATCAAGACCGTATTCCTTAAAATATTTGGCTATCTGAAAATAGTTTCCGCCTGCTTCCTTCAACCCCAGTAAATGAAGTACTTGTCTTATACTGGTTGATTTTTTAACTGCTAATCTTAGCTGATCCCCAGTCCATCTTCTTGGCTTCATTATTCCAAGATATCATAGGGTAAACATAAAGTAAATACACTCTGCTAATGTATTCCGTTTGATTACAAGTCTACATATTGTACCAGAATCAGCTTCCTTGTTAAAATAACCTGATGGGAAAGAAAAAATCCAAAAAAACCGTCCAGAAAACTTCATTCCTTCTGCCAATTTTTTTGGCAAGCATCCTTTTATTCTTGAACCAGAATACCCAGCAGCTTGCTGCGGGAATGAATGGTTCACAGAAGAACTTTCCGCAGGATACTCCGTCAGCTTTGCTGCGGAGTAGTTCATTACTTTTAACCTGGGGTTTCCAAAAATTCCTGGTTTTTAAAACTTTCTCCGACCAGAATATCACTAAAACTGCAGAACCCAAGGTATCGTCAGATTCTGCTAAAGCTAGTGAGAAAGAAGCGCCCGATTATACCCCCCAGCATTCAGGTAACCGCCTCCGTGTACCAATCCTTATGTACCACTATATCGGCCTTAACCCAAACCCTTCCGACAAGGCAAGGGATTCTCTCTCTATTTCCCCGGAAAAGTTTGAAAGACAGATGAAGTACCTAAAAGAAAACGGTTATACCACCACCTCCCTGGATACCCTTTATGCTGCCCTGAAAAAAACGGCTACCTTGCCTGAAAAAGTCGTTATTTTAACCTTTGATGACGGTTATATCGATTTTTACTTTAATGCTTACCCAATCTTAAAAAAGTATGGCTTTTCTGCAACAATATTTATTCCCACTGGACTTGTGGGCCAACCAGCCTATTTAAGTTGGTCACAAATAAAGGATATGCACTCCTCTGGCCTTGTAGTCTTCGGGGCACACACAGTCAGCCACCCTCACCTGCCTTCGTTATCACGAGAAACAGCCTTAAAAGAGATTACAGAAAGCAAAAACACCCTTTCAGACCATCTTGGCGTACCCGTTAATTTTTTGGCCTACCCTTATGGCTCAACAAACGAAAGTGTAATAACACTTACAAAAGAAGCAGGCTACACAGGCTCTGTCGGAACATGGCCCGACAAAATCCAATCGGAAGGTACAATTTACAACATGCCAAGACTTAGAGTGAGCGGCGGCATAAGTTTAGATAACTTTGCCGGACTCCTCTAAATAGCAACATCACTGTCTGCTGTCTTCTCTTGGCCGGGCCTCGTTAACAACTAATTTTCTTCCTTCAATATCGGTGTCATTCATCTCTGTAACAGCCTTATCTGCCTCTGCGCCATCAGAAAACTCGACAAAACCAAAACCACGGCTTCGGCCTGTCATCTTGTCTGAAATAACAACTGCAGAAACTACGGAAGCGTATTTAGCAAATAGATCTTTTAACTTCGCATCGTCAACTGACCACGGAAGGTTTCCTACGTATAACTTTTTCAAACTAACTCTCTCACCACCTCTCCAAGATAATCGTAAAGTATTTATTGGGTCTTGTAAATACCATCTTTAAACCTAATCCGGAGTAATGTTGCTGTCCCTTTTATAACATCTTTCCAGTTAATTTTCTTCCCCTCTGAAAATGTCCTGGGCCTGTAATCTATCGGCACTTCAAGAATTTTATACCCTTCTCCGGCAAGTTTTGCGGTAATCTCAGCCTCAATTTCAAACCCGGGACTTTCCAAGGAAAGTTTTTTCCATACACTTGTGGGCCCTATCTTATACCCTGAATAAGAATCCCCTAAGTTGCAGCCGAAAAGTAAATTTGTTAAAAGATTCATATATCTATTCCCTAATTGGGCAAGCAAATAACCTCTTTTTTTAGCCTGCCAACGGTTTCCGATAACAAACTGGGCATCTCCTTTTATAATCGGCTCCAAAAGCTTTCGGTAATCACCAGGGTTATATTCCAAATCGGCATCCTGGATTAATACATATTGACCTTTTGACTTTTTAAGCCCGCTTAAAATTGCAGCACCTTTACCAAGGTTTACTTTATGTCTCACAATTTTTACCCGTAACTTTAAGTTTGGGTTAGAAGACAGGAAATTTTCCAATATATCAACAGATTTGTCTTCTGACCCATCGTCAACTGCAATTATCTCCAAAACTCCCTGTTTAAGGACTTTCTTTAAGACCCTGGGTAAAGTCTTTTCCTCGTTATAAAAGGGGATAATCACGGAAAGGTTGTCCACTGCAAGCTATGATACAATTTTTTAAACCGACATGAAACTGATCCCTCCCTTCAAGCTGGCTACATTATTATTACTATTATTTTTTGTTGCATCTTTTCTTGTTAGAACAGACACTTCTTTTGACCAGGATTTAGGCAGGCATATCAAACTGGGTGAGGTAATTTTAAACTCCCGGGAGGTCCCAAAAGTTAATCTATTTTCCTATACCAACCCGGAATTCCCTGTTGTGAACCACCATTATCTTTTTGAGATTTTTGTTTATTTAGGACAACAGTTTATCGTGGTACAAGCCCTTTTGTGGTTAAAGATATTGATAATTTTATCCGCCTTAGGGGTTACATTATCAATTGTAAGGAAGTCCGCTGTATTTTTAACCTTACCGCTTAGCTATATTTTTCTCCATGTTTTACGGGAAAGGACGGAACTACGGCCGGAAATTTTCAGTTTTCTTTTTACCGCTTTAACTTTACTTGCCATGGAAAAACTGGAAAGCGGAAAAAGGGCATTGGTTTTTTCCCTTCCTTTGATCCAGCTGCTTTGGGTAAGCACCCATATCTATTTTCCGGTGGGTTTTTCCATTCAGGCTGTTTATTTAATTAGTTTCTACGTTAAAAAAGAGTTTAAGCTTTTCAAACTTTTAGCGGGAGTTTTTACGGTCTCTGTTATAGTATCCCTACTAAACCCAAATGGCCTACAAGGATTCTTATACCCTTTAACTGTTTTTGGAAATTACGGCTATAATATTGCCGAAAACCAGAATTTATTTTTACTGGAAAGCTTAAATTTCAGGGATCCCAATTTTTTATTTGTTAAACTCTCGTGGGCTCTTATTATTATCTCTATTTTTACCGGGGCTTTCCGCCACACCCTTTCAGTTAAAAACTTATTCCTTTGCCTGTTAGGTTTAATGCTTTCTGTAATCCACATCAGGAGCTTCCCTTATCTCGTTTTCATCTCATTACCGGGGGTAATCCAAAATTTCGGGAGCTTTAAAGCGCCTAAATGGCTTTATATTCCAATAGGGATTGTTTCATTGCTGATTATAGGAGAATCTATTTTTTACCTTTCAGGAGAATACTATAAATATTCCGACCGTGATTATAAAGTTGAGGTAAATTCAATAGAACACATTAAAAAGGCAACAGACTTTATGCTGGCAAATGATTTACCTCAGCCAATATTTAACAATTTTGATATCGGGAGTTACATTATCTATAGAGGATTCCCCGGTTACAAAGTTTTTGTGGATGGCCGACCCGAAGCCTATCCTAAGGAATTTTTCAAAGAGGTTTATATCCCAATACAGGAAGATCCCAAAGCTTTTCAAAGCATTAATGAGAAAATAAAATTCCAAACTATTATTTTTTCCTATACAGACCAAACACCTTGGGCCGGAAGCTTCCTTAAAACTATCACCCAAAATCCGGATTGGAGTATAGTTTTTATAGATGACTTTATGATTATTCTGGTAAAAAATGATATTGTTACACAAAAAAACTTAGTGAAGATAACCCTGGAAAATCTCACACCGGAAAGTTTTAGGTTTTCAGACCATGTTCCGTATCTTAAATTAAGTATTTTTTTGCTTAACACAGGCTACGTAAAACCAGCCGAGGCTTTCGCTAAAAAATCTCTCGAGATCTTCCCGGATAGCCCTATCGGGAACCTGATCCTGGCCAATATTTACGGCAGAAGCACGGATTTTCTGCAAATCTCAGCAGCACAGGATCATTACCAAAAATCACAAGGCAATGTTTGGTGGTAACTACAATATTCTGATACTCTCGTGTACTGGAGTAAACATAACATGATAAAAGGTCATATTATCAGCGTACTTATTTTTACAACCATTTCACTTATCGTTTTGGGACTTAATGCATTCCCAAATTATTATGCCTACATAAATACCCCTGCTGACAAAAGTTTTTCCGGCCAAGCCTCCTGGTTTGACCCCTGGGATATTAATGTTTATGTGTCAGCTATCAAATGGGGGCAACAGGGGAATATATTGCTTGCAAACAGTTACACAACCGAAGGGCATACCCCTGTTTTAATGTACCCTATCTATACTTTATCGGGCTACATCTTTCCGTCTGTTCCCCCATATTTATCATTCTACTTCCTGGCAATTATTTTTGGCTTCCTACTGCTTATAACTATATTGGGACTGGCAAAAATTTTCTTTTCCAGGAATTTTGAAATCCTTATTGCTACAACCCTAATAGCTTTAGGCGGGGGAGTAGGGTGGTTATTTTTTCCGTCCATCCAGTCAGGAGACCTATTCATTACCGGGTTTACTTTTGCCAGCCACTTCCAAAGGCCACATGAAGCATTGGGGATTATATTCTATCTCCTTTCACTGATATTCTTTTTCAAAGCTGCAACACTAAAAAAGATTTTTTTTAACCTACTTTCACTTGGAGCCTTACTTCCTTTAATGCTCTTTTACCCTTATTATTTTCTAAGTTATGCATTAATCTGTGGGTTTTATTCACTCTTAATTTTCTTAAAAAATAACGACAAAAAACCGTTTATTTACGTATTCATTAACGCTTCTTTGGTAATACCGTTTATCCTGATTTATCTAAACCACCTAAGAGGTAGTCAGGGGTTTTCGGGTGTGGTTTCACAACAACTTAATAACCCTGATATTTTCCAGTTAGTTTTAGGTTACGGGATTATATCTATATTTATGGTCTATCAGGCCATATATTTAAAGAAGGATAAGACGACAGTTTTTCTAAATATCTGGTTTTTTAGCAGTCTGCTTTTATCATTTTTACCATTTGGCTTTTCCAGGTTTTACCTTAGGGCCCTTTTTTTCCCGGCAGTAATACTTTCACTTTTAAGCCTTGAATTAATATCTTCTAAATTACATCTTTCAAAGAAGTTTCTTATTTCCATTTTACTGGTAATTCTTCCCCTCTCAAGTTTTTATATGTCATACAAAAGGGTTGCCGAGGTAGAAAATAATAACCATTGGTATTACTTAAAATCAACCGAAAGGGAAGCACTGGAATTTTTAGACACCAAGACTCCAAAAGGCAGCGGTGTCCTTGCATCTTATACAATGGGCAATTACATACCGGCCAATACAAATAATAAGGTTTATTTCGGGCATTTACTCCAAACACCTGATGCAGAAGAGAAGATTAATAACATCATTATGTTTTATTCCAATAAATTTTCCGAAGATGATGCAGCCGAATTTGTTAAAGAAGCTGGGATTACATATATTATTTTTGGCCCGGAGGAAAGAAATATCACACTTTCAAATAGCCAATCTATGGATTTAAAATACAAATTTTTACATCCTGTTTTTAAAAACCCCGAGGTGATTATCTATACGTTCTAAAACTCACTTAATTTTTAACTCACCGTTGATCCCGCTTAAAACTACCTCCTGGTATGGTTCCAAAAGATAGGGCATCTTAATCTGGACGGTAACTTTAATGAAATTTTGATAGACATTAATTTCCCTGTACCTGTCCATATAAATACTTGGATAAAAACAATCACTTCTATTTTTTATAGTTAATATCTTTGTCCTTTCCGATGTCCCTGAAACAACCGCTTCGTTAAAATTAATTTGCAGATCCTTATCAAAATCACATCTTTTAATATCAAAACCGTATTTGTTAAGGTCTATTACCCGGGTATCTTCCTGATTAAAAACCACCCCTTTTTCGTATATTTCATCATATTTTTGGACTTTGTTTTCGTAATAACCCTCATCCATTAAATCTTTATGTATTACCAGATAATTTACTCCAATCGCCTTAAGTCTTTTTAAGTCTTCAAGGCCCACGCCTTCCTTTAATTTCATCAGCAACTTTATATGGTCAGGCGGCAAATAACCACTGTACATATTAACTATTTTCTCACCGGTTATAACCCTCCAGTTGTGATAAACCCCCTCAGTCACAGCAAAATCAGGAAAAATAATCGGCAAGTGCAAAGTAACTTTATCCTTTAAGAAAGAAAGTCCGCCGTTTTCTGATAACCTTTCTACCTTAGGTAGTATGTAAGACCTCTGGTCAAAAGAGAAAGTGTTAATATTTTCAACAACTACCAGCCCTAAAATTATTATAAATAACGGGATTGTAAACCTCCTTGTGTTTTTGAAAAAGTACAAAGCTCCATAGGCGCAAAAAAGCGCAAAAGGCAGGTAAAAAATAAACTGGAAACGGGTTGGTACACGCACTCCCTGCCCAAAGGGAAGATAGTGGTAAAAATAATAAAAAGGGAGCCTTATTTCACCTGCATAAGAATTCCAGCCCAAATAAAAAGGCCCAAAAGTCATCAGAAAAGTGATAATTAAAATAGTCATAAATAGAGGGATCGGGGAAGTTGCATAAGAGGCAAAGAACTTCCTCATTAAATTATCCTTAGGTGTTAAACATCTGAAAAAGTAAAAAATTGCTGCTGAAAATAAAAGCATCGGAATAAAGTTTAAAAACAAGCTGTGCTCCTCCGGATACATAAAATCTTTTTCTTCAAGCGTTGCCCTTTTTTCATTAAAGGCATATCCAATATCTTTATATAGATAATTGTTTGTGGTGGAAGTAAACCAATCTGCGAGTACGGCAGAATAATATATATTCTGGTCAATAGATCTTTTAGCTAACTCTAAGCCGTTAAATTTGAGATAAGGCAGGTTAAAGTAGAGAAGTGTGGGAATGAAAATTATAAGTATTAGGCCGTTTTTTAAAATCTTAAAAAGATAGCTTAGGTTTTTCCTTAATATATTTATTAATACATAAATTCCCACTAATACCATTAGAAGAAAAATTGTGTAAATTTGGTAATAAATTGCAGTCAGGGATATCAAAGTAAAAAAAAGCCCCATAAAAAATGCATCTTTTATATTGGGCAGTTTAAAAAACTTATAGGTAAACAGAAAAAGAGGGGGGAGAAAAACCCGGTTAAAAAGGTAGGCATGCTGGGGAAACTGGGCAAAAGTTATTGGGTTAAATGTAAAAATTGCAGCACCAATAACACTTGCATAAAAATTTTTAACAAAGTAGTTAAGTACATAAAAGCAAGAGATAAAGCTAAATACCAGCGAAATAAAACTTAAAAAATTTACAGAAAAGATATAATTTTGGCTAAACATATATACAATACCGAACATCAGTGAAGGGACAAACAAATGGTCTGTAAAAGTAAAAGCATAAGGCATTGGATAAACCTGGTAACCGTTAAAATAGCTCTGGAAATCAAAAATACGGCCGTTTATTAACGATTCAAAGCTCCAATAAAGAATCGAGCCGAAACCGGTATAATCACCGGAATCCGTATAGTAAGTTGTGAGGTTTTGGACAAACGGCCAGGTTAAGACAGTAGTTAAAATAATGCTTAGTGTAAATACTATTAGGTGTACCCGGGTTTTTTCCCAAATATGTAATAGTTTCATTATTTTTTAACACTCTCAAAAAAGGTTTTTAGTTTTGCCGACGCGGTGCTGTCAAAAGTTTCTAGGGTTGTCAGCTCTTTTTGGGCACCATCCTCTTTCCCGGTTATTATATAAATGTATACCAAATTACTCCTGGAAAAAGTATCCTTCGGGTTTACCTCCAGGGCTTTTTTAAACTCGGCAATTGCCAGATTGGCATTCCCCCCTCTGATAAAAAGTTCACCCAACTTACCGTGGATTATTTCCGGTTTGGCAAACATATATGCATAGGACTTAATTAGCTCATAATCTTTTAAGAGGCGGTAATCCTTTACCTTATCTTCCACAAACTCCCGGGTTATTGGGAATACGGATCCATAGTCACCGTCAATTACTTTCCGTTCCGCAACAAATTTATTAAAGGATATTATGAAGAAAATGTTAAGAGTAAGAATACTTGTAAAAAGTATGCCAGCCAAAAATTTACCATAGTTATTTTTAGTACCCTCCCAAAGGAAATTAATTGATAAACCATATATTAAAGCGCTAATGGGAACCAAAATTGCAAAATAATGCATATACGAGGGTGTCCGGGAAATAAAATAAAGCATCGGGAGAATTATCATAAGAAGAACAAAATATAAATATTTCCTTCTTGATACGATAATGTAAATTGCCCCACCTAAGGGAACTATAATTAAAGCCGCAAATAAGCTGTTTAAAACCATTAAGGCAGGAGAAGTTGTAAGAAACGCCTGGTAGTCATTGCCTAATATGCTTTCAAAATGTAAGCCGCTGTTAAATTGTAAAACCCGGGTTAGATTATCAAAATCAAACGTCCGGGCAGAAAATTGATAATTAAAAAATGCCACACAATCTACGCAAATTGGGGCAGAGGTTAATTGGCGTATAAAGTATGGGATTGCCGGAATAAACCCAATAACAAAACCAATAAAAGCCTTCTTTAGGTTAAACCTCTCCCTGGTTAAGATCAGCCCTAAAACAGTAGTAGCAGCAAAGAACAGCCCGGATGCATGTATTTGAATAAGAAGTGCCAGGGTTATAAAAAGTGGCAGATAAGAACGCTTCATGAAAAAATACAAAAACATAACCATAAACGGTAAAATTAAATCGGGAATCCAAATTTTACGGGAAAAAATAATACTCCACGGTGACAAAGCAAGTGTAAGCGACGAAAAAACAGCAATATGATTCCCTAAAAACTTTCTTATTACCAGATAAAAAATTACCACTGAAATGGTATTTATAAGCGCAATTACAAAACTTAAAAATACCGGATCCCGGGAGAGGACAGAGAGAATAATCATTAGGTAGTTAAAAAGCGGGGGGTTGTAGACTCCTGTGCTTTGTGGAGAACCCACCTGCATTAGGTAAGGATGGGCATAAAATTGGGTGAGTTCAAAAACTGTAAATGCCTCATCATATTTAAACTCTAAAAGGTCCAAGGAAAAGATCCGGAAGGTTGCAGCTGCGGCAAAAATTATACATACCCAAAAAAAAGGTTTTTGTAAAAAATTATTTCTCATTAAAGACTCCTGTATACTATACTAAAATTGCATGCGGACTAAAAAAGCAGTGCTTTTTTTAATCATCATCGGTGTAGTCGTTTATTTCAACTCCTTATTTAACGGCTTTGTCTGGGATGATGAGGAACAGGTTTTAAATAACGTTTTAGTGCATTCCATAACCAATCTTCCTGCCTTTTTTTCCGGCAGCACATTTAACACCGGAGGGAGCGGGGGAATGGGAGGGCTGTATTACAAACCTCTAATGCCCGTTTCCTTCTCATTACTTTATAGTATTTTTGGCCCCAACCCATTTTTTTTCCACCTTTTCCAAGTTTCCCTCCATATAGCCAATGCGATATTAGTCTTTTTATTGTTCAGGCATTTTTTTAAAGGGTTAGCTTTTTTCCCGGCACTTATTTTTTTAATACACCCTATAAATGTCGAAGCTGTAGTATATTCTGCAGCCCTTCAGGATACCCTATTCTTATTATTTGGAATGCTGGCCCTGCTTTTTACTGTTAATCAAAACCTGGGCAACCTTAAAAACGCCTGTATACTCGCGTTCCTTTTAACCTTATCTTTATTATCCAAAGAAACCGGGGTGGTTTTTATTATATTAACCATTTTGTATGCCGCGATTTTTAAAAAAAGGGAGGTTATCGCTTCAGTAATAGCAGTTTTAACCACAGCAAGTATTTATTCCCTGCTTAGGTTTGGGCTGGCAGGCATTTTCTTTAACAAGCATGGGCTTTCACCTATTACTATCTTATCTTTCCCGGAACGGCTACAAAGTATTCCGAAAGTTATCTATTTCTATTTAAAAACAACTGTCTTCCCTTATGACCTGGCAATCAGCCAACATTGGGTCGTCAAAACAACAACATTTAATGATTTTTATCTTCCTTTGATTTTAATAACTTTGGTTGGTTTAATATTTCTCTTTGTATTCTTTTTTCTTCGTCATAAACATTCATGGAACTCTGCGCCATACCTTTTTTTCTTAGCTTGGTTTATTCTGGGTATTGGAATTCACGCGCAGATAGTTCCTTTAGATATGACAGTTGCCGACCGTTGGTTTTATGCACCAATAGTGGGACTACTGGGCATGGCAGGAATAGTATTGAATGAGTTACGAGTGAAGAGTGCAGAGTTTAGAATTGTGGGACTTATACTTATCACACTATTGATAACAGGGCTTTCGGCAAGGACAATGGTCCGAAACACTAACTGGAAGGATGGCTTAACCCTATATGGCCATGATATCCAGATTACCCGGGATAACTTTGACCTGGAAAATAATTTTGGGGTAGAACTTTACCGGGCCGGAAGGTTTGATGAAGCAGAGGCCCATTTCCAAAAATCTACAGTACTTGCCCCACAGTGGTGGACCAATTGGAATAACCTTGGGGCAATTGTAGAGCGGAAAGGGGATTACCAAAAAGCGAAGGGATACTACCAAAAAGCAGTCGACAACGGAAGCTACTACCTGGCTTATGAAAATTTGGCAAACATTCACCTTTTCCGTGATAATAACCCCCAAAAAGCAAAGGAGTTTACCGAAGATTCACTCCAAAAATTACCGTTAAATCCAAAGTTGTGGCTTATCCTTGCACTTTCAGAATACCAGCTCGGCAATACCCAAAAAGCCCTGGAAGCATCAAGACAAGCTTATTCCTTAAGCCAAACAGAGCAAACTTTCTATGTTTACTCCCATCTTTCCCATGATTTACCCCTTGAAATTAAATGAATTCTCCATACTGTCGATCAATCCTCTGCTACTAACACAAATCTCCAGGCTTTTAATACTTTTAAGATCAACCCACTTGTATAGATCGTGTTCATCTCCCAACCTGATACCAGTTGTTTCCGGAATACATATAAACCCCAGGCAAATAATTCTTGCACTTTTCCTTTTGCCGTTTTTAAAAATAAAATACTCAGGCTGACCATAAAATGCAGAGACCAATTCTTTTACCTCAACATTCAGGCCACATTCTTCCTTAATTTCACGAATAAGCCCTTCCGAAAGGTCTTCTGAAAAGTCAACCAACCCTCCCGGCAAGTCCCATTTTAATTTCTCATTTCGGTTTAAATGATTATTATTTGCCTTCAAAACCAACAGCTGTCCTTGGCTATTAAAGATCAACCCTTTAACGGAGATGAGAAATGCCTTATCATCTGGTAAGTGATATAAATCCATTTTAGGAGAAATATTTCCTGGCGTGGTTTTGGAACAGTATACTGTACATCAATAAATCCTCGGCATTCTCAACATTTGCAGACTCAAGAACCGGTTTGGAGTTTTTTATAAGTTTTTTAAGTGTGGGAGATAATGGGAACTTTTCAAGTTCCGTCTCTCTCTTTATGGCTTCCTCCTGAAAACGCTTTGCCATATTAAATGACCCTCTGTGTAAACCCAGTGCTACCCTTAGTAAATCCATCGCCAAAGATTCTATAATTATCTTTTGGCTCATAAACAAAGTTTGAAAGCTTGCTTGAAATATTTTGTTTTCAAGCTTCGCTTATAGCACCTCCTTAAAAAAAAATCTAGTCAACTCTTCGTATTTATTCCTTATATCGCCGTCCTGTATTTCATTGCTTGTGTTGTTGTCATTTGGACGGATATTTATAAATGAGTTAAAGTCTACGACCTTAGTTTCTAAATCTATACCGCCTCCCCAGATATTTGATTGTTTTGAACCCCTATTTACCAGAATTTCTTCACCTTCAAAGTGGCGGTCCATACCAGCTGAACAGATTTTTTTATTTACATCTATTACGGTTTTAATATAAGAGTCGAATCGCTCTTTTAATTTCTCAACTTCCTCGTTTGTAAAGGGTTCCGATTTAGTAATAATCATATCCCTATTCTAACATTTTAAATGTAATATAATGCACTAATGGAACCACGAAATATCCTATACATCTCTATATCTATAGCTGCTCTTATATTTGCAGGAGCTTTAGCTTTCGCGGCATTCCGTCTGGCACAGGTACTTAAAGCACTTAAAATACTTGTCGAGGATATTGAAGATACCACCAAGGATGTCAGGCTTTTAAAGGACAAATTAAAATCAAGTTCATTTTCCTTGATTGCCTTACTTTTAAAAAGTTTGGTGAAAAAGAACCTCTCAAAGAGAGCTGTTAAGTAAAAGCCTCTCCCCCTCACTTACAAGCGATTCATTCTCAAGCCCTTCAACATCCCTTACTACAAGAACCCTTTTTTCATGGGAAATTAAACCCTTTCTTTCCAGTTTTTTCATCTCTAGACATGCAGTCTCCCTGGTAATACCTACAAGTGTTGCAATATCTTTGTGGGTTAGTGGTAAATCAACCACAATCCTATCCCCACGCTTACTTCCAAAACGCCTTGCACAAGCCAGGACTGCAGTTGCAACTTTAGTATTTGCATGCCCTGTTACTAAGTATTCTATTCTCGTTAAAAGCCCTCCCAAACGCAGGGACATGGAGGATACCAATTTATTAAATACTGCCGGGTGGGTATTTAAAAACTCCATAAACCGGCTCCTTGGAATCCGCCAAAGCGACACCGGGGTAATTGCTTCCAAAAAGCACTCAAATGGGACCCCGTTATCACCCCAAGCTATCGGAAAAAGGTCATATGGTTTTAAAATTGCTATTGTCAGTTCCTCACCTTGTTCGGAAATCCGGTAGGCCCTCACAAACCCGATTTTGATATAAAATATATGTGCCAAATGGTCATCAACTTGTAAAATAATTCCCTTCTTCTCGTATGAAACAGGGTTAAATTGGGCAAAGAAACCTTCTAATTCTTCCTGTAATATATCCTCCGGTATCATGTGTTAGCTTCCTTACACTTGCATTCTAAATTTTACTGATAAAAAACTTATCAGAACTTGGTAATAATCATGAAAGGGGAGTAGTATACTTGAAAAGTATGGTTTTGCCGCAGGAATTTTACGAAAGGGATGCTGCTACAGTTGACCCTGCATCACATTGAAAATTTATTGGGCCTACCGTTTAACCCTTCCATACCCAACTTTTACACAATATTTACCTACGGTCTACACAATTTTGCGACAATGCGCCTGACAGAGGAAATATGACGCCCGCAAAAAAAATATACTTTTCAGTCCTTTTATTTATTGGACTGGCAGCTTTAAGCCACATTGTCTCTCCCCGGGTGGAAGCCGCGGGATGTGATAGCTCTACTGTCCGCTGGGCTTCCACCAGCAACACCATCTATGTTACAGGCCCTATAACATGTACCCTTTCTGAGATAAAAATTGCAAGACCAACAGCCCCTTTGGAACAGGTTGACCCTGCAGGAAAGGTTTGGCTCCTTAAGGCAAACCTTAAACTTGAGGGCGGAGCAACACTTAACCTTCACGGATCACCTTCCGGGGGCGACACAAATCAACTGAGGCTTAAAAGTAATAACTCTTCTGCTACAAACAGCACAATCTGGATAAGGGCCCAATGGGGAAAGATTGATATTTCAAGCACCAATATAACATCCTGGGATGAGCCGGCAAACGGGCCTGACACCGAATACACAACTTATAAAAGGTCTTATATCCATACACGTTCCTACCTTGAAGCCGACGGAGTAACGGCGAGAGAGTCACGGATGGACATTGCAAACAGCGATATAGGGTATTTAGGCTTTAACGGGTCAGAGGCCTATGGACTAACATGGAAAGTGTTAGGCACTACCCCCGGAATTTATGACAAGGTAAACGTTTACGGCAATGTCTCGGGCAGCAGGATCCACCATAACTATTTTGGAGCCTATACCTTCGGGGCAGATGGGATGAAATTGCAGGGCAATGAAATTGACAGCAATATCCAGTACGGCCTTGACCCGCATGATGACTCGGATAACTTAGTTGTAGAAAACAATAAATTCCATAATAATGGCAACCATGGGTTTATCTGCTCCCAACGCTGCGACAATATTACCGTCCGGAATAACGATTCCTATAACAATACCGGCAATGGGATAATGTTCCACCGCAATACCAATTTTTCCTTAATAGAAGGGAACCGGGTCAATAACAATACCGATTCAGGGATAGCCATCTTTGACAGCCATAATAATACTATCCGCAGTAATACCTCGCTCAGGAATAAAAATGGCTTAAGGTTCAGCGTCGGAAGTTCAAATAATACTGTAGTTCAAAACGATCTTGGCAACAACACCAGCTATGGGATCTATTTTTATAAAGGTAGTGATACTCCCACAAGCGGTGATGGGCACCCCAAACAAAATAATTTCACCGGCAATAATATCCACAACAACGGTAATTATCCGATTAAAGCCACCCAAACAGACAACAACACATTCTCGGAAAACACATTTGCAAACAATGCAAAGGAAATTTATCTTTATGCCTCCAAAGAAAATGAGTTTAATAAAAATACTTTCACCGGGAATAATAACTTTTACCATGCCAGGTTTTCTGCCACCGCTACCGTAAAAGATACCGGCCAGGTTGCAACCAAAATAGGGGATAGTGCAAGCAATATTAAACTAATAAATACCCAAAACTCTATCTACCAAAACAACAAAAATATTACCACAACTGCAACACCTGATAATACTTTCATAACTATGACACGGGCAGTTTCAGCAGGTGTTGTTACCTTTAATAAATTAAACCTTAGCGTAAAACCATCAACCGGTGAAGTCCTGGTCAGCCCGGAAAATAACAAAAAATGGTCCGAAACATCAACAAATACCTCAACATCGGCAGACCACACCGCAGGTAACCTTAGCCCGGATACAACATATACAGTCCTTGTAAATAATGCCTTGTACCAGACTATAACTTCCGATCCGGCCGGCAATATCGCCTTCAACTATAATGGCGGATACTCCGGCACTAAGGTATTTGAGGTTATTGAAAGTACTGTCCAGGGGGCTTCTATACCTAACACATTTTCAATTGAGACGGAGCTAACTCCTGTAGAACCTGAATCCACTCCGTCAAGCACTCCGGCGCCTACTGTCACACCTACCCCCGTAGAACCGGAACCAACACCGACTGAACCCTTAAAACCCACCGGGCCACCGTTACCCGACAAAACACCGGAGTCCACTCCAAGTGGGGAAATCAATGAATCAGTTACTTTTCAATCTAGCGCAAATTAAAATTTGATCTTGTCCCGCGTCACTTGACAAAGATGCCGACGGTTTCTTATACTCCCCCCATGTTTTCAACTGCCAGGAAATTAATAACTGCCATTTTAGTTTCACTGGCAGTCATCCATCTTTATGGTTTACCGGAGGCTTTAGCTGCTTCCCAATCTTACTATGTAAACCCTACCGGGTCTGATACCAATACTGGCACTGATAACACCCACCCGTTTAAGACTATCCAAAAAGCTGTAGATTTAGCCCAGCCGGGTGACAATATCCTGCTCTCACCGGGAAACTACCTACAGGACATAGTTTCCAAAAGGAACGGCCAGGACTTGTCTCCTATCACTATAAAAGGGCTCTCTACCGCCGTCGTTAAAGGAGGCGGCAACGCAAGGATTATTGAAATAAACCACGACTTTATAACTTTAGACGGCTTCACAGTAGACGGGCTTTTTGGCTCATCAGGTTCACAGTCAGGATACCGTGATAAACTAATCTACTTTTTAGGCAAAGATAAGCTTGCAGGGGTAACAGGGGCCAGGGTCCTTAACATGACATTAAAAAATGCCGGGGGAGAGTGCATGAGGTTCCGATATTTTGCTACTAAAAACGAGGTTGCAAGCAATACGGTAACAAACTGCGGAGTCTATGACTTTAAATTTAATGCCGGGGGTAAAAACGGCGAAGGGGTATATATCGGGACTGCGCCCGAACAGCTTACCGACGGAAAAAACCCAACCTCAGACCGCGACCAGTCAAACGATAACTGGATCCACAACAACACTTTCAACACCCAGGGTAATGAGTGTGTAGATATTAAAGAGGCCTCATCCGGGAATATTATTGAAAATAATAAGTGTACCGGTCAAAAGGACCCTAACTCTGCGGGACTGGATACCCGGGGAAGCAAGAATATCTTCCGGAGCAATGAAACTTACGGTAATACCGGAGCCGGGATTCGCCTGGGCGGGGATGCCACCTCAGACGGTACAGGTAACCATATTTACAACAACAAAATTTCAAATAACACTGCAGGAGGAATCAAATTCCAACGCTCACCCCAAGGCGAAATTTGCGGGAATAGCTTTTCAGGTAACAGCAGCGGTAATTCTGTCGGTAGCTATGGCTCAGACTATAACCCAACATCAGTATGTACAGCCGGAATTGGCAGCTTACCCCTAACCCCTTACCCGATAACAATAACTCCCATTCTAACACCCATACCCCTTCCTCCTGATACCACAACCTTACCATTGCCAACACCTTCCGCCACACCTGCCACAGACAGTAACGCCGCACTGAAAATATTTATCCAACAGCTGATTGTCTACCTCCAAAATTACCTAAACACCTTACCATAGGTCAAGAAGTTCTTATTCCCCTTGGCAGTTTTGCTCAAAATCGCATAAAGGGAATTCTCGAAAATTATATTTTCGTCCAGTTGGTTATTTGAGGCATCACCTTTTAAATAAATCCCGGTCCTATTGGCTGAAATTGTATTTCTTCCGATATAGTTGTCCTTTGTTTTTATGTAGAGGGCTACCCCGTTTTTAGAAAAATTATTCTGGTAAACCTTAGTACCTCCAGCGCCGCTATAAAGGTAAAGCCCAAAGTTTTGGTTATTTTCAATCCTGTTGCCGGTGATTGTATTACCTAAAGATGCCATATTTATCCTTACCCCATTTGTATTCCCGGTGATTAGGTTATCATAAACCAGGTTCTGCCCGGAGTTATATACAACTAAACCTTCGAAGTTACCATAAATCTCGTTTCCTTCTACCAGGTTTTGGCCCGAGCTTTCATGCAGCATAATTCCGGCCTTTAAATTGTTATAAATTAAGTTATCCCGGATGACATTATTAATACACCTTTTTGAAAGGATTATGCCATGGCTGCCGTTGTGGTGGATTTTATTGTCCACAACTAACAAACCACTCGAATCATCATGCGGGTCCAAACCATATTTTACATTTTCAAACAGTTCATTCCCCTCAAAAACCATCCCCCTGGCGCCGTAAACATACGCCCCAAAATAGTTATGGTGGAACTTGCTGTTTTTAACCTCTCCGGTTAAAAGGTACTTATTAAAGCTTCCCCTGGGGATTTTCCATGAGACTCCAAAAGTAGAGGCTTCCTTGACGGGAGGCGGCTTATAACCTAAGTAAGAAAGTTCTGAGTTATAAATATTAAGCATAGAGGAGTACTTTGCTGCCACAAAACTCCTGCCGTCGGAATAATCCATGTCAAAGTCGGCTTTTGTCTCATCCCAAGAAGTAACCTTAACCCCGTCAATATTTATCACCCCGTTATGGGTCTTTAACCAGACAAATTTATTACTGTTACTCTCAAGCTTTAACCACTCAACTTCGCCCTTGTCCAGGTTTAAGTTAACCCCGTTTTGAATAAGCAGGTTAGCTTTTAAGTACCATATTTTTGGTGCTTCCTGTATAAGGTAGTTATCACCTGTTGAAAAGGCTATATCGGCAAGGGTTATATGTGTACCCCTTCCTGAGACAACTATGGTATCCGACTTTGTGTCTATGGTGATTTTTGATTTAGGAAGGTTTTTCATATCAGTATGATAGTTGCTCTTTATCCCGACATCCGGATAAAGAATTGGGACTTTTAGCCTTTGCCCGGACCTGATCAAACTTTTATTGGGTAAAGAGGCAATATTCGCCTTTATGATATTTTCTTCCGGGATGTTAAACCTCCCGGCAATTGAGGAAAGCGATTCATCCGGTAAAACAGTATAAACGGCCATTGGAGGGCTGGACGCTTCGGTCCCGCCAAAACCCACGGCCGGCAAGTTTATATCAGGCTCCGAGAGCTCTTCCAAACCAATCAGTCCTGAGACAAAAAGGCTCTGCTTGTAAACGGCCAGTGTACTAAATAGTAAGAGCAAGGTCATGGTTGTTGCCACAAGGGCAGGGGCCGGCTTGAAAAAGGCAAATTTAGGCAGCCTTTTAATATCCCACCTTGTTATCCACCCCTGGGTGTTTAATGTAAAAAGGGCATAAATCCTAAGCAGGCCAAAAGCAAAATTAAATATAATATAAAAAGGCAGGATTAAAATATCCCGAGGCCTTCGCAAAAGGTGAGGTGAAATTTTTATTAGCCGGCTGAAATACCACCATACTAAGATCACCAAAGCGCCCTCAAAAGACCGGGAAATTAGCAAAATTGTAAAATAAATCGGGCTTAAAAGCACAGTAAACGGCTGGACCGCCCGGTCAATTAAAAAGAAGGCAAATGCAGGATGTTTAAACGCCCAGCCGGAAAAAAGCGCCCGGAGGTCCGCCCTCCAGCTGTTCCTGCTCCAGCGAAGCCGCTGCTTAATAAGTGTCCTTAAACCTTCAACTCCGGGGGTATAAACGCGCGCGTTGCTTTGAAAGACCAGCTTAAAACCTCTTTCCCCGATTAAATAGGTTAATCTCTTGTCCTCACCGCTAATAACCTTTTTCCCCCAAAAAGTTTCATTTACCAGGTCATCTAAAAGGGGTAACAAAACCTTGCGGCGGTAAAAAGCAGTCCTTCCGGAAAGGCAGGTTAAGACATCACTGCTTACAGACAAAAACGGCATCTCGTCAAAATACCTTTGGTCAAGCTGGATATCAAATATTTTTTGGGCCAAAGTTTTAGGGTTATCAACATTCTGCCTTGTCCCAACACCTGCAACTTTGGGATTGGAAAAAGGGGACAGGGCATGTCTTTTTACCCCTAAATTCCAGATTGTGTCACTGTCCACCAAAGCCACAATTTCACTTTTCGCTTCCTTAATACCTAGAGCCAAGGCTGGCCTTTTCCCTGGTTCATCAGTAATAATAAGTTTTGAAGAAGAGCTTTTTAAGGCAAACTCTTTAAAAACCTCAATACATTTTGCATCGGAACTATCAATAATGGCTATAATCTCTTGAGGGTTATTATCCTCCCAGGACTTTAGGGCTTTTTGAAAAACTTCCGGATTCTCGTTGTAAACAGGTGTCACAACAGAAACACTCTCCCAATGGAACCCTTTTTTAGCCCGGTAACTTACACCTACAACCTTTTTTAAAATCCATACGCTCCATCTCCAAAGTCCTACTATCCCCAAGGGAAAATAAAAATAGATTAAGTCTGAATATTGTTCTAAAGGTTTAAGTAGTGCGTTAATTTCAGGGGGCATATCTGGTCATCAAATGCCCATTTTCCTGCTGATGTATACTTGGGTACCTTACAACAACCTTCCTGTGGGCATTTTGGTTTAATATTGTAAGCGTATTGTTTATCTTAATTGCTGTTTTAAGGAGAGGCATCTTAAACTTATGGTCACGGGCCCAACTTAAAAACGCCTGGGTGTCTTTTGGTAGACACATCCCGTCAAACGGGCCAAAGTCCTTGATACCATAACCGGGGTTCCACATACCTTCACAGCTTATAGCCACAAGGGGAAAAACTACATCGGCATCAAGGCCTAATTCATTACAAACCTGCCTCACTTCGTTATAGAAAGTAATTTTTAAGGCATTAAATAAATTATGGACATATTTTTGTATCTCAGCCTCCTCAAGCGAGGTAAACGAAAGTGGGCACCGGAAATCCTTGTAAACTTCTGCCAAAATTTCACCGGATTTTTCATCCAGCATACCTATTACAATAAGCCAGGGATTTAAAGAATCCTCCAGGGAAGACTTTTCCCGTAAATACTCGGGGTTCATACAAACCCCAAAATCCCTGCCTGTTAACTTTCCGGAATGCTTTTCAATAGTTTTTATAACTAAATTCCTTGTCGTCCCCGGAGGCACGGTGCTTTTGACTACCACAAGGTGGTATTTATTCAGGGTCCGAAGCCAATTCCCAAGGTTTTGTGAGGCCGATTCTAGAAAACTTAAATCAATCCTGCCTTTTACATTCGGGGTAGGGACGGTAAGAAAGGAGATATCAAAGTTAAACTGCCCGTCTACCAGTTGGCTTGGTAAAAAGGCCTTGTAACCTCCGGACCTTAAATATTCTACCTTCTGGGGGTCCGTGTCTATAAAAGTAACATCAAGCCCTTTTAAGGCTAGGCCTTTTCCGGTTGCCTGGCCTACAACACCGGAGCCAACAATGCAAATTTTTGGGCCGGTAGTTTCCAATTTGCCTCCTTTCGTTGTTAGAATATAATAACTGTCCCAGATTAAAAAAATAAGTTAAATTTTGTAAGCAAATGGTAATGATTTTAAGCATGAAAAAAGAGCCCTTGGGGTTTAGGGGAAAAGGTTGGCTGGCTGCCATCCGGTGCATTTACCGGCGGTATCCAAACTTAATCTTTTCCACCCCTTAGGCTCTTTCTCTTTCAGACCTTGGCGGGCTCTTTCAAGCCCTCTGCGGAAGTTTTCCTTGACCTGGCAGTATCTGTACGCTGAAAGTAACTCTTAATGTGCTGGGCCTGGCGCCGATGGCGGCATTTTTGGCTTCTCGGGCCGACCCGATGGAAAACCTGCCTGCCGGATTCAAGCACTCTCAGGACTATTGCCCCTCCGGGCACCAGTGAAACAAACATTACCTTCTACCTCCTTCTAGATGGATATTCACGAGCTGGCAAACAATAGTAAAGACCCGCCAAAAAAATAGCGGAAGCGATTATCCAGTAAGTAGCACCTAACCAGCTGAACCAATCGCCCATTATCATTTTTGAGGCAGCAGCCACCATCGAGGCCAGAGTCAAGACCCTAAATAAGCCCATATTAGAATCCCTGGTCTTCTGGAATTCCACTAGAAACAGCAATATGGTCGCTACGAACACAACCACTGCAACCTGATAAATAGATGCCCACAGAACAAATTCCACATTACTCTCCTTAAATTTATTTACTACCCAAATGGATAGCTTACGGGACACCTCCTTTAGATGCCCCAAAAGCTACCCATTTAGGCAAACTTCCGCAAATTATCAAGGTACAAGAGAACAACCGATAGTATAACATGAAATTATGGACATGTCAAACTATAAGCTATACCTCATGGCTACAGCAAGGCCTGGCCTTGCAGGGATTAGTTATGCATTTTGGGTATGAAAAAGCCCCATGCCATACGGCACATGGCTTCTCTCTTATACATTTTATTGGGCCTATTTAGCCCCTTTGCGGAAGTTTGTGGGACCTGGCCTGCAGGAGAAGAAGAGATAGAATGATTAACCAGAACAATCCTGCTCCTCCCTGCACAACCGGACTAAGTACCTCTAAGGTAATCATAGCTGCCAGCCCGCTTAGAAAAATGTGGGCTGTACAGCCGATGAAAAAGAGACTCAAGGCATATAGCCCCAAGCCGTAGCGGCACATCAAGGCCCAGACAAAGGCAAAGACGGCCACATACAAGACAAAGTTTGCAGAGGGAGGTACCTCTGTCTCCATTCCCACCAGCACCAATGCCCATAGGAATCCCATCGTCCCTATCCCGGCCAGTACCCAAAGAACCTTATCCCTATCTTCCAACTAATCCTCCTTATTTACTTTTTTCGATAACTTATTTATCTCGCCAAAGTATAGCAAGGCAAGAAAGACCACCACTATACCCATAAACCAATCGCCTATCGCTAATCGGGCCAAGATAATATAGACCAAAACGATAAACTCTGATTTTAGGAGGATAATAAGAGATCTTTTACCTCTTTTACGCAGCACCAACTCCGTTAGTGCCATGAAGATGATTAAGGTATAGCCTATTATGGAAGAGGCTCTCCAAAAATCAGTTAACTCCTGCATGCTTCCCCCTATATTCATTTACCACCCAAATGGATAGCTTACAGAGTATCTGCCTGGATACCCCAAAAGCTATCCACTTAGGTAAACTTTCCGCAAATTTTTAATGTACAAAAGATTTGAAAGGAAACCTTTAAAGGCTAGCGCAGCAATTTGCACCTCTTTTCCGGTTTACAGAGGAAATAATATCAAAAACATATTTAAAAGTCAAACTATAGGGTGATATTAGGTATGCGCAATTATTTGCGTGATTATTGCGTGTTGTATGATATACTAACAACATGTATAAACCAAAATTTACAGTCACTTCACAGATTCTAACTTCCATCTCGGAAATTGCCGAAATTAAATCTATCGTTGAGCGTTCCCGGGTACTTCCCCTAAACGAGGCCCAACTCCGTAGGGAAGCCATATCCCGGATGGCACATACTTCAACCTCAATTGAGGGTAATAAGTTAGCCCAATACCAGGTAGATAAGGTTTTATCCGGCATGTCGGTTAACGCCGATGAAAAATCCATCCTCGAAGTCAAAAATTACCAGGCTGCCTTAGTACAAATGGATAAGATTGCCAAGGTCTCACAAGTTTTAAACATCGGGCAAGTCCTGGAGATCCACAAATTCTTAATGAATGGCTTAGTGGCAGAGGAGAAGCGGGGACATTTCCGCAAAGGTGCAATTTATGTCGTGGATGATTTAGGAGACGGAAGGGAACAACTCCGATACGAAGGCCCGCCGGCTACAAAAGTGCCACACCTTATTAATGAGCTCCTAAAATGGTTAGTTTTGGCAAAAAAAGAAGATCTCCATCCGGTTTTAATAAGTTCTATTTTCCATGTCCAATTTGTAACTATCCACCCTTTTACCGACGGGAACGGAAGGATAGCAAGACTTTTAACAGCCCTAATTTTGTACCAAAGCGGCTGGGATTTTAGAAAAATTATAGTCCTTGAGGATTTTTACAACCAGGATAGGCAAGCCTACTATAACGCCCTAAACATTGTCCAGGGCAATAAGTATCACGAGGGGGAAGACTTAACACCTTGGGTAGAATATTTTATAGAGGGGTTCCTGGTTGAAGCAAGACAAGTAAACGAAAAGATTGCCCTGATGGGATTTGGCAAGGTCTCCGAAGCTGCCGAGCAGATATTTTTAGATAGGGACGAAATACAAATTATGGACTTTTTGGCCACAACCGGGCGGATTACCAGCCAGGATGTCCGGGAAATATTGGGGGTTGCCAAAAGGACAGCCCAGCTTAAGCTCAAAAACCTTACTGACAAGGGACTTCTAAAATCACAAGGCAGCGGTCCCTCAACTTACCATGTACTCTATGGTGGTGAGCGAGCATAGTGAGTCGAACTATGCGCGATAGTTTGCGCGGTTCTTGCGTGATTATAGCCACTTGTTTTTAGAAAAGGAATAATGTTATTGTTAATCGTATGTCCGATGAAAGTTGTCCGAAATGTGGTTCTCCTTTAGGGGATATTACCGAAACTTCTACCGGTAAAAAATTACAGAGGTGTTCCCAGGGGTCCTGGAACCCCCAAACAAAGAAAAACGAAGGATGTGAGTATGTTAAATGGCTCCAGGTTGAGCCTCAAACTTTAGATGAAAAGTGCCCCAAATGCGGATCAGCCCTGATTATGCAGGTTACCCGCTTTGGCAAGAAGATGAAAAAGTGCTCCGCGGGTGGCTGGGATAAGGAAGCCAAAAAGGCTACCGGATGTGACTTTGTAGAGTGGATCAACGGCACAACAGAAGCTTTGGATGGAAAATGCCCCGATTGTGGAGAGGGATTGGTCTTATATACTACAGCCGCAGGCAAAAAAATGGAAAAATGTTCCACAGCAGGCTGGGACAGGGAAGCAAGGAAAGCAACGGGATGTGCTTATATCAAGTGGCTTAAACCAGGAGAAATACCAAACAACGCCGGTGAAGAATTTTTACCTCCTGAAGAGTAGGTTAACTTTCAAAAGTGATATAATCTCGTCAAATGCATGACATTGAAAACCCATCTGGTAAAGAACTGAGCCCTGAGTGGCAAGAAGTGATTCGGGAAAGTATTGACGAACAACTCGAAAGTTTTGAAGTTTTATTTGGAGCAACAGATGAAAATCCTGAGTCCGCATTAAATTTTTCCCCACTCTCATTTTCAAGCGGTTATGATGAAAGAGAATATGATGAATTATCTCCCGAAGAGAAAGATTTCATAAAACAGGCGATGTTTTCCGGAATTGGGTTTAATCCTGAAGATGCACAGATAGTTTCTACATATAAATATGACGGTCCCGAAGGTTCTAAGGGATATGGAGCAGCGGAAGTTACAGTGTACGAAACTACAAGGTCTGATGAGGGTATGTTTCTGCATATGGCAACATATCCGGACGGAAGAGAAGAACTTTTTGTAGCTTCCAAGGATTACCGCCTCTAAAAAAATTATTGCTTTCGCTTACGGTATTTAAAAACAGACATATTCATAATAAATATCAGATTGGCATCTTCCCTGTGCCCTCCGTCATAACCAGGCATATCATAAATAGCCTTGGCAGCATTCTCATGAAAATGCTGGGCTGCCAACAGGTCCTGGGCATAAGTTATGGCAAGTGATATTTTCTCTATCCCATTTACAGTCTCCGGACTTTGAGTGTCAGAATCCACAATTTGGGATAGATTGTAAATTTTACCTGTCTTACGATCCAGGAAAATAACATTTTCGAGCTCTTTAGGCATGTCTTTGTTTTACCACAAACTAACGCCTATAGCTAGCTGCGGGACATGGATTAAGAAAATCTTGCCCATCCGCCTGCGGCGGAGGGTCGAACCGTAAACTGGGTTAAAATCAACAGCCCCCATTTAGGTACAAAAATACCCTCACAAGGAGGGTTTTTGTACCTAGCTGCGGGACATGGATTCGGACCATGATAAACAGATTCAAAGTCTGTTGTCCTGCCATTAGACGATCCCGCAATATAACTAACCTAACCTCCTTTTTAGATAGGCTCTGCCAAAACCTGTTTTTAGCTGCTTTTCTCTTGCTATAGCGTTTTCCTCACTCATACAAGCCTCGTAATATATCAATTCCATTGGTAATCGATACTTAGTAGCTTTTACCAAACCGTTGTTATGTTGTTCCAACCTATGCCTGAGATCAATACTCCATCCGATATAAAGCCAGCCATCCTTTTTACTTCTTAAAACATAAGTATAGAACATATCCTGCCATTAGACCTGCCCGCATTGCTTCGCCCACCCGAAACGCTTCGCATATCGATGCGAGCGGGCAAAGCGATGCAGGCGGGCGATCCCGCAATACAAAGCATTAAGATTATATTCTATTGAGCTTATCTGTTCAAACCCTGATCCTGGTCAAGCCAGGATGACAAACTAATATTTGACAAGCGGGTAAATCCGTTTAATACTGGATATGAGGAGGTGATAACATGGGTTCATATAAGTCACTTGCGTTAACTGTTGCTATTATCGGTGCTTTGAATTGGGGTTTGGTAGGACTCTTTGGGATTAATTTAGTAAGCACCTTATTCGGAGCCGGATCAGTATTGGAAAGGGTTGTATATAGCTTAATAGGCTTGGGAGGTCTTTTGGTTGCCTGGGGAACATGGGGTTCAAAGAAGTAAATTACCCTAAATAGTTGGTATTATTTAAGTCCCCCGAAAGTTCGGGGGACTTTTTCTGAGCTCCTGACGTTATGTTACACAGACTGCCAGGATTCATCCAAGAATTTAACTCAACCCCTATTTTACCAGATTTTTTATATAACCCCTGTTAATTACGGGTTTTGTATGTATAATAAAGTATAGCAACAATTTTTAACAAGGATGAATAAAGAAGTAACGCAGTCAACTAAAATAGCTATCTTCCGAAACAGAAAAATAAGAAAAACTATTCATAAAAATGAGTGGTGGTTTGTAGTTGAGGATGTAGTTTTGGCGCTTATCGATTCAAATGACTCAAAACAATATATCCAGCGCATGAAGCTCCGTGACCCCGAGCTTTCTAAAGGGTGGGTACAAATTGTACATACCCTTGCAATAGAAACCAGTGGCGGTAAACAGAAGATGAATTGCGCCAATACTGAAGGTATTTTTAGGATTATCCAATCAATTCCTTCAACTAAAGCAGAGCCGTTTAAAAGATGGTTAGCCAGAGTTGGATATGAAAGGGTGCAGGAGATAGAAGATCCGGAACTTGCTCAAAAACGAGCCAGAGCGCTTTACAAAGCAAAAGGATATCCGCAGGATTGGATTGAAAGACGGATGCGTTCTATTGCCATCAGGGAGGAATTAACGGATGAATGGCAAAAACACGGTGTAGAACTGGCAAAAGAGTATGAAATACTAACTGCGGAAATATCTAAAGCCACTTTTGGCGTAACACCATCTGAATATAAGAAAATAAAAGGACTCGAACGCCAAAATTTGCGTGACCATATGAATGATTTGGAGCTTTTATTTTCCCAGCTTGGTGAAGCTGCAACGACAGAAATTACCAAAACAGAACATCCTCAAGGGTTTGATAAAAATAAGCAAGTCTCAAGGCGTGGAGGCAAAATTGCCGGAGATGCCAGATCTAATCTTGAAAAAGAAACAGGTAGAAAAGTAATTACTTCACAAAATTATTTACCCAAAAAACAGGCTAAAAAACTGCTAAAGAAATAACATGCCATATAAGGTTCAATCAACTACAATATTACCTAAAGAATTTGTCCCAATTATTAAAGCTCTTAAAGACATTCATAGTTTGCATAATAAACATCAAATTTGGTATTTAGTAGGCGGATCAACTGCAATAGTAGCAGCTTCTGGCAAATATTTTAAGGTGCTAGGAGATGTGGATATAGTATGCGATATTAAACAGCAGGAGGTTCTTCACAATGAGTTAATAAAACTTGGATACAAATTAATAAATATCCCTCCTGATTCAATTGTTAATCGAATCAAAAAACATTATGTCAAAGATAAGCAAATAATTGATATCGCTTTTGGAAGCTTTACTAGAAAAGGTTATGAGATAAAGCTCCCAATGTTAATTCCCGGTATTTTATTAGTTTTTAGTAAGGCTATGATTCGACCTAGCATTTATGTCTTAAGTAATACTAAGTTTTTAGGGTTTTCTAAAGAAGCTCAATGGTTTGGGCTTGGAAGGTTTATTGATACTATAGACGCCATGAATGATAAGGCTTCAAAAAGAAAGAGCAATTTGTCATTACTAGATGAAAATCTAAATAAAAAAGTAATAGAAGAAATAAAACAAGGAGACCCTGGTATTTACATTCGAAGCATACCGATAGTAACACCTAATAATAGCACCCTCTTATTTTTGACAAACTGGTTTATTAAGTTCTGGAACAGATTTTTCTAAAGATAAATTTAATAAGGTTGCAGGAATGATCCAAATTTCAGTTCGATTCCCGTTAGGGTATTATGTTATGGGATTAAATTTTAGCAAAATTTAACAACCTTCCGAAGCTAAAATGCACGAATTCGATAAAAATCGTCTAGAGCGGGAGACGGGATTCGAACCCGCGACATCCTACTTGGCAAGCAGGCACTCTACCACTGAGTTACTCCCGCACTTCGTCACTTCGTTCCTCAGTGTAAACTACTCAGGACTCAGTGTAAACTTTCTATAAGAACCAACTTCTTTTCCCTTCTCCAACCTTTAATTTCTTTTTCCCTTTTGGCAGCTTTATATTTATTCACGAGCTGCTCCAATACACTAGCCTAACAGGCAACCTTGCTTTTGTAGAAAGCACTTGACCGCTATTATGCTCCACCAGCCTCTTCTTAAGACTCCAAGTTATCCCTGTATAAAAGCTACTATCATTACACCCCAAGTATATAGACAAAGTAGGGCATAATATGGGCTTGCCCTGAGGCCGCCATAGGCGGCCGAATGGGTGCCACAGCCAGGAATGAGTCTCGCTTCGCTCGTCTCCCCCGACATACGTCGGGGTCGAACCGCTCCGATTTTATCGGAGCTGGAATTAGATTCCTTCGACTGTAAAAATTTAACAAGCTAGTGAAAAACTAGCTTGTTAAATTTGTGCCACAGCCAGGAATCGAACCCGGATAAGACGCTCTTCAGGCGCCCGCCTTGACCAACTTGGCAACTGTGGCTCTTCGCTTCGCTCGACGTTCGTCGGGAGAAGGGTGGACCCGAGAGGACTTGAACCTCTGACCTCCTCAGTGTAAATGAGGCGCTCTGACCAACTGAGCTACGAGTCCAATTTTACCATACCTGTGCCGAAGAGAGGAGTCGAACCTCCACGAGCTTGCGCCCACAACGTTCTGAACGTTGCATGTCTACCATTCCATCACTTCGGCATGTTTGCCCTTAGTCAAGTGCCGGGAAGAGGACTCGAACCTCCACGCCATTGCTGGCACATACACCTCAAGCATGCCTGTCTACCATTTCAGCATCCCGGCTTTTTGCCTAGATATTATACCTAATGCATTCATAATTTTCGAGTGTTTTCTTCCTAAACACAAAATATCTGCATTATAATAAAGCTTATTTAAGAGTAGGACAGAGCTTTTTTTAGCATATTCCAGAGTAAAAACATTAGCTCGAAAACGTATTTTACCTTTAATTCTATAAAGTTGCTCTACCTGATCACTTAGCCACTCTAGATGTTTCTTGCTAGCTGAAGTAAAGCTGGTATATAACTGAAAACTGCTTTTCCAGCGCGGGTCAAAATAAGAATATGTATAACCATCACCATCTAAACAACCCCTTAAAAAATCAGCAAAAAATCTACTTGGTATTTTAAGCTCCCCAATAGTTTTAGATTTAGCAGACGTCAGACCAATACTGAGCAAGAATCTGTAGAGTTTTACGTTACTAAACTGCACAAAGTAATAGCGTTTCTGCGAGTAGCCTGAAGATTTTGATCCTATTTTACTTGTAATCCCAACTGCATGTAAGAAATTTTTGACTTGATCTAGATCCTTAGAGGTAAAATCTAAATGTCTTCCATCTTTCGACAGACATCCATCGGTAGCAATTAACCCCACAGCATAAGCGAATTCAGCGGTCCACACCACCACCTCATTATATCATCCCTCAAGTTAATAGCGTCTACCATTAAATTTTCCGGCATGATCTTAACCTACCTATTTTACCAGTATTTGATCCAGTTGACAAAAGATAAAAATAACCCTAATATTTTTGGCACTACTCTTTGGAAGACGGACCAATGAGAAATATAAATTTTGCCCTAACCTGGTACACCACAACTATTTGCACGCTTGTATTTTCAATCCTTCTTTTAACTCATCTATCCTTTACCCGTCCGACAATTACACCTATAGGACAAAGCTACCAAAGCTACCGCGCACTGCCTACAAACCTCACAACATTAACTACCCAAGAAGTAACTATCGGCAAAACCGATGCCCGTACATTGGTTATCTACCACTTCTTCAAACAAAACAATGCCCCCTTATCCCAAGCAGCCGAGAAATTTATAGAAGTGGCTGACAAATACAACCTGGATTTTAGGCTTTTACCTGCTATTGCCATGCAGGAGTCAAACGGGGGAAAGATTATGCCCAACAACTCCTTTAACCCCTTCGGTTACGGAATCTATGGGGGTAAGGTTTTAAGGTTTACCTCTTTTGAAGAGGCAATCGAACGGGTGGGGCAGGGGCTTAAAGAAGATTATATAGATAAAGGCTTAAAAACACCTGACCAAATTATGGCAAAATATACCCCTCCTTCAATTGAAAAAGGAGGCCCCTGGGCAATCGGTGTTTCCTCTTTTATGGAAGAGCTCCACTAGATTTAAACCCCTAAACTTTACCCTGAGTTTACCGAAGGGTTAATACTACCTTCAACTGGCCCTGAGGGGCCGCTCAGGCCCTCGAACGGGAGCAAGGTCGAAGTATTAATACTGAGCAAGGTCGAAGTATTAATACTGAGCAAGGTCGAAGTATTAATACTGAGCAAGGTCGAAGTATTAATACTGAGCAAGGTCGAAGTATTAATACTGAGCAAGGTCGAAGTATTGACATCCAAGACCCCATAGTATATACTTTGCATCGAATCCTGGAGTATGACCCCTCACACTCCAGGATTTTTTTGTGGTGAAAAATATGTTAACCAAAAAGCTTATTGCTTTACTTCTAACACCTATTCTCCTAATTAATATGCCTGCCCTGGCAGTAGAAAACGTGGAGCGAGACACTCCTAAAATTGAAAGCCGTCAGATGGATAAAAGGGCCGAAGTTTTACAAGGCTACCTTGCCAAATACAACTCACCAATGCAATACCAAGCACAGGACTTTATTGATGCTGCCGATGCAAGCGGTATGGACTGGAAACTGCTTCCGGCCATTGCCGGGGTTGAGTCAACCTTTGGTAAATTTATCCCTGGTGGATACAACGCCTGGGGATGGGGAGTTTATGGAAACCAGGCTATCTACTTTAAATCCTGGAGGGAAGGTATGTTTACCGTCTCAGCCGGACTCCGTAAAAACTATATCAATCGTGGTTTAACCGACCCTGCTTCTATTAACAGGATGTACTCCACATCTTCAAAATGGAGCACTAATGTAACTTTCTTCCTTAATGATATGGAGAAATTCGAGGCCCAATATGAAAGAAAAAGGGGCCAGGCTGCCTCTATGCACTTAATTGCCCAAGCAGCCGGACAATCCGCCCAGCTTGCCATGAGCCGATAGTTTGACAAACCCATAATTAAAGGAGTATTATACCCCCTATAATGGAAATAGAAACTATAAAATTCAACCCTGGCGAAAAGTTAATTACCCGCCCGTTAGTTGAGAAAATCAGATACATTTTAAGTGGGGGAAGGTTGACTGTACAAGGTGACAGGAGAAAAACTACCTTCAGGTTTGAATTAGGAGAAAGCAGTGTACTCCTATTAGGACAAGAGAATAGATCAGACTCGGGATTACTGAATGCCGATGTATGCATCTCTGCACCCAACGCAAGTTCAAAGATGACCGGCATCTCAGAAATTGAGCTTGTTGGAACTTTTAGACAGGTAGAGTTTATTCAAGAAACTATGTGCCACAAGCAATCACTCATTATCCACAGTAGCGGCGGTTTTACCTCAAGAAGCAAAGTAGAAGCAGAATTACTCTAGTATTAAAGCTAGTTTCATCGACAAATAATATCCTAAACTGGTAAGATTCACTCATGGGGTATAAGCTTTTAGCCATCATTTTAGGCAAGGTTATTATTTATCTTACAAAGATCCTTAAAATCGGTGGGGGATCAGCAGCTCCCGGCTATTATGCACTTAAGTTTTACCCCAATTTAGTGGCTGAACTAACTAAAGATATCCCTAAAACTGTAGTCATCACAGGCACAAATGGTAAAACCACCACCTCCCGCATGCTTTACTACTTTGCCAGGGAGCAGGGTTTAAAAGTTATCCGTAACTCCACCGGCTCGAATCTTGAACGCGGTATCGCCTCAACCCTAATTTCGAACTCACACATGTCAAGTGGGAAGCTAAAAAATGTGGACCTGGCCATTTGGGAACTGGATGAGGCTGCTTTTAACCAACTTGTCCCTGAGAAAATTAAGCCCGACATCATAATTTTTCTTAATGTTTTCAGGGACCAGCTGGACCGTTACGGCGAGATAGATTCTATTCTAAGAGGCTGGAAAAAGACTCTGGAAAAGATAGGCAAAGACACAACTGTGCTTATAAACGGAGATGACCAGAACCTGCTCGGGTTAAAAAACAGCATCAAATGCAAGGTGGAAACTTTCGGGATAGAGGATTATAAGATAAAAGGGGAAGGGACTGTTAAAAAAATAGGGGAAGAGAAACTCGATTTAGAAGCCAAAAATGTCAATTTACTTGGGCTTTCAGGCACCAATTTTGATATCCAGGACAGACACGAAACCTGGTCCTTTTCCATACCCTTACCGGGGATTTACCATGTTTATGATTTTTTGGCAGCCTATATCACCTCACAGAAACTCGGGATAGGGAGGCAAGCTGTAATTTCTGCTCTTGACCATTACTCCCCGGCCTTTGGCAGGGCAGAGAAACTGGATTTTGGGTATATCTTATTAATTAAAAATCCGACAGGGGCAACCCAGGTCTTGGAGACTCTAAAAGGGGAATTAAAAGTTGGGGACAGGCTGCTTTTTGCTTTAAATGATAATATAGCCGACGGGACGGATGTTTCCTGGATCTGGGACAGTGAGTTTGAAATGCTGTCGGCTGTCAGCAGTCAGCTGTCAGCTATCTGTTCAGGCACCCGTGCAGAAGATATGGCTTTAAGGCTAAAATATGCAGGCTTGGAGCCTGAACAGATAATAATCCAGAGAGACCTTAAAAAGGCCCTCAAACAGGCTAGAGAGGGCCTAGGAGGCCGGCTCTTCATCTTGCCCACTTATACAGCACTCCTGAGATTGCAAAAGATTTTAGCCAGGGAAGGAACTAAAGAGCACTATTGGAAGGAGTAAAATAAAATATAATTTCTAATTCCTAATTAACCTAATTTACCTAAATAATGACCAAATGTCAGAATGTCTAATTTAGAAACTGGTAATTGGGATTTCTTTAGAAATTAGAGTACTTAGGAATTAGGTCAATTTAACTATGAAACTAATAATAGGCCATCTTTACCCTGAATTAATGAATATCTATGGTGACATGGGCAATATTATTGCTTTACAAAAACGCGCTGAATGGAGAGGGATAGAAGTCGTTATCAAAAAGTTTTCGATCGAAAACAAATTGAAACAAGGGAAAGTTGACCTGTTTTTCTTTGGCGGAGGACAGGACCAGGCACAGGAATTAGTAGCTGGGGACTTAGTAGCTAGTAGTAAGGGTAAAATTATTAAGAAAGAAGTGGAAAAGGGGGTACCGTTGCTGGCTATTTGTGGAGGGTACCAGCTTTTAGGGGAATATTACCAACCTCACAATGCGACAAAGCTGACAGGTATCGGCGTTTTTCCGGCTTACACAGTGGCAGGAGATAATCGTATGATCGGCAACATAGTAGTTCAGAGTTCATGGTTCACGGTTCATGGACAAGAGGAAACGTCTATGAACAATGAACTACCAGCGAAGCATACTATGAACTATCTTGTTGGTTTTGAAAACCACTCCGGTAAAACTTTTCTTAAGGAAGGTGCCCAGCCTCTGGGCCAAGTAGTCAAAGGTTTTGGTAACAACGGGGAAGACCAAACCGAAGGATGTATCTACAAAAACGCTGTCGGGTCTTACATGCATGGCTCGCTTTTGCCTAAAAACCCGGGACTTGCCGACTGGCTGCTTACTAAAGCCTTAGAGCTAAAATATGGCAAGGAGATTGCACTGGAGCCTCTGGATAACACCCTGGAAAACCTAGCCCACAAAGCAGCTGTGCTAAAATACTCTTGAGCCGGGATGGTGAAATGGTATACACGCATGGTTTAGGACCATGTGCCGCAAGGCATGGAGGTTCGATTCCTCTTCCCGGCACCACACCCCAAGATTACCCCGAAGTTTTAGTTGACTTTAGATTAGAAAGTGCTAGACTATGAGGCAAGATATGAGCAGTGTATCAAGCCAAACATTAAATACTTCTAATCCTAAAGAAGTTAAAAAACAGCCTGTTCAACAAATCGGCGGCCGGATGGGTGATTTTGATGAGACGGAAAACTACTTTGAAACTTCAAGGTTTGTAAGTTCAGAAAACTTTGTTATGGAACCTGCCGCAGTAGTTGAAGCTGCAGAAACGATAATAGAAGGTACTGTTACAGTCAAAGCAGCAGAAGCTATTATTAGGGAAGCAGCAGTTGTAAACGCCGCAGAAAATATAATCCGGGAAGCAGCTGCCAAACCTATCCAGGAAGAAAACACCATCTATGGTGAATACCAAGGGTCTCTAGCTATCGGGGAAAGTATTAAACAATTCCTTGAACAAACTACCGAGCTTAAAGCAGACACTACTGGGCCAAGAGAGATCAATATATCCCCAAGTGACCAAAAAGAGGCCTTTGTAGGATTATTTTCAGCCGGGGCAGATACTATTAAGGACACAGCAAATAAGGTAATTTCAACTGCAGCCGATACATTAACCACCACTGCAGGAGTGACCAAGGATATGGTAGTAAAAGATATTATGGGTTTGGGTAAGAAAGAAAGTCCCAAAACCAGGGAAGAAATAGAGAAAGCTAATGAAGATGCGGCACAGAGAGCCCATGAACAAAAATTCCAGATCAATTTAACTGTTCCTCACCCGGAGGTAAGTGTATTTGAGCTGGATAATAAGGTAGTCAGCAAGTCCCAACTTGAAGAAGCATTAGGTGCAAGGGTTACCAGTAGCCACATAGATGAAAAAGGGGGATTAAGGACATATATAAAAACAGAGGCAGAGAGAGTTCTGGGTGAGAAGGATAAGGAACAGGAAAACGCAGTCCAGAAAGCAAATACCCTGGCCGTGGCTACAAAAGACAAAGGTTTAGGCAGGGGAGAACTTGATAAGGGCACTGAAAACCCCAACCACTTCACCAAAGCCACCAGCTAACCAATCTGTGTGGGCGGTACAGGATTCGAACCTGTGACCTTTTCTACGTCAAAGAAACGCTCTACCAACTGAGCTAACCGCCCGAACAAAACTATCTAAACCGCCCTTTCAACCGTAAATGTTACCATTACTTGACTCAATCCTCAAGCTATGGGTACAATCAAAGGAGTGTTACCCCAAACTGACCAGATCAGGCAGCACTTATCTGCCAATTTAGGCCGGGAAAGAAGAGAGATCATGCTTGCCAACTTCCTGGGAGGGCTTGCCTGGGGGTTTGGAACAGTTATAGGTGCCACCGTAGTTGTTGCCTTACTCCTTTGGATCATGCAAGTTGTTAATATCGTCCCTTTTGTCGGTGATTTTGTAAGCGGGATTGTCGAGGTAGTAAATAAAGGCCAGCCGGCACGCTTACGCTGATGCCAAAAAACCCCAAAGTCTCGTTAGTTAAAAGCCCGGATTCATATAGTGGAGTTACCACTGCCTTAAAGTTAATTGAAAAAGAGGTGAAACTTGCCCTCAAGGGTAAAAAAAGGGTTCTTATCAAGCCGAATATGGTCTCCGTCCGCCACCCGCTCGCCTCAACACCCGTGGAAGCCGTCAGGGCAGTATTAGACTTCCTCTTACCTTTTGTAAAAAGCGAAATTATAATAGCCGAGGGCAGTGCCGAAAATACCGAAAAAGCCTTCAAAAGACTTGGGTTTTATAACCTAAAAAGGGGCTACAAAATAAAGTTTGTTGACTTAAATAAGGACAAGGTCGGCAAAGAGGTAAAAATTATGGATGCCGCAGGCTATCCGGTTAAGGTTGATATTGCCAAAACTATAATAAACGCAGATTTTATTATCTCCATAACCCGCCCGAAGACACATAATACAGGGGTCGTTACCCTTTCCCTAAAAAATCTCCTGGTTGGCTCTATTTTTGAAAGGTGGAAAATCCACCAAGGGATGAGGTTTCATTCTAACCTTCTTTCTATCTCCAAGGCTATAAAACCACACCTTTCCGTAATTGACGGGACAGTTTCCATGGAGGGGGAAGGACCAGCCTTCGGCACCCCTAAAAAGACAAACTTTGCTGTAGCTGGCCTAGATCCATTGGCGGTAGATAGCCTAGTGACAAGTTTAATGGGGTTTAACCTAAAAGATGTGGGGTACTTAAAACTTATGGATGATAACAGGATTGGGCAGGGGGATTTGTCCAAAATAGTAGTCCTGGGAGAAAAACCCGGGAAGTTCCAATATCGTTTTAAGCCTCATCCCACCCATAAACGTCAAATTCTCTGGCAGAACTTAAACCTACCCCCAAAAACCCTTATTTCCAAAATAATCGGCTTGACCCTAGGCAAAGTTAAAAAAATGATTCCTGGAAGGCTTATTATCGAGATGCAGGAGATCGGGCCTTTAAGACAATTCGTCACCCGCATCCAAAACGGTTTTTAAACCGCATTTTGACTTTTGACCCCCTCAAGGTTAATATCAGCCAAGATATATGAAAAAAGTATACTATTGGCAAAAATGTATCGCTTGTGACGCTAAAATTTCACCCGAGAAGTTTTACTATACTTGCCCAAAATGCGGCAACCTGCTTTTGGTGGAACGGGACGAGGCCTGGATTGATAAAACAGTCGGGCGGGGAAAGATAGCGCGGCAGTTTTTTGATAATTTAAGATTCAGCAAAAAGGGAGACGAATATCCGTATGGCAGCGGGGTTTTTATGTGGCTGCCGCACATCCTCCCCGGCTTCCCTAAAGAGATGGCAGTATCTTTACATGAGGGCTTTACCGACCTTTTTGAAATCCCCGATTGGCTTAAAAAACAGATCGGGCTTAAAAACCTGCTCATAAAAATGGAGGGGCAGCTTCCTTCGGAAAGCTTTAAGGACCGCGGGATGTCGGTAGCAATTTCTGAGGCAATCAGGCTCCAGGCTTGGTACCCTAACTTAAATATCCGATATGTTGCCTGTGCCAGCACCGGAGATACATCTGCCTCGGCAGCCGTTTATAGCGGCTATGTCCGGGACAAACTAACCTGCTTGGTATTCCTTCCCCACGAGAAGGTCTCACCCGAACAACTTTTCCAGGCTATGGCCCATGGTGCCAAGGTACTTTCCATAAAACACCCCCAGGGATTTGACGGATGCATGAAGTTAATCCAGGAGTTTTGTGATGCACACCCTGAGATAGTCTTATTAAACTCCAAAAACGCATTCCGGGTAGCAGGACAGGAAACAATTGCCCTGGAGATTTGCCACGACTTAAGATGGAAAACCCCGGATTGGATCGCAGTTCCGGCAGGCAACGGCGGCAACTTAACAGCCCTGCTTATATCGCTTCTTCGGATGAAAGAGCGGGGGTTAATTGACAGACTTCCGGCAGTTTTAGTGGCCCAGACTAAGGGAGCAAATACCCTGGTACGGTGGGCAAAAAGCAGCCACCAAAAATATGAGCCCCACACCTTCACCGATACTGTTGCCTCAGCGATGAATATTCAGGATCCGGTCAGCTTTCCCAGGATTAAAAAACTTTACGGTAATTTTAAAATCAAGTTTTATGATGTCCCGGAGGAGTCTATCCAAAGGACCAGGGCACGTTTTATGATGGCCGGGGCCAATATCTGCCCCCAAACGGCAGTGGCACTGGATGGAGTGCTTCAGGCCCGGGGAGATAGGTTTATTAAGGAAGATGAGGTCGTGGTCACTATCGGGACCGCCAGTGGTATTAAATTTGCCGCTTCCGGTATTACACACCATCTAAAAGGCAGCCCAAAGGATTTTGCCAACCCGCCGCAGGTTTTACCGGGTAATATTGCCGCCATTGAAAAAGCACTCTCCTTATAGCTTCCTATAGTTCATTTCTGTTATATTAAAGGAAATATGAGTAAAGTAAGCCAAGAATACTTGAACAATTTAAGGCACAGCTGTGCTCATCTTTTAGCCGCTGCCGTGGTTAAGTTGTATCCATCAGCCAAGCCCACCATCGGGCCGGTAATTGAGAACGGCTTTTATTATGACTTTGAATTTTCAAAACCTATCTCCGAAGAAGATTTACCTAAAATTGAGGCAGAGATGGCCAAACTTGTCCAGAAATGGGGGAGTATTGAGGGTAAAGAAATCTCCCTTTACGAGGCCAAGGAAAAATTTGCCAAAAACCCTTATAAGTTAGAGCTCATTGAGGAGCTGGCCCAAAAAGATGAACCAATTATGATTTATAGAAGTGGAGATTTTGAGGATTTGTGCCGCGGGGGACATATTGAAAAGCCTTTTCAGGAAATTAAAGCCTTTAAGCTTTTATCCATTGCCGGAGCCTATTGGCGGGGAGATGAAAAAAACAAAATGTTAACCAGAATCTACGGAACCTGCTTCCCAACCCAGGAAGAGCTTGATGAATACCTAAAACAACTCGAGGAAGCAAAAAATAGAGACCACAGGAAAATAGGCAAAGACCTGGGGTTATTTGTTTTTTCAGATTTGGTAGGCAAAGGGCTGCCTCTTTTTACCGCCAAAGGTGCAACCATCAGACGGGAATTGGAACGCTTTGTAGTTGATGAAGAAATTAAGAGGGGATACCAACATGTTGTAACACCACCGCTTGCCAAAACCGAATTGTATAAAGTTTCCGGCCACTACCCCTACTACGCAAACACAATGTACCCACCGATGAGGATTGACGAGGAGGAACTGATCTTACGTCCGATGACTTGTCCTCATCATTTTATGTTGTACAAGTCACAGCCACAAAGTTACAAAGATCTTCCTCTCAAATTGGCAGAGTTATCTCCTCAATTTCGCTATGAAAAAAGCGGAGAGTTAAGCGGTCTCACCAGAGTAAGGATGTTTTGTCTTGCAGATGCCCACATCTTTTGCACAGTTGAACAAGCCAAGGCAACAATCCTGGAAGTCTTGAACCTTATCGATTACGCCAATAAGGTCCTGGGATTTGTTAAGGGACAGGATTATAGATACAGGTTATCACTAGGGGATAGAAAAGATGATAAAAAATATTACAAAGATGACAAGGCTTGGGAAACAGCCGAGAATACCCTACGGGAAGTTTTGACTGAAGCAAAAGCACCATTTTTCGAAGCCCCTAACGAAGCAGCTTTTTATGGCCCAAAAATTGATATCCAAATTAAAAATGTTAGTGGTAAAGAAGAGACCGCTTTTACTGTGCAGTACGACTTTGTTATGCCCAAAAGGTTTAATTTAACTTATACCGATAAGGATGGCAAAGAACAAGAAGTAGTTGTAATACACCGCTCCTCTATAGGGGCAATAGAAAGGACCATGGCTTTCTTGATTGAAAAGTACAAAGGTGCCTTTCCTGTCTGGCTTTCTCCTGTCCAGGTACAAATTATACCCATTGCCGAAAGGCATAATAAATATGGACAAAATGTACTCGATCAACTTTTAACTGCAAATATTAGAGTTGAGCTTGATGAGAGAGCTGAAACAATGCAAGCCAAAATTCGTGATGCCCAAATGCAAAAAATTCCTTATATGTTAATAGTAGGGGATAGGGAAGAAAAAGAAAAGACCGTTGCTGTAAGAACCAGAGAGGGGGGAAATCTGAGGGCTATAAAAATTAAAGAGTTTATTGATAAAGTAAAAGAGGATATTGAATCTAGATCCTAGCTATGTTAATATTTGTGGTCGAATGAGCCGCGTTAAACGTGTCTTATTTCTAACAAAAATGGAGGAAGCCTAACAATTAAATATTTCAGGGTAAACGACCGGATCCAGGCGCCGCAGCTTCGTGTAATCGATGCTGACGGCACACAGCTTGGGGTTATTAGTCGTGAGGAAGCTCTACAAAAAGCCCGGGAACGGGAGCTTGATTTGGTGGAAGTGGCGCCAAACATCAACCCTCCGGTTGCAAGGATTACAGAATTTGAAAAGTTCAGGTATAAAGAGGAGAAGAGGGAACAGGCTGCCAAAAAGCATGCAAAAGATGTGGAGCTTAAAGAAATTTGGCTTTCACCAAGAATTGCCGAGCATGACCTAAAGGTAAGGCTTAAGAGAGCCGAGGAGTTTATTGAGAAAGGGGACAAGGTAAAGCTTACTGTTAAGTTTAAAGGCAGGGAGATGGCCCATCCCGAGGTAGGACACCAGGTAGTACGAAAAGCCCTGGAGTATTTTGGAGATAGAATAGGGATCGAAAGAGAAACAAAATTTGAAGGTAGAAATTTAACTACTATTATTGGACAAGCAAAGGGAAAAACAAATGCCGAAAGTCAAGACTAAAAAAATATTATCGAAAAAAATAAAGGTTACCGGAACCGGAAAGATTATGCGGAGCCACCAGCTCCGTTCCGGCCATCTAAGGCGCCATAAAAGCAAACAGGCTTTAAGGCGTCATAGGGTACCTATTGAAGTAAGCAGCACTATTGTAAGAAGCATCCGGAGGATGCTTTCCATTAAAGGATAAAATGGCAAGAGTAAAACGCGGTGTTACCGCCCACCAAAAACATAAAAAATTACTGAAGCTGACCAAAGGTTACAGGGGTGGCCGAAGCAAGCTGGTAAAACAAGCTAAAGAGGCGAGCCTTCATGCAGGTGAGTATGCTTTTGCCGGCAGGAAACAAAAAAGACGCGACATGAGAAAACTTTGGATCACCCAGATGGGAATTGCCCTAAGAAATGAAGGGTTATCCTATTCCAAATTTATCCCAGCCCTCAAGGCCAAAAATATTTTATTAAACCGTAAGATCCTGGCAGAACTTGCCGCCCACGACCTGGAAGCCTTCAAAAAAGTTATCACCAAAGCCACTGAGTAAAAGTTTATAGCTCATAGTTGTTGACTTCCCAGCAAACATATAGTACAATTCGCGGTATGGAAAGAGGCCAAGAAGGTTCAAGCCAACCACCAATACTCCCTATATCACCTGAAGTAGTTCAGGAAATTTTAATCCTACTTGCAAATGATGATGATGGCAGCATTTATAGACAAGCAGCAGAGGAAATAGCCAAATATCCTGCCTTACAAGAGCTACATGACGTAAAAGTTACCTCCATCATCAGTAGAAAATTTCCTAACTTTAGAAAGAGCTACGAGGAGGGATTTATTTACGCTTATTTAATGCTTAAAGAGCAAGCTAAGAGATTAGCTATTAACTTACCTGAAATTACCCATATAGATGTTGGTAAACTTTTGAATAAGCAGCTACAAGACATTTCTGAAATAAAACGATCGGGTGGTCCGGGTTATGAAACAGTTCTAGCTGGACTAGAGCAGAGGCTTACCACTGCAGAACCGCACTTGGCCCGTGGAATCAATTCGTTTAAAAATACTACCGACAAAAATACTGCCGGAGGCGACACGGGTGAAGTATTAGGTTACGTTAGCGGCCTCTTAGATATTCTTACTATTCTTACTATAAATAGAATAGACGATAGACATAAACAAAACATCTAACATATTCCTGCTACTCTAATTGTCAGTCTTGGGCTAAACTCCTTGATATGCTAGAATTGAACCCAGGATGGAAAGTAGTATTTCCCAAATCAAAAAGGATTATTTAGATAAAATAAGCCGGGCAAAAACCTTAAAAGAGCTTGATGATATTTTTTTGGCGCTTTTTGGTAAAAACGGGGAGATTACCTTGCTTCCCAAGGAATTTTCCAAACTCACACCTTCCGAGAAACAAAAAATCGGGCCATTATTTAACGCTGTTAAAACCGAACTAGAGTCTGCCATAGAAAAAAGGCGGGAAGAGATAAGAGAGGTGGGTTATGCAGAGTTAACCGGGGAGGGCTTGGACCTTCAGCCTGTTGAGGTTAAACCCCGGAAAGGCCACCTGCACCCTATAACCCAGTTTGAAAAAGAGATTATTGACCTGTTTGATAAATTAGGTTTTCAGCAATTTGATGCTCCGCATGTTGACACTGATGAGTACAACTTCGAACTGCTAAACATTCCGGCCGAACATCCGGCCCGGGATTTATGGGACACTTTGTATATTGATTCAAAAAACAGTGGAATTCAGCCAGGCAAGCTCCTTTTAAGAACTCATACCTCAAATGCCCAAATCAGGGCTATGCGGGATATAAAAACACCTCTAAGAATGATGAGTTTAGGGCGATGTTTCCGTTATGAAGCAGTTGATGCCAGACATAATCATACTTTCGAACAATTTGAGATTGTTTATGTAGACAAAAGAGTTTCTATGACCAACTTACAATATTTGTCCGAAACATTCCTTAAGGCCATCTTTGGCCCAGAAATTAAAACCAGGCTGCGCCCCAAATATTTTCCTTTTGTTGAACCCGGAGCGGGGGTAGAGGGAGAATGCGTTTTTTGCAAAGGTAAAGGTTGCCGGATCTGCGGAGGAGTAGGGTGGTTGGAACTGGCCGGAGCGGGAATGATTCATCCCACAGTACTCCAAAATGGCGGAATCAATCCTAGTGAATATAGCGGCATAGCCTGGGGCTTTGGACCGGAAAGGCTAATCATGCTCAAATACGGAATAGCCGATTTACGGGAGTTTTTAAGCGGCGATTTAAAATTTTTGGAGAAATTTTAATGTCATTCTGGCAAGCGAAGCGCGTCCAGAATCAAAGAAAGATGCTGGTCAAGCCAGCATGACAAGAGAGAAAATATGAAAGTATCAATAACTTGGTTAAAAGAATTAGTTGATTTAAAAGTTCCCGTAGAGGAGGTTGTACGCCTTTTACCCCTTCACACCATTGGCACAAAAGAAGTAACAGAAGATTTTATCGAACTGGATATGAAAGGCTACAACCGAGCCGACCTTTTATCCATGAGGGGAGTAGCTTATGAGATAGCTGCCATTACGGATTCTGAAGTTACCTTTACTGAACCTTATTCATCCACCTTTGCCTGGACCGGCAAGGACTTACCGGAAGCACAGGTGAAAGTGGAAAACACCCAGCTTGCCCCACTGTATTGTATTGCCAAAATCAGTGGGTTAAAGGTTGGCCCCTCATCACCAGAGTGGGTTAAAAAACTTGAGGATTGCGGTATAAGGTCAATAAATAACGTGGCTGATGTAACCAACTTGGTAATGCTGGAATACGGCCAGCCTTCCCATGCTTTTGACGCCGCAGTCGTACAAGATGAATCTATAATAGTCCGAACTGCCAAAGAAGGGGAAACCCTGCTGACTTTGGATAATAAAATAAGACAGTTGTCTTCTGCTGACCTGCTGATTACCGACTCACTGAAACCGCTGGGACTGGCTGGTGTCATGGGAGGCAAGGACTCTGAGGTTACAGATTCTACAACCTCTATACTTTTAGAAGTGGCCATTTTTGACCCCGGAACCATCCGAAAAACAGCCCAAAGACATAACCTGCCATCAGAAGCAAGCAAGAGATTCCAGCACGGTTTAACCAAGGTTAGGGCTTTACAGGCTTTAGACGCGTTAATACGTATGTACCAGGGATTGGGAGGTAAGCTCGAGGCAATTTCCATCACAGACAACTTGGAGGAAGAAACCAAAAATGTACCCTTAACCCAACAAAAGGTAAATTCCCTAATTGGCATTGAAATCAAACCCGAGGATACTATCTCCTACCTTGAAAAACTCCGCTTCCACGCCTCCGCAAGGCCTGGCCTTGCAGCGCAAGGCCTGGCCTTGCAAGCATGGGAGGTGACTATCCCTTATTGGAGGATGGATATTGGGATAGAGGAAGATTTAATTGAGGAAGTGGCCAGGATGTACGGCTATGAGAAAATTCCGGCTAAAGAACTTGGGGGAGCGTTGCCGGAAAAAATTGACCAGTCCCTGTTTGACTTAATCTATAGCCTCAAAACTAGACTGGCAGAGCTGGGGCTGACCGAAGTTCAAACTTATTCTTTTTATTCCACCAAAGTAATTGAAAATTTAAAATTAGAAATTGAAAATTTAATTCGTGTTGCCAATCCCATCTCTTCCGAAACCGAGTATTTAAGAACCCATCTTTGGCCAAATTTGGTGGAAACCGTGGCTAAAAATATCCGGCAAGGGTTTGAGGATATAGCTATTTTTGAAATTGGCAAGACTTATCAGACAACTAAATCAGGGGAGATCCAGGAAGAATACAAGCTGGCCATTGCCTTACTTAACGATACAGACAATCCTACCCAGGAGCTTTATCAAATTTTCCAAAGCCTAGGCTCACACCTCCGAGGTTTGAACCTAGCAACTTCTCATCTTAACCTCGGAGGTGAGTCCAAGAGACAAGAGCTTTTCCATCCAACCAGGCATGCTGTTTTAGAAAAAGACGGCCAACAAATCGGCAAAATTGCCGAGGTTCACCCAAGAATTACCGACAAGTTAGGAATAGACAAAAGGGTGGCGATACTGGAAATACTGCTTACAAGCTTACTGTTACCCCGATAGAGGTTGAAAAGTTTGCCCCATTATTATCTTCCAAAGTTGCCGTTATTGTGTGTGACCCTTTATCACCCTGGGAAAATTCCACATGCAGGGAATATGGCCCGGAAGTTTGGGTTGCCTTTTGCGCACCATCAACCGTCCAGGTTACCTTTTTTACTCCGTTTGAAGAATTTGTATTGGCTAAAACATCAAAAATCCGCGGCACATTTGCCCCGTTATTTACATTGGAAATAGAGATTACACCTCCTGATGACCCGGCATCAGAAAATCCCGGGATCCCGCTACATCCTTTTGTTGCTCCAACAAACCGTCCGTCAGGGGCAGTCAAAACCCATTTATCTACACCCTCCTGCCATTTATCTGCCCCGGTAGGGTCATTTTCAGAAAGCACTATTACATCCCTGTCTTCTGCATCCTCACCGTCCTGCGCTAACCTATGGGGGTTGTTTTTGCATACTTTTTGCCTCTGGTACACAGAAGACGCCGAACTGGGCTCGGTACCTTTAATATAATATTCCCGCCGGGTAGGCGAACCATCCCTGGGTTTCCCTCCCATCAAGCCGTCAACTTCTACATATGAAACGTTTCCCGGTGCCTCCGGCTTCTCATCATCCTTCCCTTTTAAAGCCGCTATCATAATTTTCTGCCAGATAGGGGAGGCGCCTGTAATACCGGAGGCAATAGCCGGGTTCATGACAGCATTATTATTATTACCAACCCAAACACCCACCACCACCGAAGGTGTATACCCAATAGTCCAATTGTCCTTTTTCTCATCAGTTGTACCGGTTTTTACAGAGACAGTCTTACCTGAGATGTTTAAAACTGAGTTTGTGCCAAAAGCAGCCGAGCGGGCACCGTTATCGGATAAAATATTGGAGATAATAAAAGCAATCCCTTCCTCAAAAATCCTGGTACCGTCAGATTGCCGGTATTCATATAAGGTCTTATCCTTGGCATCTGACACCTTCAAAATAGAGACCGGATCCTGTTTAACCCCACTGTTGGCCAATACGCCAAAAGCGGAAGTAAGGTCCAAAAGCCTGACCTCCCTTCCTCCTAAAGTTAAGGAAAGGCCGGCGTTGTTAATATTCTCTGTTGTCGGCTCCCAAGTAGAAAGGCCCATTCTGTAACCTAACTCCATAACATTTTTTACCCCTGTTAAAGCGAGCGTTTTAACCGCCGGAATATTGTATGAATTCCCCAAAGCATAACGGACCTGGACAGGGCCACGGAATTGGCCGTCATAGTTTACAGGAATATAGGCAGGCTGGTCACCGCCGGGAAATTCGGTCTTAACATCAACCAAAACAGTCGAGGCTGTATAACCTTTCTGCAGTGCGGCAGAATATGTAATAGGTTTTGTCGCCGACCCCGGTTGGCGCAAGCTTAAAGTAGCATTAACATTTGCTTCAAAAACACAACTCTCCCCTTCAGAACAATTTTCAGGTTCCGAATCGGCAAAATAATCTTTACTGCCAACCATAGCTAAAATCTGGCCGTTTTTAGGGTCTAAAACAACTGCCGCCGCATTACCAACCTTATAATTTTTAAGTTTTGAGACCTCGTCTTTGACAACTTTTTGCGACTCCTCATGTAATTTATAATCCAAGGTGGTCGTAACCTTCAATCCCCCTTGTTCTACTAGTTTATCCCCAAACTGCTCAATTAATTTTTGCTTGACATATAAAACAAAGTGCGGAGCCTTAAAACCAACCTCATTTTGCTTTGTGCGGTATGTAAGCTCTTTATTTTTTGCTTCTTCGGCCTGCTGCTTGGTAATATACCCGTCTTCCGTCATCCGGCGTAACACTTCCACCTGGCGTTCTTTGGAAAGCTCGGGATGTGTGCCATAAGGAGAGTAAACAGAGGGGCGTTGGGGAAGGCCGGCCAAAAGCGAGCTTTCTGCCAAATCCAAGTCTTTGGCATGCTTGCCGAAATAGAGGTTTGCAGCAGCCTCAATACCGTAAGCCGTACCCCCATAAGGGATTTCATTCAAGTACATCTCCAAAATTTGGTCCTTACCGTAAGCCCGTTCCACCTGGATAGCTAAAATAAACTCTTTAAGTTTACGGGTCAAAGTCCTCTCACCGGAAAGAAGGGCATTTTTGACAAGCTGCTGGGTTAAGGTAGAACCGCCCCCTTCTACCTTCCTGCTGATAATAAGGTCAAAAACAGAGCGGGTAATGCCTAAAGGGGAAAAACCCTGGTGTTTATAAAAATCCTTATCTTCAATAGCAATTGTGGCCTGTTTTACTACCAGGGGAACCTCGGAAAGCTTAACAGGGGTCCTGTTTTGGTCTTTAAAGATATCATAGAGCAGCTCACCATTACGGTCATAAATTTTGGTAGCCTGCGCCATTTCCCGGCTGGTAAGCTCTCGGGGGGAAGGCACTTGGGTAGCAAAGACTACAATAACTAAAATTAAAACGGCAATCCCTCCTAATATCATAGTAAGCATCAGGGTAGAGAAGCGGGATAGAAATTTTGCCCTTCTTAAAGAATGCCGGAAACCTGTGGAGTGACCAGAGTAGACAGTGTGGTTCTTAATGCGCTTAAAAGCCATTTGGGATAAGTATATCAGGTGGGAAGATAAGCCTCAACTTATATTACTTTACATAGACCTTCTTGGAGGTTATGAAGAGCTAAACTGTGTCTGTAATATTCTAAGATAGGAATAACCAAAGTTGGGGCAATTCTGTCAAAATTTCTAGGGGAATAGTCTTTTCCATCAATTCCCCATCCACCCCACGAAGAACGATCTACCATACTAAAGTGCCAACCAAAAATTTGATCTCTTCCTCTTCCATTAACAAAATAAAAACTAGGTCTTGACCTTGAAGTTAGCAAATCACCTGGTAAAATAGCATCAAATTCTATAGACGCTCTATATCCATTTTGCACAAACAATCCGCCATATTCTTTTTTTAAACCTTTAGGTAAGATAAGTTCCGCCATAGATTTTCAGATTTTATCTTATAGTTCCTATCAAGTCAACCTCTTAAGTCCTGAGGGGAGGATTCGAACCTCCGAAGGGAAATCCCGACAGATTTACAGTCTGTTGCAATTGGCCACTCTGCCACCTCAGGTTATACGAACCATATAATTTTACTTTTTGAACCCAAAAAAGGCAAGTTAAATGGAATAAGAACCGTTAATGGAGAGTATTTTCTTCCTGTATGCGGTGATAGGCGATGAAATTCCTTCTACATAATTTTCTTTTGATAAAATAGGGTTTACCAATGATCGGTCTAAGTATTCTTTTATCATTTCAGAATATAACGTAAATGTGGACAACCTGGCTAATTCCTGGTCTTCCTTATTTACGTTAAATCTGCAGCCTCCAATTTCCCCTGAAGAGTCTCTCCAAACAGAAATATTAACCTCTTTCCATCTATATAAGCTTGATCTATCCGGATCAAAATAGTTACTAATCTCCCATGCCAACCTTAAATTAACAGGATAATCAGGAGGGGCAACTTTCGGATTGGTGATTCCAATGTATACTTCATCTGAATATGTCCAACCAAACACTTCATTCTTTTTCCTCCAATAAACACTGCTCTCAGAAAGCATTAACACCGCTTCCTTCAAATACCTGATTAAGGGTGAACAACTCAAAAATTCAAATTCAGCCCGCCGTTTTTTCTCTTCTTCCTCAAACTTTATTCTTGCTAGTTGCGCCGCTTGTGATTCAGATTCTTTGTCTTCGGAAACTTTTAGGCTTTCCAGATATTGGGTTAACTGAGGAAAATTTCCTTCTTTCATTATTATGGGCAGGAGAGTATTAGTATAGCAGATAACGTCAAGTACAGATTTCTACTAAGTTTACGTGCTCCCACTTGGAATGTGTGAGCTCAGACCTAAGAAAGAAAGATGGGTCAGAAAGTTATGGCATAGTAGATGTCCCGCTTTATTTAGAGCCATTCTTTAGAAGAGTTTCAGGAGAAAAAGAAAAGTCATACCTGATCATTAACAGCTTTTTCACTTGCTGGCTAGCTTTACAGGACAATATTTCACCAGAAATTATTTATGAATGTTTCCTTAAAGCGCAAGGGGTGGAGAGGGGTAGCAGACAATATACCCCTGTTATGAAAAGCCCTTTAGATCAGTCATCAGAGTCTTTTCAATCCCTTTTAGCCCGGGCACGTTTTGATCCCAGAAATTTTTTACCCATGAGTGCACTTTAAATATCAGACAAACTTAAAGAGTTTTCGGAAGGAAAAATAGAGGGCGCTTGTGGCAACCCCGAAAAGGATAACAAAAAGCATAACCTCCGAAGAGTTAAGGGTTGCTAAAATCCCAGTAATTGTCTCTTTGGGATTTGTAAATACCTCCCAGGAAGAGACCCTTTGGATCTTCCCCAAAGCTACGGCAAAAGAGATTAAGAAGCTCATAATAACAATCGAGACCTTATGGATATTTTTATCTTTTACCTTATGTTCTTTGAGGATCTTCTCCAGAGGATAAAGGCCCAAAAGGAAAGTAGTAATCCCTAAAAGAAAAATTAAAAGGTATTGGCCTACCAGTAAAATTTGATATTGAAACTCAAGTTTTACCACCTGCTCGGGAAAGTATTGAAGGTCAGTCAAAAGGTAAATAGTATTGGGTACAAAAAGAAACCATAAAATAAAAAAAATTATCCTTAAGGGCGGTGTTTTTGACTTTAATAGCAGGAAACCAAATATTACACCTAAAAGTGCCAGGGCAACATTCAAAGGCATCCAGGTGGTAACGTTATGGAGCAGTATATCCACCTTTTTAGTTTACCATGTCCGGTCCAAAAAAGTCTGTAAAATATTAAACTTTTAAATGGTGTCTTCTTTTGACTTTAAGCTGGGCGGAGGTTTTCTCAAGCATTGTCAGTGCTACGGCATATTCCTCATCAGTCAAAGTTTGTTCCAAAGCATCCTGGGCACGTTTCCTTGCCTCTTCTACCTCAGGCTCATTAATTTCTTCCGGTTTTAAGGCTAGGTCTGTGGCTATAACTAAAGTATTGTTTGCCATCTGTAATAACCCGGAGCCTACAGCCATATGGATTACCTCATTGCCTTTTTTGATCCGAAGCTCACCGGGGACAACCTGGGCCATTAGATTTATGTGATGGGGGAGGATTCCTATCTCGCCATCCAGGGTTTTGACAGAAACCATCTCTGCCTCACTATCAAATATTGCTTTTTCCGGGGTAACAACTTTAAGATGTAATTGACTCACCTTTAGATTCTAACTTTTTAAAGTTAATGTTGCAAGGCTAAATATGGAGGACAACCCTGAGAATCAAGCACCGGATCCGGCTAAAAGAAATCTTTTTAAGATCTTTAAACCAAGGCTAACCCCTGAAGAAACACCACAACCCACCCCAGAAGACACTCCAAAAAGAGATCTATTTTCTGATCAAAGAGGTGGATTATACCGGAGAGACTTTATGAAAACTGTAGTAGTAGGCGGACTCGTAACTGCACTTACAGGAATGTTAGGTTGGACTACTATCATGGATGGACAGAAAAAAGGTAAGGCGATAGAGCCACAAGCCTCCAAACCAAACCCAACCTCTACCCCTAAACCCCCAACCCCAACCTCCACCCCCGAAAAAGCCGTTGACCCTGAATCCTTAGGGGATATACCTCTTCTAAACTGGATTTTATCATTACCTCCAAATAACAAGAGGAGGAAACAGGCCGAGACAGTTTATTCTGCCAGGGCAAAAACTTTGGAACAGGTTGACCGTGGCCTCTGGGTTCTTGCTAACCCCAGTGAAAGAGGGAAGCTTTTAGGGCAACGTTATAATCTCAGGCAAAATTCAACCGATCCTAAGGTTAGGGAAAAACTTACTAAGCTTGATCCCGATCTTATTGCCTGGGCAAGGAAGGAAAATGTGCCTGTAGAAGTTTTAGGGATATGCCTTGATACCTATAAGATCGCTGAAAAAGTCATTCAAAAACTAATTGATAAGTCTATTAAAGATTTCCGGCCGGATCTTTTTGAGGACAATAGGTTCATGAATTTACCGGAAGATATCAGGGAAGAAGTCCGAGCCATAAAAGATAACCCTGACAAAAATCCCAAGGAAATAATGAAAAATATCAACGCCGGCCGCCTGATGATGAACAGAGGAGGGATGGCTATGTTGATGAATTATGAAACCGGGGGATTTGTTAATATTGGTAACGGGATAGCTCTGGAAGAGCTTAAGTCAACATATTCCCAAAGCGCACAAGAACAACTGCAAGAAATAGCTGAAAGGACCAGTAAGATTACCGGATTGAATTATGTTGCTGCCAACATTCCAGGCTCTGTCTGGACACCGGGCAACATAAGTGGCGGAGCAATTGGGCCCCAATTTATGCCTGGGGCAGTCCTTGAGATGATGAATTTGTTTGAAAGTGTATGGGAAACTTTAAATATCTTCCACCCCTCCTGGGCTGTGATCGCGTCCTGGGTGTTCCTGGCCCGAAGCCAATATGTTGGCAAAGGAGAAAAGGGTGAAAACCTCTATCGTGAGGGTTATTTAAGAGGCCTCGAAGACTTTGCGGCAATAATCCGGGAATTTACGCTGGGTAAGTGGAACCCGAATGAAAACCAGATTAAAACAGTTATTGGTACTGCCAATAGCTACTCAAACAAATATGACTAAACAAATTTGACTCACCGGTAAAGTTTGTGTAGTATAAAAAATATGGATAGTCCTGAAGGAGAAGGTCCTGTTAAAAAAAATAATCCGCTCTTAAGGTTAGCTTGTGCAATTGGGCTTTTAGGCTCGGTAGCATGCGGGAATACTGCATCAGAGCAAAAGGGTGTACAGTATGGACAGAATATGAACAACAGGAACGCAGCAGAAGCTACAGCAACTGCAACTACCAAACAAGCTGAGGAATTTAAAAAACAGGCAGACCAAGACCTCGGGCAAAATTCTAAACCCTTTGCAGAACGTTAACCCCTTAATATGATTGGACATTCCTGTGATGCAGCCATAGTTACATGCATTGATTTTAGGTTCCAACCGTTTATCAACAAATGGATTGCGGATAATTTCCAGCCCCGGACATATGACCGGATAGCTTTTGCCGGAGGAGTATTCAATCTGGATTTTTTGATGCAACAGATAGAAATTTCCCACCGACTACACCACATTAAAAGAGTTGTCTTGATAAACCATGAAGACTGTGGAGCTTATGGGGAAGAAGGGACAGATGAAAAACATGCCGAAGACCTAAAAAACACTGCAACCAGGATCAAGGAAAATTCTCCTGAAATGGAAGTAGATTCCTATTACCTCCACCTTGATGGGAATTTTGAAAAAATCTAATTAGGATTAATTTTCACAAACCCCTCAGCATACTCCACATTAATCTTCTTACCGAGCATTTTGCCTGCTTTACGCATAAACCCTTGAATCTCTTCCGGATTGTCTACCTGGCTTTTGTGAGCCAGTATCGCCTCGAGCTTAGTTTCCATCTCATCCGTAATATCTACAAAATAGTTCATATTCTGAAAGTTAACCAGCAATACTTCTTTAACGTTATGCGAAAAGAGCCCCTCTTCTAAAAGCTCAGGAAAGGTTTTGGCATTTCTGGCAAAGGGGAAAATGGCGTCCAAAGTAGCCTGGCCACAAGCCCTATGGTCCGGGTGGTTAATAAAGCCCATCTTTGCGTCATATAAAAAAGAGGGGTCCATCGTAATTACCACATCAGGCTTGATTTGCCTTATAACCCGGACAATCTTCTTTCTAAGCTCCAGATTATTTTCCAGCTCACCGTCTATATAATCCAGGAAGAAATTTTCCTTTACCCCCAATATTTTCGCCGCCTCTTCCTGCTCACTCCGCCTAATAACTTTAAGCTCCTCCGGTGTAATATTGGGGTCTTCCGAGCCTTTGGACCCATCCGTAAGGACCAGAAAATAGGCAGTAGCGCCCTCGCTAACCCACTTGGCAATAGATCCTCCACACCCAAACTCCAGATCGTCAGGATGGGCACAAACCCCCAAAACAATTTTAGCCATCCGTAGATAATACCCAAACCCAAGGAGAGAATCAATAAGTATTGACAATCTTTCCAAAAACATGAGTATAATTTACCTAAGTCCCATAGCGGGTGGATAGTAGGGCCAGGTGGCCAAAGTAGCAGTACCCGCCAGTACCTTAGGTCGCCATAGTTAGTTGTTGGTTTTCCGTTTGAGGCGACCGACAACACTTTACCGGGATGTGCCCTGGTCTGTCTAAGGGTCAAGTGTTGGTTACCCGAAGACGGTATGTATTAACCGGCTTGAAACAGGGAGCGATATCACCCTGCGGAAATATAGGTAATTGGTACAAATAGGCAGAAAAGCCGTTTGCTAATACAAGCAAGCGGCTTTTTGTTTGGCATAATTTCATTATCCTTTCCATTTTCTTACCCATCTTAGTAGTAACTTCTTGTTAAAATGTTGGATATTTGTAAGGTAGGAGGTGAAGAAAATGATACAGAAAAAAAGTTTCAGTGTCCCTGATGAGGCAAGGACTTTTGATAAGGGAAAAGTGGAAAATGTGACACTAAACGGTATCACCTTTGGCAAGGCAACTTTTCAACCTGGATGGAAATGGTCGGAAAGTGTTAAGCCGATCGTCAAGACCGAAAGCTGTCAGGCACCCCACACCCAATACCAGATTTCAGGAAAGTTACATGTTGTAATGGATGATGGCACAGAAACAGATCTTGAACCGGGGGACACAGCGTTTATACCACCTGGACATGATGCCTGGGTAGTAGGGGACGAGCCAGTAGTAGCTATTGATGTTACCGGAATGGCAGACTACGCCAAACCAACTTAAATATCCAACACCCGAGGTTGGATTTTTTATGCTCCCACATGTCAACCCTTCAACTCCGTTCAGGGTTGACCCTGAGTTTATCGAAGGGTCAAGTGGGAAGCTAGTTTCTACCATTTGATTTCATATATCACTCGATTTATAATCATGTCCATGAATTATTTGGAAAGAAACGAACTAATTTTGCAAGAAGTTGGGGAGCAATTTCATACCCATGCTTTTAGAAGAGGTCGGGAGGTAGGGCAGAGTCATGCAATAAGGTTTACTGCAATTGGCTCTTACCCATCTTCAGTATTAGGACATGATATACATGTCGGCCTCAAGGAAAGCATTCAGGGAGAAGAGTTGGAAACAAGATCTGATTTAGAGCTTGCGCGAATCGCTGTGATTGCCAAGCACCAACCCTTTTTGGCCTCTGCTTTGCCTGTCTTTTATGGCTGTTTGACTGAAAATGGTGAGAGGACTGCAATTGTCATGGAAGATTTTTCTCAAGGAGAAAAGTACAAAGTCAAACAATGGCCTTATAGGTGGGCAAATATACCTAGCATGTCAGAGTTACTGGAAGCACAAAAACAAGGAGACATGGATTATTTCAGCTTGCTCAACTCATGGCTTGTATTTAAAGAAAAACTAATACACATGGATCAAGGATTAGAACATGAGGATTACGATTTAACATCCATGTGTTTCACCGCAAATAATAGATTACGTTTAGGAGATTTTGACAAACTTTTCTTCTACAGAAGCATGGAACAAATTTTTACCGATTTTCCCATAGATCTAACATTCGAAGAATTTGTAGAGTACACGAGAAGAAATCAGTTGAGAGCCAATTTACCCTAGGATAGATAAAAAAATTAAGCTTTAACTTCTTCTATGGTGCCTTTGAGGTAGAAGGCTTGCTCGGGTTTGTTGTCATGTTTACCATCCAAAATCTCTTTGAAGCCTTTGATAGTGTCTTTAACAGAAACATATTTTCCTGGCCTGCCTGTGAAAGCTTCACCCACGAAAAATGGCTGGGTTAAAAACCTCTGGATCTTTCTGGCCCGGGAAACCGTTAATTTATCTTCATTTGAAAGTTCTTCCATACCTAAAATGGCAATAATATCCTGTAACTCCTTGTATCTCTGAAGTACCTTTTGTACTCCCATAGCCACCTCATAATGTTCCTGCCCGACAATCTCCGGTGCTAAAACCCTGGAATTGGAAGATAGGGGATCAACAGCAGGGTAGAGGCCTTGCTCGGCCAAGCTTCTCTCCAATGCTGCAGTTGAATCAAGGTGGGCAAAAGTGGTCGCCGGAGCAGGATCAGTATAATCATCAGCCGGAACGTAAACTGCCTGCACCGAAGTAATAGAACCTTTCTTGGTAGAGGTGATCCTTTCCTGTAAAGCTCCCATTTCTGTAGCCAAGGTGGGCTGGTAGCCTACAGCAGAAGGGATTCTTCCCAACAAAGCCGATACCTCTGAACCTGCCTGTGAGAAACGGAAGATATTATCAATAAAGAGTAATACGTCTTTACCCTGCTCATCACGGAAGTATTCCGCCATAGTAAGACCGGATAAAGCTACCCGTAAACGAGCTCCGGGAGGCTCATTCATCTGGCCAAAAACCATGGCCGTTTTTTCTATAACCCCGGAGTCTTTCATCTCGTTATAAAGATCATTACCTTCACGTGTTCTTTCACCCACTCCTGTAAATACCGAGTATCCACCATGTTCTGCAGCAATGTTACGGATCAGTTCCTGAATTAAAACTGTTTTACCCACACCAGCTCCACCAAAAAGACCAACTTTTCCACCCTTTACAAACGGGGCAATAAGGTCAATAACTTTAATTCCGGTTTCTAAAATTTCAGCAGAAGTTTCCTGCTCTTCAAAAGTAGGAGCAGCCCGGTGAATCGGTGATCTTTTCTTGGTTTTTACCTCTCCTTTATTATCAATAGTTTCGCCTAAGACAGAAAACAATCTTCCTAAAACTTCTTCACCCACAGGGACAGAAATAGGGGAGCCGGTATCTAAAACTTCCATACCACGGACTAAGCCATCAGTCGGGGCCATAGCCACAGCCCGGACTAAGCCGTCACCAAGGTGCTGTTGTACTTCCAGCACCAGTTTTGAGTTACTAGTTTGTAGTTCATTGTTATCTTCTTTACTATGAACCATGAACTGCAAACTATGAACTTCTAAGGCATTGTAAATTGCCGGCAACTCCTTACCGAACTGAACATCTACTACTGCTCCAATAATTTGAGCGATATTACCCTTGTTCATTATTACCTCCATCAATCGCGAAAATTACATCAGAGGAGCCACATCCCGATCCTATCAGGAGTGGACCTGCTGATATGACTTGTGCTATTTTTCCTTTATTCATAATATTTAGATGCTAGATATTAGATAGCTAGATAGTTAGTTTTAAAAACATAGTGTTTTTTAACTATTATCTAGTATCTAGTTAACTAGTCCCATTCTTTCTCATTCCAACGCTGCTCCTGCAGAGGTTATCTCCAAAAGCTCGTTAGTAATTGCCCCCTGGCGTACCTGATTATAAGTAAGTGTTAAATCCGAAACAAGGTCTTTAGCATTGTCCGTTGCATTTTGCATAGCAATCATCCTGGCCGAATGTTCAGAGGCCCTGGTTTCAAGAAGCGCCTGGTAAATTTGGGTATCAACCAAATGTGTTAAAGCAAAGTCTAAAACCTGGTCCGCATCCGGTTCAAAGATAAACTCACCCGTTTTTCCTTCATCTGTCATTCCGGCCACTTCTCTGTCATTCTGGCGAATGACATTTGGGTCAACAGGCAGCAGTTTTACCAGTCTCGGTTCCTGGCGCAAGGTTGAAACAAAATGCGGATACACTAAATAGACCTCTCCTATTTCACAGTTATCAAAAGTCCTAAGCATAAAATTCCGCAACTTCATGGCCTGGGTAAAATCAATATGCTCAAAACTTTCAAAATCAGCCTCCAGGTTTTTTCCGGTCCTTACCACAAAATCCCGCCCCTTTTTCCCAACCGTATAGAAAACAATATTTTCTGCTTTTTTACCTGCAACTATGAACTCCGAACTCTGAACTAACCTTACCAAGTTGGTATTTAAGGCTCCACAAAGGCCCTTGTCAGTTGAAAAAACTAAAACCCCGACCTTACCTGAGCTATTAGCCATTAAAAGCTTGTGGGCTTCCGGATGGATTTTACCGGATACTTGGGATAAGGCATAACTTATGATCGAACTATAAGGCCTGCCTGAAAGGGCCTGGCTTTGGGCCCGGCGCATTTTAGTGGCCGAAACCATCTGCATCGCTTTGGTAATTTGCGATGTATTTTTCACAGATTTTATTCTTCTTCTAAGATCACGTGTACTAGCCATATACTTGTCAAATTAACCTAATTGACCTAATTTCTAATTACCTAATTAAATCCCAATGTACCAATTTAGAAATTTGGCATTGGTACTTATTTAGAGTTTAGAAATTAGAAATTTATTTAACTCCTCTCTTAAATGTTTCTACAAACTTTTTCGTGACACTCTCAAGCTTCTTGGTTAATTTTTCATCCAGTTCCTTTTTTTCGGCAATTTCTTTTAAAATTTCCTTCTCTTTAAGCTTTAAGTGGGATATAAATTTATTCTCAAAGTCCCTAACCTTTTCCACCGGTAGCTCATCCAGATACCCTTGAGTCACTGCCCAAAGGATAGCGATCTGTTCTTCAACAGGCACCGGTTGGTAAGGAGGCTGTTTTAAAATCTCTGTAATCCTTTTTCCTCTTTCAATTTGGGCCTTGGTACCGGGATCTAAATCAGAAGAAAACTGGGCAAAAGCAGCCAACTCCCTAAATTGGGCCAGGTCCAGCCTAAGCTTTCCGGCTACACCTTTCATAGCCTTATTTTGCGCCGATCCGCCGACCCGGGAAACGGAAAGCCCGACATTTAGTGCCGGCCTCATCCCGGCAAAGAAAAGGTCGGATTCAAGGTATATTTGCCCGTCGGTAATAGAAATAACATTGGTAGGGATATAGGCCGAAACATCACCGGCCTGGGTTTCAATAATCGGAAGCGAAGTTAGTGACCCCCCGCCAAAATCTTTAAGACTGCCATCAGGTAGTCGCAAGCTCTGCTTACTCATCCGGGCCGACCTTTCCAAAAGCCGGGAGTGGAGGTAAAAAACATCTCCCGGGTAAGCCTCACGTCCGGAAGGCCTTCGGAGTAAAAGTGAAACCTGTCGGTAAGCCCAAGCGTGCTTGGATAAATCGTCGTAGATAATCAAGGCGTCTTTTCCCTGGTCCATAAAATATTCACCAATCGCAGTGCCGGAGTAGGGGGCAAGGTATTGCATAGGTGCCGGGTCAGAAGCAGAGGCAGATACCACAATGGTATGGTCCATTGCCCCATGCTCTTCCAATTTAGCCACCAGCTGGGCAATCTTGGAGGATTTTTGGCCAATAGCTACATAGATGCAAATTACCGGAGAGCTTTCAGTCTTCAGACTCGCTTCGCTGTCAGATTTCAGACTTTTATCTTTTTTGTCTGACGACTGACGACTGACGACTGACGACTTCCCTTGGTTAATAATCGTATCAACCGCAATGGTAGTTTTTCCGGTATTTCTATCACCAATAATAAGCTCTCTTTGCCCGCGTCCTATCGGGATCATGGCATCAATAGCTTTTATACCGGTTTGCAAGGGAACAGTCACACTTTGCCTGGTAATAACCCCGGAGGCCACTTTTTCTACAGGGTAAGACTGCTTTGTTTTAATCGGTCCTTTGCCATCAATCGGTTTCCCTAAGGCATCAACCACCCGGCCTAACATCTCCTCACCAACCGGGATTTGTAATAACTTGCCGGTAGTTTTTACCTCGTCACCCTCGCGGATCCCGGTAAAATCCCCTAGGATAATTGCCCCCACGCTGTATTGTTCTAAATTCAGGGCCAAACCGAAAACCCCACCGGGGAATTCAATAAGTTCTGATGCCTGGACCTCCGATAGCCCTTCAATCTTGGCAATACCGTCACCAACCTCAACCACTTTACCCACATTCTGCTTTGCAGCTTTGGTTTTTAAGTTAAAAATATCACTCTCTATTGATTTAATTAAATCGCTCATATAATTGCGTCTTTAGTGCCGCTATTTTTTGGCCCAAGGAATTATCATACACCAAATCACCGATTTTCACCCTAACCCCTCCTAAAAGTTTGCCATCAACCACAGCCTGTACAGCGTTTACATTGTGTTTTACCTTTACAGCTTTAGTAACTTCATTTACCTGAGTGGAGGAAAGGGGTACAGCGCTTGTAATCTCAAGGGCTGTTTTTCCTACTTCTGTTTTAATCCTTTTTACAAATTCGGACAGGGCAGCAATCGCCTGAGGGGCAGAAAGAGATTTAAGATCTCTAACAAACCTTTCGGCTTTTTTGGTATCAAGCTCACCCCGGGAATCAAAACTCGCCAAGGCATATTTTTCTACAACCTTCTTCAATCTTTTATCAATCCTCATATATAAATTTGAGAGCTTTGCTCATCTAACTTCATTTAAAGCTCCTTTATTGATTTATCAATCAAATCTTTTTGATCTTTCCCGTAGATTACTTTGCCGGTTACTTTTTGCATTGCCAAAACTACCAGGTTGGAAATTTCCTCCCGCACCTCCTGGTGTAACTTTTCCCGCTCCCGTTTCATTGCCTCCTCTGATTTAGCAATCATTTTTTTAATATCCTCACCGGCCTTAACATGCGCCTCATTGATAATCTGCCCGGCAGCCTGGGTAGCCTCTTTGATTATCCCTTCCGCCTCTTTGCTGGCTTTCCTTAGAGCTTCCTCGCGTTCTTCACCGATTAGCTTTAACTTCTTCTCAATTTCTTCGGCATTCTTCATGCCTTCGGCAATTACATTCTTCCTTTTTTCCAGCATCCCCAAAATGGGTTTATAAAGAAACCTCTTTAAGATAAAAAGGAGTATAAAAAAGTTAACCGCCTGCGCAGCCAAAAGGACAGGTTTAACTCCAAAGTCATTAAGAAAATCCATGATTAGTTATGAGTTCACAGTTCATAGTTCATGGACAGAGAAAGTTCTTCTATGAACCATGAACCAATAACTATGAACTATTTAGTGAACGCAATAACCAAAGCGTAAATTGCAATAGCTTCGGCAAAGGCCATCCCTAAAAGCATTGGGGGTAAAATTTTGTTAGAAGCCTCAGGATTTCTTCCGATAGCCTCAACAGCCTTCATACCAATTAAACCAATACCTATACCGGGACCTATTGCACCAAGTCCGATAGCCAAACCAGCTGGTAAACTTTCCATAACCCTCCTTTCATTATTAATGCTCTGCATGTTTTTCAGACAGCAAGCTCATAAAAACAAGCGTCAGCATCATAAATACTGCCGCCTGCACAAAACCAACAATTGTTTCTAAAAAATAGAACGGGAGAGGAAGGACAAAGGCAAATATAGCTGCCATTGTTGATAGAACTATCTCTCCTGCAAATATATTACCAAATAATCGGAAAGAAAGCGAGACTACCTTGGTAAACTCGGAAACAATCTCTAAAATTCCCACAAAAAGAAAGATGGGGTTAAGTGACACCCAACGCTTCAGGTAATCCAATATCCCTAAATATTTCACTGCAAAGATGTGGGTTAAAATTACCGATATTAAAGCAAGTGATAAAGTCATATTTAAGTCAGAATTAATAGAGCGGAAAAAGGGAACAAACACTTCTTTCCCCTCATGAATCTCATTGACCCCAATTGTCCCAAAACCCGGCAGAAGCCCCAGCCAGTTGGCAGTAATGATAAATAAGAAGAATGTCATAAGATATGGGAAAAATACTTTTGCCCTTGATTGGGCTATGTCTTCTGTCATCTGGTAAACAGCCTCAATAATAAACTCCGCAAAGTTCTGCATCCCAGCAGGGACAAGCTTAAGGTTCCTGCCCACAAGAAGGGCAAAAACAGCTAAAACAGCGGTCACCATCCAGCTGACAAGCATTGTATTAGTAATAGGGAGTGGACCTACACGGCCTAGTTGTTCTGCAATAAGTGTAATCTCCATATTTTTTACCCGACGCTCTATTGTACCTGAGGAAGTAAAACAGCGTCAACCTAAAATTTGTGTTGTATAATCAAGCTATGACCAATGACGAAAAATTTAATCTAATCACCAGAAACCTGGAAGAAACCCTGACCCCTGAGGAATTAAAGTCCTTAATAGAATCCGGAACCCCTTTAAAACACTACATAGGTTTCGAAATTTCCGGAAAAGTCCATTTAGGAACCGGGCTTTACGCTATGCTTAAGATTAGGGACTTGCAAAAGGCTGGGGTAGAGACAACCGTCCTTTTAGCCGACTGGCATACTTGGCTTAATAAAAAGCTTGATGGCACTTTAGGGACCGCTTCAAGACTGGGAAGGGAGTATTTTCAGGAAGGGTTAAAAGCAGCCGCCCTTTGTGCCGGGGCAGACATTGAAAAAATCGAGTTTGTCTTAGGCAGTGAACACTACCAAAAGTCAGGCTTGGGTTATTGGTCAGCTGTAATTAAAGTCTCCAAGGCTACAACCCTAGCCCGGATGATGCGTTCAACCACCATCATGGGACGCAAGGAGGGAGAAATCTCCGATGCAGCCATGTTGATTTACCCCCCGATGCAGGCAGCCGATATCTTTACCTTGGGAGTCAATCTTTCCCATGCAGGCACAGACCAGAGAAATGTCCATGTTGTCGCCCGGGACACTGCTTCCGAAACAGGTTTCCCTAAGCCCATGGTTATCCATCACCATTTACTCCAGGGATTACTCAAACCACCTGTCTGGCCAATTCCTGAAGGTGACAGGGAAGCGGCGGTTGAGGCAATTAAAATGAGCAAATCCAAACCGGACAGTGCAATATTTATCCATGACACTCCCGAAGAAATAAGAAGAAAATTGAGTAACGCCTTTTGCCCCGAGGGGGAAGTGAATTTCAATCCTATTTTGGATTGGGTAAAACATTTAATCTTTTGCGACCAAGATTCTAAATTGGAAATTAAGAGGGATGAAAAGTGGGGAGGGAATTTGACCTACACGTTCTATGGAGACTTAGAAAAAGACTATGCAGAGAAAAAATTGCACCCTCAGGACTTAAAAAACGCTGTGGCCGAGTGGTTAATCATCAAACTTGAGCCGGCCAGGAAATACTTTGAAGACCCAAAAAGAAAAGCAGCTTTAGAAGAGATTGAGAAATTAACATCGAGATAATTACTAATTAACCTAATTACTAATTGACCTAATTAATGACTAATGGAGAAAATGACAAAAAGTTTGATTTAGAAGAAAGAACAGCGAAATTTGGTGAAAATATAATTAAATTCTGTCAGAAAGTTCCTAGAGGCCCAATAACAGACCCTTTAATTACACAATTAGTTAAATGTGGAACCAGTACCGGTGCAAATTATTGCGAAGCAGACGATGCTGAAAGCAGACAAGATTTTAGGCATAAAATTGGAATTTGCAAAAAGGAATCAAGAGAGTCAAAGCACTTTGTTAGGATGATTGTAATGGCTTTGCCAGAACTTAAAGAAGAAGCCAAACCATTATGGCAAGAAGCCAAGGAGCTAAACTTGATATTTAACTCCTACATTCAAGGTTGAATCGCAACCCCTCCCATTTGTAGCTCTCTAAAGAATACCTCTTTTGGGGTGTAAAATCCAAGACACTTTCTGGGTCTATCGTTTATCTCCTCTACGATCTCATCCAAATC
>Ga0209541_10000240_pt1 | contig 105868 bp, 95 predicted proteins | sample RifCSPlowO2_01_FD_184027 | JGI IMG/M metagenome (GOLD analysis project Ga0209541, IMG submission 184027) | Groundwater microbial communities from Rifle, Colorado - Rifle CSP2_plank lowO2_0.1 (SPAdes) (version 2) | ecosystem: Environmental > Aquatic > Deep subsurface > Groundwater | place... | reverse complement strand
CACACCCCTGCAACAGGTCAGAACCGCCGATAAGATGACTGGCAAACGGCCGCGACAACTAACTCAATCAACACGAGGAAGCTACCGCGGCCGCCATCTAAATAATCAAAGCTAAGTAATCAACTTTAAAATATCCGCCAATTCATTTTGGAATTTCACCACAAACCAAAATATGTAAATTCCCACTGCAGGAAATACCACAAAATTTTCCACCCACTTACCGGTAGTTACACGCAACGTCTCAATAGGAGGAAATCCTATGTTCATATCAAAAGGAAAAAACAGAGGAAGACCTTCCTTTGTTAAACTATCCGCCAGCAAGTGCGACCCGTAACCTATCATAATACTCCACATCACTATTGTGGGATCAACAAATTCTGCATTAAAAATCCTCGGCATTACCCATTCAAGCAACTTATAAATCAAAAACACTCCCGCAATTGAATGAGATAAAGTTCTGTGTTTAAAAAAAGCCCTTCGAAATATTTTCCCCAATGTATTTCCCGCAGGCAACAAGTCCCACAACCTGTTTGTAGCCTGATCCATATCCGGAATCAAAGCACCTACAATATTTCCGACGACAGAAGTAAACAAAGTTAATACCGTTAAACTTTCGGGAGGCCTTAAAACCGCTACGGTAATTAATGAAGCAAAGGCGAATACGTCATGAGTTCTGGCAGTCATAATATAATTCTACAATATTATAATTTTATAAATATAAATATCTAAGTTGATACAATAATAAATCTGATATAAAACTAGACCTCACTCCCGTACACTGTTAAAATATTTGCACATGTTTTCTAACTCTCTCACTCTTCTTCAATTAAAACCAAACCTTTATCTTACTGATTTTTTGGACATAATAATAATTGCTCTTTTTATTTATTCATTATTTATATTTTTCAGAAATACCAGAACTTACATGGTATTTTTGGGTTTAGCGATTGCATTAAGTTTGTATGTTGTAGCCAGATATTTAAATTTATATTTAACTTCTCTAACTTTGCGGTATTTTGCCGGAGTCTCAGTAATAGTGTTTGCAATAATCTTCCAGGCGGAAATCAGAAAGTATTTTGAAATACTGGGGCTATTAGGCACTCGCCAAATCAGAGCCGGTACATTGGCTTCCAAATCACCATCCGCTACTGAAATAATTCAGGCATGCGTGAAAATGGCCCAATCTAAGATCGGTGCTCTTATAGTTATTCAAGGAAATGACAACATGGATCCGTTTATAGAAGGTGGTATTCCTTTGGACGGTGTTATTTCAGAAGAAGTAATATTGAGTATTTTTGACCCTCATTCTGAAGGACACGACGGTGCACTAATAATTAATAATAACCGTATTATAAAATTCGGGGCTCATCTGCCTCTCTCAACTAATTTTAAAGATTTAGGAAAACTAGGAACGCGCCATAGTGCGGCGCTTGGTTTGTCGGAAAATGTGGATGCATTATGTATAGTCTGCTCAGAAGAAAAAGGAAAAATATCAATCTGCAGAGAAGGAAAGCTAAAAACTTTAGATGACTTTACAGAACTTGAAAAAGAATTCGAAAAATATATTAAATCCAAGTTCTCACTTAAAAAGATTAATTTATTCACATACGTGGTCAAGCACAACTTCGGACTTAAACTCGGTGCGTTAGTTTTTGCTGCAATTGTGTGGTTATTAACGGCATATCAGACGGGAATAGTTGAAAAAAGTTTTCATGTGCCCGTAACAATTGAAAACCTTCCTAAAGATACAATTATTCAGGATTACAGCCCCAAGGAAATAGAATTAACTTTGGCAGGCAGAGGTGAAGAATTATTTTCAGATTTATCAGCAACTAACTTATATATTGGCTTTGAAGCTTCAAATTTGCAGAATGGAGTAAACAAAGAAATTCTTACCAGGAATAATATAACTATTCCTGCACACACTTCACTGGTTTCCTTTAAACCTGACATTTTGCTTTTGACCGTTCAAAAATATTTTTCCGCTTATACAAAAATTTCGGTTAAAACAAAGGGGTCTTTAAAACGCGGATTAGAATTAAAGAATATAACAGTAACACCGGAAATCGTTGAACTTATGATACCTCAGGATATACCTGCACCGGAGGAAGTCATCACGGAAACTATAGATATTTCCGATCAGACAGAATCGGTAATTATTCCTGTTAAACTGATAATTCCTGAAAATATAAGAGTTTCAAACAGCGATTCAAAAGTAAATATAGCATTAACGATAGAAAAGACATAAAAAAATGTTAAAATTAACAGATGAGACTGCCTGCAATTGTAATAATACTTATTTCAACATTAATCATCGGTCTTTCGATTAAAGTATTATTAAATGAATATTTTGAAAATGATAATTTAACCTCTTCGCCGGCAATTAATCTACAGGATTCCGGCTCCAATAATACATTATCAGAATCAGATAATAACCCGACTCCCTCACTATCCACACCGGCTGCTATTCCTACTCCGTCAAAATCACCGGCTACAACGTCTCCTAATAATCCAACCCCATCTCCTTCTATAAATGCCGAATACGTTGATGTTTATGTAACTTACTACGGATGGCACGACAACGACCCTTCCGGAAACAAAATCGCCTACCCGAAAAAATATTTTAACGAGGCCAAACATGACACAGCAGGAGGAAAGGGAACTTACGATGACCCCATTACTTTTGCTTCAGATAAAGAACTGTTTGAAGTGGGTACGGTTCTATATGTGCCCTACATTAAAAAATACATAGTCATGGAAGATCAGTGCTCTACTTGTGAAGACAACTACGATGACGGAAGAAAGCATATAGATATTTGGATGAGCAGCAATGATGATTATGAAGATGAACTATATGAATGCCAAAGATATTGGACCAGAAATAAAACCAAAGTTGAAAAAGATCCGCCCAAAAACAGGGAAGTAAATTCTAAGCCGTTATTTGATAAAGAAAACGGAGAATGCCTAAATTCTATTTAAACATATTTGGTCTCGGCAAATATTCTTTTGGAATTACTATCTCTTTAGGAACCTTTAACACTTCTCTCCAAAACCTCTCTTTTGAAACATAATAGTAAGGATCATCCGGATTTACTAAATAATAATGTTTATAATTTTTTAAGTCTTCACTCATTTTCGCAACCAACGTTCCGCTTGTGAACCATTTAAACTTATATCTGCCCAAAGGAAATAAATTAGTGTATGACATTAATGAATACCTTCCGTCAAAGGAAAAATAAAATTCCATATAAGTCACCACCAGATCCCTCACTGACATATACATCGGATTTCTTGCTTTCAGACCCAGAAATTTGCTTTGTGCAATTGAACCAAACTTATTTCCCGATTTATAAACACATAAGATATGTTCTTCATCTTCGCGCGCCAACAATTCAATTATTGAAGCTTTATACCCGTGATATAACAAACACGCAGCGGCTAAAAGCGCGCCGTTATAACATTCAGCTTTTTTATCCTCAAGAACTTCCCGAATACTTCGGTCTTCTCTATACGGATCATACTCAATTTCATTATCTATATACTTTTGAACTTTCTCCGGAGTGTTCAATTTTTTTATGAACGTTAGCTCTTTTTGTGATAATACAGCATAATAATCTTTAAACATTTGTAGATGATAATAGTTATAGGATGATTTGTCTACAAAGTTACTTCAGGCAATTCAATAACACAAGTAATAATGATTTTTAAAATATAATTGCCGCGTCTCTTTTAGGATTTTCTTCTGGCTTTTTGAGCTTTGGCTATATTTTCGCGGTAAGCATTTTGCTGAGTCTTGGTCGGTTTCTCTTTCTCCGGAATATTCTGCCTGTCTTTAGCGCTGAAAATATCACCCTTTAGTAGTTTCGGCACAGATCCTAAATTATTTAAGAGTTCTTTTGCATTTTCTGAATCGGGTACAAGCTTGTCGTTTTCAATATGCGCATCACTTTTACTTATCAGCCAGGCTTGTGTGTCCCAGGAACCGCTGCTTCTTTTTCCGGTTAGTCTTTGAATATGCCCCGGTGTTCCTACATCGTGGTATCTGAAAAATACAAAATCTCCTTTTGGTCTTACTACTATTCTGAAATAGTCGCCTTCCCCTTTTGTCCCCGGTTTGGCCCTCTTTTTTCCGCTGGGTTCGGCGAGCGCCCGCATTCTGGGCGGCATCCCTTTCCAGAATTTCTGTTCTTTGTCCGCATTTCTTTGCGGCGTCTGTTTTTGTTTAGAATTCACCACATATCTCACCTCCCCGCTGATATAAAATTAATTTATATATTCCTTTCTTTATGGCAGTATACCTTATTTTTATATGGCATATAATAATGTAAATAGTCTCTTATGAAACATTTAAACATTAAAATATTTGGGTTTGTACAAGGGGTAAATTTCAGATTTTTTGTTGAACAAAAGGCTTCCGAGCTAGGAATTAAGGGATTTGTGAGAAATGAACCAGACGGAACAGTTTATGTAGAAGCAGAAGCCCCCGACGAAACGCTAAACAAATTTGTGGAATTCTGCAAGAGAGGCCCGACATTTGCCGGTGTGGAAAATACTGAAATTAAAGAAAGTAAATTTGAACACTTTAGTACTTTTGAAATAATAGGTTAATATATAATTATTTGATGAAAAAAGTGGCAATTACAGGCACCTGGCGAACAACAAACAAGCAAATGGAAGAAGACGTTAAAAAAGTAGTTGAAAATATAATTAATTCCGGAAATTCTATTGTAGCAGGAGGTGCATTAGGGGTTGATTTTATTGCCACAAATGAAGCTTTAAGATTAAATCCCGGAGCCGGACAAATAACTATTTTTTTACCTGCTACTTTGGAAATTTATTCCAAACATTATTTTAAGCGTGCTGAAGAAGGAGTTATAACAAAAGAACAAGCGGAATTATTAATCACGCAACTCAAAACTATAAAAACTGCCAATGCAAAATCTATAATCGAAAACCCGATAAATAATATTGTGGATCAAACAGCATATTACGAAAGAATTAAGGATATTGTAAATTATTCGGACGAAGTAATAGCGTTCCAGCTAAACGACAGCAAAGGAACTCAATATACAATTGACATAGCAGAGCAAAAAGGTATTCCTGTAAAGGTTTTTAAGTATACAATTAGTTAATATTCTTACATTCTTTAACTCATTATTATTGACACGTTTAATTATAACTAACCATTTGTTCAACATATATGTAATATAATCTATAATTACTTAAATGCCGGTTACTGCCCAAAAGTTCAAAAACCTCACGGACGATAAAACTATAATAATAATGGCCTACGCTAAAGCCGGTTTAGGTCATTTAAGGGTTACCAACGCACTTTACAACGAGCTTCCGAAAGAATCTTTTATTGCTCTTTTGAGATCTTCAGACTCTTCTACGGAGTATTTGCACAGAATAACAAGTTCTCATAGTTTTACCAGAAGTCTAATGGAGAAAACTCAAAACGGCTTGTTGGAAAATATTTTCACCAAATTATATAAAGCATTTTTAAAAGATAATACGGACATGGTTTACAACCAAATTTCCGCTATTTTGACCCAAAGAATGCAGGTTCCGAATAAAGTGGTTATAGTTGCAACACATTTCGGACTTGCGCATCAAATTTCTTATATTAAAAAAAGGCTGGAAAAAGAAAACAATTTAAAGATGTATTTAATAGTTCAAGTTACAGACGACAGCCCCCAAAAAGTATGGTATGTGGAAGGCGCGGATTTAATTTTCACCCCAAGTCTTCTCACCAAAGTTAAACTTGAAGAATATGCACAAATATCAAATAAAAAAGAAGAAAATAAAAAGCCAAAAATTATTGCTTCTACATACCCTCTAGCCCCCGACCTATTTAAAAACCTAACCGACCGAGAATTTGAAGAAAAAATTAACCAGGCTGATATTTCAAAAAGTTCGGAAATTAATATTATGGTACCGATTTCAGGGGCCGCAGTAGGTATGGATTTTTACATTAAATTACTACCCATGATTCATTCATTAAATAACAGATCAAGATTCTATTTAGTAGTTAAACAAGCTCCTTTTACCAAAGATTTTATAAATAAAATAAGCAATCTAGACTATGTAAAAGTTTTTACATCTGGGGATTATAGGGATATTGTTGATATTTATGATGAATTATATAAACTGATGACCTTTTCAATTGAGATATCAAAACCAAGCGAGCAGGCATTTAAATGTCTGTTAAACCCCTCTCAAAGAGGTGGTGTTTTTATGTTTTTTGCCAATCCGGTAGGAAGACAGGAATTTGATAATCTTGCTTACCTAAGAAGAGAAAAACTAATTCCGAGCGAATATGAAAATAAATTATTATGGAAAAATCACAATACAATATTTGATAATAAATCAGCTGTTGAATTGATTAAGACATCGCGCGGACTCGAACTGCCTTTTCACTCGGAGGCTTCCGCGGTATTCATTAATAAATGCCTGAATTCGGGATTGCTAAAGAAATCTCTGGAATATCAAAAATTCAAAACATTCCCTAAAGGAACTGAAATATTCTGGAATAAAGTTGACGAATTGCTGGAAAAAAACCCGCCGCCGATTGTAATTAACAGTCAATGAAATTAAACTACAAACTTTCCGTCTTTATAAATTACCTTTTCGGTTCCGTCTGCTAAATAAGCTGTTACAACTCTGTTTTCCGTAGAAATAATATCAGTATGAATTACCGAATCGTTAAATCCCCATTCTTCCCATTGCTCTTTTGTAGGTTTTGAAGGATCTCCAGGATAAGAATCTTTATAGGAGGAACCCAATGCCAAATGAGTATTTCCGAATTCTCCTCCGGCATTTTCATCATATAAAGTTTCCGCCATAAATTTAGTTATGTGAGAAAGCCTTCCGTCGGTTAAGGAAAATTCTCCGATTTTATCGGCATTTTCAACTGCAATCATATCCTTCAACACTTGTTCACCTTGCTTGGCCTCTGCTTTTACAACTCTGCCGTCCTTAAATTCAAGCCGCACATCTTTAATTAAATTTCCATATCTGTATAAAGGCTTGTTAAAATATATGTATCCTTCAGTCATTCTCCAATCCGGTGAAATAAATACCTCAAAACTGGGAATGTTTCTTCCGCTTCCTCCAAGCCATTTTCTGTTTTCCCCCAATCCTACAGTTAAGTCAGTATTTTCTGACTTCACACGTACTATTTCTACTTTCAGCTCATTCAGCTTATTTTTTACTCTACTGATTTCACCCATAACCTCGCGCCATTTTTGCACCGGATCCGGTTCTTCCAAATAGCACGCTTTAATTATCTCATTCCAGTATTCCTCCAAATTCATTCCTACTTCGTCAGCCATTGCCGGAGTTCCATACAAAGCCAAAGTCCAAGTTAACTCTCCTCTGTCTTCTTTATCAAACCTCCAATTTTTGTACGGTGTAAAAGCTTTTTGACGGGTCATTATTTTTTTACTGTCTATGCCTTCAAGGTCATGCTTGTCGGCTTCAGCCAAAATCCCTACTAAATGATCCGCCTGGTCTACCAATCCCTTCATATATTTATCCGGAAAGAAATCCAACTGCTCTTCATTGGCTAACTCGTAATACTGCCTGGATAGTTCGGTAAACCCTCTTTGCATTTCATTGGGCATATAATAAACAATCGGATAAGCGCCTGATTTTAAAACTGCTGCCTGCATTGAAATCAGCAGAGGTTTTGCCGATTCGGGAACCATCAAAAACACCGTTTCTTTTTCTTTAATTCCTTCACCTCCGTTAAGCGCAAAATTAATAACCACATCAGCATATTTGTTTAATATTTCTTGTGAAGGCTTGAATTCCATACATCAACGAATATACAATAATAAATTGCATTTAGTCTATAGTTTGTAGTTTGTTATATGTTGTTTAAAGTAGGTAACTTTTAAGACGGACTATTTTAATGAGGAGACGTCGCCCTGCTGGCTGCTATCCAATGAAAATACATTCCCCTGACCCTGACCGCTTTGCGGTTGCTGTGGAGGCGCAGATGGTGGAGTTTGAGTTTGTGGACTCTGGGTTTGGGGCATCTGCTGCGGTTGCGGCGTTGTCTGTTGTGCCGGTTGTTGTGTAGGGCGAGGCTGCGATCCTTGCTGTGGTTGTTGAGGATTGTTAAGTCCTATCCATCTACTGGCAAAGTTCATACTTTGTGAAGGTGTTTCCGCCGGCTTTGGTGTACCAGGTGCAGGCTGTGAAACAGGTTGCGATACAGGTAGAGCCGGAGTCTGCTGAGGACGTGTCTGCATCCTATCGGCAAATGTTAATGGTTGACCAACCACTGATGGCTGAAGAGGAGGTGGAGGAGGCGGACCTTGAGTTGCTGTGGGTTTTTGTCCTAATCCCGCTGACATTTGAGACGACATTTCTTTAACAGATTTAAGTATATCCTCCGCGCTAGGCTCCTTGTATTCATCCGAAGCTGCCTGCGGAGTAAATGTAGCCGGGGCTTTTGCCGGCGGCGAAGGCGGAGCCACAGGTCTGGCTTGTTGCGGAGGTTGTGGGGGTATAGCCGGTCCGGCTTGCTGTTGTTGAGGTTGTGCGGCAGCTTGAGGTATTTGTTGGATTTGTGGTTTGGGCGGTTGTTGTGCTTGTATAGGAGTAGGCGCCGCTGATGGCTGTGGCGCTGCAGGCTGCTGCGGCATTGGCGTCGGTTGCGCTGGACGCATCTGTGCAGCAAATTCAGGTCTTACATTTCCCTGAGTGTCCATAGTTTTATATTTATCGGGCTCAAACCTCTCAACAGGAGTATAAGCGGGTTTTGCAGCAGGGGGTTTGGATGTAATTAACCCTTCTTCTCTAAGTTTTAAAATTTCGGCGGGATTTGTGGTAATTAATTTATGTTCGGCATCAGAAGCTACTACTTTTATAGATACATGGTTGGCGCCGGCGAAAAATAATCCTTCCCCCTTGTCGGCAGCCAGCAGAAGCCTTTTTTCTCCCTCAGACAAATAAAACGTCTCGGCAACTTTATCAATGGCTGCGGGGTGTTGTTTTAGCAATATTTGGATTGAAGAGTTTGTAACTATCGCTTTACCGTATTCCGAACTCAAAAAGTCATCCACATCCTGAGAAATTGTGGTTAACCCAAGGTAATATTTTCTGGCTCTTTTAGCGATACCATAAATAAACCTCGCACTATCCTCCCTTTGAAGCAAGTTCCAGGCTTCCTCAACTATTAAAATCCTCTTTTTCAGGTCTTTTCTTATCCTGGTCCAGATAAAATCAAGAATTATAAAAAATGCCACAGGTCTTAATACATCCTCCAAGTTTTTGGTTGAAAATACCGTCATTTTGCTCCCGATGTTTATTGTAGACTGTGCATCAAATACCCCCGCCAGCGAACCTTTAATATATTTTTCCAGCCTTTCGGCCATTCCCTTCGCTTCCGGTTCTTCGGCACCCAGCAAAACTTTGTATAAATCTTCCATCACCGGCGGCTCTTTTGTTTTTTGAGTGACTGGATCGGTTGTAATTCCTTTTATCCTGTATGTTTCGATCAACGCTCTGTCCAAAATAGCCTCTTCTGTGGGACTCAATTCTCCAAGCATTAATTTAAAAAGTGTATGCAAGGACAGTAGCTTTTGGCCGAGCTCGTTTTCACCTTCAACCGCAATACCGGAAAGATCAAACGGATTGATCTTGGATGGTGAATTGGATGAAAAGCTTATATAATCCCCTCCGACAATATCGCACAATGGCCTGTACTCCTCTTCAACATCGATGATCATTATTTCAGCACCGAAAATCATTGTTCTCAACGCTTCCAGCTTTACAAGGTATGATTTACCTGAACCTGACTTGGCAAAAACTACTGTATTGGCATTTTCCAACGAAAACCTGTCAAAAATTACCAGCGAACCGTTATGCCTGTTTATACCGTACAAAATTCCGTCGTCCGAAGTTAAATTAGATGATGTAAAAGGAAAAGTCGTAGCTAGGCTGGTCGTGTCCATATTTCTGGTAACTACCAGCTTATCCATAGCTGAAGGAATAGTGGATTGAAACGCTTCTTCCATTTGAAGAGTCGCCGTCTTTGAAATTAATAACAATGATCCCAATGTGGACTCCAGTTTTGTAGTAATATGCTCCAACTCATCTAAAGATTCGGCAGGAATGGTTATATAAAACGAAAACTGAAAGAATTTTTCTATTCCTTTAACCAGCTGATCCTGCAATGCCTTAGCATCCTCGAGCGCCGCAATAACTGCCGGATCCTGCAACCTTCCCTTTTGATTATTTGAAAGAACAGTTGCCTCAAGCTCGGTCATCTTTTTGCGGAGATCGTCCAAAACTCCCTTTGATTTAACCGGATAATAAAACATTCCGATATCCAAAGAATGGTCGAAATTAATAACCGGTGACAGCCAGTTGGCTCCAACAAATCTTGGATAACCAGAAACAAATAAAGTCCTGTAATAAGTATTTCCGATTTTTATATGATTGAAATCAACTTCAATAGCAGAAGGCGCTATTATATCTCGGACATTTACCATTCCCTTAGCTAGAGTCTGGGGAGAACTGGACTCCTCAGGCGTGGGTTTTTCCTGTTTGGCTTCAGTTTTCGGTTTTTTCTTAAAAATCGTCAGCGGTGGAAGTTTCATAAATTATTCCTCGAATATAGCCGGATTCACCAACGCAGTCTTATAATCATCTACATTTGTTCTTATTCTCTGACCGTGAATAGAACTCGGATTGTAAATATCAAAATATAATTCTACTAGCTCCTGAGTAGTGAGCTGCCTCGCTTTAACTCCGATCCTGTTAAATTCACCTATAACATGATCTACTCTCGGCATTAGCTGTGTCTGCGACATTTTTATCGCAGCATCCACATTTACTCTTACTCTTTTTGTGTGAGTGCCCAGCAATTTAGATAAAAAGTCAAAAGGACCGGAAGAAAGTTCCGACTCCATTCCACCTCCCGTGGAAATAGTTACATAAAATGTTTTATCCAGCACGTCGTTGGTTTTAATTATCTCCTGAACAAATCTTCTGTAGGCTTCGGCTTGGTGTTTTAAAAGAGGATCCTGAAGTCTGTTTTCTATTCTCTGAACTTTTTCTATATATTTTGTAATATCCAACCTTTTAGAGCGCACTACCACCTGAACGGGAAATGTAAGAGAATTCAGCAACATCGAAAACGCAGCAATAATAGCATCCTGCTCAATCTCCGATAACAGGTCAAAATTTACTGCGGTTGTCTGCAATACAACTGCCACACTTCCGCTTTTTAAAATTACCAAATTATCTTTTATTTCTTCAATATCAAGATGTTCCTGTGTTGTAGCATCAACTTTGGCGGGCATAGTTTTCAGTCCTTACTATAATCATTTTGCCGGGAGTTTTAATAAATTACCTTCCGACAATTTCCAAAGGAGCGATTATTTCTCCTTTAACTTCTACAGAAATTATATCAAAAGTTAAACCGGTCTTTTTGGAAATATCAGTCTCTATATAATAATTGCCGTTCATTAACGGTGTGCTGATAAAAAATTGTCCTAGTGCATTTGTTTTTAATGCTCTCACCGATTCGCCTTTTTGATTTTTTATTATTATTACCGCCCCTTCAACTGATTGACCGGCGTTGTTTTTTATAGTTCCCAATAATATATTCGGTCTGTCGGCTAACGGCTGTTTGGTAGAGTATGAAGCGCTTACAGCACCCGTACCGTACGGCTGCGCCTCCACAGCAACCGGTTTTTTAATTTCCTTGTCTTTGAACTCGTTAAAAGTGGATTTCAATTTTGTGTAATCAACCGAAAGCTGGGATTTTTCCTGCTCCAGCTTTTGTATTTTTTCCTGAGTATCTACATTTACCTGTCCTTCCTGTTTTGACTTTTCCAGGTCCACTTTTAGTTTATCGATTTCTTTAGTCAAATTAGTATTTTCCTGCTTAATTGCTTCTATTACACTTTGGGCCTGCTTTTTTACACTGCCTTCCTGCTCTTCTCCTTCTCTGGAAATCACATTTTTATACATTTCGTCGCGTTTTATCTGATCAATAAGCCTCTTTAATTGGTCCGTTTTGCTTTCCAAATCGGATTCCATTACTTGTTGTTCACTCGTTCTTAAAACTTTTTCCCCCCGAACCGGAAGAATAATTTCCCCCCTATCAGGAATTAAACTGGTAAACATTCTCCCCGTCCTCCTATCAGGCGTTATAGGAGTTAAAGGAATAAAAGCGCTGATTGAAGGCATTATTACACCCGCCGGCACCGAAGGAGGCACGGCTGATTTTATTATTTGAAGCTGTTCGGAAGTGAGCTGTTCAGCAGACGGATGCGTGATATAAGACGGCTTAATGATTTCAGCGGCTTCAGGTTTGGGAGGCGCTGCTTCTTCTTTTACCTCTTTTGCTTCTTTTAGTTCTCCAGGTTTGGCTTCCGACCCAACTTCCGGAATTACTTCAGTTACAGGTTTTACATGCGGAGCGGGCTGTACCGGCTGATAATATTGAGGTTCCTGAACTGCAACCGAAATATACGGCGACGGGGCCGGTGTTATATACGTTTCTCCCATAAAAGCGTCCCGGACTTTTTTAATATATTCGGCTTCCTGAATATCCAGCTTGTCTATTTTAGGAGTTTTATTCTGATACTCCAGATATTCTTCCAATTTTCTCCTGCTTGAAGTAGGCGCTAAAGTAACAAGTTCGTGTTTCACAACAGCCAGATTTTGATACAAAAATATCGGGGGAACATTTAGTTCCCTTTGCCAGATCATTTGGGTAGGACTGTACATTGAACGGAGAAAATTAACGATCCACTGGTCCAAGCCTCTGTCGGCTATAGAAAAAAATGCCAAACCCAGCCCGAGAATAGCAAAGAATAAAGTTAACGGAAATTTAAAAATTCCCGCTAAGGTGCTGAAGCACAGCCATGCCAACCCCCCGAATACCATTAAATAAGCAAACTGTCTCATAGTTAGATCGCCAATTAATTTAAATTCGACGTCCATTATATTTTGCGGGACGGCGTGTTGTTTGTTGGTAACTTGTACTTCTTTTATAGGCATTTCTTAAATCATTATATAAGAAAATATCTTATTGCGTCAGTGGCAGAACCAATGAATGAACTATTTCAGCTTTATGTAAAAAAACTTATCTGTTAAAAGACTATCTCTAACAACACCTTTTTCTCCTTCAATTGCAACCTTAGTAACAGATGCATCTAAGTTCAATCCGAAAGGAGGATTAAATATGAACTCCACAGGGTCGGCTAAAGTACCCGGCTGTTTTTGCCAGTATAATCTGTATTCCATATTATCAGAGTTAATTACCGATTGGCTTGAAAGGTCAAAGTTTATTACCAGTTTCAATATTTTACCGGTTTCAAGCTTAAATCCGGTTTCAAACGAATTGTAAACACCTTCTTTTGATATAACTATTTCTTTAAATATATCTTTTTCGGGTTCATCGGCATAAAAAAGCTTGGCGCCGGTGAGTTTTGTTCCGGTTTGGGTCAAAACTCGCACATAATTTGTATAAGGCCCGCCCGGCCAAGCATCGTCCGTTCCATTATGAATATAATCCAGAGTCAGTTCGCCTCTTAATAATCCGTCTCTGGTTAATGACGAAACTTCGTATTTCATTTTATTTTCCACAAAATAATTTGACTTCGTACCGCCTAAGTTAGCATTAACCACGTATAAATAGTCGCCCTCAGCACTCACAAGCGATCCGTCCCAATGTCCTTTATTTAATACAGCCGCAAACTGGTTGTTGAATAAATGCACCAAAATATGCTTTTCGTTCAGTGATTTATTCATATTGCTAAATAGGTCCGACATTTTTTCTTTAGAAAGCGCAAAAATGCTTTCGAGCAGCTTGCTTCCTAAAATTGTCAGAAAAGACCTTTTTTGATCAGAGCCGTTGCTGTAATTAAACTCGCTGTGGAACTGGGTTTTTTCAAATAAATTATCGGCAGTAATTTCTTCGTTGTATGCGGCTAAAAATGTTGGTCCGGCTACCTTTAACAGGCTTTGCACAAATGCCAGATCAACCGCTATCACACCGTCAAAATGATCACCGTTAAGCCTGTAAAACAAATTGTCTATATCCTGTGCAGACCCCGGAAAGTTCGGATTCCAGTTTGCATTTCTTATATAAAATTTAGTTTCTTTTAACAAGTTTTCAATAGGTTTTGGCGGTTCTATTTTAATATTTCTTACATCAATCTGGCCGTCCGGATTATAAACATCATCTATTGTAAGTGATTTTATTTTCCCCTTTTCAAGTTCTAAAATCGCATAGGAACCTACAAATCCTCCCGTCGGCCTGATTTCATTAGAATTTTGGAACAGAATCAGATATTTTTTAATTTCGGAAGTTCCCAAAAGCTCCGGTACAGATTCAGTAGCAGACAATAACAAGTCTAGCCCGCCGGAAACGTTATTAATTATTTTTTCAAATTCCAAAACGTTAGGCACGAGGCTTTGAGGCAGGGTGTTTGTGTCGGTGTTTTTAATATTCGCTAGAGCCAGCTGCAGATTATTTTTGGCTATTTCTATATTAACTTTAGCCTGGGCGAAATCTTCTTCAACCAAGTATTTATCAGAGTTCGGCTTTATGGTTTCCCATATTTGATTAAAAGGATTTGCGGCTTTGGACAAATTGTAGGCTGACTTGGAAAAGTAAGACGCTGAAGTTAGAAGCCCGTTTAAAGAATCATGTTGTTCCGATCTTCCCAGAATTTTAAAAATCCATTTAACCTTGGAAAAAGAATTCTGTGCTTTTGAAAAACTTAAATAAGCTTCATTAGCTTTGTTCTTTGAAGCTTCGGAATCCAGCTGTGTAACAAGTGTGGGAATCTGCTCCAAAGATTTTACCGCCGCCTTTACGGTAAAATAAGTCTGGCCTACAGGCAGAACAATAAAAATCATCATAAATGAAAGAAGAACGGAGGCAGGTATTAAAACCCGGGTATTAAATTGTTTTGTTTCCTGCGCAGGTATCACTTTTACCAAAGGCTCTTTCGCCGGAATTTCATTCACACCCGCCAGTGATGTGATCCCCTCCTTAACTTCTACAGCCAGCTGAGGTTTTTCCTGAACAGGCGCCAGCGAACTTACCGCCACTTTAGCCTTTAGCTTTTCTTCTATTAACTTTGTCGGCTTGAATGTATTTTCATTAACGTTATATCCAAAAGAAGTTAATGTCTTAATTAATCCAAATCTGAAAGGGATTTTAGCCTCCCATTTTATGATTTCCAGGTTTTCCCTGTCAGGGGCTTTTACTTCAAAAAAATTAAAGCTTGAAGGTTCTGGTTTAAAACTGATTTGTATATCTCCGTCGGCCAGGCTTTTTAATAAATAAGCAATTTCCAAATTTGAAAAAGGCTCGTTAGCAACCAGGTTAAAAATTCTGCCTTCGGTACTCGGGCTGAAAAGAGATTTAATTAAACCTGAAACCACATCCGAAACAAACAAATAGTACTGCTTTTTGGAACCGTCGCCGTAAACAGTCAGATTCTTCTTATTTACCATTTCATTCATCATACTGCCCAAGTTTCCGCCGGCTGAAAAGTCCATTTTAGGTCCGTAAACTTCGGGAACTCGGACAATTCTTGCGTTTACAGTATTTTTCTTAAAATATTCCCAAACCAGTGCTTCAGCATATCTTTTCGCCTCCGTCAGAGAGAATTTCTTTTCTTCTTCATTGGTACCCCCGAAATATTTGTTTAAATCAACCGGTGACATCAATCCCTGATATACATCTATTGTTGAGGCAAGCACAAATTTTGCCTGGGATTTTACCGCAAGATCCAAAAGGTTTTTAGTACCTAAAGCATTGGTTAGAAGAGCGTCTAAATTAACATCGGTTTGATTAAAAAGATATGATTCCAACCCCGCCAAATGAAAAATATAATCTACGGTACCGATTTCTTCCGGAAGCTCCCTACCAATATCAACATCAAATAACGCAAATTTAGGATTGGTTAATAAATGTTCTACGTAATTCTGTTTGCCTGTTCTAAAATTATCCAAAACTACAACTCTGGCGTCCTTCAACAATAAAGTTTCAGCCAAATGGGAACCTATAAACCCGGCTCCGCCGGCTATTAATACCGTAGGTGCAAGGGCAGTCTTTTGAATAACTTGTTTCTGAACGGGCATTACATTAAGTATATTTTTATATGTGGATATTTACAAGATTTAATGCCAATCAAGAACGTCCTGTCATTACAAAACCGCCAATCAAGTGTAAATAGTTTAATCGTGCTATATAATCTGAATATGGAACTTAGGGTATTTATTGAAATTATAAAAATGAATATAAAGGCTATATCATTTTATACATTTACTGGAGTTTTAATTGGAACTGCTTCGTTTTTTATAATCCCGCAAAAATTTGTGTCTTCAGGGTCTTTATTTGTCACCAGGCAAATAGAAAATAATACAAATGAATATTTCAGCTATGAAGGGTATTACGCACAGCAGACGGCACAATTTTATACTAATTCATTATCAGGTCTGGTAGAAAGCATCGATGTAAAAAGCGCGACACTGGAAAAAATGAATGTTCCGGTCACAGAATACACGTTAAGGGAGTTGTCCCGAAATTTGAAAGTAAAAAAGGCAGGTCCTCAGATTATCAACATTTCCGTTAATGATTATACTTTTGAAAATGCCGAAGTAAGGTGGAAATCATTGGTGGATTCGGCCTTAGAATCTATTAAAAAAATAAATGAAAAGAGCGACCCTATGATTAGTGTAACTAAAGTTGCGGAAACGCCTATAACAAAGGAGGAATACAGAAACGTGTTTCTGAATGCATTCCTGGGGGCATCGGTAGGACTTTTCTTCGGTATCTTTATATATTTGTTTAAAAATTATTATTATGAGCAGCGAAATTAAAAAAGCCATACTATTCACAGATGGCGGGGCCAGAGGAAATCCCGGACCGGGAGCTATAGCCGCGGTATTAAAAGACTACAAGAACAAATTAATAAAAAAAGACGGCAGATATGTAGGAACATCAACTAATAACGAGGCTGAATATCAGGCTCTTATACTTGGAATGGAATTAGCAGCTGCGGAAAATATTAAAAGTCTTATCTGCAAAATGGACAGCGAACTGGTTGTAAACCAATTAAATGGATTATACAAGGTGAAAGCCGCCGGAATCATGGGCTTTGTTAAAAAAGTCAGAGAAATGGAAAAAGATTTTGATGAATTAATTTACAAGCACATCCCGAGAGCAGAAAACCATGAAGCTGATTCACTTGTGAATGAAATACTGGATTCATCACTTTCAAAGTGACACATGAAAAAACACTTTATAAACACACCAAAAGACAGACAGACGCAAAGAAAATTCTATTCTGAAGTTGAAAAAGCTATAAAAAGAACTTTGGCTTACAGAAGCATTTTCAACTACCCTCTCAATTATTACCAGCTCAGCACATATTTAATCACCGGTAAAAAAATAGGAAATAAAGCTTTAAGAAAAGGTCTTAAAAAACTTGAAAAAAAAGGCCATATAAAATTTGAAAATAACCTCTATTCACTAAGCGGAGTTAAAAACGTTAATTGGGAAGAAAGAAAAAATTCCAGCATCAGTTTAATAAACGTTCACAAATATATATTTGACTCATTAAAAAAAGTCCCGTGGATAAAATTTATCGGAGTAACAGGCGCCACAGCGGCTTTTAACGCGCATGACAACGACGATATAGATGTTTTCATAATTTCGCAGAAAAACAGGCTTTGGATTACCAGACTGTTTGTAACCATGATACTAAAATCACTAAATAAATACAGAACCGACAAAAATCCTATTCAGAAAATCTGCCCTAATATTTTTATTGACGAAAACAAAATGGAATGGGATAAAGACAAAAGGAGTTTGTATGTCGCCCACGAAATATTGATGATGCACCCTGTTTGTGATAAACAAGAAACCTATTTCAGATTTGTCAAAAACAACAGCTGGATATTTGACCACTTGTCCAACTGCAGAATGGATATAAGCAATATAAATATTGAGTTGGGAAATTCAAATTCCGGTTTTTTAGTTAATATAATTGAAAAGATACTAATGAATGTTCAGCTTATGTACATGAGACGAAAAATCACCGAGGAAATAGCCACAAAAAATATAATTCATTTCAATAAAAACGACTGGTCTTACAAAGTTCTTAAAGATTATTCTAATATTTTGAAAAAGTTCAACTTTGAAATTTAAAAACCTCTTGACAAGTTAGCACTCGTAATCGTATAGTGATAACGTGTCGGTTATAAATATTTTATGATAACCGAACACCTAAAATTAACTATTTAACCGAACTATTTAATATAAGTTGAATAGGAGGTGAGAAAAGTGGCATTAGTAAGATGGAGCAAAATGTTACCTGTTTGGCCTTCCTTTTTTGACGAAGACACATGGCCATCCATGACAAATTGGCCTGAACTTTCTTCTTCTTCAGGATTAGATATATATGAAACAGATAATGATGTGGTGGTAAAAGCCTCAGTTCCGGGAATTCCCGAAGAAAAAGTTAATGTTACCGTTGAGGGTAACGTATTAACAATTAAAGGAGAACACCAGGAAACCGAAGAGGAAAAGAAAGAAAAGAAAGTAGTATATAAAAGCACAAGGCAGACTTCATTCAACTTTTCAACCAGCCTGCCGCGAATGGTGGATGGCTCAAAAGCCAAGGCTGAAGTAGAAAACGGAGTAGTAATGGTTACAATTCCCAAAGTTGAAGAGGAAAAGCCGAAGAAAATAGAAGTCAGGAAGAAAATTCTGTGATCTGTGAAAGGAGTGTTTTATGGACGAAAATGAGGTAGATTCCGGTGAATTACCGGGACCAATCCTGAATGAATGAAATATTGTGAGCAAAGTGCCGCTCTAAAAGGGCGGCATTTTTAATTAAAATTTAAATTCACACCAGTGAAAATATCACAATCCGCGAGTTGTATAAATTTAAATATTTTCTAATAAAATACCCGATTATAAGCCTTTCGCAGTTCTGACTTTTGGTGCTGATACGCCTGGTCAAACTCTATTCCTTTATTCTTTGAACTGATTCTATCAATAAAACCTTCTGGATCTTCAGCTATTGATTTTAATCCTCCTAATACTGAATCCAGAAGCGACTCGTAATCAACTTCACCTGATTTAATTTTTATTAGAATATTCGGATCATGAGTTAACAACAACAATCTTGATACAAGTGTCACAGCAGGTTTTGGTTGCTTATGAAGTTGATTTTCACGGATACTTTGCACTATTGAATAAAGTCTTTCAGGTCCGTTTATTTCTTTCTGGGACAAATAAAATACCATAAACATTCCATAAAATTCCGCTAAGTATCCTTCAGCAAACCCGCGATCCAAATTTTTTAAATTTTTAAGCACGAAAAGCTCCACTAGAGCCTCTTCGTGGGCGTCACTCAAATCCTGGCATTCTCTAAATTCTGAAGCGGACAGTCTCTCTTCCGGAACTTCCCTGATATCTATTGGAATTACTTCACCTCCAGTTCTGATATTTAATGCTCTGTGAATCTCTTCATGATTTTTTGTGGCTTTAGTAGATAAATCAAGTCTGTCAGGATTTTTAATCAAGCTATCAAGATAATCATTAGATTTCTTAATAATTGCCAAAGCAATATCTCTATGTCTGGAACCTTCACCAAACTGCCTTTCGATTTCACTATTAACTTCAATATTTTGTCGGCACATTTCCGGCGTAGTTGGTCTGACTGCAACAATATGCTTACCCATATGCTCGGCTAATTCTGGAAAAGAATCTTTAAATTGTTTAATACGCGTTACCTCAGGGGGCTCGTATAATCCTTGACCTTTAAACCTTTCCCCAAATGCATGAGCTCCTAAGTTAATTTCAACCGTTTCGGGGATTTTATCTATGTCTTCGGGTTTTATTATATTCATTAGGTAATTGTAGTTACAAAAAATCGGGAATACAAGAAATGAATAAATTTTTTGTTGCAGGAAGCAGCCTACGTATTATGCACCGGAAGTGCAATTGCGCAAGCCGTAGAGCACACATTGCCGGGGAGTAACAATGTGCGAGCTTCCCATAGAACCCTACTTTGAATGTTTAGAGAGCGGAGTTAGTGGCTAGCAGGTATTGATTTGTGACGCATGAGCCTCGCCCGAGCACGGAGATAATGTACCAAGAGATAGACTGGAGATAAGACTCCGTACATCTCCTGGTGGGAGTTGACAATCCCACGGCGCCAGGCTCGTTTAGCGAACACATTGGGGTCAAGAACACCTATCTGCAGGTAATCATTGAGTTCGCGTCTGACCCACTGCACAGGCACGCTTCGGGGTAGTTCACCTATCAGATGCCGACGGATTTGAGCCAATGCCACTAGATGTGTGAACCACACTAAGTCGCGTCGCTGCATTTCCGCCGCATGACCCATGGCATCAAGCCCGATCCTAAGGGCTTCGTTCATAAAGCCCATATCTAATCTCATTCGGGCGATGTGGCGCATCACTTCGATCGTGCGATCTCTATTCCGCGACTCGCGAGCAAGCGAAAGTGAAATCTCAAAAGCCTGTTCGGCACGCCTGGCTAACTCAGCTACGAGATCTGTTTTTGCTCCAGGTCTCATCTGCCAATACGTGAGACCGATATGCGCCCACGCCATGGCACGATCTGAACGATTAGTTGCCATGTCCCTCGCTAACTCAAAAAGGTCCAGCGCCTGCTCCCGCTTGCCCTCTTCTCGGAACTGTTCTCCCCATTGGATACATACATTGAAGGTACTCAACTTACACCTCCCTCATTCTTTGGTCTTAACCGCAGTATACACATTTAAAAGATAATAATAAATATTGGATTAAAAATATCTTGGGTCGGGAAGCAGCCAATGCGCGTTGCATGCATGGACCGTAGAGCACACACTGCTATGGGCAACAATATGTGAGCTTCCCAAAATCCTCTACTTTTACTGTTATCAAGGAATTGTCACATGACGCTTCACTTGTTTTCGAACTCGATGGAAGTTGACCAGAAAAGCGAATGGCACAAGCAGTCTTCTATACATCTCCTGATGGGATTTATAAATCCCTGTTCTCCAAGTCCGCAAGGAGACTTCATCCGCTTTCGTTTCCATCAGGAGATATTCCACAATCTCCCGATAAAGCCAATAAAAGGCTTCAAATCTGTCGAGCTTCCCAGCCTTGTGTAGCCGAATTTGTGCACGCGTCACCACGTGTACAAACGCGGGTATATCCAACCTACCCATTTTCTCGGCTACCCCCAACACAATCAGACCCTTCCTGCTGGCAGTTTCCGCATCTCCCTTCTCAAGCCACATTAGGGCTTCATTCCTATCAGCCTCCAAGATCCTGTTTTGATCTCCAGAAGCTTTGGCATTGGAATAGGACAATGCGAATGCATCATCAGCCTTTAAACTCTCTCGCAATCCCAGATAAGTTAGACCTATCCTCGCCCAAGCCAACGACTTTTCTGCTTGGTTTTGTGCGAGATCTCGAGCACGCTCAAACGATGCCAGAGCATGCTCTAGCAGCCCACTTACCATGAACCTCTCTCCATTTCGAATGGAGATCAAAAAACTTCCGTTCATTGTAGTTCTCCTTTCACCAGTTCTCTTAACCGCAGTATACATAATCAAAAGAAAATAAAAAACCCCTGTATTTTTCACAGGGGTTAAAAAATTTCACACTATAACAAATAATTTTTATTTTATTTCGTTAATAATCAGACCTATACAATTAAAATCCAAACCACTCAGTTCGGTATTACATCATATCGTCCATACCGCCCATTCCACCCATGCCTCCCATACCACCCATTCCCGGACCGTTCATGTTTTTATCTTCTTTCTTGGGAGCGTCTGTTACCAAGCATTCTGTGGTCAAGATCATTGTGGCAACGCTTACGGCATTTTGCAAAGCGCTTCTGGTAACTTTGGCAGGGTCAATCAATCCTTCTTTAACCATATCTACATATTTCATGGTTAAAACGTTCAACCCTAAATTCGGATTTTTTTCCTCTTTTGATCTTCTTTCGATTTCTCCCAAAGCCTTTCCGGCATCTTCGCCTGCGTTGGTTATTATCATTCTTGCCGGACCTTCAAGTGATTCGTATAATATCTTTACTCCGGTGGCTTCATCTCCTTCAAGAGTCAAGTTGTTCAATACTTCCCTGGCTCTCAAAAATGCAACTCCGCCCCCCGCAACAATTCCTTCTTCAACAGCAGCTTTGGTGGCATTTACTGCATCCTCAACCCTCATTTTCTTTTCTTTTAATTCTGTTTCAGAAGCGGCCCCTACGCTTATTACCGCAACTCCGCCGCTCAGCTTTGCAAGTCTTTCCTGCAGTTTTTCTTTATCATAATCGGAAGTAGTTTGCTCGATTTGTTTTTCGATTTGTGAAATTCTCTTTTTAATATCTTCCTGGTCGCCTTTTCCTCCTACGATTGTTGTATTGTCCTTATCTGAAATTACTCTTTCTGCTCTACCTAAGTCCTCAACTGTGGCTGATTCAAGTTTTCTGCCCATTTCTTCGCTAAGTAAAGTTGCACCGGTTAAAACCGCTATATCTTCCAGCATCGATTTTCTTCTGTCCCCAAATCCAGGAGCCTTTACTGCGAGCGCGTTAAATGTGCCTCTCAGTTTATTTACAACAAGTGTTGCCAATGCTTCACCGTCCACATCTTCGGCAATCAGCACCAAGTTCTTTGAAACCTTCACAAAATTTTCAAGCAAGGGAAGCAAGTCCTGCAGACTCGAAATCTTTGAATCGGTAACCAGTATATAAGGATCTTCAATTACAGCTTCCATTTTTTCCGGATTCGTTACAAAGTAAGCTGAAGCGTAGCCTTTATCAAACATCATTCCTTCTTTATATTCGAGTTCTAAGTCAAAACCCTTTGATTCATCTACTGTTATTACCCCCGTATTTCCTACTTTTTCCATTGCTTCGGCAATTAAATTGCCAATTTCTTCACTTTGGGCAGAGTTAATAGCAACCTGAGCCTTTTCTTCTTTATTAGAAATAGGCTTAGCAAGTTTTTTGACTTCCTCCACAACCAAGTTAGTGGCTTTTTCCAAACCTTTTCTCAAAATCATCGAATTCGCCCCCGCGGAAACATTTTTCAATCCTTCATCAACCAAAGCCTGCGCTAAAACTGTAGCTGTTGTTGTGCCGTCTCCTGCAACATCGTTTGTTTTTGAGGCGGCCTCTCTAACTAATTGAGCACCCATATTTTCGTACTTATCTTCCAGTTCGACTTCTTTAGCAACGGTAACACCGTCATGCACTACCTGAGGGGCTCCGTAAGATTTATCTATTCCTACGTTTCCTCCCTTTGGTCCTAAAGTAACTACAACTGCTCTGGCAAGCTTGTCAACTCCTGACTTGAGTTTTGCTCTCGCCTGATCTCCATAAATAATCATTTTTGCTGACATAATTAAATCCTCCTTTGATAAATTTATTCTTCAACTATTGCGAGGACGTCCTCCTCTTTAACTAAAAGCATTTCTTTACCTTCAACTTTTACTTCTGTTCCGCCCCATTTTTTATACATAACTCTGTCTCCGACTTTTATTTCCATTTCCATTCTTTTTCCGTCTTCATCTCTCTTACCTGGTCCAACTTCTACAACTCTTCCTTCCTGCGGTTTTTCTTTTGCTGTATCGGGGATAACAATTCCCGATGGTAATGTGGTTTCTTTTTGCAAAGGTTCAATAAGTAAATAATCGGCTAACGGTTTAATTTTTGACATAAAATTCCTCCTTCAAAATAAAATTACTTTTTAAGGTTTAACCTTCTACAACTTCAAAAAATATAAGCGTAAAAATATATAGCACTCTAAGGGCATGAGTGTCAAGAGGTTGCTTACCCGCGAATGCGAGTGCCGATACAATTTAAATGATATATTTAATTTATGAGCAGCACATTCGAAAATAATCCAACAGAACAGGCTGCCGGTAAAACTACTTCCTCGCATCTAATATTAGTGTATGCTCACAAAATAACAAGAACATATAAAATCGCCCTCAATGAAGTTACAAAAAGAATTGAAGATAAAATGAGCAGGAATTCAGAATTGAAGAAAACTATGAACGCAGCTGATCTCCGGAAAATCGAAAAGAACACAGCATTTAAAAACATGCTGAAAGAAGTTAAAAAAGAAATTTATTACGATTTAAGAAAGTACAGAAAAAATAGTTCGGGCGACAGTACAACAGAAATAATTAGTAGGCTTGACGAAGCTTTGGAAAAAAACGATTTAGAAAAAGTTACAGGACTTTTTGATGAAGCCGTAAGAGAACACGTTTCCACTAACGAACGATTAGAGCATATTCAGCATTTTCACACACAATTTGAGGATCTAATAAAAGAAATCAAAATTATTTTGGATATCGGGGGAGGGCTTTACCCCTTAACCTTTCCTTTTGAAAATGCTTTTAAATTAGAAAAATATATCTGGATAGACACGGATACTAAGTCTTACGAAATTCTGGAAAGATTTCAGAAGGTATATAAAAAAAACTTGCATCTGCCTAAAAATTCAAATCAAATAATAAATCAATCGGGTATACCGGAAATAAAACTTTACAACGAATCATTTGAACAAAGAGAATGGAAAGAATATAGCAATAAAGAACCGGATTTGGTTTTAATGTTAAAAATCATTCCGGTAATCTGGCGGCAGCAACGAAATTTAATTGGTAAGCTTGCAAATGTTCCGGGAAAAACAATTTTAGTCACGGCGAATAAGGAATCCATGACTAAAAAAGAAAATGTTGCCAAAAAAGAAAACACAATTCTAATGAAATTTATAGAATTGACCGGCAGAAATATTACAAGGAAAATTGATACTCAAAATGAGTTCGGCTATTTATTGTCTTAACAATCGTAACTTTCTCTGGGTTATATACAAATCAGCCCTTATAATTACTGTTATTAAATAGACATCGTTTTCTAAATCCCCCATAACTTCATCTCCTAATCCAGCATCTTCGTGTGCTATTTCCTTCTCACCATTCCCAAACAATTCGTACATTTGCAGCAGATCATCTTCAGTTAAAAGTTCTTCAATTAGTAAAAGACAACTTAAATATTTTCTCGCATCGTCTTCATATCTCAAAGTTGAATCATTACCGGTTCCTAGCTGTGCTGCTTGAAGATAATCTACCAATACGGACTTTTTTTCAACAAGAAATCTAAATGCACTCTTAACATCATCTCCAAACCTATCATCTACTTCAAAATTTATTTCATTTAGCTTGTCAACAAGTTCTGCCGCTGAATCAGCAATTATCATAAAATACTGTTCATTCGCCTCAATTTTGTCTAAATCTTTCAGCTCTTCATTGGGAACATCCCAACCTATACTCTCATAAATATCTCTTATTTCCTTTTCATGATCCCTTATAATTAATGGTAAACTTTCGTAAACAGCTTGAGTTGATTCATCTCTCATAACTTTATTTAATCCTTTTAAATATTTTATTCAAGCTTTTTAAGCTTACTTCCACTTTCACAGGCCTGCCGTGAGGACAGGTATATTCTGTTTTTGTTAGTGCTAATTTATCCAATAAATTCTTTCTTTGTTCAATTGTTAGATATTCTCCTGCCTTTATAGCACATCTACAAGCAAGATATGACAAGGTTTTTTTAACTTTTTTCGTTTCCACCGCCTTTTTGTTTTCCTGCAGATTTGAGATTATCTCTTTGATTACCTCAGAAATACTCTGGCCAATAAATAATTCCGGAATGGTATTCACTTTATACTGGTTCCTGCCGAACTCTTCCAGATTAAATCCCAGTTTTTCGATTGTTGAATAATGTTCCTTCAGCGCTTCCAATTCTAGTATAGAAAAATCTATATACTTAGGCTTATCCAATACATACTGTACTCTTTTCGACTCGCTATTATTAAAACTTTCCAGAAACTGTTCGTAAATAATCCGTTCATGTGCGGCGTGCTGATCCACTATCAACAATCCATTATTTGACTCCGTAATTAAAAATGTGTTTGCAATTTGAATTATTTCTTCATTTTCATTTCCGACATTTCTAACATCCCAATACTGCACCGATTCCTTTAGATGTTGGAATAAAAATAGAGAAGGCTTTTTATCTAAACTCAATCTGTTGATATCGGTTTTATAGGTTAAATCTTCGGAATTCAATAAATTTTTAACAGAATTAAAAACATAATCGTAAATGTATTTATCATTCCAAAAATTTACTTCTTCCTTACGCGGGTGAACATTAACATCTACCATGTCAAAAGGAATTGTTATATTTAATATAAAACCCGGGAAAGATCGCGGTTCCAAAAAAGAACCGTATGCCTCTTTTATTGCATTAGAAACCAGATTATGTGAAACGCTTCTTTTATTCACAAATAAATATTGATTGGATTTTGTTTCAGCTGAAATCTGCGGTTTGAGAATAAAACCTTCCAGCTTTATCATTTCCTGCTCGTCATTTAATCTAATTAGACTTTCGTATATTTCCCCGCCCAATAATACTTTTATTCTCTCTTCCGCTGACTGACCGGGTATTAAATTAAAAAACTCTTCTCCGTCTTTAAATAAAACAAATCCGATATCCAAATAGGACAATGCATATTTTATTACAATGCTAAAAATATGTTTTGTTTCGGTACGGTTGCTTTTTAAAAACTTTCTGCGTGCCGGAACATTTTTATACAAATTTTTAACTACTACCTGCGTCCCGATGTCCATTCCCAACGTAGAATTCTTCTCGTTTTTTCCGAATGATACAATTATTCGAGTGCCAAAATCCTCGCTAACAAGGCGGCTTTTAATTGTTAGTTCGGACACCGCGGAAATACTGGCAAGTGCTTCCCCTCTGAAACCTAGAGATTTAACAAAAGCTAAGTCTTCTTCTGAAAAGATTTTGCTGGTAGTGTGAGGTAAAAAACTTAACAATACATCTTCCGTATCCATACCTTCTCCGTTATCGGAAACTGCTATTTTTTTTAAACCCGAATCTTCTATCTCTATTTTTATAATAGTTGCTCCGGCATCAATGGAATTCTCTATAAGTTCTTTAACAACCGAGGCAGGTCTTTCAACTACTTCGCCTGCAGATGTTTTTTGAACTACTTTTACCGGTAATTCTTTTATTTTTGGCATAATTGAATTATACAGCTATGAGCTTTTCAGTAGTTATTCCAATACTAAGTAGTTACCCAAGCTAAAATATACACCTTATAGTATAGTGCTATAATATTGACACCCAACGTTTATAGGAGGTTATTATGCTTTCCGGACTAAGGGAGGTTTTGGCAGTCTTCCCTATCGCGCTCGCTGTTGCAATATCCATAGCTGTTTTTTTTGGAAGACGGCACTTCAAAAAGAATATGGAGCGCGAACGCAATAGATCGAAATAACAGTGACACCAACATCCTCCCGCCTTCACCCACGCCCGAGCCACAGAAACCCGGATCAAAGAAAACCGATCCAAGGAACTGCGGCGCGGGCAACACTATTTAGCTTTTTTAATCAGATTAGAAAGAAAATTCAGCGCTTCTAAAGGAGACAATTTATCCGGATTAATATTCTTTAAATCTTTTATTAATGAAATGTTTTTTTCTTCACTCATTTTATTAATTTGAAGTTTCTTTTTTGATTCCGTAACATTTCCACCCTCCAGCCAATCCTCAAAATCAAAATCCCGCGTTTCCAAAGATGACAACACTTTCATGGCTTTCTCTGTAACTTCCTTCGGAACCCCCGCCAAATTTGCAACCGCGATACCATAACTGTGAGAAGCCCCTCCAGGCACAACTTTATGCAAAAAAGTCAATTCTCCGTTCTGTTCAATTGCGCTTACCTGAAAATTTTTCACCTTTTCAGGATATTCGTCTTCAAGCTTTTGCAGTTCATGATAATGAGTAGCAAACATTGTCTTCGGCGAAATCTTTGTATTGCTAACCAAATATTCCGCAACTGCCCAGGCAATGCTGACCCCGTCATAAGTGCTTGTGCCACGTCCTATCTCATCCATAATAATTAAACTTTTACTTGTGGCGTTGTTTAAAATGTGCGCAGTTTCCACCATTTCAACCATAAAAGTCGAAAGTCCGGCTGTTATTACGTCGGCAGCTCCGCTCCTCACAAAAATCCTGTCAACAATACTTATCAAAGCCGATCCTGCAGGCACATAACTTCCCATCTGAGCCATTAATGTAATAAGCGCGGTCTGCCTTATATATACAGACTTTCCGGCCATATTCGGCCCGGTAATAATTAATAACTGCTTGTCGGTTTCATTAAGCTCCGAGTCATTCGGAACAAATTCTTTTTCTTCCAAAAGCTTTTCCACAACAGGGTGGCGTCCGTTAATTATTTTCAATTCGCCGCTCTCGGCAATTTCAGGGCGGCAGTAAATATTCTGCTCGGCCAGTAGAGCAAACGAAATCAGACAGTCAATACCTGCGATAGATTTTGAAGCTTGCTGTATTTCAATGGTAAATTCCAAAACCTTATGAACTGTTTCCAAAAAAAGCTTGTACTCCAAATCCTTAATTTTTTCTTCGGCAGTCAGTATTATTTCTTCGTGGTGTTTTAATTCCGGGGTAATAAACCTTTCGGCGTTTACAAGAGTTTGTTTTCTATAATAATCATCCGGCACCGATTCCAAGTTGGACTTTGTAATTTCAATATAATATCCGAATACTTGATTGAATTTTACCTTTAACGAGTTGATGCCGGTCCTGTCTCTTTCCTTAGATTCCAGCTCCTGTATCCACCTTTTGCTGTCCTTAATACTTTCTTTTATTTCATCCAAACTGCTGTCTACCCCTTGTTTAATCATTCCTCCGTTTTTAACATCAATCGGAGGCTCTTCCACAATACTTTCATTTACGATTTTAATTACGTTTTCCAATTCTGAGCTGATGTTATTAGCTAAACTATTTAGCAAACCGGATTCAAAATTATCACGCAAGAGGTTTTTAACTTTTTTTACTTCCTCCAGCGAAAATTTTAAATTCACCAAGTCGCGGGCGTTTCCTATTCCCACCGAAAGCCTCGAAATCAACCGTTCTATATCCACAACTCGCAAAAGCACTTCCTCCATTTCATATCTTTTTGTCCTTTTAGTTAAAAACTCCGAAACCGAATCCAGGCGCCCTTCTATATGCTCTTTATTAATTAAAGGTTTCAGGAGCCACTGACGCAGCATCCTGCCGCCCATGGAAGTTTTTGTTTTATCCAGTAAATGGATTAAAGATCCCTTTTTATTTCCCTCTCTGATAGTAGAAAAAAGCTCCAGATTCACGATTGTTGACCTATCCAGCTCCAGATATTCACTTGAAGAAAAATTACTTAATTCTCTAATATGATCAACCTTATCTTTTTGCGTGTGCTTTAAATAACCTAGCAGCGCCGCGGCGGCTTTTTGCGCTAAAGGTTTATCTCCGACTCCAAATCCCTCCAAAGTCACAACTCCGAAATGCTTCTTCAGGTTTTCTTCCGCATTCTGGGCGTGCTCTACCCAATCCTGAAACAGAAAAACATTTAGATTTTTAAGGGTTTTTAATATTTTCAGAATTTTCGGCTGGTTATATAAATGCAAAGACAGAATACACTCCGACGGATTCAGTCTTGCCAGCTCGTTTACCAAAAGCTGTTCCAAATCTCCCCTTTCAATCTGGTATGTCTGAAAAAATCCTGTAGATACATCAGCGGCCGCCAGCGCAAAGTTATAGTCGTCAAAAGTTAAAGTAATTAAATAATTATTTTCTTTTTTTTCAAGGGAGCCTTCCTCCAGCACTGTGCCGGGAGTAACAATTCGAACCACCTCCCTCTCCACCAGCCCGGATCCATCAGGCTCAGTCACCTGCTCGCAGATTGCCACTTTATATCCGGCTTTTACTAGTTTAGATAAATAAGAATCCACCGCGTGAAACGGAACTCCCGCCATGGGAATCTTCCCGTCGCGCCCTCTGTCGCGGGCAGTTAGAGTAATATCTAAAACTTCAGCGCCTATTTTGGCATCATCCATAAATAGCTCATAAAAATCGCCGAGCCTGAAAAACAATAAGCAGTCAGGATATTGTGCCTTAATATCCATATACTGCTTCATCATTGGTGTAGTAAATTCCTGAGGCGGCATACTAGCTAAATTGTAGCACCAACATGTTCTTGATACTTTTTGCACTAAAGACCAATCTATAATTCTCTTAGCAGAAAGCCAATTGCTATTAGATATACTGCAGACTAAAATAGAACAAGTGATATCTATTACCTCTTCTCTTAAACTAAAACCCGGAATTTTTAATAAATTAAAGAGTTTACTAATTGCGGATAAAAACCTGTGGGATTTTCTTAATCACGACCCTAAAGTGTTAGCCTATTATCTATCAGCGTTTTTAATGATAAAAAAACCTGAAGATTACAACATAAGTACAAATTTAATAAATACAATTAGTATGATTTCAGGAGAAGCCTTCGATGACAGTGAAAACACCAAACGCATGGAATACACTGAACCGGAGAAGCTACTGGATGTCTTTCAGGAACTTAAAAACCTTAGCGACGAAATTATTCAAAAAATAATTAATGATAATTTAAACCCGGAAAAAATAAGCATAAAAGAAGTAAGAGATGTAGTTTTAGGATTAATGAACTACTTGAAATTTCAAAATACACGAGGCATGCTAATTATGCTGGAATGGTTTTAAAGTATAAGTAAATGAATAACCCATATCAACTTACCAAAAACACAATACAAGTCATAGACGAAATTCTGGTATTGACTAAAGATACATCTGAAAAAAATGAAAATATAAAAACCATATTTCTTTCTCTGGTTTTAGCAGAAAGAGTATTAGACATTGAACGCGTGATATTACCTCCGGGCTCGGGTATAAACTTTCCAAATGACAAAAAATTCACAGAGGAAAACTTGGACAGAATAAGAAATGAAATATGGAAAATCAGAAAAATGTTGAATGAGAATGAAGTTAAAGATATTTTGGAATCCGCAGGTAATAACCTAAAAACCAGATTTTTGATCTATTAATTAGATAATCCTTTTATGACCAGCGTATCCAACGAAAGATCAACTGTAGAATATTCCGGATGGTAAAATCGGATCTGCTCCTACATCTAATTTGTAATCATTTACACACAATAGTAATATCAATTAAATGGATAATAATAAAAGCAAAGATATAAGGATAACTTTAACCACAATTCTTTTGATTGTATTAATCGGCACCGCTGTTCACTTTTGGCAGAATTACGAAAAGTCAAAAACCTCAAATACTGAATTGTTGGTACAAAATACAATAGAAGAAGATAAATTTATAGAAAATAATGTCGCGGGCATAACATCAACTTCTTTGGACCCAGCCGCTGCTCCCGAATCATCACAAGCAGAATCTCTCGACATGGCTTCATCATCAGATGTGGAAACTGAAGTGGTTTTTGTTCCGAGCGGTCTGTTTACTGAAGAAGAAAAGTCAGATTTAAACAATAAATTAATAGAGCCGTTTCTCGATTTTCAAAAAGATTCAAATATTCTGACTCTTACTTTGGAAATTGAGAAAAGCAGTCTTGAGGACGCCGGTTATAAATATAAAATAAGTTATATAAACAAAGGAGGTTCTAACGGCGGCATGCTCTTTGGACTGAATTCACCTTTGGAATGGTGGCTGCCAGATTGCCTGAACGGCTGCATTTTTTCGGATTCTTTTAAAGAGAAATATCCTGAAATCGTGGAACAATCCGAATAATCTTGCGCCGAAACTACTACCCACGTATTATAAAAACACTATGGAATTCAATTTTCTCTCTACCTGCCGGTTTGAAAGCAGTGAAGTAATTAAAACTGCAGAATCACTGAAACCATATATAAAATACTTGGCGGAAACAGCCGAAAATAACACTTACGAAACTCCCGAAAGTTTTATCAACCTTCCTTTTGACGAACAAATGATTAAATCAGTTTTGGAACTCAAGAATACTTATGTATCGCCAAAGCTTAAGTATATCTTAGTGATAGGCATAGGAGGCGACAGCCTGGGAACTAAAGGTATATATGACGCTCTCCTTGGAAATTATGACGTTTTTGAAAAAGACAGATATCCGAAATTAATTTTCATGGACACAATTAATTCTACCTTTCGAGAAAAACTTATGCAGCTATTCAACCAAATAAAAGACCCCAATGAATTGTTGATTAACGCTGTTAGCAAATCCGGAAGCACCATGGAAACCAGAGATAATTTAGATTTCATAATAGAAAACCTTAGTTATGCTAAAGACAGACTTATATGTATAACTACAGAATCAAAAAATAATGAAATGTGGAACTATTTCTGCGAAAAAAGCAATGTCTGTTTAAGAATAGAAAATAAAGTTGGTGGTAGATACTCTCTTCTATCTCCGGTTGGACTACTTCCATTGGCAGGAGCGGGAATCAACATAGTAGAGCTTTTGGAAGGCGCAATGGAAGTTAGAAAAGCATGCATAGACCTTAACGCTGAAAACAATTTTGCCGCGCTTTCAGGTGCTTGTGTGTATTTAAATTACAAAACAGGCTTGGATATATACAATTTATTCTTTTTTCTTCCGGAACTGGAATCAATAGGTAAATACTGCAGCCAGCTGGTCGCCGAAAGTCTCGGAAAAGAAAAAGATTTGAATGGAAAAACCGTAAATACAGGTATAACACCTATAACTTCTGTAGGAACAACGGACTTGCATTCTATGGAGCAATTGTATTTGGGGGGGCCTAAAGATAAATACACTTCCTTTGTATTCACTAAAGAACTTGAGAAAGAAAAAAAGGTTTACGCGCTGTTAAAAGGAGTGGAAAAATCCTATGATAATCACAATATGCCATATACCGAAGTTATATTAAATAAAATAGACGCCAGATCTTTGGGTGAGTTTATTATGTTCAAACAAATCGAAACCATATTCCTTGGTAAGCTACTTAACATTAATGCATTCGACCAGCCTGCTGTTGAAGAATATAAAAAAGAAGCTTTAAAACTCTTAAAATAAGCACATAGCACAACAACAAAAATGCTAAAATTTGATAGCCCATGAAATCCGTTTTAAATATTAATAAACAGTTAGTTCTACTATTCTTAATTATCGGATCAATCGGTTTGTTTTTCAGGCTTTATCATATCGAATTTGGTCTTCCCCACAGTTTTCACGCGGATGAACCGGAAATAACCGAACCCGCAATCAAATACACTTACGAATTCTTTAACATAATAAGAAACAACGACTGGTACAAACTGATACCGGTTTCATTTGTTTACGGTACTTTCCCGGTTTATTTTTTTACAGTTTTCACAATGGCTTTCAGCAAATCATTAAATATTTTAAATGTGCCTTTTGATAAAACAAGTATTTTCATTTTCCTGAGAATTGTTAATTCAACGGTATCATTTTTAATTGTTCCTATAGGCACTTTGCTTTATTATAAACTCTTTAAGGATAAACTTGGTGCTCTAATTTCCGCATTGTTTCTGGCATTTAATTGGAAGTTGATAGTTCTTTCTCACTACGTAAACAACGACACTATCCTTACATTATTAACTTTATTGTGCGTATTGATGTTATTTAAATATTATGAAAAGGGCAGAGACACCAAATTTACCGTTTTATCAGGTATTTTTTTCGGGCTTGCTTTAGGTACTAAAATTACCGCTTTGATGTCGCTTCCGGCATTTGCCTTGCCATTTGTTTTAAAAAAAGATTACAAATCTCTCCTGGGTTTCCTTTTGATATCTTTCGGTGCATTCGCGGCATCCAATCCTTTTTCTGTAATTCTGGTAGGAGATTTTAAAAACAGAATAATTGAAATGCTATTTAGAGAGGGTGGTCTGGTTTTTGATTCTGCCGATTATTCGGTAACTAAATATATTTCGGCTCTCGCTGGATTGACGACAACAGGAGTTTTTCTGGCTTCGATGTTTGGTGGGGTACTGGCAATTAAAAAGTATAACAATAAAACCACCTTGATATTAATACTAAATATAATAATTTATTTGATATTTTTTACAATACAATCAAGAAAGATTGACAGATGGATCATTCCTGTTTTGCCTTTTATCATTATATTTTCTTCGTACTTTTTTTCATGGATTATTCACTCACTAAAGCCCTATCATAAGTTAAAAATAGCAACAGTGACACTTTTTTTCGGGATTATTCTCTCTCACTATTTTTATTTTACACTGCTACTCTTATCTCAATACCAAAAAGATACACCAAAAAGTGCCGCTTACTTGTGGATGAAAGATAAGGTAGAAATAACCGATACAGTCCTAGCAATAACTGAGGAGGGGTTGGACCCGATGAATAAAATCCCCGGTTCAACTGTTATTCAGTTCAATGTATACGAAGCCGACAGCGCGCAATATTCTTATCCTCCAGACGCGAATTTATTTAAATATATTGTAATAGCATCAAAGCCGATGTCTTATTATAAAAATGAGGTGGTAAAACAAAAATATCCGATTTATTTCAAAAGATGGAATGAATTCGAAATCTCACTGTTTAACTCAAAGGACTTTGAAATGATAAAAGAGTTTACTCTGACAAAGCCAAATTTAACCAATCTTTCAGATGTTTATATATTTAAAAATCTTAATGCATTGTAACCATTTGTAAATACAATTATTTTAATCTATATTATTTTCAGAACATATGGAACAAAGCCCGGAACTTAATTCTACAAAGGATCATAAAAGTGCTGTATTAGTAAGTATTATTGTTATATTGGCAATTCTCCTTCTGCTTCTAATAGTAATTTCATTAGTAAAAAGAAATGGCTCCGGATACTGTCAAATATCCGAATCGAATGACTGCGATAATGAAGTTACGGAAATAATTGGAACTATAAACGACACATATGCTTATGCAGAAGCGGGTTATAGGCTCACTCCTAATTCAAATTATATAAAAACTAAAAATGCAATTTATGTGAAAAATCTAAATTTTATTGGAAATAATTTAAAATTTAGCGGTGAAAAAGAATACTTAAATCACAGTATTCCATTTGGAAGCCAAATAATTGTTATAGGTAAGGTAATGAATACAGACAAGCACAGATGCACCGATAAAGATTTTGCGAATAAAAATCCAAATATATGTAACAAAGATGGATTTAGACTAGTTGTCTCTCCAGATATTATCTATTCTTCAACAGATAAGCAATCAAAATACAGCATTATAGGTAAATTCTCGGATATAAATAAAATTAAAACAGACTGTCCGGAAAAAGCACGACTATGTGGTTTGGAAACCGAAAACAGTTGTTTCGAAATAACTCTTGAAGACCGCGTTTGCAAAAATATTCAAAATACTTCGAACATGTTCTTGGTAAACGGCTCAACAAACAACCTTAATTCAGCACTTTCGCCTTCTCAATTTTTCCAAGTAACGAGTATAAGCTATTCTGGTACCCCAGTAGATCGGGAAACCAGTAATCTGCTGGACAAATATTATTCTAATGTAAATAAAACGTTTTCTGTTTATGATGAAAATGGAATGAAAATTTCCGTTGTAGATCTAGAAGACAAAACAACCTTCAATGATTTATCTGACTATTTCGTGTCTAATAATGGCGCGTATTATTTTGAGAGTAGTAAATTATATTTTTATGATTTTATTACAAAATCAAAATATTTAGTATCCGATCTTAAAGATTACATTCAAAATAAAACAATCATTACAAGTACATTACCTTCCGGAGACAGAAAAGAGCTGATTTTATTAACAAGCGAAATGCTCAGCTCCAAACCTTTTGATATTTATTTATTAAGAAATTACAAATATACCTTCTTACACTTGAATTTAAAGGATTTCGAAGAAGACAAAAAGACTATTGAACCAAAACAACTGTATAGCTCGGAATATGAGGGGTTTTTAAATCTAATATCATTTGATTTCAAAAACAATAAGGCCTTCGTTTATTTTACGCCGGACATTGACCAAAAAAGCGCTTGTAGAGGAAGTTATTATAAACAAATTAATCTTGATACTAAAAAAGTATTAGAAATATCACAAATCTTTACCGATTATAATAAATATTGTTACGATCCGATTTACAAGCGGCTATTTAATTCTGAAAATGGTAACACTTTAATTTTTGCACAGGACTTTAACCCTAACATCACCGGACAAAAAGTCAAAAAACTGGAAGTATATGTTATAGAAAACGATTTGGTTACTAAAAAAGTTTACCTATCTGATGACAAAACTTTAAACGAGCCTGCAATCAGAATTATCGATGCAAAAAAGGATTCTCTCACTATTACAAATACCTTAGGAAAGGACGTTCTATATACATTTGATTTAAATAAAAATGACTTTATTTTAGAAAACTTCTTGCCGCTGTTTAAACGCAGCATCTCAAAAGATTGTCCGGAAAATTCTGATTGCGGGACTGAAGACAGTAAAAAAGAAGCACCAAGTTTCCTTTACAACTCATACCCTGTTTTTTATAAAGATAATTATGTTTATTTTATGCAGTCTAGTGGAGCAAGTATGATTCCCCACAAACTGAATATTGAAAACAACACATCAATTCAGTTAGCAACATTTTCAAAGAGTGTGAGAGAACAAATAGTCGGTGACAAGCTGTATTTTATAGACTGGGATTATTAGAAATTAAAGTTATTTTATAAATAGTCTCTTAACCTTTTGCTTCTCGAAGGGTGGCGTAGTTTCCTTAATGCTTTGGCCTCTATTTGCCTGATTCTTTCTCTCGTTACACCAAATTCTCTTCCAACTTCTTCCAATGTTCTGGATCTACCGTCTCTTAAACCAAACCTCAACTCCAGGACTTTTCTTTCTCTGGGATTAAGTGTATCCAAAACTTCTACAATATGGCCTTTTAATAGTTCCTGGCTGGCTGATTCAAATGGCGATAATCCTACTTCGTCCGGTATAAATTCTTTCAATCTGGTATCTTCCTCTTTTCCTACAGGAGTTTCTAACGAAGTGGTTTCCTGGGAAATTTTCATAATTTCCAAAGCTTTTTCCATTTCTATTCCCATCTCCGTTGCTATTTCTAAAGGTGTAGCAGGTCTCTCAAGTCTCTGCTCCAATTCTCTTTCAATCCTTTTAAACTTATTAATTGTTTCAATCATGTGAACTGGAATTCTGATAGTTCTTGCCTGGTCGGCTATTGCTCTGGTAATTGCCTGCCTAATCCACCATGTAGCATATGTGGAAAACTTAAATCCTCTCCTCCAGTCGAACTTCTCAACTGCCCTCATCAGCCCGATATTTCCTTCCTGAATTAAATCCAGAAATGAAAGCCCTCTTCCCATATATTTTTTAGCGATGGAAACAACCAACCTTAAATTTGCTTTAGTTAGCATATCAGAAGACCTTTTATCTCCCTTTTCAGCTTTTTTTGCTAGCTCAACTTCCTGAGGGGCTGTCAATAGATCAACCTTTCCTATTTCCCTCAAATACATCCTTACCGGATCAGAAGAAACCGTTTTATCCATTTTTATTTTAGACAAATCTATTTCGTCCGCACCCATCAGCTTTTCGGCTTCTTTGGCCGAGTCTACGTCAAAAACATCAACACCAGCGTCCAAAAGCTTTTCATATAACTGGTCCAACAGTTCAATATTTTCTTCAGCGTCGGGAAAAAACTCCAATAACTCGTTTACAGTAAGATATCCCTGCTTTTTCCCTTTTGTAACCAGTTTATTAAGAGCAACATCCTGGGGAACATTCGGAACTTTAACTGCTTTTGCTGCTCTTGTAACTCTTGCAGGTTTAACGGTTCTGTCGATTTTTGGAGCGTGATTATTTATTTTAGGCATCGGCATTTTTATTTTTATTTCTTTTGATTCTTTTTTTGAATTTATTTTTTCGCTCATAGGATCGGATTTCCTTTCTCGCTTCATTTGTTTAGTATGTTTTTGCATGTAATTAATTTTCACGAAAGCTCGTTGAACACTTTAATTAGCTCATGAATCAATTTTTCATTTTTTTCCAGCTCGGCCTGCTTTATTTTCTGGCTGATTTCCAACCTTTTTTTCTTAATATATAAATCTTTGAGCCTTTGAAACGAGATTTCCAACTCCCTTTTTAAGAGTTTGTCATCGTTTGCCACATAATCCAAGTCCCAAAGGTACAATTCTTCAGCCGATTTCTGTAATTCAATCGGCAGGCTGCTACTGAAGTATTTTATATCAAAATCACCCTTTTCACCAGATAAAACGTCGGAAAACCTTCTGTAAAGTTCTTTATAAGTGTCGTTGCTGAAATATTTCTCATTAAGGGTATTTTGCCCATCAACATACATAAAAGTTTCAATATTGTCAAGTGGTGCCTTAAACAAAAGCGCCAGCGTATAAGCCTCTGGAGTCTTTCTATAAGTGTTTAATAACCTGTCCTCTCCGAACACGGATCCCTCACCGGAAGCGGAAACCGCTGTTTTTCCGAAAATTATATCGCTTATTACCTCCTGGTCTATTCCAAGTTCTTCTGAAAGAAGTTTAATATAATGATTTAAAGTTACTTTATTTTTAATTCTTGATAATAGCGGTGTCAGCTCTTCAACTATCTTCTTTTTTCCTATGGCGCCGTTTTTATCATGCTTTTTTAGCGTAGTCGACAAATAATAATCATAAACAGGAACGCTGTTTTTCAGCACTTCTTCCGCACTTTTTCTATCATTCATTATCAATTCATCAATATCTTTATATTTAGTCGGAAGAGTGGCTATTTTAACGTTCATGTCTTCTTTTTCCGCAAGTTCTACCGCACGATATGTGGCAGTAACTCCTGCCGCATCAGTATCAAAACAAAAAATAAGGTCCTTGGTATATCTGGACACTATTTTAAGCTGCCCTTGAGTTATTGAAGTTCCTGAAGACGCGATAAAGTTTTTAAAACCGGCCTGATGGGCGCTTATTACATCCATATACCCTTCAACAAAAACCGCTGAACCGTTTTTTAAAGATAATTTTGCCTTGTCCAGTCCGTAAATAAACTGGCTTTTATGAAAAACCAAAGTTTCGTTGGTATTCAAATATTTAGGTTGATCATCCCCTAACGTTCTGGCTGCAAAACCGACTATTTTATTATCAGTTTCTACCAAAGGAAAAATTACTCTATTTCTAAATTTATCTATATACCCTTCCCCCGAACTCTTTTTAACTACGGCTCCGGAGTCCAGCATATCTTCTAAAGAATACTTTTTCTTTGACAAATATTGAAATAATAAATCCCAGCTGTTCGGTGCAAATCCAAGCTTAAATTCCTGAATATTGCTTATAGCTAAGTGTCTTTTGTCCACAAAATACGAATACCCTGCTTTACCTGCATTATGTTTAAGCAAAAAATAATGGTAAAACTCCGCCGACAGATGGTTTATTTCATATAAAATTTTTTTCTTTTTTGCAAACTTATCTTCAAACTCGCTTTCTAATTGAACACCGGCTTTATCCGCCAGAATTTTTAGTGCCTGCGGAAATTCCAGCCCTTCAATTTCCTGAATAAATTTAAAAATATCCCCGGCCTTGTTGCAGCCGAAACACTTAAAAATCCCAAGTTCTTCGGAAACCATAAAAGATGGGGTTTTCTCGCCGTGGAAAGGGCACAAGCCTTTGTAGTTCCTGCCGGATTTTTTTAAGGTTACATATTGTCCTACAACATCAACAATGCTAAGTCTTTGTTTTATTTCTTCTATCGGTGTCATATTTAATTTGTATTACCATGAAATTAAACTAAACACAACAAAACTTATATTAATTGTGGTGTTATTATATAAAATATATTATAAAACAGACTATGAGGAAATAAAGAATAAATAATGTATCTGTACAATCCATATGCCAAAAATAACTAAAAATCAAAAAAAGTTTATAAAAAGCAATTACAAATTAATCCCTTTAACCGAATTAGCTGCAAAAACCGGAATATCTGAAACTGAAATCATCGCTTATATTGAAAAATCAGGAAGAGATGTAGATAAAATTATAGACAAGGAAATTGATGAAAATAACAGAGCTAAATTTGAATCAGTTAAAGATATTTTTGGATTTATTTATTCCAATCGAATAATTATATCTATTCTTGCATTACTAGTATTCACCCTTTATTTTAATTCGCTTAAGGGGGAGTTTGTTGCAGATGATATTTTCGCTTTTAGAGATAATCCCGAAGTCAGAGATATAAAAGCATCTTTTCAGTCATTGAACATTCAGAAAATTACTTATTATTTATCGTTTAAATATTTCGGATTAAACCCGACTCCTCTGCACTTCGGATACGTTGTGCTTCATTATTTTGTTGTGGTTTTAATATTTATATTTTGCTCTGCCTTGTTTAATAAAAAAACAGCCTTTCTAACCTCTTTAATTTTTGCGGCATCGCCGGTTAATACCGAGGCAGTGGCATGGATTTCCGCATCGAATTATATTATTAATACTACGGGATTTTTGCTCTTATCAATTACATATTTTCTATACAAAAATTCAAAGAAAAAGATCTATTTATTTTCAACAGTGTTTGTTTATATTCTCTGGGCTATCATTCTGATAAACCATTTTTCTTTAGCATTCTTACCGCTTTTAATCTTAATCGATCTGGCATTTTTTGAAAAAAAGATTACATTTAAGACTTTGGTCAGTAAATTGCCGCTGCTTTCAATAACATTTTTACATTTTTTATTTGTATTGAATCAGATTTCAAAGAGACTGGGAGAGCTGTCTGTTTCCACTGAAGCTAACACTAAAAACACGATGCCTTATTTAGATAGAGTGCCTTATACGATTTACAGCAACCTAAAACTTTTATTATTTCCTAAAACTCTGTCGATTTTTCACGAAGGAGATGTGATTACGGACGCTCTTCTTTTGATTATGTGGGTGGTCACAATCATATTTATTGCCCTTATAATCTATTTTTGGAAAAAGAATCGCAATATTTCCGGATTGATGTTATTTATTCCGATTTCCTTAGCCCCCACTTTCAGCCCGGTGATAGTTTCATCTTATTTTTCGGAAAGATACCTTTATATGGGAAATATTGCCTTTTGCATTCTCCTTGCATTGGTATTTTTAAAATTTGAAAAACTGGCGGGTATTAAAAAACTATCGCTATTTATTACAATACCATTAATCTTATTATATTCAGTCAGAGTAGTGACAAGAAACACAGAATGGGAAACTCCCAAAAAACTGTGGCAATCAACTGTTTCAAGCGTACCAAACAGCCCAAGAGCGCACAGAGTATTAGGTGATTTGTATCTTGAAGAAAAAGATTACACAAACGCCGCGATTGAATTTGAAAAAGCTGTTGAATTGAGACAAGGAGACTATTCAGGCGCGCTGAACAATTTGGGCATGAGTTATTTAAGACTTGGCAACTTTGACCTGGCAGAGAAGTATCTATTAATGAACGCCCAGCAGTACCCAGACATGCCTCAGACCTATTTAAATTTAAGCGAAATTGAAGTTAACAGGAGCAATATTTTAAAAGCGCGAGAATATCTTCTTAAAGTATTAGAACTTGAGCCGGACAACAACACAGCACTAACTGTTTTAAGTAAAATAAATTCCGGGGAAATCAAATAGGCTCAATAACTTAAATGATTTTCCTTTATAATTTAATCATGACCATAGATACTATTGTCAGCCCTGCCGAAAGAGATTTATTAGACTCTGGTTTATTAATCGGAATAGGATTAGAAGGTTTTGAAAAAGATCTTAGAGTTCTGTCCGACGCTGAAAAAATTAAATCTACTGAATTGACAGATAGAATTTCAAGACATTTAGAAGAAAGAGGTAGCCCGGGAGCGGCGGAATATATTAGAGTATTATCTAAGTCCGCAATTTTAGACGAGCAGTTAAAAATGGCAACTTTGGGTACTTTTGATCCAGAGCTAATAAAAGAATCAGGATTACCTATTATGATAGACATTAATCGTACAACTCCTGAAATGATAGCCGAAGGAAAAGCAGTCATGCTACAAGAAGCCAGAGATGATTTATTAGGTGATATATTAAGTTTAAAAAACAAATTAGATATATATTTTACTAATACAATACAATTAGAAGCAGAACACTACACCTCTAAATATACCGGTAAAAGAACAATAGGTCAGAAATTAAGAGCGCTTGTTGCTACAGATCCGGAACCTAATTTTGTTATACAAAGAAAACTAGATGAATTATCAACACTAAGATACCTGAGCAGAGAACAAATGAAGGAATATGTTATGAGAGAATTAAAACAATTTATACGTCAAAATCCTAGCAGTATCGGACTCCTGACCACAGCTTCAGCATCAAGACATTTAAGATTTATTTCCAACGAAATAGGAGGTTTAGCAACCGATCCTATTAGGATAGATCATTTAAGAGATTTACATTCTTATATGAGAGGAGAAGAAGGTATGAAGGAACTTGGTATATATCCTGGATATGCCCGCGCAGTAGAAAAAAGTGTCGAGCGGGACCTTGTTCATGCCCGCGCGGAAGTATAAACGGTTACTTCACTTGGCGGAGGGAGTGGGATTCGAACCCACGAGGGGATTACTCCCCAACGGCCTTTCCAGAGCCGCGCACTAGGCCTCTATGCGATCCCTCCAAGGCTTTTCAAGTTATAAATGCAACAAGATTTTAACATAAAGCTGGTTCTTGGTATTGTTTACCAGATCACATAAAAATACCGGTACAAACGTTTAAACTAACCAAAAACAACCATGCCACTTGCATAAATTTTAACCAAAGGTATCATTAATTTATGTCGAATCACAAAGTTAGTGCCCTTTTAGTTGTCATGACAGTATTGTATATATTCTCATCCTTACCGGTATATGCGGTTGAAAGTTCTCCATCTAATCCCAAAAGGCTAAACATAGGCCCATACACAAATAAATTTAGTAATCTCCAGGATAATCTGAAAAATAATTTTCAGGATAGAATTGCCAGAAGATGCGAAATAATTACCAACAATATAGATAACAGAATAAATGCCTACAACAACAAAAAGAACGCCCATTTAAAAAGATATGAAAATCTCAAAAACCTCGTTTCAAAAATTATTGCAAACCTTGAGGAAAAGGGTTATGAAGTAACAGAATTAAAAACCGCTCTAAATGAACTTGACACAAAAATAAAGAAATACGCTTCAGACTATGATGCATTTATTGACGCTTTAAAGAACACTCAAAATTACGCCTGCGGAGAATCGGAAGGCGCGTTCTTAAATGCCCTGGAAGCATCTAAAACCGCACTTCAGACTGTTCTTCAGGACACCAGAGACATACATAGTTATTATATAGATGTAATTAAAAAAGCGGTTTCCGATCTTAGAGACCAAAAAACTCTTTGATCACCCGATAATTTATTAATTTTTTCGCATGCCCCTAGCGAAATAAAAAGGAGATAAAAATGGATAATATGGATCTTCAAAAACCCGAAAAGCACACTGATTTAAAGCATTTGCTTGCTATCGTCCTTCTTTTAGTGCTTGTGGGAGTCCTTGTAGTCTGGGTTTACATTTCTGCGGGACCTAGTATATTTTCCACAAAACTTAGGAATATGGGAAACAGACCGTCTAATGTAACCGGCAGCTTAACCGAAGCAGACGATTCGGATGACGTTCCGACAAACACCAATAAACAAATGGTGGAAGAATTAAATATAATGGATGAGAATTCCGACCTAAAGGACCTGGACAATGCTTTGAATGAACTAGAACAAGTTGATTTGTCCGATATAGAACAAACATATCAGTAATAATTGGAAAATGGCTTGTTTCATTGCCCGGCAGAATTCCGGGTATTCTTGAATTTGAATTAATAGATTCATATATTATAATAAACGACTGATGTCTTTAAAATTAGATGAAAATATTAAAAACACTGCTTTGCACGTTGCAATAATCCCGGATGGCAACAGAAGATGGGCTACTAACAAAGGACTTCCCCCAATCCTGGGACATAAAAAAGGCGCTGAAAATTTTGAGATTTTGTGCGATGCTGCAAAGGACTTGGGAGTGAAATGTATTACCTTGTGGGGTTTTTCTACCGAAAATTGGAAAAGAACCGAAGACGAGGTTGAAAATGTTTTTAACTTAGCCCGCGAACTTATTAAGAAGTTCAGTAAAAAGTGCATCGACGAAAAAATTCGATTAATACACTTAGGTAGAAAAGACAGATTTCCTCCAGATTTAACTAAACTGATGAACGAAATGGTCGAAGAAACCAAAAGTTTTGTCAATTTTATTATTGGAATTGCAGCAGATTACGGAGGACACGACGAATTAATTCGAGCCTTAACTAAAATCCGGGAAAAAGGTTTGGAACTAAACGACGAAAATATAGAAAACTATCTGGATACCAGTGAGATGCCCCAAATAGATTTAATAATAAGAACCGGCGGCGAAGTAAGACTTAGCGGATTTATGTCGTGGCAGTCCGCATATGCCGAATTATATTTCACCGACACACTATTCCCCGATTTTGGACCGGAGGAGCTGAAAAAGGCATTGGAAAGCTTTTCTAAACGGGACAGAAGGTACGGTGGAAATTCAACCGAACAGGTAAACAGCCAATAACCCAACACTTGCAAGTAAATAACTATAATTAACAGACCCTGCTTCGTTTTTTTGACAATCTTCTTTTTTCTTTATTTTTTTGTGCATCCCGTTTCTTTTTATTTGGCATAACCCAAACATTTTATCAGATTTTAACGCATTAAGCAGGTATAATTAGTGGAATGACAAAATTCGTAAATATGATTAAATTCCATTCTGACCTTATTCTGGTCTTTATTTTAGGATTTATATTAAGAATAAAAGACTTTCTAAGGGATGATTTTTGGTATGATGAAGCGTTCACAGGCTTGCTGATAAAAGCTCCCCCACAGGAGTTCCAACAGATACTTATCGGTGACGTCCATCCACCGTTTTATATGTATGTTGCCAAGGCATGGTCTTCTCTTTTCGGAGTTACGGATTTCTCCTTAAGGTTTCTTTCCCTTATTTTTGGAATGGTTACTATTTATGTTGTTTACAAGCTTGTGCTGGTTTTATTCTCCAAAAAAGAAATAGCTTTAATCGCGGCGTTTTTGACATCCATAAATCCATTTAACGTAGGTTATTCATATGAGGGCCGATCCTATACTCTATATGGGCTTATAGCTCTCTTAACTTTTTATGCTTTGTACACCAAAAAATATAATTTTTTCATATTTGGTCTTTGTGTCATGATATACACCCATTACATGAGTTTGGTGTTTATCCTGTTGTATGTGATTTATTATTTAAAGGAAACGGGTCTGGATGCATTTCACAACAAAACGTTTGAAGTAAAAATCATCGGTAAAAATATAATAAGATTAATACCTTTTATAGTTTTTTATATCTATATTTACAACAACGGAATATTAACCAGCATCCGGAACCAAAATATAGAGTGGGCGGACATAAGTGCTTTTTACAATATACCTGACACATTTACATCTTATTCTTACGGAGTAAAGGTAAAGCAGCCGGGGAAAAGCCAGGCCAACCACATAGATTTTATTTTGGACGAAAATAAGCTGGGAAGAATTATTCTGGTTTTATATTTTTCCACCACTACGTTGATTCTTTTTTTAAATATAAGAAACAAAAAACGTATTGAGCCGTTTTTGGCAAGTTCATTGCTATTTCTACTTCCGCAGCTCATTTTAATTATTTACGGAATGCATACTAATAAAAATGTGTACGTGGAAAGATATATTTTCCCATCTTCGCTCTTTTTTATTATCAGTGTTTCTTACATAGTTACTTATAGAATCAAGTTTGAAATAACCGCTTTAATTTTACTTTTCTATTTATTTACGGTTTCAAAAATACAGCCCGTAAATACCTATTACAAAGGAATGAAAAGCCTCTATGCAAATTTTAGAGATTATAACGGAGAGCTGATTTTTACATCTCCGGCAGACTACACTATCGCCAGATATTACTTTAACGATTATGAAAAAGTTAAACTATCGGATCCTAAAAACCCGAATGAAAGATATTTATGGTGGTGGTTCGTGTACGAAAGCTCTGCACCTAAAGAAATCCCGAATGCACTTTTTATAACTCCCGACGAAAGCAGAATGACTGAGGAATATATTAAAGTAGATACGGGCAAGGAAACTGGCACTTATAAAATATACCGAAAGAATTAATTTACCAGCCTCACCGAAAACTTCAACCTTCTTGTTTTTCCGTTCTCATCTTCAATTTCCATTCTTCCGCTCTCTCTGTAATAATCCATTAACTCTTGAGATAGAGCGTCCTTATTATCCGTAATTTCGAGCCTTTTTTCTTTCATCTGCTCTTTAATATTTCTGAACATTTTATTTTCGGATATTTTTGCCTTTCTCTCCTGAGACTCTTCTTTTACTTTTGCGACTTCCTCTAAAACAGTTTGATAATCCGAATCATTCTCCAGAATTTCGTCAAGATGAACCTTTAAGCCGTTTAACTCCATCTGCAAGTCTGAAATAATTTTTAACCTTTTATCAATTGCATCTTTGTTCATAGCACCAAAATAGTGTATCACAAACATAAACCTGTTTGTATAGAAAATAAACTTAGGTGGCATAATGAAGGTTTGGTATTATTGTGAAAATGAAAGTCATTAGCGGTAAAACTTTAAAAGATTTAAACGATAGTGAGATTAAAAGAATTTTGGGGGCATACCGTAAAGTAGAAATAGACCTTGGCACCGGCGACGGGCGGTATGTATACAAAAACGCCAATGAAAATATAGAAACTTTATTTATAGGGGTTGAACCCATTCAAAAACAGGTGGAAAATTACTCGCGCAAATCTCAAAAGGAAAAGTTATCAAATGCTATGTTTGTGCTGGGATCCATAGAATATTTTCCTGAAGAATTAATTGGAACGGCGGATAAGCTGACAGTTATTCTTCCTTGGGGGAGCCTGTTGCAAAGTATAACTAACCCAAACTATGAAAAGACACCCCTAATATCAACCATTTTAAAAAGTGGTGGAATTTGTGAAATAGTTTTGGGTTATTCTCAAGAACACGAACCGACCGAAACCGAAAGACTCGATCTCCAAAATCTTTCGGAGGAATATTTAAAAAGCGCAGTAATACCGATTTTCGAGAAGAACAAATTGCATCTTACGGAAATTAAATCATTAAATAAGAACGATTTAAAACTTATTGAAACAACTTGGAGCAAAAAATTAAGCTATGGTAAAGACCGTCCTTTGTATCTATTAAAGTTTAAAAAGATGTTAAACTAATTTAATGAACCTGAAACCTTTGAATATTAAGGAATTTCCCAAAGCTCTACCATTAAAAAAATTACTCGGACCCAGTTTTATTTTATTAGGTTTGGGTCTGGGAAGCGGTGAAGTTATTTTGTGGCCGTTCCTTGCCTCTAACTTTGGTTTGGGCATAATCTGGGGCGCAATTGTAGGAATTACATTTCAGTTTTTCATGAATATGGAAATCGAAAGATATGCTCTAATAAACGGTGAAAGTATATTTGTAGGATTTGCGCGAAAATTAAAATGGCTACCTTTTTGGTTTATTCTGTCTTCTTTTGTACCTTGGATATGGCCGGGAATTGCTGCCTCTTCCGCAAAATTATTCGGTGCTATTATCGGGATTGAAAATACCAGCGGACTTACAATTATCCTGCTGGTTTTAATAGGACTCATTTTGTCCCTCGGTCCTATTTTGTATAAAACTGTCGAAAGTCTCCAAAAAATTCTTATAGCGGTTGGTGTTCCCTCAATATTTATTCTGGCAATAATACTTGCCAACGAATCAGCCTGGGGTAATTTAGCAAAAGGCGTGGTAGGAATCGGAGAAAATTATCTCTTCCTTCCACTTGGTATACCATTAGCCACATTTTTAGCAGCATTTGCATATTCCGGCGCGGGCGGAAACCTGAATTTAGCACAATCATATTATATAAAAGAAAAAGGCTACGGTATGGGAAAATATTCCGGAAAAATTACCAGTCTGCTGACCGGAAAAAAAGAAGAAGTATCTTTATCCGGCTCCACTTTTGAAGCTAATCCGGAAAATGTAACTGAATTTAAAAGATGGTGGAAAAATATAAACATCGAACATTTTTTGGTATTCTGGCTTACCGGAACTGCAACCATTTTGCTTTTGGCGCTGTTGTCTTATTCCACAACTTATAATACCGGACAAAGCGTTTCAAATATAAACTTTGTAATCAGCGAGGCAAACGTTATTGCAGAAAAACTGGCACCATTTATGGGAACTTTCTTTCTACTGATCACGGGATTAACTTTATTCGGCACACAGCTTACAGTCTTTGATGCTACAAGCAGAATACTTTCGGAAAATATAATTTTAGCTTCGGGGGGGAGACTTTGGGAAAAACATATTAGAATGACTTATTACACTGTTCTGTGGCTGCAGATAATTGCCGGCATTTTTGTACTATTGCTCGGATTCACCGAACCTTTGCAATTGGTAGTTACCGCCGCGGTATTAAATGCTTTTGCTATGTTTGTACACGTCGGTCTTACTTTGTGGCTAAATAAAACAAGTCTGGCACCACAGTTAAAACCTTCGGCGTGGAGAGTTGCTATAATGACTGCCGCATTTTTGATTTATGGGGGTTTCAGCATTTATACAATTGCAGATAAGCTGTTTTAGCGATTCTTTGGCAAATTAAGCACTTTATTTATGATCTTAGATGTTGATCCGATATCTAAGGGAAGCTCATCAATCAATACAAAATTAATTCCTTTTAATTTAGCCTTTCTGGTTTCCAATCTTTTTTTATAACCGAAAGTATTTCCATAAGTAATAAACATGGGATTTATCTTTTTATATAAATCTAAATAATAGCTATCCGCCCACGGCATCTTTCCTTTTATTAAAAAGACAAAATCAACTGCTCTGTTACCGATTAAAAGCTGAATTCTCTCGTTCTCATTAATAATAGGGCCGTTGGGATTTTTGTATTTTCTGATTCTTTCGTCCGATTCAACTCCGACAACGAGCACTTCACCCAATTTTTTGGAAGCTTGGAGTAAATGCAAGTGCCCTGCATGCATCAAATCAAAACATCCGTGAGTAAAAACTACATCGCGTCCTTGATTTTTAAGCTGGCGGGAAATCTTGATGATTGTATTTACGTTAAGGTAATAACCTCTCATGTGATATTCCAATAGTAATAAACATTTTATTTATTGGCAACTAGACGTAGGCAAAAAATAAAGATTAATGTTATTATCTTTTCACTACGTCGGGGTGTGGCGCAGTTGGCTAGCGCACCAGTATGGGGTACTGGGGGCCGGAGGTTCGAGTCCTCTCACCCCGACCATTTAGAATACATTTCATCAGAAGGTCCAATATTGGCAGATATGCTTTACAAAGTTTTATTTCAGACTACAAACTCTAAGTTGTAGGTATTAATCGTTGAGAGAAATACTATTTTGAGCTGAGTCAACAAAAAGGATTTTAATAGTTCCACCACAGAATTTAGAAACTAGCTCTGCAAGCTCCTTTGTTGCATTTTTCAGTATTTCATTTTCAATTGGAGGAAGCGCTTCTGCCACTAACACAATGTTCTTGGAGTGCTCAGTGAGTTTTGTACGGTCCCCCTCACGCCAATTCCAACGCCTGCAAATAACTCCAAAGTCATCTTTATATACAACTTCACCCTTCTGCGGAGAATCATTTTCTGAAGAACCTAACGGAACAAAGTTTTCATCACCTTTAGCATAAGTCAAAACCAAGTCTCCTTTTATTTTATCCATGTCTTCACCACCCAAAGTTAATATGTATTTTAAAGAGATATAGTTGTAAAGATCCACAATTTTACTTATATGCCGTATTTCTTTACCATTTAAAACCATTCTTAACAATGTCTCGGAAGAACAACGAAAATCATTAGGTTTCGAACCAAACTTTTTGTAAGCTTCTCTCCAGGGTTTTATATGCGGATGCTCGGGTACATTACTACCAGTATATTTCTCTTTTACTTCTTGTTCTATATTACGTAATAACATTTCAATTTCGGCATTATTTCCGCTATTATTCACTCCAGTCAACTCAATAACACCAATAAACAAACCCGGATAATCGATTAGCAAAGTTTCTGCAATCGTAAAATTCATTGTTTAAGTATACCCATATTCCTATTTCAGTCCATTTATATCCAATACCATATGTGTACCAAAGATGGAAAATCTTTGTGAGTTAGGTGAAGAAAAGTACAAAAGATAAATTTTATTATATAATTTATCAGTGAATACCAGATTAATTTTTCTTAGTTTTATTTTGCTAATTATCATCTTTGGTGTCATTACACTAAACAAAAATCTACTTCAAGATATAGTGGATAATAGTATCGAAACCGAAAATCAAGTAGCTGATTCTATAACCCCATCAGAACAAACTACTGCGCCAAATAATCCTCAGGAAGCCTTATTAAATAAATACACAGCATGCTTGTCCAACAAATATCCTCAAACTTTAGATCCGACCAATGTATTGTTTGAGCTAAAAAAAGAACTTAGTAGCACAGACTTTACTAATCCAACTCCTGCGTCAATGGAATGGTATGTTGATACCAATTCTAAAGTAGTAAGGCTAAATGGCATTAATATCAATACAATTGTAAAACCAAAAGTAATTGATGATATACACCAACACTTCATAGAAAAAGGATTTGAACAAGATGATATATATAATTCAGGCAGCGCAACAGTATCGGGATATTTAGGCTACTATAAAGATTGCGTTGTATGTAAGGAATCCGGTAAAGCTGTTGATTCCGACGATTTATCCGGTGATTACAATGAAAGTATATCGTGTGCATTCTTAAAATAACTTAAATCATCGTTTCCACGCACCGGTCATAAAATACCACTTTGCTACAATTAAAAAGTGTTAAAAGTATTATTACTTGACATCGATCGGGTATTAGTAAAAAACGACACATATATAAACTTTTCAGAAAAATCCGTTAGTGATGATGAAACTATAGGTAGAATTTTTCAAGGAAATATTTGAAATAGATTTAAAATACGAAAGCTTAACGTATTAATTTAACCGTATAAAATACTCACTTCTAAAATTTATCAAACCTTACTTCCCTATTAAACAAATGTTAGAATTCAATCGTGAAAATAAATGTGGAACTAAGTAGAAATCTTGCATTATTGTATTCCCTTTTAAACAGATTTAACCAGGCATATGGTAAACCCACCAATCCTCTAAGAATAAAAATAATAGATCATTTTAGAAATTATGCGGGAAGTGAACCCAAGGTAGAAGATTATATACATGAGCATAAAGTTGTAATATGGGCATTATCAGTGAGCGAACCGCCTGCTTTTGAAATAAATCACGATATTTCAGAAGAATTACAATGGCATTTTAATAAGGGGAGTAGCATTAAACCTTATCTTATAGACTTTTACAACAACACTGACTTTAAAAGTTTCTATGATACATTATTACTTCCCGAACTAAACAAAATAAAGTCTGAATATGAAAGTATTATTTCAAAGTTTGATATAGTAAATGTTTTAGAATCTGCATGGAAAATAGTGATAAATGAGCAAATGATATTAATTCCAAATCCTTTTACACAAGGAAGTTTTGGCCCAAAGATTGATAGTGTTAATTATCAAGTAGTTGGAGAAATAAGCGATAGTTACCTAATCAACAACCTTTTACATGAAGGGTCGCACCCTTTGGCAAAAGAAGTACTTAAACCATTCGAAAAAGTAATTGCCTTAAAAACCGGACTATTAGAGCAAGCCCGAAAACATCCGAAATATTCTAAAGCATATAACGCCTGGAATACATGCTTCGAAGAACACCTAATCAGAGCCGTGCAAATCGGACTGTTAAATCCTAAAATAATTAGCAATTACAATATCTTGGAAGCTTTAGAGAAAGAAAAAAACAATAATGGAATGGTATTTATCGACACTTTTTACAAGTATATTAATGGTAATTCAATTAAGAGAGCTATTCCTAAAATTTTGGATGATTTGAAATAATCAACAACTTCGTCATCTTTAGCTTGCCAAATCTTCTGATAATATTAATACATGAAAAAGATTAAACCTCTATCAATCTTTCTACTGTTTTTCACATTCTGGCTATTACTGATTTCTAATTTATGGCCTTACCCAATACTTTTATTCACTACACTAGCAGCACTTTCATTATCTTATTTTATTCTCACCAAAAGTAAAAACGATGCACTCATCTATATCATCGCGGGCATAACAGATCCTCTTGGTGAAATCATCGTATCTAAATCAGGACTTTGGACGTATCACGGCACTACTTTACTAGGCATACCTTATTGGCTCCCGTTAGCCTGGGGAATCACTGCTATTTCTGTGTACAAACTAATTTCCGCATTAGTTAAATCACATTTTATTTAATGGTTTTAATTAAATCATTTATTGCGGATCAGATATAATTAAAGCAAATGTTGCAATACCCATGTAAAACCCAAACAGTAGTCAACCATGATAAAATTAAAATACTGTTGGTAATATGCGAATACTTACTTGGAATGTATTAAAAGAAAACAGCAGGCTAAAAGAATTAATTGATTACGCATATAATTTAAATCCGGATATTATTTGTTTTCAGGAAGTATCTTTTAATGTTCTAAATGAATTCATTAACGACAGAAAATATTTTGTTTATTATACAACTGACTTCATAAATCCAAATGAATATAATAATGGTTATATTTGTACGCTCTCAAAAATAAAACCGGAGGAAAGCGGTGAATTTGAATACTTTTCAAAAAATGTAAAATCAATTCTTAATAATATTGTATATAAAATATACAACAATAATTCCGAGCAGCACAATGCCGTAACTATAAAAATAAAAGGAAACGGAAATGACATACAAATTGTAAATGCACGATTATCCTGTGCTATAGGCCCTAATGACAGAATTTTACAATTTCATAATATTTTAAAAGAAATGAACAGAAATTGCATAAACATCTTGTGCGGAGACTTCAATATCGTAGACAGCAAGCTGTTCAATATTCTAACAGGCTGGACCCGCGGATTCAGGCTTAATGAATATAATTTTTCAGAGAGGGACGCGTTCGAAAAACTCTGCGATCAATATAACATGGTTAACCTTTTTAAAGATATTTCTACCTCTGTAATCCCTAAATTATTACTTCAATTTGACCATATCCTGGTTCCAAAAGATGTTTCAATTTTATATAAAGAGGTTTCTAAAGTCAGATTCGGATCTGATCACAATATGTTACTGGCTGATATAAATATTTAGAGTGCTTGCATTAATTTATACCTATGATTCAGAGAAACATAAAAATCTGATAATATATCAAATATGTCTAGACCAGTTGAACATGCTTATATACCGGAAGACCTTATTGAAAAGGCTTGGGAACCAAAAGAACAGCCTGATACCTTGGAAATAGTTAAATCAAAAACACCACTCTATACGGAGTTTGCCGTTTTGGGAGATACCACTCCTCCGGCTAATTTAAATGAAGCATTTAACATTGAAATGATTCCCGACGGGACGCTGTATGTGTCTAAAAGAAATTATGTTGAGGACTTGGAGGGAAATAAAGTTCCAAGAACAATGCTGATAACCGCTAAAGGCAAAGAGATATTCAGGCAGAATCCGGGTTTATTGAAAGCTATAGACAAAGGCTTAATTGATGAAAGAGATTCACAGGTCGAAACGATGTGGACTAAAAAAAGTCGTTCCGGAAAAGTAGGTATTATCGACCTGGATAATGGGGATTCGGTAGCAGTAAAAAGATTTAAACGATATAAAGACGGAAGAAAACTACACGTAGGAGGATTGGAACAAGCAGAAGCTCACATGAGAATTAACGAGGCTATTGAATCAGAATCCTCACAAAATATTTCATTTAGAATGGCTGACATATATTTGGCAACACAAGATTTAGTTATCATGGAAAATATAGAAGGCCTTACTACCATAGACGAATTTATAGAAAAATACCCCGAATTAGAAGAAACAATATCTAAAGCCGGTGAAAGAATTGATGCAGTTATATATAAAACTTTTACCGAAAAAAATATAAAAGGTATTTATGAGAACCTGTCATATACTGATCCCGGTTCAGTAACCGGACATAAACCTGTTTTGAGAAAACATTTATTTATTGAAAACTACGATCCAGAAACTGGAAAAATAGACTTTGTGATGATTGATCCGAATATATAGAAACTTATAAATCTAGCGCGAGGATTTTCTGCATACGTCGTCCGTTATAGTTGACCATGATAAAATCACTTTATGATACTAATTCTCAACCGTAAAATTACTCCAGAAGAGTTTCGAGAAAATAGATCTCTCACAAAATGAACAAGTATTAAGACAACAGCTTCAGGACCTTTTAAATCAATTGCCTAACATAAAAGATCCTCATTCCAGATTAAAATGAACTGAAGATGTTATGACTATAAGATGCCGACTTTAGCATAGTTATTAACAAAGTCTCAAATTATAGTATCAAACTCAGGTCTTTTTTTAATACCTGTAATGATCCGCCTTATAAGGACCTTCTACTTTTACTCCAATATAGGTTGCCTGTTTTGCATTTAATTTAGTTAGTTTCACTCCCAGCTTTTTAAGATGCAGCCTTGCAACCTCCTCGTCCAATTTCTTGGGTAATGTATAGACACCTACTTTATAATCATGCTTCCAAAGGTCTAATTGCGCTAAAACCTGATTTGTAAAAGAATTGGACATTACAAAAGACGGATGCCCCTTCGCACAGCCAAGATTAACCAGCCTGCCTTCGGCTAAAACGTAAAGGCTTTTTCCGGTATCAAAGTCATACCTGTCAACTTGAGGCTTTATATTCACTTTCTTTGCGCCTTTGTATGCATTTAAAGCGTCGACTTGGACTTCGTTGTCAAAGTGTCCGATATTACAGACAATCGCGTTATCCTTCATTTTTTTCATGTGATCCAAGGTTATTATGTCGCAATTCCCCGTAGCTGTAACAAATATGTCTCCTTCAGCTAAATTGTCTTCTATAGTAGAAACCTCAAAACCCTCCATAGCTGCCTGAAGTGCACAAATTGGGTCAATTTCAGTAACAACAACTCTTGCTCCAAATCCCCTCATAGACTGGGCGCAGCCTTTTCCGACATCTCCGTAACCACAGATAACAACAACTTTGCCGGCAACCATTACGTCAGTGGCTCTCTTAATTCCGTCGGCTAATGACTCTCTGCATCCGTACAAATTATCAAATTTGCTTTTAGTAACAGAATCATTCACATTCATTGCCGGAAACAACAGCTCTCCTTTTTCATTAAGCTGATATAACCTGTGTACCCCCGTTGTAGTTTCTTCGGAAACTCCCTTGAAGCTTTTTAAAGTCTTATGCCAGAAATCCGGAATCTCTTTTGAAAGGTCCTTCAAAAACTTATTTACGTGTTTCAGCTCTTTGTGGTCATTATCCTTTTTTAGAACAGAACTATCTTCTTCGGCTGCATGTCCTCTGTGAAAAAAGAGTGTGGCGTCTCCACCATCATCAACTATTAAGTTCGGTCCAACACCCCCCGGAAATACAAAAGCCTGTTTAGTGCACCACCAATATTCTTCCAGAGTTTCCCCTTTCCAGGCAAACACCGGAATACCGGCTTTGGCAATTGCAGCTGCTGCCTGATTTTGAGTTGAAAATATATTACAGGAAACCCATCGTACTTCAGCTCCGAGTGCCACAAGAGTTTCAATTAACACTGCTGTTTCTTTAGTCATGTGGAGAGAACCTACAATTCTCGCTCCTTTTAAAGGTTTTTCTTTGCTGTATTTTTCCCGAGTGGCCATTAATCCGGGCATTTCATTTTCAGCCATTCTGATTTCATGTCTTCCCAAATCGGCAAGAGTAATATCGGCAACTTTAAAGTCACTATGGTTTGTTTGTTTTTTGTTTATCATGAAATTTATATTAGCGCGTTTTATTAAATACGTCTAATATAATTTAGATCATTTTCCGAAATAGAATATCCCTGCCCCCCGTGAAATTTAGTGCTAAGGGCTCCAAGATACGATCCGATTTTAGCTGAATCTTCGATATTTTTTCCTTTAGCCAGACCATGCAGCAATCCTGCTCTGAAGGCGTCTCCGGCTCCGGTTGCTTCCATAGCATCCACTTTAATTGGAGCAACAACTATTGTCCCATTATCTGTATAAATTTTTGAGCCTTTAGAGCCTAAAGTTTCAATGATAGTTTTACTCATATTAATAACATCTGAAATACTCAGACCCAGCTTATTCAGAAGAATTGGAATTTCAATCTCATTTCCAATAATAATGTCCGCAAAATTAAGAGAATTTTTCAAGTCCTCCAAATCGAAAAAATTTATTACAGGACCTGGGTCAAATATAATTTTTGTTCCGCTGTTTAACTGCCTAAGTTCGGGAATATGTTTAGCCATACTGGCGGAAGTTCCGGGAGAGAATATAGCATATTCAACATTAGAAAAATCCGGAATTGTATCATTCAAAGAAAATTTATGAAATTCGTCGTGCGCATTAGGCTGCCACACGCCAATAAGATCTTTATTGGAATCAGAAACGGCATAATACGCTGCAGTATATCTATCGTTTAATGCAACTGTATAATCCTTAACACCCAGATCGCTTAAATACTTTCCGTAATCAAGTTTATAGTCGGCTCCGACAACGCTGAAAACCGCGCAATCCGTATGCAAATTGCCAAGCCCATATGCTATATTTCCTGCTATTCCCCCGTACATTTTCCTCAAATCTTTTGCCGTAAACAGCAAATCCAGATTTTTCACCGAACCGGATTCCAATACGATTTTATCTTTTATTGCACCGTGAATTTCAAAAACCAGATCGTATCCTATTGATCCTACTATTAGTACTTCTGACATATTGGTATTATACTCATTAAATTGGTTAAAGAAAAAACTAATTTAACAATTGTTCAAATAAATATTATTAGTTCACCTTATAAACCGCGCCGATTTCCACACCGTCAACAACCACGCTATAAACCTTCTTTGAATTTTCCAATATAACACCCGTCCTGAAATTAGTTAAAAAATAGTCTGAATTAGCCAAACTTTGGGACAACTCAAATTTTTGAGGGGACTTTGACATTGCTATATTGGTTTCTCCGGGGTAAGTGTCAACAAAGACCGTAACTTTCTCCCTTTCATCATTTTCCGACAGGTAATCATAAAGCTGTTTGTACACCAAACCCCAATAGTCACGGCTGAATTTCTTTGATATCTCCGATTTTTCTCCGGCAAGAAAATTAAAATATACACTTTGATTTGGGTGCCATTTATAGATAAAATACACAGCTTGCATTAAATTAATTAGGACTGCGGATATTACAAAAAATCTAACAAACGCTAATTTAGAATCCAATAAGTATTTTAATCCGCCAATTGAAATCAAAATAAAACCGGGATATACGAAAAACATTTGTCTCCAGCCGTCATACAGCACCGATCTCATTAATATTACAGATGCCAGGGGAATTACAAGCCAAAGCATGATATATGATTTATATGTATCTTCCATCCTGTATTTAAAAATTGTAATAACACCGCAAATAAAAAGAAGAATCTGAGTAAAAGGAATAGTAATACCCATCCAGATTGGGATAAAATACCATGGAATTTCATCTCCTGGAATTGTATTTCCAAAAAATATAGTTGATGCGGCTGTGGGAAATTTTTTCATAGCATAAAATGCCGACACAAATTCTTTAAGAGGACTACTCCACAACAGAGGCCATAAAATATAAGTGAATATTATTAAAAACACAATATAAAATATTAATGACTTATTCTTACTCGCCCTGAATTTAAAAACAAATAATATTACTGAAATAAAAGGTATAAACAATCCAGGAATTCTAATGGTTATTGCTAACGCGCAAAAAAATCCGGCCATAAATGCATTTCTAGTACTTGAATTATTTAAAAACCTTAAAGAAAAATAGGACGCGATTATTACTCCACTCATAAAAACCGAATCTTTGGAATTATAAAAAGAGTGGGCAAATATCAATGGCGAAAAAGCTAAAAAAGATACTGCCAGTAAACTCAAAAATCTGTTTTTAAAAACAAACTGGGAGATTTTATAAAAAAATATGTAACCGATAAAATTGAAAATAAATGTAATTAAATGTCTTGTATAATAAATCTCTTTTTCCGAAGTGAAGTTTAATACTTTTTCTACAGCCACTAATATAAATTCAAATACCGAGCCGTAATATCTGTCAGCAGATTTAAACATTTGGTCTGAGCCGTTGAAGATGTAATTATAAACAGCCAGGCCGAGTTTTCTTTGGATCGGTTCATCCCAGGATATCCCGAAATCTTTGTAAGTTAAGACTCCTGATATAAACACGATTATAAAAAAAGTAATTACAATAAATTTACTCATAGTCTAAATCTATACTTTGAATATAGTATCATTAATATAATAGCTGGAAATCATTTTCATAGTGATGTATTTTAATATTACTTATTTTAGGTTTCTAGATGTGTCTATGTCTTACAATAAAAATAAGCTGTGGTCGGCAAAAGTAACAAAAGAAAGCAACGCTTTGGATTTGGCTAAAGGCGTTTTCACTTGGAGTGACCCCAGAAAAATCGCACTATCCCTGAAAAGATCAGCCCAAAAAAGCCAGAGGCGCAAAGCCAAAGTGTTTCAGTCTGCAATGTCAATGTTGAATTTTTATATCAACCGTGCAGGAAAAAACCTTAGTGGGGAGAGAATAAAAACTTTAAATAGAGCCAAAGATGAGCTAAGAAAGCTTTTTGGAAAAGAATAATTTTTTTAACCGAGAGCTTTTTTTGCATAAAAATAGTATACAGCCTTATAAAACCTCACAGTATATATAGATAAATATAAATAAATAAGATAAAATTTGTTTAGTACAAAGTTATTTATGTTTGCGGAATAAATTCTGCAAGCTTATCAAAATAAGGAGAACTTATGAATTCCATTACACATTTTGAACTGCCTGCAAAAGATAAAGAAAGAGCTAAAAAATTTTATACCGAAGTTTTCGGGTGGAAAATGGAAGACTATCCTGAAATGAACTATACAATGGTGTACACGTCAGAAGTTGATGAAAATTATATGCCTAAAAAACCCGGCGCAGTTAACGGCGGTATGATGTCAGCAAAGGACAATGGCGGATCTTTTCCTGTATTGGTAATTGATGTTCCAAATCTGGACGAATATATTAAAAAAGTAGAAGACGCTGGCTGCCAAATTGTTATGCCAAAAACAGAAGTGGGCGATATGGGATATTACGCCAGGTTTGTTGACCCCGAAGGTGTAGTAATGGGAATTTGGGAAAGCAAAAAGAAACAGTAACTTTTTAAGCATATTTGCTTGACGACACTATTCATTTTTTGATTAATAATGCTAAAATTTCTAGTATGCTTTTGGTGAAAAATCATGTAAGTCCTAGCAAAATACAGGGATTGGGGTTGTTTGCGGACGAGCATATTTCCAAAGGTACAATAATATGGAAATTTGAACCGGGTTACGACGTAGTAATTACTCCGGAAAAGTTTAAATCACTGCCTAAAACAACTCAGGATTATTTGCTTATTTACACATATATAAATGACGGCGATTACATTTTATGCTCCGACAACGGAAGGTATATGAATCATTCGGACACTCCAAATACGATAGGTGTGGAAAGCGAAGACGGAATGGGGGTAACCAAGGCACTCAGAGACATTAATCCGGGGGAGGAAATAACCGGCGATTACTCGGAATTTGACGACGACATGGAATATAAAAAGGAAAAGCAATCGAAAACTGGAAAATGGATAAGCTAAAAAACGAAAAAATATTAAAACATTTTATAAAAATAGATCTTGAAATACATAAAGTAATACTAACGGTAAACTTTGACGAATGGCTGGAATCTGATTCTAAAAAACTGACTAATAATGAGTTATTTCTTAACGTATGCAGAACCATAATAGGGCAGCAGCTTTCAGGAAAGGCCGCAAATACAATTTATGGCAGATTTCTGAAACTATTTAAAGGTAAAGAGATTACATCTGCAAATCTGTTAAAAATAAAAGACCAGAAAATCAGAGATGCAGGCATTTCGTGGGCTAAAATAAAATATATTAAGGACCTGGCCCAAAAATACATGAATGGCGAAATAAATCTCGAGTCTTTATACGATATGACCAATGAAGAAGTAATAACAGAATTGATTAAAGTTAAAGGAATTGGAAACTGGACGGCAGAAATGGTATTGATATTTACTCTTAACCGGGAAGATGTGTTTTCTTTTGGTGACCTGGGCTTAAAAAAGGGATTTGAAAAAGTTTATGGCATTAAAAACCCCACTCAAAAACAAATAGAAAAGATGATTTCAAAATGGACCCCGTATAAGAGTTTCGGCTCAATTGCACTATGGCACAGTTTGGAATAAAGTAATTAGGTTATGTATAGAAACGCATTTGTTGGTGTGCTCCTGCCGAATAACATAGCAAAGAAATATATCAGCCTGCTCAAAAAGTTAAAAGGCTCCGGAAATATTTCCGACGTAGAACTTGAATCTTTAGAAAATGATATTCCACACATTACTTTGTACTTCCTCGGCGATCAATCCGAGGAGGGTATAAACAAAATAAACAAGACTTTGTCAGATTTGGATTTGATATTAAAAAATATTAAAATCGAAATCGACGGATTAGGTATGTTTAAAAAACAGAATGATTCCGTTGCTTATTTAAAAGTACGTAAAACAAAGGAACTCTCTGGGCTTTATACTAGTTTGGAAAAAAACTTGAAGAATATATATTTTGAAAGACGGCCGTTTGTTCCACATTTAACTTTATCCCGGAAATTTAATGTAAACAACTCAGAATTATTACAAAAGTTAAAATCCGAATCCGAAAATATTAAATGGGTATTTAATACGACTACTTTAAATTTATTCGGGAGAGAAAGCAAATCCGAAAAAATGAAGATTTTAGCTAAGATTCAATTGATTTAAGCTGAAATTAGAAATACAGTTCAAAATAAATTTTCACAAAAGAGCTACAATTTCCCTTTCCTTTTGAGCTCTAAATATAGCTTTAAGGCTTCATTGCTTTCTTCTTGTCTCCTCTGTCGGGCGGCTTCTGCTTCTTTACCTCTTTCTGCTATCAATCCGGCAAGTTCCACTTTAGCTCTTTCAATAGCACCCTCACCGGCGGCTTTCTGTTTAGCAGCGGGGCTTTCTCCGGTTCCCTGAACAATATCGTGACCATAATGTTCTACTGTTGATTGTTTGCCTCCCGTTACAGGATTCGTAAATTGAGCTTCAGCTCTCAATGCATCTATTTCTATTTGCCTTTGCCTCAATGGACGCCCGACTGCTTCCTCATCACGCTGTTCAGCCTCGGCTAGATCTAAATTTGCTTGTCTGGTGCGTATTTCTCTAGCAGTTTTTTCTTCACTTCTGGCACGAGCCCTGGTGATCATTCCAGAGGCATCACTCGGAATGGCTGCCCCTTTTGTTTTTTGAGCAGTTTTTCTTCCCCTCTCCAACATCTCATTTTCTTCAACATCATCAGACAACCCCTCTTGTCCTTTAACATCTTCTAATAATCTGTAAGAAATCACATCAATTCCGCTGGTCATAACCGGCTTCCCTCCGCTTTTAACAGCTTCTAGGTAACTTGCTGGCTCTGGTTCAACCCCCCCAATCATTCCCTGAGCCACTTCCACAACACTGTCTATTAAAGGCGCCAGTCGTTTTGCATGATCAAACGCATTAGAGTTTCTGTTCAAGTCAAATAAGTCCACTTCTGGAGGAACAGTATTTAATTCTTCCATCAATTTTATCAATGCCGCAAGAGTTTCCGCATCAGCACCTTCTGAAATATTCCGCCTATTTTTTATAGCTAATCGCACATTTATATCTCCTCTTGAAGTACTTTCATTTAACGCGTCCACTGTGAGTAGAGCAACTAACATTGCATCAACCTTGTCATGATTAAATGCTTCGTCCGGACTGTCTAAAATCACTGAGTCATAAGCCCGGTATAATAAGGCAATTGCCTGTGAATGCGGTGAGGTTTCCACCGGAACTTTCTTCAAATGTTCATTAATTATTTCTGAAACTTCATCAGGATTAACATAATCCCCTACTTCAACCAGTAAATCTGTAACAGCCGGTGCCAGTGTCCATTCCATATTGGCTCTTGCATTACTAACAATACTCTCCGGAAGCTGCTGCCTAATTCCTCTATGCAATTCCGCCACGGCAACAAGTAAATTAGCTCTCAAATTATTCGACATTGCTTCATATGATGATTTAACCTCAAGTCTATGGTTGTTTTCCGCGGTTGATCTTGCACCAATTTCCGAAGATGGAACCACAAACTCAAATCCCTGTCCTTTTTGTAATTCAGCTTCATTAAGATCCGGCATTCGTTCATTCATATCGATATGATCTCACCTAAATTGGATCTAGGCAAATCGTCAGGCAGCTTAAAATTAAAAATATAGTATACTTTTATTGTGGCAGTTATATCTTTAGATAAAAGCAAAATCCCACTTTTTCCCATGCTGCTTACCGCGTTTATAGACCTTCTGGGGGTCGGGATTGTTATACCGGTGCTTCCGGCATTGTTCTTGGATCTTTCCAGCGGCATTTTCCCTCAAAATTTCAGCGTTTCAGGAAGGGCAATAATTCTAGGCCTTCTTATGGCATCATACCCCTTTGCACAATTTATAGGAGCGCCTATTATAGGTGCTCTATCCGACAGAAAAGGCAGAAAACCGGTTCTGGTTTTATCTTTAATCGGAACATTAATCGGATACATACTTTTTGCCTTGGGAATTATATACGGCAATTTGTGGATATTATTTTTCAGCAGACTTCTTGACGGTTTTACAGGAGGAAATATTTCAACTATTTATTCCGCTATCGCCGATATCAGTAACGAAAAGGAAAAAATCAGAAGGTTCGGATATGTGGGAATGGCTTTTGGCTTAGGATTTATTCTTGGTCCGTTCATAGGAGGCACACTCGCCGACAAAAACCTATTTTCTTTTTTTCATTACTCTATGCCTTTTTGGTTTGTCGCCGCATTATGCTTTATAAACATTTTATTTGTTGTTTATACATTCCCTGAAACGCTCAAAAACAAAATCAACATTAAAATGGATCTCTTGATAGGTTTTAAAAACACCGCCAGGGCTTTTAAAATCCCGAACATGAGAACATTATTTACCGTGTCTTTTATCCTGGCTTTCGGATTTAATTTGTTTGTTCAATTCTTTTCAATATATTTAATTAGTAAATTTGAACTGAACCAAAACCAGGTGGGAAAGTTTTTTGCTTATGTAGGAATATGGATTGCAGTATCGCAGGGGATTTTAGCGGGATACGTTTCCAGGAAATTAGATGCTGTAAAAGTGCTACCTCCCGCAATATTTCTGCTGGCAACTTCAATAATTATATTAACCTTGCCCGAAAGATACACATTTATGCTTTTGCTGTTGCCTTTTGTAGCTATTTTCCAGGGAATAATAACACCTAATATAAACGCTGCAATTTCCAACCAGGCCGGTCAATACTCGCAGGGAGAAGTGTTGGGAATAAATCAGTCGCTGATCTCGCTTTCTCAAATCTTCCCTCCTATTATTAACGGATTTCTTTTTTCCATCAGTATTGATCTGCCGATCATATTTTCGGGCATCTGCACAATTTTAGGTGGTATATTGCTGGTAGTTTTTTACAGCAAAAATAAATGGAGAAAGTTTTCCGAAATATAAAGCGAATAAAACATTAAAACTATAAACCCATCAAATCCGAGTTATCCTGCATTGCTTTTAAAGCCACTCCTACAAATTCGCTCAATTCTATACCGAGTTTTTCTTCGCATTGGGCAATTTGTGATCTGTCAACTGCTCTGGCAAACTCTTTCTGCTTGAACTTCTTAAGCACGCTCCCGGTGCTAACTAAGCTAAGCTTTTTATCCGGCTGAACCAAAGCAGCCGCAACTATAAATCCTGTTAATTCGTCGCAGCATTCCAATGTCCATTCCAATATAGTTTCAAGCTCTCTTAAATGTGTATGTCTTGTGTTGTGAGATCTAAATACATCCAGCATTTCCTCCGGAGCATTAAATTCATTCAGCCAATTTAAAAGCATAATTGTGTGATTGTTCGGATCATTTGTGGTCAGTTCCCAGTCGCTGTCGTGCAGAATGCCTATTATTTCCCATTGATCCGAGGTCAAACTGCCTAAGGACATTCCTTCTTTTTTTATACCGTTTGAAACATAATAATCATGGAACGCTCTCAAAGTTTTACCAACCGCATAACAGTGTCTGCGCAGATTTACATTCTGCATGTTTTTATGAAGAAGTTCTTTAGCTGTTTCAACTGTGAGATCTTTCATATATAAAATAATTACGCATTATAAAGTGCTCAGACTTCCAAACACCTACAACCCGTAAATTTCCTTGGTAGTTTCTTCCATTTCATGTTTTAGCTGGGGAAAAGGCACACCCTCCCGCGCAGGGACATCTTCCAAAAACCAAAATACTCTCTCACTATGACCGTAGCCAAAAGTAGGCGGCATCCCATACTCAAGCATTTCTACGTAGTCAATATCGAGCCACTGAGCTTCTTTATCGCCTAAATCCCGCATGCTCTGCTGTTCTTTAAATCTTTCCAGCTGGTCCAGCGGGTCGTTAATTTCAGACCAACCGTTTCCAAGTTCGCTGCCGGCTATTACCGGCTGGAATCTTTCGGTTATGTGGGGGAACTCCACCATGGATTTCGACAAAGGAGACATATATTTGGGATGGTTTACTAAAAAGGCCGGACCGGAAATTGAATGCCTCAAAACTTTCCAAAGATTATCCACTCCTCTTTGTGCATTTAATTCAAAATCGATTCTGACTTTATTTTCCCTCAAAGCTTTTTCAACTTGCTTTAAATCCACTTTATAAACATCTACTCCAAACCTTTGTTTCATTATTTCCGCAAAATCTATAATTTCCCAGTCTTTTGAGAAATCAACTTTAAAACCTCTTATATCAAATACTTTTTTTCCAGGATACACATTTTCCATAACATAGGAATAAAGCCTTTTTACAAAATCCATACCTTCTTTATAGTCTGCATACGCCCAGTAAAACTCCATCGCCATATGTTCTGGCAAGTGCTCATCGGATAAACCTTCGTTTCTGAATCTGGGTCCTATTTCAAATACTTTTTCATAACCGCCACCCACAAGTCTTTTTAAATACAGCTCCTGGGAAATTCTCAAATAAAAATCCTGATCTATCGATTCCATATGAGTAATAAAAGGCGCGGCATCTGCTCCTCCCGGAACCATTTCCAACACCGGAATATTTATCTCCAAAAATCCGTGCTGTTTAAAAAATTCTCTATGGGCGTCCCAAAATTTGGCACGTCTTATAAATCGCTGAAAAACTTCCTCGTTAATATTTGTATCCAGATACCTTCTTCTTAGTCTGGTTTCTTTATCTTTTAAACCTTCCCACTTATCCGGCAGCGGCCTTAAAGTTTTAGTCAACAACCTTAGCTTAACAACTTCCACTGATACCTGCCCTCTCTGGGTTTTTACAACTCTTCCTGTTCCTTCCACAAAGTCTCCGGCATCCAAAAGGTCTAAATTTTCAAATCCCAGCTCGCTGTATTTTAAGTCAGGAGACTTAATGTTTTCTTGTTTTAAATACAGCTGCACCTTCCCGCTTTGATCTTTAATATCAATAAATGCAATCTTCCCGTGTTCTCTGATTGATATGATTCTGCCCGCGACTACAATTTGCTTTCCTTCAAAACTCTCAAACTCGGATAATATTTTACCGCAGGTAATATTTCTGGATGATTTCGCAGGATACGGATCAACTCCCAGACCACGCAAAGTTTTCAGCTTTTCCAGCCTTACATCTCTTAATTCTTTTAGCGTAGACATGAGAACATTTACTCACAAATCGAATTTTTATTCAATATTCAGAATTGTATATGTAATGCTTCCTACAGGAGCTTCAACCAATATTTTATCCCCTATTTTTTTGCCGATTAAGCATGAACCTAAAGGGGATTCATGGGATATTTTTTTCTCCATTGGATTTGCTTCCGGTGCTCCGACTATATAAAACGATTCTTCTTCACCGTCAACATGAACAGTAACCTTAGCTCCTACAAAAACTTTGCTTTTATCCCTTACATCGGAAACTACCACATTTTTCAGGATGTCTTCCAGTTCTGAAATTCTGCCCTCAACAAAACTCTGTTCTTGTCTGGCTGCATCGTACTCGGCATTTTCCGAAATGTCACCGTTGTCCCTGGCCTGTTTGATCCTTTTTGCTACTTCATACCTTTTAACATCTATCAAGTCTTTCAGTTCGTCTTTTAGTTTTAGCATCCCTTCGGCTGTAACATAATATTTATTGTCTTTTTGCGCTTTATTCATAATTTTCTCTCACTCTTGGCTAATAAACCAATTCTATTAACCAATAAAAATAACTCCCTCGTCAAGGTAAATTGAATATCAGTCATTTGCCTGGGGAGTTAAATCAATGTGGGAATGTTAGCATTTTATAAAATTCTTGTCAATGAGTTATATAGATATTTGCCTATGTAATTGCGTGAATTCGGCTAAAAAACTGTTAAAATAACAGATATGAAAACAGATACGTCTAAAACAAAATGGAATCTAAGTCTTCTATTTAAATCAGATGATGATCCGGCTATCGAAACAAAAAGAAATGAAGTAAAAGAAGAAAGCTATAAATTTATAAATAAATGGTCAAAAAGATCCGACTTCTTGGAGCTGGAACATATACTTAGGGAAGCTTTGGATGAATATGAAGCTCTTGCCGGAAAGTACGGCATGGCTGGACATGAAAGCCTTTATTTATTTCTGCGTAAGTCTACAGACCAGAACAATCCTGAAATAAAAGCCAGAGTAAGCAGACTGGACGACTTTGAAGTAAAAATTTTAAATGACATTCAGTTTTTTGAAATGAGAATTTCCAAAGTAAGCAGTGAGATACAGAAAAAATTTCTTGAATACTCCGGATTAAAACAATATAAGCACTTTCTGGAAAACCTTTTTAACAAGTCTAAATATTTATTAAGCGAGGATCAGGAAAAAGTAGTTAATTTAAAAGACAAGTCGGCTATATCGAACTGGGTGCAAATGCTTTCAGGTTTTTTAGCCAAGGAAGAAAGAGAAGTATTAAATAAAAATGGCAAAAAAGAGACTAAAAGCTTTTCTTCAATTTACAACCTGCTTAACGACACTAATAAAAGCATAAGAGATGCGGCAGCTAAAGCTGTTAATGAAATAATATTTAAACATGTTGATGTTGCTGAGTACGAATTAAATTCAATAATGGAATATTTAAAAGTGGAGGATGAATTAAGAAACCGCTCCAGGCCGGATCTTGGGAGGCTGGTAAGCGATAATATGGAACCCGAAATCATTGATGCGCTAATTGAAGCGGTCACATCCAGAAGCGATATTTCAAAAAGATATTATAAACTGAAAGCGAAATTATTTGGTGTAAAAAAACTTCAATACCATGAGAGAAATGTTCCTTACGGTGATATAGATAAAGAGATTTCGTATAAAAAAACCGTGGATTTGATTTGGAACACGTTTAACAACTTGGATCCGGAATTTTCATTAATTTTCAAAAACTTTGTGGAAAACGGCCAAATAGACGTTTTTCCAAAAAAGGGGAAAAAGAGCGGGGCATTCTGTGTAAGCATGCCTCAGGACACCCCGGTATATATTTTATTGAACTTCTCAAACAAATTGTCGGATTCTTTGACTTTGGCGCACGAAATGGGCCACGCAATAAATGACACCTTAGTAAGAAAGTCGCAGCACGCATTATACAGAGATGTATATACTTCAACTGCTGAGGTGGCCAGCACTTTCTGCGAGGATTTCGTTCTTGAAAAGTTCAGCCAGAACGCCGATAAAGAAACCCAGCTAGCCTTAAAGATGATGAAACTAAACGATGACGTTTCAACTATACAAAGGCAGATCGCCTGCTATACCTTTGAACAAGAATTGCACAAGACTTACAGAGAAAAAGGCTATTTGGCAAAAGAACAAATGGGGGAGATATTCCGAAAGCACATGAAATTCTATATGGGCAATTACGTAGAATTTTCAAAAGAATCCGATAACTGGTGGGTAGTTTGGCCTCATATCAGGAAATATTTTTACGTATATTCTTATGCCAGCGGTTTATTAATATCCAAGTATATGCAAAATACCGTTAGAAAAGACAAAGATTTTATGAAAAAAGTGAAAGGATTTTTATCTGTTGGTATATCTGATTCTCCCAAAAATACATTTCTTAAAATGGGAATAGATATATCCAAAAAAGAATTCTGGAATACAGGACTTAATGAGATGGAACAGCTGTTGAATGCGGCGGAATCATTAGCTAAACAGCTTGATAAATGAAAATAAATGATATGTACTTTAATATTTTATTCAGCTCACTAAAAGAATTAATAAACAAACATGATGGAAAAGTTTTCTGGTGCATTGCACTGGTTTATTCAATAACTATTGTAAATCTGGCCGGATCATCAGAACATACAACAAACAAAGAATACACCACCTTTTATGTAAGTGATTTTTCCGCCTTTTTAACCGGTGCTTATATTATTAGATATGATTCAGCCAAAAACTTATATAATATAAATACCCAGCGTATATATTTAAATGAAGTTATCAAACCATACATAAGGGACGAGGTAATACTGACTTTTAGAAATCCCCCCTTGCTTGCCGTGCTGTTTTTTCCTTTAACTTTATTTGAACCCAGAACGGCTTTTAAAATATATGTATTCGTAAGCTCTCTGGCTGTTTTCCTGGGAATTTTTATTTTAACACGCAAATTAAAACTGAACTCTTCTATAATAGCGGCAGCGGTATCAGTTTTTTACTCAACTATAAGCACTTTATTGACAGGTCAAATAGGATCATTGCTGCTATTAGTCTTATGCTTGATTTATGTAAGCATTATGGAAAACAAATTTACCGCTGCCGGATTGTTATCAACCCTGCTTCTCCTTAAGCCTCAATACATGCTTTTAATTCCTCTAATATTTTTAGCTGTAAACATGAACAGAAATTACCTTAAAGCCGCACTGATAGGCGGATTATTGTTCTTAATTGCGAATTTTCTGATATTCGGGTCAAATCCTTTAACGGAATATTTATCTTTTTTGTACAATACTGAAACTTACAGCATGGGTACTGATATAGAAAAAAATTACAGCCTGCTTTCGCTGTTTTCTGTTTTTTTGCCAAATCCTTTAACCATTACTTTTATTACAAGCTTTATATTATACGGTTTAGCATTATCTCTGTATTTATTAATTAAGAACAATAGGGATATGCTGCTTTTTACCGGAATTTTAATTGTATTCCCTTTAGCCATTCATGTTATTCTGGCAGATCTTATAATGTCATTACCTCCGTTTATATTCCTCATTTCAAAATACCGTATCAGCAAAGACAGAAAATATTTACTTCCTGCAATTCTAATATATTTAATACCTTTTATTTATTTGGCTAAACTAGTATGGTTAAGCAGCATATTGTATTTTTTTGTTGTTGTTTTAATACTAAGACCGGCAAATACTACTTCTCGTCCCAGTACCATACCCCGTCCCAATTATTAACTTTATCTCCTAAATCTTTTATTCTGATAATCATTAGGTGAGACGGTCTGTCGTTAGGCAGCTGCTCAAAAAAGGAAAGGGCTTTTTCAAAATCCCCGGCATAATAAAATGCCAAGCCTTTTTCATATATTTCTTTTATCTTTATATTTTCCTCCGTTTTATACATAGGCTGGTAGATTTTTACCAAAGATGACCTTCCTTTAACAATTACTGTGTCAATCTTTCTTATAACAAAAGCATCGTCCGGCCTCTTTAGAGCTTTTACAACCGGTTCTGTTATTAATGTACTTACACCGTATTTTCTGGTAAGCCCTTCTACTCTGGAAGCCAAATTCACATTATCACCTAATACAGTATAATTGAGCCGTTCTTCATTTCCAATGCTGCCTATTATCATTTCCCCGGTATGCAGACTCATTCCAACCTTAAAAGCACTATCGGAATAATCTTTCACAATCATTTCCCTAAGCTCCAATACAGTTTTTAATGCATCCGCTACGTGATCCCCGTTTTCTTGCGGCCCGTTCCAAAACGCCATAATCTCATCTCCAATATATTTGTCGATTATTCCGTTGTTTTTCAGAATTATTTTGTTTGCTTTTTCCAGATAGTCATTAAGCCTGTTCATTAAAACCTCCAAATCAAGCTTTTCAGAATAAGTTGTAAAATCCCTGATATCTACAAACATTACTGTCATTTCCTTTTTAATTCCTTTTACCCTGCCTGTAGGACTATTTACCATTTCCTTTAAAACTGATTCGTTTACATATTTTCCGAATAATTTATACATAAACGCCCATTCATTTTTAACAGAAAATAATTTATATACAATTTGCAGTATAAAAGTAGCAGTCAAAATCATTGTTGAGGTTGTAAAATCCCAATTCACACCATATTCATAAAGAATAAGTCCGAATAGAATATTTATCAGCACAAATATAATAAATGTCGAAAGTTCATATGTTGGTTTTTTAAAACCCGAATAAACTAAAAACGAGGAAGTAGCCAGCACTAAAACTACAAGAAGAAGCAATTCCCTGGAAATGTCCTCCTGAAACCTGTCTAATAGATATGAGTTTAAAATATTTGCATGAACATAAATACCCGGTGTGTTGTTCCCGAATACATCTACAAAGTTATCAGTAACCTGAGATTTGATATCATAAGTTACTATACCTACCAACACAATTTTGCCCTTTAAAGACCTGGGGCTTACAATACCACTGTAAACATCAACAAAGCTATAATAGTTAAAATTCTGATTTGAGTAATTAAAAATAACCGGATCGGTATTACAGTTTTTACTCAGCTGGTTTTTTGCATTCTTATAAATAGCCAGAGAAAAACTGTTATAGCAAGTGTTATTAATCATCGCATTCGGATTGAATTTTCTGATTTTTCCGTCATCTTCCTGAGGAAGGTTAACAAAACCCGTAAATGTTCTACTTTGATCAGCCAGAGAACTTTTGACAACTGAGTTGTTACCTAGTTTTGAAGCAAAAACAACATCCATATTGCTTTTGCCCAACTGATCTTTGAAGTCTCTATAGTCATTTTCATCTTCATTTAAAAACAATATATCAAAGGCAAGAGTATTAACTTGGGCAGTGTTTACTTTCTGTACAAAATCGGAAAATATTTCGTCAGACCAGGGCCAGTTTCCGAATTCCTTAAAACTCCTGTCATCAATTCCTATAATCACTATATCTTCCGAAACATCGGCGAACCCCTGCAGCTTATCCAAAAATATTAGATTTAAACTTTTGAAAAAAGGCATGCCTGAAATTAAGAACAAAAAACAGACAATAAGGAAATTATAAAAATAATATTTGTTTTCTCTATTAAACATTATAATAATTGGGCTTAATTAACCGGTTAGTTGTCTCGTACAGATGCTACTGCGGAGGGCCTTTCGGAGATGGGTTTTTGAATACCTGCGAGAGATTTAATCCTGGAAAACGTGTTTCCTATCACATTCCCTGAATTAGACAGATCGCCATTTTTCCTCGTAACAGAGATAAAAAACCCTGCTATGAGCGTTATTATTATTAATATTATGGCTATAAGTCCTCGTTTCATGCCCCGATTATAGTAAATTATAGGGGTACAATGCAAGTTTTTCTTTTTGGGGACTATTTTGACCAAAACCCAATATTAAACCTCGCAACATTATGATATAGGTTATTATTTTTGCGGAAATCCATATCTATAAGTTTAATATCAAGTATAAATATGCTAATATGCATTATATTTATGGCGGAATCTAATACTACCGAAAGAGATGAAGAAAAAAAACTAATTACAAAGGTTTTTAATCTAAACATTCCGTATCCTAAAAAATATAAAACCATAAATAAAGACAAACCAACTAAAGAAAAAACAGCTTTGTACGTGCCGCGAATTGAGCTTGTTAAAAATAATTTATTTAGACCATCCTCATTATCTCCTAAGGTAAAAGTTACACGAAATGTTACAAATATTCTGGAAACTATTTTTAAGCATGGTAATATAGCAAAAAGATACGGAGAAAATGGTCTGGAATCGGACCCTTCACGACAGCAAATAATTGTTTATTCAGCAATAGTTTGCCAAGACAACCTTTTATGGTATCAAAGAGCAACTCCGGAAACTGCGGGAACCGACAGAAAAAAATTTCTGGGGGATTTAAGATTACAAGGAAAATTATCAATTGGATTTGGAGGACATAAAACAGAGGATGATATCGGTTTGAGCAAGGCCGAATTAACTTTCCTCCATGATTTATTACCGGTAATAAAAGATCAGCTGGCAATTCTTGTAGGACTCAACAAAGGTTTTTTCACTGAAATTGAAGAGGAGCTGGCGATAAACAGAGGAAACATTAAAGATATCAGGTTTTTAGGAGCATTCTTTGACGAAAGAATGGAAGATCCGTCAATAGAAGTTCAAGTTGGATGGGTTCATACCGGTATCGCAACTATTATTGAATTAGATCCGGAAACAACCACGAAATTAATTTTTCACACCCGTGAAACAGCAAAAGCTTGGTGGGTTCCTTTTGATAAAGTATTTGAAGATTTAAACAATAAAATTAAGGCTGCACAACAGGGAAAAGGCCCCTTGGTTGAATCATGGACGGAAATTATGATAAAGGAATTTTGGTCCGATTATTACAGTAAATAAGTATCGGGAAGGCTTCCGCACTGTTCCATTAAAAACTCATGTCTTTGCTTAAATTTTTCCCTAACTTCCGGCAATACCATCTTTTTATCCCAGTCTTTCATCGACTTCTTAACATTATCTGCCATTAGTTCTTCAAATGTTTTAGTTGGATTTTCGTACCACCACAGGCTAAAAAACGGCCCTATCAAATGAGAAGCGCCGTCGGCTGATGAAACAATTTTTACTTCAATAGGAGCTTGATTAATATCTATCTCCAGTTTTTTATCCAAAATATCAATATACTTTACAGCTTTGTCCACAAAATCAGCAGATAACCCGATATCAAGAAGCTTTCTTTTACCTGATTCCTTCGTAATATTATACTGATTCTCAAAATCAAGAATCTTCCCATAATCATGAAACCAAACAAGAAGATAAACCAATTCTCTATCTGCTTCCTTATATATATCGCAAAGCTCCATTGCAATTTTTTCAACTATTTCGAGATGATATTTAATAAACCATTTGTGATGAATAAAATTCGGATTTTTGGAAGCTTCTATAACATGACTTTTAAATTTATTTAATAATTCAGTCTTAATCACAATAGAATATTACATGTTACTTTTTGTTAGAACAATAATAATCACCCGATAAGAAAAGTATCTTGGTGGAGATGAGGGGAATCGAACCCCTGTGTTGAAAGCTTAACTATAAAAGTTTACAAGTTTATCCGAATAGTATTTTCGGCAGGAAAGTATCCGGCATACCTTTAAGCCCTGTTATAGGTTTGGCCTAACGGCTTTTGCGCTTAATGCGCTTGGCAATACTGCTCAACCGCGGCAGTACAGCCTCATTCCGGTTTTATTCTACCCGAATAAGCCTTTCCGAATAAACGCTTATGGATATGAACTCAGCACAAAAGTGCCGATTCAGGCGTATACATATGCGGGAGAATAAACTTCCGCGTAAGCATCGCTGTTAGCTGTTTTGTTTTCAGCATTTGTTTTTTGCTAATTTGGTACGAAGATCTAGCACTTCGACTTGCTTCCATAATCAAGATCTTTCAGTCAAATCCTGTCATCCCCATATTAAAAATAATTTAGCACGTGTGTTTTCAGCTATTTAAAAGTCAGTTAAACCCTCGCTTCTATTAAACTCCTTGGCTTCTCTTTCAAGATCTTTCTGAATCTGCTTTTCCTTTTCAAGGTGCTTTTTTTGGGCTTGCTTACGCCCTTTGGCTATTGCGAATTCCAATTTTACCATATTATGCTCTAATAATAAAGCTAAAGGGACGGCAGTCCTTCCTTTCTGCTGCAACATCCTTCTAACCTTTTCAATTTCCGAATTTGTAAGTAAAAGCTTTCTGGTCCTTCGCAAGTCCGACTCCAATGTTTTTTGCGACTGCTTGGAGTAGTGTCCTATATACATATTAACCGCATAAAGTTCACTCCCTCCTAAAAGCTGAACGTAAGCACCTGCCAAATTTGCTTTTTTCTCTTTAACTGCCTTAACTTCATACCCTTTCAGTACTATCCCGGCTGTAAATTTCTCTATTATTTCATAATCAAACGATGCACTTCGGTTTTTAACTAACAGCATAAGGACATTATACTATCGTTTATAAAAACAACCGATATTAATTAAAGTTAAATCCAAGAAAAGTAATCTTTTATATTAATAAGTGAAATAAATTTATTTATTACAATAATAGCGCTAACTTATGGAAGATTATCTCTTCCCACCCTTTTTCGGTTCACCCATAATCCATCCATCAACATAATGAGGCATTTTCTGGGCTAGATAGAATCCATAAATTAGCATCACAGGAGCAAATGCCACACCGAATAGAGTGTAGCCAAGAGCCTGAAGTCCTTGAGTAAATACAGAAAGTAACATTGAAACAACAAATTGAATTGTTATACCAATTACTCCCCAAATTGCGGGAATTGATAAACCATACGCTATCATTTGCTTAAACCAATTAGTCATGCTTGTCTCATTCCCGGGAATAGCACTTAAAGCAAACACTATCGGAGCGCCGATTATAGAAATAATCATCTTAAAGTAGATCACTAAAATCTTTAAGAAAGCGATTATAAACAATATCAAGCAAATCACTGCTGTGATAATTAGTGCGGGTATCACAAAAGCACTTACACCCACAGTTACAACACCGTGACCTATTAACAATATAATTATTGTGCCAATTCCTCCAGTCAATAAACTGGTACCACCACTGCCACCTGTGCCCGTACCCCAGTCTATTTTAGAAATAAAGTCGTGAAACGAGAAACCCATTGACCAACCCATGGATGCTATAGCAGCTCCAATAGGATAACTAAAGGCAATTAGAATTACCGCCAGGACTACACGCGGCAAAGCGGTTTGTGCTGTAACGTAAACTTGGGGATTAAGCTTCTTTCTGCTCATAATCATTATTCCTATTACAACCATAACTGCTGATAAAATACCGAAAGCGAAATTCCTAGTCACTTTCCAGATTCCCAATATCAGATCTAAGAACGGCCCGGAATAAGAAGATTCTTGAGCCAGGGCTTTACCGAAAAACGGAACCCGGGAAACGCTATCATTCCAGAATAATGCCAAATTAACCGGTACCGGCTCATTTATAACAATTCCTTGAATAAAATTTGCAACACCTAATAAACTTCCGGATACACTGCTCCTCGTATACTCTTCCAGATTATAAACCAATGAACCGTTGCTAGAAGTTTCCGGGCTTGGAACCTGGTTAACAGTTTCACATTGCGTCGGATCTATATCAACGCACTGCACATCATCTTTGCCTGATTGATTCATAAAAACTGCCGCACATTTGCCTACTGTGTTTGTATCCAGACCAGTTGTAAGAGTCATAGGACCACCACTAAGTCCGTATATCATTATGCTACCTGTAGTTCGTCTTAAATCCAAAGCTGGATAAGCATTAACAAATTTATCCCATAATATTTCTTCGGATTGGCATAAAGCAGGCTGGCTCGGATCTAATGCATAAACTTCCGAGTGAGAAACAACTGCTAACACTGATAAAAATGCGAATAAAAAGGAAAATAATACTAACTTTTTAAAATGTCTCCTCATAATCAATATTTTTTCATAAAGTTGAAAAAAGCACAAGAGGGTGGTTTCCAGCCCAAAAACAAGCCGTCGGGATACTTTTTTCAGAATTGAATTTTATTTCAATCCTTATTTCCATATATACATAATTGCGGTACTTGCTATAAAATAAGGTATATGAGTCCACTAATAGGATATCAAGGTAAATACCCCGGAGGTCCGCTAAGAAGAAAACCGACAGGAGGACAAAACTTTTTACAACCCAGAGAATTCAAATTTATAGGAAACAATGTTGGAGAATTTATTGACAACTACATAAGCCAGTTAAATCCATCGGAAATGCCATTTACGCCCTGGTGGGTAAAAAACAAAATAGTCGCGGATTTTGAAAGAGAATTATTTAAAGCGCAGGCAAATCCTACCGGCGACTATTCAACACAGCAAATGGAAGAATTCGGCGGCGAAGAAGCTGAAGCGGGTATACAGGGCACTTTTGGAATTGATCTGGATGTAAAAAAACTAGCCCTTGATCCTGTAGGACAGTCAAGAAAAACCATTGAAGGCTGGGCGAGAGCCGCAGCGGATCCCAAAGATATAGAGCTAAGATATTACACCCGTTTATGGGAATCAGTAACAGGAGGCGTGAACGGAGCGGCAGCCACGAGTACTTCAGGAACCGGTGCAATGGCCGCATGGGATAACCTTGTTGAAAAAACCAGGAAGATGGCCGAAGAATCACTTCAGCAAAAACCTCTTGTCAGAGCTTCCAAATCCTTAGGACTTGAAATAGACCAGCTTAGAGACCCCGGCATTGCCGGAGGTGATCCGAACCCTCTTCACTTAACAAATTTAGGCGTTATGAGGGAAAACAAATATGAAGAAAGAGCTGCAATACAAACACCGGTAACAACCGGAAGAACTATTGTTCAAAAACCCGTAACTACAGTATATGTTCAAGAGGACGTTTATAATGAAGTCAGGAAGTCGCTGATAGATTTTAAGAGAGTCAGCGGCGGATTCAGCTCAAGAGATCCCGCTTATGACGATGTGATGCAAAAAACTCTGATTGCCATTTCCGCTGATTTTGATCATCAAATAAAAAACAACTACGGAGACAATATCGATGCCTTTTTACAAGCCCACCTTGATCCTAAAATTTTATCCGGTCCGGGCGGACTTGATGCCTATAACGATATAAGAGACGGAATACGAAGTTTTCAGGCCAGAGTGGAACTGGTTGAAGCAATAGGTAATGCTGAATCAGTTGGTACAAAAAGAGTCTCTTCAGCTTTAACTAGATATATGCAGGAAGGCGGGGGATCTATTGATGCAACATCAGGAAAGGCAAAAAACATCGCTGCATTAGAGGTAAGCTTCAACTCTTACAGAAATGAGATAGACGCAGTAATGCAGCAAATCGAAGGAATAAGGAGCGGCGGGCTACTAAAAGGAGCGGAGTTAGACAAGTTCAACAATTTAATGGAAGGGTATCAAAAAACTTTAGCCGAGCTCGACTCAATGGATATTAACGTTTTGATAGGTACGCTTAATACCTCAAACCGCGTGGCAGCACAGGCAGCAAGTGCTAATTTCAGAGATAGATTCAACAGTGTAAGAAACGGCGGAATTACCGGCAGGGGCATCACCAGAGGAGACATAATACACTCCAGCTATCAAAGATCCCTGATGCAGAATCTATTTGAAGATGATTTATTAATGGGAAGTGTGCAGAGTGGTGCAGGGATAAGCAGTATTGGAAGAGTAATAAATTCGCTTGATCAAAGCGCTAATTTCAGAATGAAAAGAGCAATGCTAAGCGGAGTAGACATCAGCATTGATCGCATTGACAACCTTGCGGAAGAAATTCTTGTTAACTTTGAAAAGGGAAATTTAAATCAATATGTTTGGTCGCGTGCCAGGAAAAGGATTGAGGGATTTACGCCGGCATTTTATGCAAATAATTTTATGCGCAAATGCAACTACTTCGGACTGGCTTTCGACGTTTCTCCTTCGCCGGTTAAAAGCTACAAGTGGGCTGACAAACTTTTTAAAGGAAAGTTATCTGAACACAGATTTGACATTGAACTAATAGGTATTCCCGGAGGAGACTTATTCATTAAAGGAATTCAAGGCGGTAGCCACTTAAAGGCAGCCGGCCAGCTCTACACTTCTTGGGCGGGAAGCAAAACCATAAATGACGAGGCATTAGTACTAATGCTCAATTACGATAAGTTTGGGGGAAGAGGGTTCAAATCTCTTGCTGATGCAATGAAGGATGTTGATTTCTCAAAAGAATTAGTAAGAAGGAACGGCGGCAAAAATGTAGTACTACCCGTAACTCAGGATAAAATAAAGGATTTCAGCGACGACTTTCAGAAATTCAAAAACTGGATGAGTAAAACCTTTGCCGAAAACGGAAGAGCAGAAAAAGCTTCCGGACAGCTGGAGATGGTAAGAAGGCTTGGAAAGTATAACTCCAATTTTGACACTTATAGAATAGCTTATTCACATCTTGGGCTTATGCAGAAGCTGGCTGTTAAGTTAAATTTGCTTCAAACTGAAATAATTAAGAGATTCGGAAAATTCATCGCTCCGATTACATATGTAAAAATTGCCGTTCAGGAAGCTATTGCCAGCGCATTATATGCGACATTTGTTGGAGCAACGGGTGGGCTTGGTGCCGCCGCATACCCTGTAAGAGTAGTCTTCCAATTAATAGCCAGAAAAATTACCGATACGCTGGAAGCTTTTGGCAAAGCAATAGTAAAAATGGATTTTTCAGGATTTAAAAAACAAATAGATGTTTTTTTCTCTACCGCTACCAAAGCTATAGGGATGATATTTTTTACTTTGGTAGGATGCTGCCTGGGACCACTGCTACTGGTATCTTTAATAGTAACCAGTATATTTGTAGGAGCCACTCCACCTACAAGTCCTGCTGATACCGATATTATTACTTATATGCCTGCTCCTATGGCCACTACCGCTCAGCCCTCATTGTCTACTATAGGTACGTGTCCTATAAATAGCGGATCTAACTCTTGTACTTCATATCCAAGTTGCCACGGTAATGATTCTTATTGGTGCGGTGCTGACGGATGTACTACTCCCGCGGAAAAAACATATGCTTGTTCTTATACAATTCCTTATCTTGCAAAACCCGTCGGGGGTTTATGCCCTGATTCCGGAACTGCGGCTTGCGGTCCAAGTATTGTTTTAGCCGGACAGAATCTATGTATAGGGGCTACGCCTTTGCAACAATATTACGGATATGCCCAAGATATTACAGGTGGAGACGGAACAGTTTATCTGCCAAATCTCGGCACAGTGGAAACCTGGCATATTGCTAGCACATTCTCAATATTCAAAGGTGCCAGAGGCTACGGAGCCATTTTGACCGCATCAGATACTACACCATCACCGCCCGATAATTCCGTTAAAACTTATAAAGTTTATATGGGTCATATGGATCAATTCTGGCTGCAGGCAGGAGATACAGGTGAACCAGGAGACGGACTTGCCCAGCTTTTTACAGGAGGCACATTCAGACCTCATGTACATATGGAATTAATGATAAACGGTACACCAAGCAAACCTGAATGCTCTTTCACTTGCGGAGGAGCAGCCGCATGTCCATAATAAACAGGCTGAAATGTTGAACTATTGATTAATAAATATATATAGCTATGCTTGAAAAATTAAAACGAATTTATAATGAGCACAAAGTCCTTGTTATATCGGTTGTCATAGTTATTCTGGTTGCAGGTGTTAGCATCATTCTTTCTGAAATAGCCACAAGAGATATAGGCACCGGTCTGGCACCGGTTATAACAAAAGAAGAGGAGATAGAACAGAAACCGAAGTTTCCGTTTAACTTAGTTGAAGCATCCCCGCCCTCCGGAGACAGAAGCACTTTTGATTTTGCTGAATATTTATATTTTAAGTTCAGCGCACCGGTTGATATTAATTCTGTAAGTGTAAAAGTGACCCCTACGGTTCAAGTAAAACCCCTTGTCAATAAATCAGACCCATACACACTGATTCTGATCCCCGAAAACGGCGCTGTTTGGCAACCCAACAGAAGATACACGATTATTATTGAGTCATCTTTAACTTCTATAGACGGGGTAAGCTTATTTAAAGATATAACATATAAGTATTATAATGACCCTCCGGAATCCATTGACTTCGGCGAGGGAGACGAACACTTAAGATAAATCGTATTATTTTAAGGATTTGTAATTACGGGTCCGCCGCTTCCGCTGGTATTAGTGAAAAATTCCTTCAATTCATCCACAATCTTTTCAAATGCATCCCCGGGGCTTTGATAAGAGGTAATTCCTAAAATATTCAAAATTATCAGAATAATAGCAAAAAATCCCAAAACAACAGCCAACCCCGCTATTGCATGAGTCCAGGTTTGCTGACTTAATTGCAGACCTTTAGGATCACCCCAAGAGGTAGCAATCTTAATTGCCCCATATAAAGCAATAATCACAAACACAGCACCAACAATCAAAATCATCAAATTCATTATTCTTGCAAAAGGACATACAATTTGGGAAATTCTCGGGGCTGCGGCTTCATCACCGGTGACTGGAATATCGCAGTCCAGTTGGGCAAACGCAACATTATAATAAAACAACGTGGAAATTAAAATAAGTATTGAAATAAGTTTTTTATTTATCATATTTAAATATTAGGAACGGCATTGGTTATATTTGGGTTAGTCACCCCCAACAATGCTACCAAAGCATTTTTTATAACAAATATTCCCAAAGTAACCATCCCGGTTATCGCACCCCACAAAAATCCCTGCCAAGCTCTACTGGCGTTTTTAGGATCCCCCGAGCTGTTCACATACAATATTCCGGCATAAGCAATACTAAGAAGTGAGATGGAAAAACTGACCCCCATCATTATGTTCAGAATCAATCCCAATATATCTCCAATTGAAGTTTGATTTTTCAATGTATCACTTATTGATTCGGGAATTAAATCAAACATACACTTTAAATCTATCAAAAAAAAGTAATAAAATCTATCATAAAGCAGAAAACAAAAAAAGATAGTGCAGTCTTAAAAATCCGTAACACCTGGAACTCCTGTCCAAGTAGCACCGAGCATCCTGGGAATTATCAATCTAATAGTAGTGAAGGCAAACATAATAAAAGCCCCTATACCGCAATATAAAAGCCAAGTATGTGCAGTATTGGTTTCTTTTGGATCCCCTTTGGAATTTATATATTTAATAATTGCTAGAGTAGCCGCAACAAAAACCAGAGCCCAGCCTACTCCAAGCAGAATATTTGTTGCCACTCCAAACACCTTGGATATGCTATTTATATTACCACCCAGTGGATCTTCTATGTTAGGATCTACTCCGGCAGCATAAACTTTTTCGAGTAAATTCATATTGATGAACTTTCTCCTCCGGTTTTTATTCCGGAGGAGCTGATTTTCACTAATTTAAATTTCAATCTGTCTTTTACCTGAATATATTAGTTAAATATATCTATTTGGTTGTTCCCTATTTGATTGTTAGTCCCTAATCCGACTAAGTTGAATAATATCACTCTCAAAGTTGTTAAGAAGAACAATCCTATACCACCAATTGCCGCGGCGGTAAGCCACTGCCTGGCAGCATCGGTTGCTTTTGCTTCTCCCTTTGACATTATGTATTGAACTAAACCCAGACCAAGCATTACAAAAACCAAAGCCCAGCCCACACCCAGTATAATGTTAACAACTAAGGCGAAAATATCTCCCAAGTTCTCTATTCCGGGGACAGACGGTACGTTCACAGTTGTTTGAGCGTACACTTCTTGAACTAATGACATTATACTTACACCTCCTTCTAATTAATAAATATTAAATATCTGCACCTAATAATGAGGATATTATAACTCTCAAAATAACGGCAGACAATAAAACAAACAATAACCCTACAACTGCAGCAGTCAAATCCTCTTTTGCTTCCGTCACTTTTGCAGGTTCACCCTCACTTGTCATTATTGTATAACCGGCCTTAATTACCATAAATGCGCCAAATGCCACACCAATCGGGAATAAAATTCTATATAAAACAGTAACAATCTGTTCGAGATTTAAAATTGGACCGGTGTATTCAATTAGAGGCGGAATACCCCAATCAAAAGTATCTCCACCGCATTGGTATCTCCCTCCTGTAGTTGCAACACAATTGACTGGATTACCTGATCCGTCAGGGCAGCAAGAACTATCCGCCGCACCTCCGCAGATATTTCCCCACGATTTGCAGGAACCGGAAGTCTTTCTTTCGCAAAGGGAACCGCCGGGAGCAGAATATCGGTATTTACATTCCACAGAACCTGTTATACAACAAGGTTTACCCCACGCACTGCTACAGTCTTCACCAATATTTGCACACTCTCCAGCTGCTCTAGTTTTACAAAATCTGGTTCCGGTCGTACAACTACCGGAACAGCAATCCCCGCAAGAGCCGCCCACAGCCTCCACATTAGTCCCGTCAGGTATGCAGGCACATATTCCATTAGAGGGATCACAGTAAAATGACTTACATTCCGCACCGGTATCGCATTCAACACCATTAGCATTTCGTTCCGGGTTGCACTGTGCCCGCTGCAACAACACCGAATCTGTTCCCGAATAATTACTCACAAGTCCCCAACTTTCAAGTACCAGAGTAACCAAAACCGGCCCGGTAGGTGCTTTGCTGAATGGAACAAATACAGTTTTCTCAAAACTTGCTCCGATGGATATATTACAAGAGTACGGAGCTTCTCCACTTACTCTTCCAGTTTGAGTAACGCCTTCAACCGCTGTCACTGTGTAGTCTATAGTATGTGGATATGGAGAAGTCTCCCCGCCGCCTTCCGCACTAATTTTTACAGTTACACCTCCGGCAGTGCAGCTATCAACACTCATATCTACTTTACTCGGATCAATAGGACAAGCGAAAACATCCTTATTTAATATAAACGGTAGAAATATAAAGACTAAAAAAAGAAAAACTGCCGCTTTTATCTTAAATTCCTTTAATAAACGCATTAAAACCACTATACAATAAATATAGCACGCTCAAATATTTTGTGAAGCCATGAGAACTTAAAAAATACGATATAATAACCATATGCCCGCCAAAAAGTACGCGATAGTCTCAATATTTTTAATTATAGCCTCAACATTCGCATTAACCGCATTTGCCAAAAGCTCTAAAAGCACTTGTACAACTGAGGCAGAATGTGCAGAAAAACTTGAAGACGCCAACGAAGAAAGAGAAGAAAAATCAAGATTGCTTGACAACCTCAACAGTAAAATTTCCGATCTGAACAAAAAAATAACAGGTCTGGGGCAGCAGCTTGGCGTGACAACCGAAGAAATCATAGAAATTGAAAATGAAATAAAAGACTTGGAGCTGGAGCTGGAAAAAATAAACTACAACATTGCAAACAGACAAGCTGCATTGGAGGATAAAATAAAATTCAGAAACAGCATTATAAGAAGCTATTCAAAAAAATCTCCTACTTCAGACTTGGAAATTATTCTCGGATCGGCTTCAGAGGTCGAGCTGGGTTTAACTGGATTTCAGTCATACACACTCGATTATATTTACAGCAAAGTAATGTCTTCAGAAACATTAAAAATAATAGATTTTCTGAATTCGGAAATAAAAAATTTCGAACAGAATAAAATGGACGCCGAGAACGCCAAAAATGAACTGGAAAAATCCAAAACCGACTTGTTAGTCCTTAAAAATAATTTGGAAACTCAAAAAAATCAAAAGGCAAGTGAAATCAGCGAGGTTTCTGAAGAAAAACAGGAAACAGAAGAAGACCTGGCTTCGATTCAGGAAAGAATAGACAAACTTAGTGCAGCCCAGAAAAGCATTATAGACGCTAAAAGCGGTGCGGGAACCGAAAGCGTGGGAAATTACCAGGCTCCGGAATATAAATTGCCGGATCCTCCTTTCTCTCCGGCTTTCGCGGCCATGAGCTACGGCGCTTATACTCACTACAACGGAATGAGCCAGTATGGGGCAAAAGGCAGAGCAGACGGAGGGCAGGACTACAAAGAGATACTAAAGTTTTACTACAAGGTCGGAGTTAAAAAGCAGGATGATTTCCCCGGAAAAATCAACGTTCAGGGATACGGGGAAATAGATTTCCAAAAATATTTGTACGGAATAGCCGAAATGCCCAGCGACTGGCACGAAGACGCTCTAAAAGCCCAGGCTATTGCAGCAAGAACCTACGCATACAAATCCAAAAAACCTATTTGCACATCACAATCCTGCCAGGTATTTTTAAAAAGCAAATCCGACAACCCTCCTGCCAAATGGAAAAAAGCGGTGGACGACACAAAAAACGTCATTCTGGACGGAGCTTCCACCTCTCAGTATTCTTCTACAACCGGCGGATATATTAATAATGTGGGATGGGATAAAGCAGGCGGAAGCTGGCCGGGCGACGCCTATGAAAAAAAAGCCAAGTCTCCCTGGTTTTATAAAGCCTGGTTTACAAAAACATACAACGACAACTCCGACAAATGCGGCCGCTCCAGCCCGTGGCTGAGTGAAAAAGAAATGGCGGATATATTAAACGCAGTTACTGTATTTGAAAAAGGCAACAGCTCTGACAGAAGCAGAGTGTCGCCCGTAACTACAAAATGCTGGGGAGGAAATCCTTATTCAGTAGACAAAATGGCAGATAGAGCTGACGAATTAGGCAATAAATATACCAGTATTTCAAGTGTAGATACCGACATAGGCACCAACGGCAAAACTATTAAAATAACATTTCAAACCAACAGCGGGAGTTTTTCTATAGACGGTGATGAGTTTAAAACCGTTTTTAATCTTAGAGCCCCCGGATTTATCTCCTTAAGAAGCAGGCTTTACGATTTTATTAAAAAATAAAGCAACCAAATTCCCTTTTCATAATATATAATCTCCTAGTGCGGAAGCTACTAAATAAACATTTCAGAATAGAATATTTAATACTCGTCGTGGTAGGAATGATGCTGTTATACACATTTCCTTCGGATCCGGATTTCGGCTGGCACTATAAATATGGTGAATACATCGTAAACAAAAGAGAGCTTTTGACAGAAAATATTTTTAGCTATACATATACTGATTACAAATGGTCAAATTCATACTGGATTTCGCAAATAATCTTATATTCAGTTTTTAAATTGGCGGGACCGGTGCTAATGAGCCTGTTGATTGGTTTTATTATCAGTTTTTTAATTATTTACCTACTGCAAAAAATAAACGGACCCACATCACTATTAGGAAAAACCGCTTCAGCTTTAATAATTTTTATCACTCTAAGCTCGTTTCAGGTAACAATCCGACCTCTGCTTTTCAGCACCGTTTTCTTATTATTTCTCATATATGTTCTGATAAAAAAAGAAAAGTATGTATTTATGCTTCCTTTGCTTTTTCCGCTTTGGGTAAACATGCACGCGGATTTTACGCTGGCTCTTTTGATTTTGGCATTATATTTTGCTTCAAAAACCTACACTGAATTAAAAAACAAGTCACTTAAAAAAATTGAACTGGTAAAAAGGATTTCAATTTATTCTCTTTGTCTGGCGTCTACAATGCTAAACCCAAACGGAATAGAACTATGGATGACCTTAATAAACGATGCCGCCCACTTTAAAGACTATCTTGGTATTTCTGAGATGCTGCCTTTAAATTTGACCGTATCCAGCGTTACTATGATTAATATGGTTTATATGTCTTCTTCTTTAATACTGGCTTCAGCTCTTATTAGCAATAAATTATATAGAATTAACAATCCTTCACGTTTTGATAAAAAGTTCCAGTATTGGTACGTCGCTTCGGTAGTAATATTTTTTATCTGGTCAATAAGATCTGTTTATTTTTTTAGAATACTCGTAATTTTGGGGGTGTTTTCGGTTGATTATTTATGGGGAAACGTAACAGTATTACTCCTTCAAAGAATAAACAAACCGTTCTTGTATACAATATCAAATTTTATCGGGAGTATATTTTTTCCCGTCTTATTGCTATTTTCCGCCGAATTGTTTTTCAAAAGTCTTGACACAACATTATCGACCGATAAATTCTGCAAAAAAACCAAATACCCGTGCGGAGCTATAACTTACCTAAAACAAAACAAATTAGAAGGAAACATGTTCAACCACTACAATTTCGGAGGTTTTTTAATTTGGCAGCTTCCTGAGCATAAAACTTTTATCGACGGAAGAATGCCCTCCTGGAAAAACGGGGAAGGATTCTTATTTAAAGAGTACAACGAAATTATTACAAGCCCGACGGAAAACTACGACAAACTCAAATATTTAGTGGACAAATACAATATTGGATTTATATTGGATTACAAGGGCAGCAAATTGTATAAATTTTTAATAGATGAAAAAGGCTGGAAAGCAGTTTATAGCGATGAGGTGTCTGCTGTATTAATTCAATAGGTTAATTCTCATGTTGTTTTTAATTACAGTATCAATGTATTTTATTTCTTTCCTGGTTTTATCTTTTATTTCATTTTCCAGACAGTCATATATACAAACAAACATCGAAAACATGTCAATGGAAAATATTATGGCAGTAGCATCTGTTTTCACTCTATTAATCGGTTTATACCTTTTTTTAACATTGCGGAATAAAGTCAATTTAAAACAAAAATCCATTATAGTTTTAGCAGCGGCAATTATATTTTTACTTTTTATTACTCCCCCATTATTAAGTGTGGATATTTATGCATATGTTATTTATGCCAAATCCATGGCAACTTCGAATATAAATATATATTCAAACTCTTTATCAGACTTAGCATCAAATCCATGGATAAAAGAGATAAACGTTTGGTGGAATACATTGCCTGCAGCGTATGGTCCTTTGTTTTACTTTATAATTATGCCTATTGGATTGGCAGGAAATATACTTACTGCTTCTTACTTGTATAAAATAGTAAATATTATTTTCTATATATTTACGCTTTTTCTGTTAAAAAAATTAATTAATTTATTGTCATTGGATTCCAAAATATTCTATCTGTTCCTACTAAATCCATCCCTGCTAATACACGTTTTTTTAGACGGGCACAATGATATTCTAATTATATTTTTACTGCTCCTATCAATTTACTTTTTAATTAAAAATAAAAACGAATACGCAGTTATTTCAAATTCATTATCGATCTTGATTAAATATATTCCGGTTATTTTTCTCCCGGTTTTTGTATTTAAAAACGGTAAAAATTATGTATCAAACGTTTTAAAAACTATACTAATTACAGCAGTTCTAATAACTATTTCCCTCATCCCGTTATTTATAAAATGGGAAAACACTAAAATAACAGACCCTTTAAATGGTTTAATGCTTTTTTATATCAATCCGCAGGCAGGATGTTTGTACAGGTGTTCTCCTTTTATTGCTCTATCAAATAGTCTGTTTTTAAATAACGCATCGTTTTTTAGATTAATTACATATACTGCCGCCTATTTATATTTTATTTACCGGTTTTTATATAAAGTTAGCGAACCGGTTAAATTTATGTTCTGGTCATTCGTCGGCTTTTTGTTTTTATATATATCGTGGGTCACACCCTGGTATGCGTTAGTTCCTATAACTTTGAGTTTTCTTTTATTCAAAGAACAAAAGTATATTTATTTAAATGTTTTGCTAACGGCTTATTCACTGTGGCATTATTTTTTCATATGAATACAAAAAGAGAAGTATTTTTTATAACAGGCATAATAGTAGTATTTTTTACTTTGATCTTTCTCTTCAACTATGTTTTGGAAGTCAAAGAAATTACTCTGTCTTCCCACGAAGATTATATTAAATTAACCCGCTCCTTACTGCAAAACCGCCTGGATTTAGATAATCCGGATACCGATTATGTTTTATTTAATAACAAGTACTATTGGCACTTAGGTCCATTCCCTAGTATTTTTTTAATACCATTCGTAGCTTTTTCTGAGCAGATATTGACAATTGACTTTAAACAGGGGTATATTCAGTTTTTTATCACCCTGGCAATCTTTTTTTTAATTTTAAAGCTGGCGAAATTTAAAAAATTCAGTAATTCTGATTCGGCAATTCTGGCCTTTTCTTTTATATTTTCGACCGTCTACATCTACAACGCTTTCATGGCTTGGAGCTGGTATTTTCTCCAAACATTTACAGTGCTTTTCAGCTTCTTATCACTGCATGAATTCTATGGCAAAAAACGGTGGTGGCTGATAAGTTTATATATGGGAATATTGTTGATGTCCCGCCCCACCTCCGCCTTAATCATTATATTTTTTATACTCTCAATCCTTTTCGATAATGCAAATGTGTTAAAAAAACGTTTAAAGTACTTTTTAGTTTTGTTATTCTTTCCGGTTCTGTCTATTGCATTTTTACTGCTATACAACTATGCCAGATTTGAAAATCCTTTTAACAGTGGATATACCATGGTAAATAACTGGTATTTGACCGATGAACAAAGGTTTGAACTTATAAATTTGGGATTATTTAAACTAGAAAACATTCCGTCAAATATTTACTATTATTTTCTCAAAGGTCTTGATCCGGTGCTGTTAAACAGAGGCAATAACCTGATTTTAGTGCCACCATTTGTAAAGGTCAGTTTTCCGGGAACAAGTCTTTTTATAGTTTCACCAATCTTGCTGTATGTCTTTAAATTAAGAGAATTGAATAAAGAACAAAAGTTCAGCATAATTTCCATTGTAATAACACTTTCTATCCTGCTGACTTACTATTGGCCGGGCTGGCTGCAGCTGGGCCCGAGATATACATTGGATTTCCTTCCACTTCTTTACTTGCTGCTTTTAAGTTCATTTAAAGACCAAAAAGTTACAAAAGCCACCAAACTGATTATAATCTTAAGCGCCTTCTTTAACGTATATCTATACGCGGGCACTCTATTTAAAATGTTATAATCAAGCCATGATAAACCCCTTTTCATCGCGGGTGACAAATCCTAAAAGTTCAAGATATGACGGCGAAGATCAGGATGAGCAGATACTTTATGTATTGCGCAAAGCTTTTATAACCAACTACAAATGGATTTTGACTACAGTTTTTTTTGCACTGTTTCCTTTTTTACTAAACTACTTTTTCTTGTCTCTCAACGGCAGAACCCCGGATTTTATTCCCGCCAGACTGATTTTTATTGTAAATATATTCTGGTATTTATTTTTATTCGGTTTTGTATTTGCCAATTATATTAACTGGTATTTCAATATATATTTGATTACCAACAAAAAAATTATTGATATGGACTTTGTGGGAATCTTATATAAAAACATTTCAGAGGCTCCCTTATCAAATATAGAGGATGTCACTTCAAATATCAGCGGAGCATTCGGCACCATTTTCAATATTGGACACGTACTAATACAAACTGCAGGAGAAAAAACAGAATTTGAGTTCTACAATGTTTCAAATCCCTCAAAAGTAAGGGACATTTTGTCTGATTTTGTTATGGAGGAAAGAAAAAGACATGGACATCAATAATGTACTTCCGCAACTATTTACTTTAGGAGGGTTCGTTAAACTGATAGAAGTGTTAATTGTTATTATCCAAATTATTTACACTGTTTTCGCGTTTTTAATTACCCGTCAGGTTAAGCTGATGAACCACAGTTTTCATACTGATACCAGTGTGGTCTTCGGGACAATTGCTTGGATCCATTTTCTTTTTGCAGCCGGATTTACAATACTTTCATTCTTAATTTTATAATCATATGAACAAAAGATTTACTGCCAAAATCCAAAATATTAAACCGAGTATTGAAAGTTCGTCAAATATTGTAAGCGACAATATAGTTGTAATTCCCGAAAGTGCAGATTTAAAGGCAAGAAAAGGCTCGGTATTTGCAACATTTTGCATTAAAAGTGAAATTCCTAATGACTCGAAACTGATTACAAAAATTATTACGGATATTTTAAATGAAACTTATTACCAGTCGGAAAATATATCACCTATACAATCTATTGAACGGGCTTTGTCGGATATTACGGAAAAAATTTTGAACCTGCCTTCGGAACAGATCAGATCGTTATCCGGAGGGGTAAAAAAAGAGGTCAGCATTGATATACTTACTGCGGTTTTGTGGGGAAATGTAATTTACATAGTCCAATACGGAGAAGGCAAAGTTTATTTAATCAGGGACGGTTTTCCTAAAACAATAGAAACATTAAATGAGGGCAACTTTTCCGCCGCCTCCGGTTTTATAAAAGAAGATGATGTAGTAGCTCTTTGTACACCAAAATTTGCAGAATTGGTTCCGCTGGAGAAATTCTTAAGTCAGCCGCTTCTCGGCGCAGATTTACCACCGGACGCATCCAGCCTGGTACTTAAATTTATCGAGGAGGTAACATTTTCGGAAAAGGAAACCATAAAATTTTACGACGAAAAAGCCGTAAAGAAAAAGAGCGCTCCACAGTTATTTAAAATTGATAAAACGGGAATTTTGAAATTCCTCAAAAAACAGAGATTCAAACTTTTTGTCGGATCAATTGTGCTACTGATGGTAGCATCTATTCAAACAACTTTAACCAGCAAAAGCGAAGATTCAGGAATCAAAGACGAAAATGTAATGGGAGAATCTACCCAACAGTTGACGGAAGAAACTTCTCAAATAGAAACATTGCCTGAAGTAGAAACCTCAAAAGACGCCGAAACTAAAACAACCAGAGTGAAAGACCCGCCCATATATAATATTAAAATAACTGAACCTACAGCGGAAACCTCGGAAATAGCGGTACTTGATGATAACGTTATTGTGTCTGATAACTCATCAGGCAAGTTATATATTTCAACTATAAATACACCTAAATATGAGAAGTACAGCACATCGTTTGACGGAATTAACTCGCTTTCATACGACGACGGTAATTTGAGCTTCAGCGATAAAGAAGGATATAAGGTTTATAGCATTGTGATTGATAAAGTTTTGGAATCTTACAGCAAAGAAGGCTTAAATAAAACCGCCACTTATCTGGATTTTGTGTATTCGCTGGAAGACGGAAAAATTATTAAATATACAAAAGAGAAAAACGAGTTGTCTCCAAGCTTGTGGGCGCAAAGCGAAGAATTTACAGATGCAAAATCGCTATCCGTAGCTACAAGCATTTATGTAATTACAGGGGATGGTAATGTAATGAAACACACAAGGGGAATTAAGGACGATTTTGAAATAAAAGGTTTGGACGCTCCGCTTAAGCGTGCGGCAGAAGTTGTAGCTTATTATAACTTTGACAACATTTACATAGCAGATCCGGAAAATAAAAGAATTATTGTAATAAACGAAAACGGAGAACTTATTAAACAGTTAAAACACATTAACCCTGAGCACTGGCAGAACATCAAAGACATCTCAGTTGATCCTGAAGAAGAAAAGCTGTTTGTTCTGGACGGCAGCAAAGTATTTGAAGTAAACTTGTGAACTTATTTTATATTTCATGCTCAAATCCCACCAATAACTTAACCGCTTTATATATTCCTTTCACCAATATGTCTATATCATTCTCATCGTTGTATAAGTAATAACTGGCCCTGGTAGAAGAAGACAATTCCAATTTGTTATGCAGAAGCATTGCACAATGCATTCCGGATCTAACCGCCACCCCCTCCGAATTCAAAATCGAAGCAAGATCGTGGGGATGAATATTTTTTATAGTAAAAGAAACCAGACCGGTTCTGTCTTCGGGATTTAAAGATCCCAAAATGTCTAAGCCCGGAATTTCCGACAGTTTTTTCAAGGTATAAGTGTTTAATTTAATTTCGTGCTGCCGGATATTTTCAATTCCCAAATCATTTATATATTCAAGAGCGGCCATTAAGCCAACCGCGTCAGCAACATTCGGAGTGCCGGCTTCAAATCTCTCCGGAATATTAATCAATTCTCTGCTTTCTAAACTAACCGATAAAACCGTTCCACCTCCCAGTTCAAACGGTTCAAGATTTTCCAATAAATTATATTTTCCCCACAAAACTCCGATTCCCATAGGTCCTAAAACCTTATGGCCGGAAAACGCATAAAAATCACACCCCAAACTTTGGACATTTACTTTAATATGAGGAGCGGCCTGCGCTCCGTCAACCACTACAACCGCACCTACCTCGTGAGCAATTTTAGAAATTTCCTTAATAGGAAAGATTGTCCCCAATACATTCGAAGCGTGAGCCAAAACTACCGCCCTCACTCTTTCATCCATTATTTGAGACACCTTTTCCGCGTTAATCCTGCCTTGTTCATCAGGACATAAAGGCACAATCTCAGCACCCTTCTGCTGAGCTAACCTCTGCCAGGGAAGAAAACTGCTGTTATGTTCCGAAATCAGTATAATAATTTTGTCTCCTCTATTTATATTCTTCTGACCCCAACCGTAAGCAACCATATTCAAAGAATCGGTAGAATTTTTTGTAAAAATTACTTCTTCTGTTTTTCCTGCTCCAATAAATTTTGCCGCAGCCTCCCGCGACTTTTCATACAAAGACGTGGCTTCATCCCCCAAAGTGTGTACTCCCCTATGCACATTGGCATTGTGATTCTCGTAATAATCTCTTATAGCATTTATAACTTGAACTGGTTTTTGGGAAGTTGCGGCATTATCCAGATACACCAGTCTTTTTCCGTTTATTTCACGGTTTAAAATTGGAAAGTCTCTTTTTATCTTGTTTATATCAATAGACATTATACTTTAATATTATCCTTTATTTTTTCCCGAATTTCAGGATCCAAAATCGTCGATAAATCCTTTTCGAAATAGCCTTCCACAATCATTTTCACCGACTCATCCCGGGTAATACCCCTGCTCATCAAATAATATATCTGTTCTTCGCTTATTCTTCCTGTTGTAGAACCGTGCGATGCCTTTACATCGTCGGCGTCTATTTCCAGTATAGGCTGAGAAGTGTTCTTAGTGTTGTCGCCAAGCACCAGTGTGCTGTTTTCCAAAAAAGAAGATGTACCCTGAGCTTTTTTATTAATTATTATTTTTCCTATATAAGAGGCTTCAGTGTTGCTGTACAAAACTCCTTTTATTTTAGTTATACAAGAGGTACGCGGTAATTTATGCAAAGCAGTGGTGGTCAGTTTTAACTTGTTGCCCGGTTTTAAACAAAACAGTCCTAAAATTTCGGCGGAAACCTCTTTTCTTTCAAAAGAAAACACGATATCCAAAGCTGTATCGTTATCCAGGTTTTTCTGACCAGAAAGACCCAGCACAAACTGCGTATCCTCAACAACTTCAATAGTCTGATTACCTTTGGGAGTCAACAATACAGTTTTCATTATAGAGTTGATAAAAACTTGGCGTTTGCCAAATAATTATCCTACGGACCCTTCCATTTCCAGCTCAATAAGCCTATTCAGCTCAACTGCGTACTCCATAGGAAGTTCTTTAACGATAGGCTCTATAAATCCGGACACAATCAGACTCATGGCTTCTGCTTCGGTCAATCCGCGGCTCATTAAATAAAACAGCTTTTCTTCTCCGACTTTGCTGACGGTGGCTTCGTGCTCAATATTCGCGGATGATTCGTTAATTTTCATTGTGGGATATGTGTCTGATCTGGATTCCGAATCTAAAATAAGGGCGTCGCATTCCACCCTGCTTTTAGCATTTTTTGCGGAAGGTGTAACGCTAACCATTCCTCTATAGCTCGTTCTTCCGCCGTGCACACTCACGGACTTTGAAACAATCATGGAAGAAGTATTGGGGGCAAAATGAAACATTTTAGCCCCGGCGTCCTGGTGCTGGTTTTTATTCCCCGCGTATGCTATTGATAAAACTTCACCGTGGGCGCGTTCGCCTACCAAATAGCACGAAGGATACTTCATAGTGACAGTAGAGCCTAAATTCCCGTCGATCCATTCCATAACAGCGTCGCTTTCTACCCTTGCACGCTTGGTAACTAAATTGTAAACATTTTGGGACCAGTTCTGTATAGTTGTATATCTAAATCTTGCGCCTTTTTTAACTATAACTTCCACTACAGCAGCGTGCAAAGAATCCGATGAAAATACGGGGGCTGTACAGTTGTGAACAGCAACAGAGTTCGCCACATAAGATTCGTCCTCTTCAACACTAAAATTGAATACATCTACATTCTCAACTTTTCTCTTTTCTATTTTTTTAATAGGCAAATACGCATAATTCTTATCAATAAAAAACGAGGTAGCTCTTTTATGTGAGTTTATAGTTGAATTGACTTCTATTCCTACAATTTTACCAAAAGGAATCATATACTCACCGGTTATGCCTAATGTAAACATATCTTTACGAAGTTCTTTTTCGCGATTTCTCTTATTAATAAAAGATAAAATTCCAAGACGTAATAATATGTCTCTAATTTGTAATACTAAAACCGGTGAGGTGGTGTTAATTCTGAATAACTCTTTTCTACCGTGTTTATTAATTTTATTATAATAATTACCGTCACCCCGGAAGTACCCTTTAATAAGTTCTTTCTGGTTCTCTAAACTTCCTGAAACAACCCAGTCCGGTATACATTTTGACACAGACGAACTGCCGAAGACTTTAAATACTCTAGCCACTTCTGCCGAGCTAAAAACGAGTTCAATTCCGGCTCTATCTTTATAATTAAAAACATTATATTTATTTATGCCAAAAACTTTATTCATTAAATACTTAACGTCGTCTACAAAATTCAATTCTTCACTGTTAAAGGAAAATCTAATATAACCTCTATCTTCAATACTACCCTCGGCTAGATAGTATCCAATTAATCTAAATAACTCCGCCCGTAAAGGAAGCTTTATTTTTTTAATTACTTTTTTATAGATAATTTCACTTTCTGCAACTGTATCCTCGCATAAAACCTTGTTAATAGGCATTGCCAAATATCCCTTCTTTGCAAGGTTCTTAGCCTCTATCCATTCGGGGTTATAAATCTTATTTCTTTCGTTTGCAAGTTTGCGGGATACAAACAAAAACGGATGTTCTTCGGTAACTTCTATTGTTTGCGCAGGTATTCCCCAAACATCTATTTTATATAAATCACCGGTGTAAGGACGTTTTTGAATGTGATGGACTTTTTTATATCTCCCAACGTGAGTCAAAACTTCATCTCCAACATTTACATCTTCAATATTCTTGTAACCGTTCTTTAAAGTAATAGTATGACCCTTAGTAAAACATCCCTCCACGTAATGACCGTAGCTTCCTTCGTCTGCGACAATTAAAGTCCTTTCAAACTGGCCCATATTCTGGGCGTTGATTCTAAAGTATGCCTGCAAAGGTCTTTTAACCGTTACTCCTTTAGGAATGTATACAAAAGATCCGCCGGACCATACTGCGCTGTTTAGAGCCGCAAACTTATTATCATTTGGAGGAATGATTTTCCCGAAATACTCTTCAAAAAAGTGAGGATACTTTTTTAACGCTTCATCAGTCCCCATAAAAATCACACCGTCATCTTCCAGCTCTTTTCTCAAAGACCCGTAAATTACTTCCGAATCATATTGTGCTTTTATACCCGACAAAAACTCCCTTTCCGCTTGAGGAACACCCAGTCTTTCAAATGTTTCTTTCATTTCATCCGGCACGTCCGCCCAGGTTTTCTTTTCTGACTGAAGCGGTTTTAAATAATAATAAATGTTATCAAAATCTATTTTAGTTAAATCAGCGCCCCACATCGGCAGAGGTTTTTCCAAAAATGTTTTATATGCGTTCAGCCGAAAAGTAGTCATCCACTCTGGTTCGCCTTTCATAGCGGAAATCTGCCTTACAACTTCCTCATTCAAGCCTTTTTCGGATTTATAAACATAATTTTCCGGCATATGAAATCCGTACTTGGTTTCATAATTTTCGTTCACCAGCACTTTGGATTTCTTTTTTATATTCTGTTTCGGATCGTGTTTATCCTTGCTCATTTTTTGGTATCTTCCTGAAATTTATACTATTTTAAACAGCTATATTGCACTTCCAACTGATTTCTTAATTTGTTGGTAAAATAAAATCATACCCGTTCTCCTCTATCTGATGAGCCAGATCCTTTCCTCCCGATTTTACAATTCTTCCGTCTTTTATTACATGAACCGTATCAGGCTCCAGATATTTAAGAACCCTGGAATAATGAGTTATCAAAAGTACGGACATGCCTTTTTCTTTGTGCAAGTAATCAATGGCATTAGTAACAATTTTCAAAGCGTCTATATCCAATCCGCTGTCGGTTTCATCCAGAACGGAAAGCTTAGGTTCTAAAATAAGCATTTGGAGCATTTCCATTCTTTTCTTCTCCCCGCCCGAAAAGCCTTCGTTCAAATACCTGTTCACTAAACCTTCATTCAAATGTAGCAACTCCATTTTTTCTTTTAAAACTTTTCTAAACGCTACAGGAGAAAGTTTCTCGTTGTGTCTTTTGTTGTAAAGCATGCGAAGATAGCTGGAAATATTTACTCCGCTAATTTCACTAGGGTACTGAAAAGATAAAAATAAACCCAAGCCGGCTCGTTGATCCGGCTCCAGTTCCAGCAAATTCCTATTTTCAAAAAAAACCGTTCCTTCATCTGCAGTATAGCCTGGATGCCCCATTAATACCTGCGCCAGTGTGCTCTTTCCCGATCCATTGTGGCCCATTAAAGCGTGAATTTCTCCGGATTTAACCTCAAGGTCTATTCCGTTGAGTATCCGATTCTCTTCAATACTAACCTTTAGATCATTAATCTTGAGCATATCTTTTAAAGTCTACTTCACTAAAAATGCACGGAACATCTTTATGCTTGCACATTTTTGTTAAAGAATAATAAACTTCCTTTCCCTTCTTTTGGCCAATGACTATGCCTGCATCTTCCATTTCTTTTAAGTGGTATGAAACCGTTGGCTGTTTAAGTTTAACCAAATCTACAATTTCCGAAACATTCGCCGGACCGGAATTAAACAAATAAGTATATATCTCCATTCTGGAAGGAATACCAAGAGATTTAAAGCAATTAGAACATTTCACCTCGGTCTGAATTTTATTATGCACGTATTGATGGTAGTCTATATGATGCGTGTTGTCAAAATTGTCAAAGTCGGATTAAAAAGGAGTTAGAATGACCAGTCGCCCATTAACTCACCTACCTTATCCATATAATATTCGCCCAAGGCCGGCCCGCCTCTACCAATATCCAGACCCATACACGCACCATTTTGTGGATCCTTTTCTTTTTCAGCCTTGCAATCATATGTGTAAATTTGCCCCACATTAAAATCATTTTCATAAGGAGGTCTGAATTGAGCGTAAAACTGCGATCCTGCATAGCCGGATTCATCGTTTTTATTAAAACCTTCAATATTGAATTGAATTCTTATTGGGTATTCTACAGTACCGCATACAGGAATATCTGCACTACCGTAGGTTTCCTGCCTATTGGAATAAGAACAACAATCACCTGGATTTGCTACATCATTAGTTGGATCATCATCAGCTTGGGCTTCGCAATAGGATCCACAATCCGTATCTTTACATGCATCTGTTGTTGATACGGTGCACGAATCACCGCCAGGAATAGTACAAGGCCCGCTTGCTTTTTTTTCATCAAAATTAGTTACATTTAATCCGAAAAAGTTTGCAAAAAAGTCTCCCAGCCATCCTAATACATCAAATATACTTGTATTTACGCCCTTGGTTTTAAATTCTGCAGCAACACTTTGTTCTCCCGGGAATTGATCACTTATAAATTCACCTCCCGAGCACCATTCACAATCAGAAGCTCTGCTATAGTTATTATTGACTTCAGCAACACCTGTATCATAAAAATTATAAACGCAATTTGCCGGTAAAGGCCCGTTGGCAGAGATTACAAAAGTGCCCCTACCTCTTTTAGGAAATCTCGCATCTTCGCTGGGTTCAGGATCCCCATCGGGTCCAAAATCAACGCCAAAACCTCTATAGGGTGTGCTAAACACTGCAGCTCTGGATCTTTCAACTAAACCATGAACAGGACTCAAATTAATTTGGTTTTTAAACTTTCCGAAAGTTTCATAGGAACCTACAGGGGTTGTAATTATATCAACACTTTGAAACGGCTTTTCATCACTATTACTATGCGGCTGCTGCTTTTGCGCTTCCGGCGGCGGAACCAATTCATCTGGAACATCATTTATAACGTGATTAGCTATTTTATTTTGAGAATGCAACCTGCCACCCGTATAACACATTGAATAAGGAAAACATTCGACAGGCAGCCTATAATTATTTTTATTAGCTAAACCCTCCGAGGTAGGTGGCTGTATCTCATCAAAGTACACTGTTTGGTCTGCAGGGCAGTCAGTCCCATCTGAATAAGGATCCAGACAGCAAACAGGAGTTGTAGCAGGAGATGTGACCATTGAATTACATTGGTCCTCCCAGTCATACGGCGTAAACATATTACTTGATACACCACCGCACATTCTTTGATTTACAGATAAACTATAATTGGGATCTGAAATTGGGTAGTTACCCTTACAAATGTTGTCACATGGCGGAATAGCTGTATCAAGCTGTTCACTGTATGGAGCAGGAACAACCATGTCACACCATGGGTTTCCAGCTAAAAGCCTGTCACCAGCGTTTGGTATAGCCGCTATATCCTGCGATTCAATAGTTAGCTTCTCCCATAATTCAGTTTCCACGCGTGAACCTTGCAAGTTATCTTGAGGAAAATAATTCACGGGATCGTCCGGTGGAGGCTTGCAATTATTACTTCCAGGAGGGTCATTAGTATATCCGGGAGGACACTTGTCAAACTCCTGCCATTTTACTCCAGCATACGAACTATCATGATCCAGCAATTTGAGCCCTCTAGCGCTTTCAAAATCGCCACCCACAGCGTTTATACCACCGTCAAACCCGCTGGGATCTTTGCATAGCAAGTAGCTCTCCCTAGCAACGTAATCAACACACTCCGTAACTTCAACAGGGGAATTCTCCGCCCCACAATCCAACGAAACATTCATGTTAATAATAGGGCTTCCTGTTTCCGGATCTATTTCTTTAACTCCCCCCAATCCTACTGCCAAGAGCATTTTCATTGAACCATCGCAGTAAAAAGCCAGATAATTTGAATTATTGAAATTGTGTCTGGATTTATACGTCTGCAAAACAAACTTACCGTTGCATACGCCGCCGCTCAAGGTATCACAATCGTCTTCTAGCATTTCGCAGTCGAATTCATCGCCACCGGTATAATCTCTGGTTCTTCCTGAAATTGCACACATACCATCAACTCTCGAAGGATTTACACAAGTAGTGTTGTCGCATATCTGTCCGCTTTGCTCTTTACCCGTCCCAAAAAGCCAGCTACCTGCAAAAGCTTTAACAAAAACTCCGTTAGCGTATTTATTTCCTTCCATAGCACCGTTACTATTAGTCAACTTTTCTTCGGATTTGATAGTACCTTTTATTATTACCCTATTTTTAGGATCATCCATATACCCAGATCTATCCAGCTCACATTCTCCACTTACTAAAGAGTCGCCCCCGCAACCCGTACACTCTAATGACGCCCAGCATTCCGATTCTGGTTCGTTAGGACCTGCTATTGCGTATATATATTTGCCGGGAAAATCAGCTCGGACTAGATCATTTAACTCGGTCAGAAAATCAACATACGTTTGAGGATCTTCAAACCCAGTCGCGTTATTTGTATAGCCAATTCTAATAACCGGCGTTAACCCGTTTTCAAACGCCTGCCTTAAATCGTTATTCCATTCGTCTCTAGCAGAACCTGCCGGGTCATCCGGATTTGTAGTGGCTATATGAACTGTATATCCCATTCCCAAACCAGAAGCCCTAGAATAAAATCCGCCCGGCGTAGATAAAAGCTGAACAGCAGAGTTGACTCCACATCTACTAACATCTGTGAGTCCGGAACAAACATCTCCTATTTCAGGGTTAGACATTACAGCATATTGAAAATCCGGATCGGGGTTTGAATTAAATGCGTTAAACAAAGCAGCCGCCTCTACTTGAGATGGTAACTTTCCAAATTCCTCCCTTAACCTTGAAAGAGCAGGTCCCCTAACAGAAGGGTTATTGAAATCCGCGCCATGCAGCTCAAAAGCACCGGTTTCTGTCAGTATAATAGGTTTGGATGTACCTATAAGTCCCCTCATATTTGCTACAAATCCTGATATGGTACCACTAGGAGTGTTATACGCATTTCCTGCCACACCATATAAATCATCCCAATAAGCACCGGATGAAACACCATTAATCATTCCGGAAAAATGCGGAGAAGTCATATTAAACGCTGGTGAAAGAAGTCTAATATTAGAAAGCGCACCTGCTCCGTCGACTACATCATCCATATAACTTCTAGTTGTACTGGCTATACACGCAATATCAATAGGAGGAGGTTCATCAGCAAAAATAGTGGTTTTTGTAGACAAAACTCCAATACCTAAAAACGCTGCTACAAAAACAAAATTAGTTATTGTCCATAGATAAGCTTTCTTCACATAATAATTATATCATTATGTGTGCTGTAGAAAAGACATTTTGTTTATGTGTGATTTTTAGTTTTTCACCAAAAAACCAATTTCAAGCCAGAATTCATATGTCATTATGATATACTCACAAAATGATAGAAAAACTAAAAGCCCTGGCATATATTTTTTATAAAAGTTTAACATCGCCTGTTTACTACAAAGACCTAGTCGCCGCAAACCTGAACTTATCCATAAAATATTTCCTGTCGCTAACACTGGTACTTTCCGTCATCGGTTCCGCTGTTATGGCTGTTAAAGTGGCGCCTACCATACAAAAAGACGTGAAAAATCTTACCGAAACCGTTTTGGAAGTTTATCCTCAGGATTTGGTAATAAACGTAGAAGACGGGAAAATAAAATTAAACAGAGACGAACCGGTACTAATTCAATTCCCCCAGGATGAGGAAGGAGCCTCCGAAGCAAATGCGGCGCTGGGCTTAGATGATAGCACAGACCTTGAAAATCTTGTAGTACTGGATCCGAACGGAACAATTGAAGACGTTGAAAAATACAAAACATTAATTCTAATAAATGAAACAAACATTTTAGCCAGAAACGCCAGCGGGCAGATTGATGTTCAACCGCTAAAAGATTTGCCCAACGGAGAGTTCACCCGTGAAAAACTGGAGGAATCCATGAAAAAGCTGGGTGACTATGCAAAAGCCCTGCCAATAATTTTATTTTTAATAGGAGTCGGAGGATCTCTGGTAGTAAACAGCGTAACAAAGTTTTTAATTTTTTTTGCAATGGCTCTGGCTTTAAAAGCCGCTGCAATGGTATACGAAATAAACCTGCCGTATTTGAAATTATTCCAGATTATTATTCACACTTTTACTGCGCCATTTATAATGGAAACCGTACTTAGCATTTTTAACTTAAAGTTTCCGCTTCCGTACTGGCAATTTATGCTGGGTTTGCTAATTGCCGGATATTTGCTGGTTAAAATCGGCGGAGATTACAAAGCACAGCCTGGGTTGAAAAAGGTTGAAAAACAGGATTGATAATTTCTGCGTTTTATTTCGGAATTTTTAATTTTACAGGGCAAATATTTATTTTCCCCTTAAGCTAGATTTATAATTGAACTTTAAGCTTATAATATGATAGGATTTTGAGGCTAATGATCCGGCGTAGCGCAATGGTAGCGCGGCTCCCTGTTAAGGAGAAGGTTGCAGGTTCGAGTCCTGCCGCCGGAGCCAGAAAGCCCTTTTTTCCCTCGGTAAGAATTATAAATAATTCAAAATGATATGATAGTGTTATGAAACTTCAGAACAAAGTAGTAATAATAACTGGTTCAAGCAGAGGCATTGGAAAAGCCGTTGCTTTAACTTTTGCAAAAGAAGGTGCGAAGGTAGTAGTAAACTACAATAATTCAAAGGACAGGGCGGAGGAAGTAGTCAACGCAATAACTGTGATGGGTTCTGAATCTTTCGCTGTAAAAGCAGATGTTTCTAATGAAGCCGAAGTTAAGCGAATGATAGACGAAACAGTAAATCGGTTTGGAACGATTGATATACTCGTAAATAATGCCGGTATTGTTTTTGATATTCCCTTTATGGAAAAAACTGTTGATCAATGGCAGAAGGTTCTTGGCGTTAACCTTATCGGTGTATTTTTATGCTGTAAATATGCTTCTCCTCATATGAATGAGGGCAGTAGGATTATAAACATTTCCTCAACAAACGGTATTTACAGTATGCACCCTGAATCAATGGACTACGATGCTTCAAAGGCTGGTGTGCTTGCCATAACCAGGAGTTTAGCTCAAGAACTGGCACCAAAAATACTTGTAAACACAATTGCACCCGGATGGGTTGATACTGAAATGAACAAGGATCTACCGGAAGATTTTGTTAAAAAAGAAACTGATAGGATTTTTGTAAAAAGATTTGGACAGCCAGAAGAGATCGCAAAAGCGGCACTATTTCTTGCTTCTGAAGACTCCAGTTATATATCCGGGACAACTATTGTTGTGGACGGTGGTTATAGCTCTTAAATCAGTACTATAGGTTGTTAATATATTCGTTTTGAGGTATAATTATAAAAGATTTCATAAGAACCCATTCTCTCAATAGGGAGGTTTAGATGGCTCTGCATTTCGTTTCCAAGGTTTGTGTTGGCTGTGGTAATGGCTTCCAGACGAGTAACAACTCGGACAAGTGCTACAACTGCACTCTGGATGACATCACACATGGAAACCCACCGGAAGAAGGCGACTTCAACACCGCCAGGATCGTCTCAGGTACCCTCTCCGCTCAAGAACGCAACTATCTCCAGCAAGATCTGGAATCGGCTGAGCTCGGGCGAACCACTGAAGAGGATACAGGCGACGAGGAAGAAGACGACGACTGGGAGTACGACGAGAACGAAGACGCCAGGTTGGGGCATGAAGGATAGGCGGCAAACAGCCTGCTCAATAAGAGCGAAAGTTTCACAGGGTCTCCTGGTATGGATTATCTTCATTGATTACCCAGCTACGAGACCCTGTTTGCGTTTTATCGAGATATTTCTATAAATACAGGAAGTAGACTTCGAATAAAGTTCTGTATGGGGAGCCAAATTGTATGTTGCTTTGCAAAATGCGCCGCCAATACAGTTGCGCTTGACCCACCCTGCCCATTCGCGCGCAACATCATGGAACTCCCTTTTTGTTTGCCAAATTTTAATATTTTTGATACCATTGTATTAAGCAAGTTAATATACACTCAATATAAGTAGTGTATTATAATAGTTTATCAAAGTCAAACCTTTATGGCTAATACAGTTAGCGAAAATATCCGCAAATTGCGAATTAAAAAAGGAATCTCACAAGATCGCCTCTCAAAAGACGCTGATTTAGCGTTAAATACGGTTGTAAAGATAGAAACCGGCGAAAGCCCGAACCCTACTGTGAACACATTAGAAAAAATAGCCAAAGCCCTCGGCGTGCCGACGGCAGAATTATTTAAATAAATTTATGAATCAAATTGTCTATATTTTAAAAAATGAATCAATGCCGGAGTATGTAAAAATTGGTTTTACTCATGGCGATGTTAAAGAAAGACTTAGGCAATTAGACCGAACAGGTGTACCACTTCCGTTTGAAGTTTATTACGCGGCAACAGTAGAAGACGCTGAAAGAGAGGAAAAATGGCTTCATTCCATTTTTGCCGATCGTCGAGCGCGAGATAGTAGAGAATTTTTTAAGATGAATCCAGAATATGCAGCACTTGCATTGAAACGAGTAGAGATCAGGGAAACCAAGATTGATAGTGGGTTAACTCCCGAACAAGAAAAAGAAGTCGATGAGGTTAAAGAAAGACGCTCAAGATTTCATTTCGCACAGTACGGAATTCCTGTCGGATCTAAACTTACCTTTACCCGAGATTCAAATATTGTTGCTGAAGTAGTAGAAAATGACAAAATTAAAATTAACGGCAAAGTAAATAGCTTATCAAGTTTCGCTATGGAATTGTTGGGGTATTCAAGACGGCCACAAGGAACGCTCTATTTTGAATATGAAGATGAGATTTTAGACGACAGACGACGAAGGATGGACGAAAGCGAACCTAGCGAAAAAGAAATTGAGACGGCTGGAGATGCGTGGATACAACAGCAAGCTGATATAGAAAGAGGAAAATAAATTTATGGCGACAAAATCTTTAAATAAGAACTTACATTCAGCAAGGACGGCAAAAACAGATGAGTTTTATTCTCAACTTGTTGATATTGAAAAAGAACTGAAACATTATAAAGATCAGTTTCGTGGCAAGGTTGTTTATTGTAATTGCGACGATCCGTATGAGAGCAACTTTTTTAAATATTTTGCATCCAACTTCAACGCGCTGGGTTTAAAGAAGCTCATCACCACGAGCTACAGCGGATCACCGATTGTTGGGGGTCAATTACCGCTATTTCAAGTGGCTGGATCAAAGGGCAAGCAACCGTTTAAAATCGAAATCAAAGAAGTGCCGGATACAGACAAAGATGGCGCGATAAATCTTGATGACGTTAAGTATTTGCTCAAACACGACAAAAATACCGCCACGCCACTAAAAGGTAGTGGTGATTTTCGAAGTGATGAGTGTATAGAATTGCTCAAGCAAGCTGATATTGTTGTAACCAATCCGCCTTTTTCTCTATTCCGTGAATATGTTGCACAGCTGATGGAGCACAAAAAGAAGTTTTTAATTCTTGGTGATCAGAACGCTATAACCTACAAAGAAACTTTTAGTTATATAAAAGATGATAAATTGTGGCTTGGCTATGACAACGGCGGAACAAAATGGTTTCAGGTTCCAATGGATTATGATATTCCAACGGAGTCAAGAAAGAAAATTGTAAGTGGTGTGAAATATTTCAGCATGGGAAGAATTTTGTGGTTTACAAATCTTGATACCACTAAAAGACACGAAAATTTCGTGTTGTATAAAAAATACACATCAGAAGAATTTCCTAAGTATGACAATTACGATATTATAAACGTTGATAAGGTTTCAGATATTCCAATGAACTATAAAGGTGTTATGGGCGTTCCGATTACATTTGTTGACAAATATAACCCTAAGCAATTTGAAATACTGGGTGTAGCTAATTCTGCAAGATGGATTGGTTATAAATGTCTTACTTTAATACAAGGTAGAAAAATATATAATCGCATTTTGATTAAATTAAAAAAATAATATGAAAATTAACTTACATAAAATTACAATTCGGAAAGTAATTGCTGGTTATATAGAGAACGACAAAGAGGGAGGAGTAACGGCTTACGAGAGCAAATTGAATATTCGCCCAAAATATCAGCGCGAGTTTGTGTACAAAGAAAAACAACGCAATGCTGTAATTGAAACTATTAAAAACAGCTTTCCGCTGAATGTGATGTATTGGATGATCAGAGATGACGGCGGTTACGAAGTGCTGGACGGTCAACAGCGCACCATCAGCATTGGACAATATGTTACTGGCGACTTTTCATTAAACGACCGCTTTTTCCATAATCTGACCAAAGAAGAGCAGGATAAAATTTTAGATTATGAACTGATGATTTACTTCTGCGAAGGCACTGACAAAGAACGGCTGGATTGGTTTAGGATTATCAATATTGCCGGAGAGAAATTGACCGACCAAGAAATTCGCAACGCGGTTTATACTGGCCCGTGGCTTTCTGACGCAAAATTGAAATTCAGCAAATCAAATTGTGTGGCTTACTTATTGGTAAATGATGGCGGATCACTGGTTAGCGGTTCACCAATTCGACAAGAGTATTTAGAAACCGCGCTTTCGTGGATCAATGACGGCAAAATTGAAGATTACATGGCAAAACATCAACACGCTAAAACTGCGGATGAATTATGGAATTATTTTCAAAATGTGATTGCGTGGGCGCGAGAGGTCTTTACAAATTATCGTCGGGAAATGAGTAATGTGCCGTGGGGCACGCTGTA